>Ga0209067_10000568_pt1 | contig 23525 bp, 17 predicted proteins | sample ColStrG_CSR_2013_FD_187199 | JGI IMG/M metagenome (GOLD analysis project Ga0209067, IMG submission 187199) | Freshwater sediment microbial communities in response to fracking from Pennsylvania, USA - Cold Stream Run_MetaG_CSR_2013 (SPAdes)... | ecosystem: Environmental > Aquatic > Freshwater >... | reverse complement strand
GCCTGGGGCTCGGCTGCAACATTTCGCGGCAGCGACAAACGCGGCGGCGCCAACGGCGCACGCATCCGACTGGCACCGCAGAAAGACTGGGAAGTGAATGAACCTGTTGAATTGGCCAAAGTGCTGGAGAAACTTGAAGCAATCCAAAAACAATTTAACAGTCGCCAGACTGACGGCAAAAAAGTCTCAATGGCAGATCTAATCGTGCTTGGCGGTTGCGCTGCTGTCGAGGTGGCTGCGAAAAATGCAGGTCATGAAGTCAAAGTGCCCTTCGCACCTGGCCGGGTGGATGCGTCGCAGGATCAGACTGATGTCAAGTCATTCGACGTGTTGGAGCCGGTTGCAGACGGTTTCCGCAACTACGCAAGGACGGGGTTGGAAAAACATGCAGCCGAAATACTGTTGGACCGTGCACAGTTATTGACCCTGACTGCACCTGAGATGACGGTCTTGATCGGTGGCCTGCGCGCATTGAATGTCAATTTTGATGATTCCGCCCATGGTGTTTTCACCAAGCAGCCAGGAAAGCTCTCCAATGATTTCTTTGTGAATCTGCTAGACATGAAGACAAAGTGGAACAAATCCGGCACGGCTGAGGGTATTTTCGAAGGAGTCGACCGTGCGACCGGAGTCGGCAAATGGACCGGGACTGTAGTTGATCTGGTGTTTGGTTCGAATTCGCAACTGCGCGCGATCGCGGAAGTGTATGCCAGCAGTGATGCGCAGGCAGTATTTGTGCAGGATTTTGTGGCGGCGTGGAACAAGGTGATGAATCTGGATCGGTTTGACCTTCAATAAAATTATCATTGGACCAAATAAAAATGCCCGCTTATGCGGGCATATTTATTTGGCGGAGATCTAGGGACGCAAAGCACTGCTTTGCGCGTTGCCGACTGATCGTCGCCGTTTCAAGCATCAATTACTGGCGGAGATCTAGGGACGCAAAGCACTGCTTTGCGCGTTGCCGACTGATCGTCGCCGTTTCAAGCATCAATTACTGGCGGAGATCTAGGGACGCAAAGCACTGCTTTGCGCGTTGCCGACTGATCGTCGCCGTTTCAAGCATCAATTACTGGCGGAGATCTAGGGATTCGCCCACATTCTGCGGGCCGCGGTTGGGCCGGTAGGCCCAACCGATTGCGTGAATATATTCACGCTCCCTACGCGAGCAGTGCTCGCTATCTCCGCCAAATAAAAATGCCCGCTTATGCGGGCATATTTATTTGGCGGAGATCTAGTCCCCCTCCGTAGAACTTCACGCTGTATCATGCCGGATCAAATTTCATGATTTACCATACGAGAGCCCGCACTTTCTTGTATTATTCCGTAGTACCCGATATCATAGAATCTCACCATCTTTGATGGGTGGGACGATGGGTACAAATAACGAGGAGGAAATATGCCGAAACAAGCTGAAGAATTAAAGGCAATGGCAGTGGCTAATTTGAAGACCGAAGGCCTGCACTTTGTCGGTGGTGTAACTGGCTTGGCTCTCCAGGTACTGCCTTCTGGCGCGCGCACTTGGGTTTTACGCATGACAGTCGGCGGCCGGCGCCGCGATATGGGCCTGGGCGGCTACCCTTCTGTAACACTGGCGCAAGCGCGGGATCTGGCGCGGCAAGCCCGGGCGAAAGTCAAGGAAGGTGTAGATCCCATTGAAGAGGGGCGCGCGGCCAGAAGCGAATTAAAAGCTGCGCAAGCAACTGCCCTCACCTTCGACCAGTGCGCTGAAAAATTCATTGCATCTAAAAAATCCGGAGGGAAAAATGCAAAGCACAAGCAACAGTGGAAAAACAGTCTAAAAATGTACGCCTCACCTGTGATGGGTTCATTACTTATACGTGATGTTGGATTGACGCACGTTCTTGCTGTGCTTGAACCAATCTGGGAGAAAAAGACAGAAACAGCCTCCCGGGTACGCAGTCGTATTGAGCAAGTCCTTGACTGGGCTACAGTCCGGAAATGTCGCACTGGTGAGAATCCGGCGCGCTGGCGGGGGCACTTGGACAAAGTTCTGGCCAAGCCTACAGAAATAGCAAAGGTAAAACACCACGCGGCCCTGCCAGTCGGCGAAGTGGCGGCATTTACTGCGAGCCTAAAACAGCAGGAGGGTATGGGTGCCAAAGCGCTGCGGTTCGCAATATTGACTGCGGCCCGGAGCGGCGAAGTTCGAAATGCGGTCTGGTCTGAATTCGATATAACCAGCAAAGTCTGGACGATTCCTGCAGAGCGCATGAAGGCGAATAGGGAACACAGGGTGCCGCTATCAGAAGATGCTTTAGCGTTATTACGCGCACTGCCTCGCGTCGCCGGCACTGACCTGGTGTTCCCATCATCACGCGGCAAGGCGCTTTCGGATATGACGCTGACTTCTGTCATCCGTCGGATGCATGTCGACGCAGTGCCCCATGGTTTCCGCAGCACATTCAGGGACTGGGTATCGGAGCGCACCAGCTATCCCCGCGAAGTTGCAGAAATGGCGCTGGCGCACAAAATCGCTAACCAAGTTGAAGCGGCTTACCGGCGCGGCGATCTTTTCGAGAAACGAATCAAAATGATGAAGGAATGGGCGGCATTCCTCTCGCGCCCTGAGCAACCGGCTGGCGTTGTTGAAATCCATAAAAAGCGGGCCTAACCGGAAAACAATATGACTGACAACTACATAGCAGAACGGCTAACCCAAGGTGATTTGTCAAATGGACAGGCGAAGCGAGTCCAACTGCGAGATATAGCAATTTGGTGGATCGGCACGCAAGGACTGCCAGAGACACATGAAAAACCCTTTCTTCAACGACTGAAGTCTGCGATTAGCGCAGGAATGATTCAGGTTGCCGATTTGATGGGGGAGCGGGTGTTCGATTCAGAAATAGATGCGCAACCACTGGCGGACAACAAACTGACAGTTTTTGCCACGTCGGTGAACGTCTGGCTAGCCTCAAACAATATGCATTTGCTGCCAGTATCTCCAGGGGTAGGCGGAGCCCTAAAGACCAAATCACAAAAAACCGATTGGCAAGATCCGGTCAACCTTAAAATACTTTGGGAAATGTCACTGCGGCCGGGTATGAACCATGAAAAGTTAGGCGCAGCTTTCGGCGTAAGTAGGCAAGCGATAACTCGACCCCTGAAAAATGCGCGAGAAATGTATGGTTCCCAAAAGAAGGCTAGCGCCTTTGATCCACTGAAAGTTAGGAAGGTCACGATGAAATGATGTTGCGCACCATGTTGCGCAAACGGTCCACAAACCAGCGCCAGACAATGGCGCAATGTTGCGGCAACAAATACACCATGTTGCAGTTGAAATAGTTCATTCCGCGCTACACCGTATCGCCGGACATCAGCCCGAATCGCTGTGTTTAAGGGTAACTATGAACTGCACAACTTCCCCGCAGAATCACTCTGCACTATCCAATTTCGATTCCCTTCCGAATTCCGCTCACGTTCGACTTCCGGTCGTAGCGGCGCTCCTGGGCGTATCGATGCCCACCATCTGGCGCTGGGTGAAAATTGGTCGAATCCCATCCCCTGTAAAACTCGGCGCAAATACGACAGCTTGGCGTGTGGGAGAACTTCGGGACTCAATGACTGGCGGTGCAAAATGAAAAACGCCCACACCAAACAAACCGATGTGAGCGCCCTAGACAAGCGTGATTCTATCACCAAATGTGCCGAAAAGCTGGCCAAGCGGATAAGGCGCCACTCACCAACAAAACGCATAGTTGAAGCCCTACTGGAACGTGAGTACCTCTGGCGCACCGAGGTTAACCTTATTGCCGGCTTAAGTAATTCGCCCGACGAAATAATGCGAATCCGCGCCAGCATTGGCAAGCAAAACATTCTGTGCCCTCGGGTCCGAATACCAACCTTAAACGGCCGCTTTACTCAGGCCGGGCAGTATTCACTTTCACTGGAAGGCAAGATGATAGTTCGAATGGCGCTGGATCAAACCAAACGAGGTGCGTCATGCTGACTCGAAATTCTGCCAGGGCGTTCGCTGCATTAATGGCGATTCCAAACGAAAACGAAAAAATCGGCACTGACCGATGGGCTGATGAAATCATGGGTTCCGCGAAGGCCGCAGGGCTTCAATTGAAAGACTACTTGCGCTGGAGGGGTCCGCGCAAGGATTTTCACGGACCGGCTGAATGTGCAGCAACTGAAGATCGCTGGGAAACCATTGTAGCAGCCATGTATGGCGCTGGCCTACTGTACCGCATTGCTTCTGATTACGGGTGGGCCTTATCTGGTGAGCCTCAAGAAGTCTGGGACAAGTGCATTCCAGTTCCTGAAACCCATCGTTATTTTTATGATAATCCCGGCATGCACGTAACGTTGCGAGGGAAATTGCGGATGTTGCCAGAAGATGACCAGACCAAAATTAATGGTATCGAATTGGGGGGCAATATAGTTGCACCGATGCAGGACGCCGCTGGCAAAATTGTCAACTTGGAGTTTTTACTACCACGGGTAACACCGTATGGCGGAGTTAGGAATCGGTTTGCATTCCGCTCAGTAGGTTGGTTTTCTCTCGGATCTATCAGTTCTGAAACTGAAAGAATTTATATCTGCAACAGCGCTCATGATGCATGGTTGTGCAGTGAACTAAGTGGAGAACCCGCGGTATCAATACCGGATCTGTACGACAACGATGCAACAGTCCTCGAAGTTCAGAGGTGCTATCCCAATGCCGAACTTATCGGCGTACCTACCGGCGGAAAGACCGAAGGACGTCGGTGGGTGTACCTTCCTGAAACACTAACAATGCGGCAGTCAACCTACACCCCGTACTGGGATGAGTATGAAATGGCCGCAGCACTCTGCGATATCTGCACGAACGCGGAATGGAGTAACCGCGTTGCGGAAAGACGGAAGGCAGCGGACTTGGAGCGGGAAGCACACCTAGTTGCAATTGAGGCCGGCAGAGAAGGTGGTCGTGCATATAAGCGTGCATTCGACGCGTACGTCACCGACAACACACCAGAGGACGAAGTCGACGAAGCGCCGAGATATAACCTGATCGGCGGATCAGACCTCGCCAAGTTGCCGCCGTTAGCGTGGCGCGTTTCCGGCGTATTCCCTTCGTCCGGAGTTGTTGGGCTGTATGGTGCCAGCGGGAGCGGGAAATCGTTTCTGGCATTTGACTTCGCTGCCGCAGTTGCATCAGGAACGGATTGGTTCGGGCGCAAGGTCGAGGCCACATCAGTCGTTTATATCGTTCTTGAAAACGACGGTGGATTCCCGCAACGCGTTTCAGCCTGGGAACAGCATAATAAACGCAAGATGCCTTCTACATTGAAACTCATAATGGAGCCCTTCAATCTGACCAGTGATGCCGATATCGCTGCGCTTGCAGAAGTGATCCCGTCCGGTTCGGTGGTCATAATCGACACGCTAAACCGGGCGGCACCGACCGTCGATGAAAACTCAAGCCAGGGCATGGGTCGCATTTTGGAAGCATCCAAATCACTGCAGATGCAAACTGCCGGACTGGTTGTCTTGGTGCACCATACCGGCAAGGATGAATCCAGGGGAGCTCGCGGTCACAGTTCGCTCTACGCTGCATTGGATGCGGCCATCCTGGTAAGTTTGAAATCTGGAAAGCGCGAATGGAGTCTGCATAAAGCCAAGGATGACCGGGACGGTGACGCATTCCCCTTCAGTCTCGAGACTGTCACTCTCGGCATTTCACCTACCGGAGATAAGGTATCTTCGTGCGTTGTGTTGGACGCAGGTCAACACCGCCCAAGCGCAAAAGGCCAGTTGAAGCTGTCCGTGCCGCAGCGTAAAGCCCTCGATGCGCTTCGGTATCTGATTGAAAAAACTGGAATTGCACCGACCACGGCTGTGGTTGAAAGGTATCCAGGCGATTCCCCTGAAATGGCGGTAGCCGAATCCGCATGGAAACGGGCAGCTATTCAGGCCGGAATTGCCGATGCAGATGCGGATCCGAAGTCCAAAAGCAAAGCATTCACCAGGGCAAAAAATTCGTTGTTGGACCTTGGTCTGGTGTCGGTATTTGACGATCAAGTTTGGACAACATGAGACTGAGACAATGGCGAGACACTGACACCCCTTGTAGGGTTGTGTCTTGTCTTGTCTCGGGACAAGGCTGGACAATGTCTCGCTAAATCCCAATGTCTCACTGCAAACCGTTTGTGCTGGATGTGTCGCATTTTCGCGTTTTCTGTGCGGATTCGGCTGAACACGTTTTATGTGCAGAAATACCGAGTGCGTTTTCTGTGCGGATTTGCTCGGCGGATCTTGGAGTTAGATAGGTCTAATTCGGACAAAGTTTACACCCTAAAAAGGTTCAATCTGACTCCTAAAAAAGAACATATGTGACACCTGAAAAAGGAACCCACCACTGGCCGGAAAACATATAAATCGAATCCGCATAAAATACGCACTGTGACTATCCGTTTTTCTTGCGCGATGTTTAGCCCGGCGAACACTCCACCAACACTTCGCCGACCAGTACGGGCAAAGGCGTCACGAAAGTCAGAAGGTTCAGTTTGGCGCCGGTGATTGTCCGGCCTGCATGTACTGGCCGCGCTGGCTGTAAAGCGCTTTCAAATTTATACCCCACGGCACCAGCCCGGCCAGTGCACCGAGCGTGCCGGCGCCAGATCCCGTGTAATTCAAGGTGGCCACCGCGCCCGCTGCAGAAAACACCAGACAGATCCAATTCAAATAGACCGCGATGGTGGTTCTCCTCGGCGACAACTTCCCCAGGGCGGAGTAAGTCACGGCCGCGGTGGCCAGCAATAACACAATCACTGGAACGAACGGCCAGTCCCAATTCGGCCCCACCAACGAGACGATTGATTTGAGAGTCAGTACCGGAATAAATACGAGGACCACTACATTCATTACCCGGGTCTTACCAAACCCACCCATATATCACCTCTTCTTCAGTATTGAGCTTTCGTAAGGGACTGCTGATTTCCATACTTACACAGGCATCGGGTGCGTGCAAGGGGTATCCAACGACAGGAACAATGTAGGCACTTTAAGCGTACCGGCCTCGGGTATACAAGCTTGTGCCCATAGTGCCGACAATGCTAAAGGTCGATTACAAAAAGCAATCAAGGATTCAGTACATATGTCTCGCAAAATCAATTCCGTCCCGCACATGCTCTTGAAGAACGTCGAAGTTCAGGACGCTGGCTGCTGGCTGTGGACCGGATCGGTCAGCGAAGGCGGTTATGGGAAAACGTCTATTCGTCGAAAAACCTTGGTCGCACCCCGTGTTTTCTATGTGCATTTCACCGGCCAGATACCGGATCGGCACGTGGTCATCCACACCTGCGGTAATCGCCGGTGTGTTAATCCCGAGCATCTGGAAGCGGTTACACCAGGGGCGCGAACACTTCGTGGCAACAGTATGGCTGCCATCAACGCACGCAAAACTATTTGCATTAGAGGCCACACCCTGGTTGGAGCGAACCTGCAGATATTGCCAGACGGCCGGCGCCAATGCATCGCCTGCCGAAATATACGCCGCCACTTAGACACGAAACCGAACCGGAGTGAGTCATGCTGAACGTGTGCCTCGAAGATACACCCCAAATTGTCGCCGCCAAAGCACAGCTATCTGCAAACGGGGCCTGTATTTACAACGCGCAGACCAAGCTTCACATGGAGGTGAAACGGCTCTCTACGGATCCAGATACCGGTTATGAGGCTTACCTGGTGAAAACAGAACTCCCAATGGAAGCTTATATCCGGGAGGTGCAGCATTTCTTCACCCAAGAATTGCAAGACGCAATCAGCGCGATCCATTTGGAGCTATCGAATGACCTTCAGCGTGTTGTCTTTCAATGCTATGCAGCGAAAATCAAAGGAGCGTTCATTGTAGCTCTTCAGTTTCACGCCTTGGATGCATACAGAAAATTAAAGGTGCAGAACTTTCGGGATGAAATTTCATCGGCAATTAGCAAAGCCGAACAGCACTGGAACGTTCCAGATATCATCGATCAATGCGTCAGAGCGATCAGTTCCGCCTCATGGCAAATAAGCCAATTACCTGGTTATGGCTCCCAACCTCTGGCGGTCGACTCGGGAATTTTACAGCTGACCAGCGCCATGCACGTTCGCGTGATACAGGCAGCGCTGGAAAACAATAACCGGCTCTATGCCGAACAGTACGTACGTTTATACAAAGCTGGCATCACTTCCGAGGATCTGCTGAGATTGCAGCACGCTATCCATCACTTCACGGCATCCGCCCCAGATGACAGCCTGCAGCGCGCCGCCACCTATTCCTTAAGGACATAAAATGCCCCCAACCGTCCCTTTATACGACACGCCACAAGTCGCGCCTGCCGGTCTGCCAGGTGTTCAACTGCAAGGACTTTCCCCACGTCAGTTGATGCAAGGCGAGATACAAGGTCACGAGCAGGAAGCCGCCGGCCAAGCGGTTCAGAACCTTGCCACCCAGAACATGGACGAACAGGCCAAGGAGAACATGATCGCGAATCAGACGCGGGTGGACGCTGCCGCGAACGAATTACGCGAACAACAGCAAAACCTAACTTCGGATCCCGACAACGGTTTTCTGGCCAAGAAAGGTGTCGCAGCTATCAATCCAGTCAACGGTCAGGGTCTGGCGCAGCAGTATGGTCAGAAGCTATCTGACGCCGCCAGCCAGATATCCAGTTCACTTTCCAATGACGCCCAGCGCCAAGCCTTTGCGCGCCAGGCAGCACAAATACAAACCCAGTTTAACGGCCAGATTCAAAGCCATGTCCTGCAACAGAAAGGTGCATACCAGATATCAGTTCAGCAAGGCACCGTGGATCTGGCCAAGAATGACGCGATCAACAACTGGATGGACCCCAAGGCGTTAAGCCCCGATGGCGGTGATCAGTCTGAAAGCCCGATATTGAACGCAGTTCAATCCGCGCAGAACGCAGTCCGCAACGCAGGATTAATGACAGACAAATCGGCCAGCGAAATCGCGTTCAACCAGTTGCAAGTTGGTTCCGGCATTCATCGGGCCGTGATTGAAGCGGCTCTGGAAAACAACAACCTGCCCTACGCCAAGCAGTATTTTGACAAATTCAACACCGCTAACGACATGACTGGCAACGACCGGCTGGCAATCCAAAAGCAGCTTGGCCTGCAGGGTGATGCGCAAATGGTCACCGGCAAGGTACAAAACGTAATCGCCCAGGCACAGCAAGCCGCCCAGCCTTCAGACATTACCCGCATGCAGCAGATCACGCGTCAGTCGGAGAGTGGAAACAATCCCGGTGCGACCGGCCCGTACATCGAAGGCCAAGGGACGGCCAAGGGTGTTAATCAGGTGATGGATGCAACCAGTCTGAACCCCGGCTATGGCGTCAAACCTGCCCAAGATAACAGTCCTGCCGAGCGTGCGCGCGTGGGCAACGACTATCTGCAGGCCATGCTGACGCGTTACATGTCAGACCCGGCCAAGGCATGGGCGGCATATAACGCCGGCCCCGGAACAGTCGACCAGGCTATCAAGGACGCGGGGCCGGACGGCGATTGGATGGCCGCACTGGCAAATCACCAGTCCCCTGCAAATCACGCGCAGACCGTGGCCTACGTGAATAAAAACATGGATGCGCTGAAACTCGGCGGCGGTCTGCCGGTTCAGCCTTCACTGGAAGCGATGCGCACCCAGCTGCGGGCGGATCCAGACCTGAACCAGAATCCGCGCTTGATGAATATGGCGCTGGTGGAGATGGAGCGGCAAAACTCGGACATGCTGAAGGATCGCAAATCGCAAGCCGACAACTTGGAGCAGCAAGCGCAAACCTATTTGATTCAGAATAAATGGGACTTTAACAGCCTTCCCCAAAGCTTGGTGAATGATATTACTCAGTACGCACCGGCAGCATATCCAAGGTTACAAGCTTTTGCGCAAAGCGGGGCCAACCCCAAACAAACCGACAACGATCAGTTGCGCTTATCCCTGTTTAATAATCCCCAGGGCGTCGCGGCCATGTCGAATGCGGAATGGACAAGCACGTTACAGCAGAACTTTACCAAGGCCACCCAGGAGAAGCTGCAATCCTTCCGTCAGGAGATTCAAAGCGGAAACCTTAAAGGCCCTGACACCGTTGACTATCCGGCATTCCACACCGAATTAACCAGCCGGCTGAAATCGCTTGGACTGGTTGATGCGAAAGGCGTTCCTGCGGATGCGGATCAGGTGGCCGGGCTGACCAATGCCATGCATGACGTCATATTGGACCGCCAGAAGAACACTGGCATCCGCATGAATAGCGATCAAATTGCGCAGCTACTGGACAACCAGTTCGCCAAAACATCAACCATCCAGCATTTCTGGGGCGGTACTTCAACCCAACCGATAACGAAAACTTCGCTCAGTGACATCAGTTCGACCAACAAAGAGTTAATCAAAGCTGCCTGGAAGGATCGAGGTGTAGCCAACCCGACCGATGCGCAGATCCTGCAAGCTTATTACCGGAACCCACAATGACAGATACAACGAACCCCTTCGCAGCTGCAGTCGATAGTGCAATCAGCCATCAGGATCCGGGCGACAGCGCCACAACCGGCACCGACAATCCCTATTCGTCAGCGGTGGACAGCGCCATAAGGGGCCAGTCAGCGACGATCCGGAACAATGTCTACAACGCAATGCCACAAAATCCGGCACAAGTCGCAGAACATTCGCAGCTGGCAGATCAGCTAGGCATCCCAATTCAGTCGGTGCAAGCCAACCCGACCGTGGCCAAGCAGCGCGCTGCCATGCAGAACATGGACGCGCAGAAGGTAATCTATAACCACCCTTACCTTGCCGACTTCCTGACGGATCCAACGAACGCGGCTCAAGTGTCAGCCAACGGTGACGTGCCAAATCTGGCCAACCTTGAAGCCAGTGTGAGGAACGTGCCGTCACCAGCTGGCGCCAGTGCGCCGCCGGATCTCGAACAGACATTGGTTCCACTGCCCGATGCCAAGCCCACTTTGCGCGACAGGTTGCACGACTTGGTCGCCGGATGGATTGGGGGCCCAACTGCAGAGCAAGAACACCAGGGACAAAGCGCAGCTGAAGCCAACGCGATTCTGGCCGCTCGGCAGGCGAACCCGGATCTGGTACCAAAGCCTAACGCCACGCCTGCAGAAATAGCCAAGCTGAACGACCTAGCCTGGCAGCAATCCAACGCGGCACTTGGTGGGGCATCGCGCACCCCGCAGATAGCTGCTGAACATGCGGTGTCGTCAGCGACATTCGGACTGGTCTCGCCAGTGGTACCCACACAATCACACTCTACGGCCGAATCCGTGGCTGGCGGGGCTGGTGCCTTGGCCGGTTTCTTTGGGGGCCCTGTGCAGGCGGCCAAGGCCCTTATGGAGTTATCCCCCGCCGCAACTGCAGCACTGACGACGAACCCCGGCGATGCATGGGCATTGTCTTTATTGAAGAACGTGGTCCAGCAGTCAGCAACACTGGCCGCAGCATCGGGCGCACAACAGGCTGGCTCTTCCGTGCTTGACAGCCACTCAGTTGAAGAAGGTGTCAAAAGCGAACTGCAGGCAGTCAAATCAGGGGCTGAAACCGGTGCACTGTTTGGCGCTGCAGGTAAACTTTTGCCAGATAACACAATCGCACAATGGGTTGCGCGGTTTGGTGGCGTCAGTGCTATGCAGGACATGATGAACGGACAAACGCCCTGGGATGATCGCAGCGCCGGCCAGAAGGTTTTCGACTACGGCCAGAATGCGTTCTTCACTGCGCATGGTGGTGGACGCAGTGACGGCGGCTGGTTCAGCAATGACCCCACCGTGCGCGAAGGCGTGGAGAAAGCCAACCAGGCAGCAGACGCGATCAAAGCGGGTGAATCTATGCAGGCATTCAGCACCGCCGCGCAGAACACCAAGTTGCGTGATTTGAATCCAGCCGCGTTCACCAAGTTTTTGGAAACGACCGGCGCCGATAAAGAAGTCTATGCAGATCCTCAAGTTCTGATGGGCGCACTGCACCAGTCCGGCATCCCGCTGGAAGAATTGCAACAGAAAGCGCCGGAGGTCTACCAGCAACTGAACGAGGGGCTGCACACCAACGGTTTTGTGCGCATCCCGCTGCCCGAGTACGGTTCGACGTTTGCAACGCCAGAGCTCGACCAGTCCCTGCTTCCACATCTTCACACAGATCCGGATGCAATGACGTACGCACAGGGGCAGGAACACCTGGCGAATCAGCAGTCCGAAATGACCCAGCAGGCACAGGATATCGTCAACCGGCAACAGGCTGACACCGAACGTGACCGGCAGCTGGCTGCAATCAATGCCGAAACCCGTCAGCAATTCGACGCGACCGGCCGCTTCCCTGCTGCCGTTACCTCCAAATACGCAGACCTGCGCACCCAGTTCATTGACACCCAAGCCCAGAAAATGGGCATCAGTCCGGCAGAACTGGACAAGATGATGCCGCTGAAAGTGACGGGCGAGTCGCTTGCCATGGAAGGATTGAACCAGCCAGAGCGTCGCAGCGAAATGCGTCTGCGCAATGATGATCTGGAAAAACCGTTTGAACACATGTCGCCTGACGAGGTGAAGGAAACGATTGCCCGACTGCGTGAAAGCGTCGGCAAGAACGAGTTGACCGGGTTGCCATCAAAGGACGCATGGAAGGCGAAGGAAGCTGAAGGTCTTCTCGGTACCCACAAGGCCAGCATCGATGTCGATTCCTTAAAATGGGTCAATGACACTATGGGTCACCACATGGGCGATGTCCTACTCGGGCACGTGGGTGATGCACTCGGGCAAGTTGGCATTAACGCCCACCACGTAAGCGGCGACGAATTCTACGCACATCACGACGACCCTGTATTTTTAGACAAGCAATTACAGGCGGCGCGTGATATATTGAAAACCAAGGAAATCGAAGGAAGCGGCTACCACATGAAGGGCGCCGACTTCAGTTACGGGATTTCCGACAACTTAAAGGATGCAGAACATGGACTCCACCAACAAAAATCAGACCGAGAAGCAGCTGGCGAGCGATCAGCCCGAGGTGACACTCCACCAGGCGCTATTCGAACCGCTGGAAAACTTGACCGGCGAGCAGCAACGCAAGGCGATGGAAATGCTGCGGGCAGCGCACAAAGCGAAGGAAGAAGCCCGGGCATCCTCGAAAGGATAAAGAACCTATTCTTCCGGTCTGCCGATCAAAGCGGCAGACTCAACCAGGCGATGCGGGTTCATCCCGAATTAATGGCACTGGTTAATCGGACTCTGGCCGATACGCAGAACACCCACGACAAGGTCGCAGTTGGCGACGTCGATCCGAAACTGGCAGAAATCGCCAAGGCCAACGGCCTGAACATTGACGGGTACACTCACTCGGTAGACACATCGGCCATTCGTCACATTTTGAAAAGCCACGGTAATGCCGAGAGTGAAACCCAGCGCGGAAACGTCGCAATAACCAAAGAAGATATTGCCCAGATACCAAGCATTTTCAGTTCGCCGGATAAGGTGGTACTGGGGCTGACGAACAACATCGGCAACGATATGATTGGCTATCTGAAACGATTGCCGGATGGGTCGACGTTGTATCTGGAAGAGGTTCGGACTGGAAAGAAAGAGCTTGCGGCTCAAAGCCTTAGAAAGTACCCCCCGACGACTCCTGACAATTCCATCGAAACTGCCCTTCGTCACACACGTTCAGAACCGACTTCGGGGGGAAAGGTCAGTATAGTCCCCGTCTCAAACGACGTCAACAACCTCGACCAGGGCAACCGTGGGTTCTACAATCCTGCCACTGGTGAAATGGGTTTGCTCAAGGATGCGGATCTGTCCACCGCGCTGCATGAACTCGGGCACCACTTCCTTGAATCGATGCACACTCTGGCCGAACACCCGAACGCACCAGAGGGTATTAAAGGCGACTTCGACACATTGTTGCAACATTTCAAGGTGAAGGGCGATACGCCTGAAGCCCGCATGGTCGACTGGTCAGGCCGCACGCTAGACGAAAAGCGCGACGGGCATGAACAGTTTGCCGAGGACTTTGAGAAGTACCTTTTCGACGGCAAAGCCCCGACGCCGGAACTGCAGTCAATGTTCAGCCGGTTCCGTTCCTGGTTGATGTCTGTCTATCAGAACCTGCGCGGCGAACTGTCACCGGAGGTCAAAAGCGTATTTGATCGCATGTTCGCTTCGCAAGAAACAATCAACGAAGCGGAACGCGTTCGTGGTTATTTAATTCCGGATCTGCCGGCAGAGCATGGTGAATTGATCGACCAATATAAAGCCCTGGGCAAGGAAGCTACTGAACAGGCCATTGCGGATATGCAAGCCCGTTCCCTGCGCGACATGCAATGGCTGTCAAACGCCAAGTCGAAGGCCATGCGTGAATTACAGCGCAGTGCCAAGGACGAGCGCGCCACGATCAAGGAAGCGGTGACGAAGGAAGTCATGGAGCAACCGGTCAATCAAGCCCGTACCTGGTTGGCCAAGGGTGAGATGCGCGACCATGAAGGCAATCTGATCAAGGCCGAGAAGGGTTTCAAGCTTAACACCAACGGCCTGCGCCAGATGTTTCCGAAAGACAGCTTAACGCCATTGGACTTAAATGAACTGCGTGGCATGACCAGTGAAGACGGACTGCACCCTGACATGGTCGCAGACATGTTCGGTTTTGATTCAGGCAGGACATTGATTGGCGCGTTGACTCATGGCGAAAAGCCAGCCGATCAAATCAAGGGCATGACTGACCAACGCATGTTAGAGCGCCACGGCGACCTGGTCGACCCGATCAGCATTGAACGTGCAGCCGAAGCGGCAATCCACAATGACGCGCGCGCACGGATGATGGCGACTGGTCTGAAAATGTTTGCCAAATCCCCTATGTCCGCGATTGAAATCAACAAGGCCGCAAAGGTGGCAGCTGATACAGCTATCGCAGCAAAGAAGGTGGGCGACCTGCGGCCGGCGCAATACAGCGCGGCCGAAACCAAGGCCAACAGGGAATTGCTGAAGCTGGCGCCGAAAGACCCAGCTGGTGCCGCTGCCGCACAACGCGCTGCCCTGTTGAATAACCGTCTGTTCAAGTCGGCCAGCGAAGCCGTGGCCGAGGTGCGCGCCATTCCAACCTATGTGAAGCGGCTCACCAGCGTCACCACCTTGAAGAAGATTGCACCGGAAGAGCGCGGTCTGATCTTGGGTTTGCTGAAGAATTACGACTTCCGCACCAACCCAACCGACGAACCGACACGCGGGCAGAAGAACCTGCAGCAATGGATCGATGCGCAAACTGCAGCTGGTTACATGCCAACGGTTTCACCCGATGCGCTGAACGCCCAACCCCGTACCCACTTTCGTGACATGACGGTGGAACAGATCCGTGGATTGCGCGACACGCTGAAATCGCTGGAATTCCAAGGGAAGAACGCGAACAAGCTGGACATACTGGGTGACAAGGTCGATAAACGCGAATACATCGACACGCACCTGATCCCTAAATTGAAGGAGGCCGGCGAAAACTACCCCCTGGGCGACATACTGGATCATCCTGAAAACCAAGAGAAAGGCCCAATCGCCGCGGCGCTGGCCAAAGTTACGGGCTGGATGTCTGCCGGTCATGAGAATACGCTGCCCCCTGCGCATCGGGCAATGATGCTGGATCGCCAGGAGATCAACGGACCGTTCCAAGAGTCGCTGATCAATCCAATGATGGATGCCGCCGTCCATGAAGCCCGCATGAATAAAGCGGTCACTGATAAGGCAAATGCCGGAGCGGCGTCACTCGGCAAGGACTGGCAGAAATCTCGTTACGAAATGGTGCCTAATACGGTACTGATCGACGCCCAAGCGACCCGTGAAACGGGCAAGCCGGTCTATCTCAAAATCACCCGCGACAACCTCGGCGCGATGTTGGTACATGCTGGTAACGAATCCAACTTCGACAAGTTATGCAAAGGGCGTGAATGGGACCCGGCAACAGTCATGAAGTTCATACTCGACAATATAAATGCAAAAGATTTGGAAATGGCTAACCGAGTGTGGGATATGGCCGGCATGCACTGGGAAGCTCAGGTTAAACAGGCAGAACGGCTGGGCGCGATATTGCCACCGAAGGTCGAGGCCCGGGCATTTGACACGCCCGTCGGCCGCGCAACAGGTGGATATGCACCACTGCGGTACGATCCTTTGCGCTCGAAGCAGGCGGCGAAAGCCGAACAGGCATCGGAGGTGAACATCCACGATAACATGCGCAGCGCCGGCACTTATATGGACCGGCAGAGCACCATTTCAGGATCGCTGCACGCACGGAACGACGGCTACACCGATGTGGTTGATCTTCGCCTGCAGCGCATCCAGGACGCGATACGTGAGGACATCCACGATTTGGCATTCCGCGAACCTATCATTAACGGCAACAAAATACTAAATGACGAGCCATTTCGTACAGCGTTTAAGCTGGCGCACGGACCTGCAGAATATAAAGCGCTCACGCAGTATTACGACCAGTTCGTTAATTCTGCACAGGTCGATAAAGCTGCTGACTGGCTGGACGCCGCGATCAAATATACTCGCACCGGCATGGTGTCCAACGCAATCGGCTTCCGCGCCACCACAGTCCTGAAGCACGGGCTGGCCGCTGCAATAAAGTCGGTCGGTTCGTTTGTCGGCGGAGGTGAAAAGTACTTCTTGAAGCGACTGGCGTCGATGGTCACTGACCATGACAACCAGGTCGCGACAGCAATGCAGAACTCTGACGAAATCTACACGCGTCTCCTGCAGTTCGACCGCGACTACACGGCCGCCATGGGCAACCTGCTGGACCCTGAAAGCCTGAACGCCAAGATGCATCGCTTCGGACACTTCGCTGTTGCATGGTTCGATCAACTGACCGCCGTGCCGACTTTCCACGCGGCCTATGATCGGGCAGTCACTGAAGGGATCCCGGAACGTCAAGGGGGCACTGGTGAACCGATGACCGACGTCCAGGCGAAAGCCTATGCGAATAACGTGGTGCGCATGGCGCACGGTGGATCGACGGACGCCACCCGGTCGAACCTGATGAACAGTAAGAGCGAGAGCGTCAAGCTGTTGACCACCATGTACCAATTCATGAACAACACCTACGGGCAAGGTGCCAACACCATTAGCGCATTGCGTACACCCGGCATCGGTAAGCCGGAAGTTTTAGCTAAGGCGTTCATGCAACAGATAGTGCCCGCGCTGGTGACGGCCTTCGTCACGAAAGGAATATGGGATAAGAAGGACGATATTGGTAAGTGGCTCGCAGAAGCTATTGGTGACGAAGCAGTAACAGCATTGCCTGGCGGTGCTTCGCTGCTTGCCATAGCCAAAGATCAGAACCACGCTGGCCAGCTGGCGCCAATGGCTTTTGCCGAATCAGTCGTCCAGCCGACAAAAGATCTCTGGAAAATATCCCACGGCGAGCACGCGTCAAAGCCAATACAGGATACCGCCAATGCTGTAGGTATGGCCTTCCATCTGTCAGGTATGGGCCAAGCTGGTAAAACCTTGCAGTACGCCGATGATATGCGCACTGGTAAAGAGAAGCCGGCGGATGCCCTCGAAGCATTGCAAGGTTTGACTGTCGGCGTGCATCATCCGAAAAAGTAACGCCTGGCTAAAACGGTTTGGTAGGAAGCTGCAAGGCCGACTATCAAACCTTTCGGATTAAGGCATCGAAGTCCGGTTCGACCTCGGCAGCTGCAGTTGGTGCAGCGCCACCCATTCTTGAGTCATGGTACTCCCTGCTCACTTTGGGCATGCCGGTGAGACTTACCGCGTAAGGCCAGCCATTGCGATCCAACCAGCGGCACATGCACTTATAGCTGGACGGGTTGCAATCTATCAGGTCGGCCAGCTGCTGGCGAGTTAAATACATATTGCGCCCTCCTATCTGGATTATCGTGGGTGTACGTGGTCGTTTCTCAGTCAGCTATATTGAACCGAAGCATATTACTAAACAGAAACCTGAAAACGATGCTACCAACTGGACGTAGAAATATTGGACAGAATCACCCGAAGGCCGTCTTGTCGGATTACGAAGTCGATTTGCTTCGCCGGCTGCGTGAAGAGGACGGCTGGACCTATAATATGCTGGCCAGAAAATTCGAGATTAGTAAAGGGTATGTCCAAGCACTTTGCACCTACCGGACACGGTAGTCGGTCGTGTTTCGGTTGCCCTTAGTCAAATAGTCTGGCGCTCACTTCCTTTAGCTTATCGAGTTCAGTTTCAAGAATATCAAATCGATGCGCAAGTCGCAGAAATTCAGCGGCGTCATATTCCTTCTTTCGTGTTCGGATCAGGCCTTGAGGAACATAGATGGGGTTCGTCAATATCAGACTGATTGACAGATCTTCATTGTATTTAATCCTTGCCGGTAAGTGCGCCAGCACATTGCGGTCTGCTGCCGCAGCTTTCAACTCTGTATGCAATGCGGTCCAGCTGGCGTGCAGATCTTCCACTTTCCTTTCCCGCTCAGCGATTTGTGCAGCCGCATCTTTATCGCCATCCAAATTTCCAATGTCTCTCTGTGCCCGCACGGCTTTTGCCATGTCGTTGACTAAGCGGAGTTTCGCACCGAACGATTCAAGGGAGTAATAAGCCGCACCAGCCTGGATAAGATTGTCGCCTTTAAATAACGTATAGAAAAATCGAAATAGCGCCTCTTCGACTTTCTGCCAGGTCAGCATTGCGATTGCATACCCATGATAAAAATCCTCTGGGGTAGCTGGGGTGAGCGGCTTGCGCTCTTCCGGTTTATTGTTGGACATTGCTTTTGATTGGTTTGAATTAATTGTGCAGGGATTTGCGTACTCAGTGAACTACTTATCCCAGTTCTTTTCAGGGTATCTCGCCTTGTACTGATCGATGGCTGCAGCCATTTCCGGATCTGGGTGGTTAGGGTTGCGACGTACGTACAGTTCTTGTAATAACTCAATCGCTTTGCTTTTCTGGCTGCTGGTCATGTCATCGTAATGCATGGTAAGTGCTTGGTGCAGCGTCATTTCACGCGGTTCACCCACCGGTGATGCCTTATCCATTGCTGCTCCTTCCACCAAGTTTGTGTTGCAAGCTTATATCAATCCGGCCGTAACTGAATTTATTTGCTTGACTGGATTGGTTGCTTGAATAATACTGCGGTTGTCACTGAAAAAGAAGTGGCCGGGATTTGCAGCCCGATTACCTGAAAGCGCACAAGCCGCGCCATGCGGCTTTTTCATGTGCGAAGCTGTTGCGTGCTCTATGGGCGGTGATGGTGGGAGCCTTCGGGCTGCCGGTTTCTTTTGGGTACCGGTCTGCAAACCTGTCATTCACTGCCCTCCTACCGAGGGCGGTACAAACGCACAGGAGAAAAAGCATGACGAACAAAGCAATCCGAACACCAGAACAACTCGAAAAGTTGGACCATATCTGTGAACGCCATTGCCAGGCGCTGGCCGTATTGGATTCACTCGTTCGGAGTTTGAGCGGCCCGGACGACTTCGATAACCCTCAGCTGACATCAATTAAAAACACCATCTGGGCGGCGCAGGTGCTCATTGAGCAGGCCAAGGTTGCCACCTCTTCCCTGTAATACCAACCAATACCTGGCTGTCTCACCAGTCCTACAAAATGGAGTAGCAAAGAATGAATAATCAGAATCTCAATTCGGATCAAGCCGAAACAAACAATATCGAATCTAATGGCGCACCAGCTTTACATGAACCTTTCTCCTGGTTGATGAAAGGTAAGGAGCACGACGAGAACGCCCAGTTTGCGGCACTTACGATGGATATTTGCAGAGGCGTGCAGACATGTTTGGAGTTGGTCAATATGAGTACTTTGAACCGGCAGTTGGCGAATGACGAGGAACCACCTGTTTTGAACGTACCAGACACGGAAAAACTCCTGCGCTTAGCATTGGCATCAATCGAAATTATGGGCGACCGAGCTGAAACGCACGTCGGCTATTTCAATCGCACTGAAAGCGCAAAATCGTCATAAGCGGCCTGATTCGATTACTGTTTCACTTTCTCACCATCACGGCGTTGGATTGCCTCGAGTTTGGCTAACGGAAGTTTATTGAACATTTCCGCGGTCAGCTTGGGATGGGTGATCATCTGTTCGGCAATTATATTTACGAGGGTAAATAGACTCTCTGCCGTCTTTCGGTCATCCTTCAGATCCATTGTGCCAGGGTGTACCGCTTCATTTCCGGTTACCCGCACTACATCTAAGGACTGTTGCACCACAGGATTCAGGCCTTTCTTCACCAGGGACGCAATGGCCTCGTCAATTGTTTTCGCGGATTCGCCCAAGTGCGAGCACAGTTTCTGGATCGCCAACCTAAGTAATGCCGCTGCACCCCTGGGCGATTTTTCAACAATCTCGCGAGCCTCTTCGATGTCGTGTCTTATATTTTCTGGAATATCCTGATTTGGGATCGCCCCGCTTTTCATTGAAGGGTACACCAATGCCTCGTGCACCCACAACGCCAGCCCTTTACAGTTGTAACAGTTACTCAAAAACAGATTCTCGACCTGACTGTTAAGATGACTACCCACTTGATTTCGTTCGATGAATGGCGCGCCTGCTACCAGTTTCTCTACATAACAACTCAACAACTCTTTAGTCTCTCGGCTCGTAGCTTGATCTTGCTGGATTTGTATCAAGTCAACAGGCGATGCAATTGAAGGAGTTTTTTTCCCGCTCTCTATTGGCCGCGCGAACAGGGCCGCCCAGTGCTGAGTAGTAAATGCACCGCAATGCGGACAGTTAAACGCCGTTTCGCTTATTGAAGGAGGCACATTCTTCATTTCTATTTTCCCCAATTTACTAATTAGCCAATTTGATTCGCAGAATAAGAAAAACGGAATGGTAATACCCATGCCGCGGTTTGATGCAAAATAGTTGAGGAAGTTATGTCGGATCCGGCGCAGGCAGCGCGGGGGCAATTACCTCAGGTGGCTGTGTCCCGTTGGTATCAAAAGCGCTCAACTGTTCGGACAACAGCTTATCCAACAATACGCATAATTCATTAAGAAAATTCGGGTCTCCGGCGCGAGATAGTTGATCTGTCTTCTTAAGAGCGGCGACATAATCCGCTCGGTCCCTTTTTAACAACTCAGGCAGGATGACTTCTCCCGGAAGCCATTGCTCATATTTTAAACACAGTACTAAGTACGCTGCGGCTCGCGCAGTTCTCCCGTTTCCGTTTATAAATGGATGAATTTGGTTCAATTTCCAGAGAGTGAACGCTGCCAGTACAATCGGGTTTTGTTTATCCCAGTAACGGTTGACCAAGTTTACGAAGTCATCCATGTGGGCCTGCACACGGTAGTGATCTGGCGGTTCAAAATTATCTGGATGGTTTGGGTCGTTTGGATCCCCGACATAAACTCGGCAGGGTCGAAAATGCCCGGGTGTCGTATGTAGACAAGCTATCGCCTGGAAATTAAGTGCTTTGATTACCTCTTGCGATAGCAGGCATCTTTCTAATTGCACCGAAGCTTGGAAAATTGATTGGAGGAAGCTGTATTGCCGTAGACCGTTTGAGACCTCCAAGTCTTGATACGCCTGGTGCCCCTCTGTGCCAGTCAGTTCATATAGAATCAACTACTGACCTTGCCTTCCTGTCTCGCGATAACACGTTCAATCACTTCGCGAGTTGCGCCACTATCACGGCCCAGAGTGCCATATACAAATGACACCCGCTGTTTTTCTAATTCTTCTGAAGAAATGGTGTGATTCTTCGCACGTTCAATCAGAGCTGATAGCCTTTTGCTGGTTTCAAATTCGTTCATTTTGTGCGTACTCCAGTCAAACAATTTAACATCAACGACCCATTAGATATCAGAACCTGTTCTTTGATATCGGCTTGATCTGCGGGAATTATAGTCTAATCCTGCGAAACGGATATCCGTAAAAACTGAACTGTTGCAAATTAGAATCGTTTCTTTCAATCTTAGCATCGCCTATCGCAACAGAATTTGACGGCATTTTTCAAATGATGGGTTGGATGATGGGTGTTGATATTTTCAGTCAATAAAAAAGCCCTAAGTCATTGAAAACAAAGGGCTATTTATTTGATCTTGGCGGAGATCTAGGGATTCGAACCCTAGATGCAGGTTTAAGCCCACATGCTTCCTTAGCAGGGAAGTGCCTTCGACCACTCGGCCAGATCTCCACACTCAGACGGCTGATTTGCACCTGCCGTCAGAAGACAAGCATCATAGCCGCACCCTTGCTGCTGGTCAAGAGTTAAACGGCAAAAAAACAGACGAATTACGAGTTTTCCAGACCAAAAGCCTTGTGCAACGCACGAACGGCCAACTCCATGTATTTTTCATCAATCAGAACCGAAATCTTGATTTCCGAGGTGGAGATCATCTGAATATTGATCCCTTCTTCGGCCAGCGTCTGGAACATGTGCGAAGCGATACCGACATGACTGCGCATACCGACACCAATTACTGAAACCTTCGATACCTTGTTGTCACCGATGATGCCGGTCGCCTGGATCTTCTCTTTGACACCGTTGGTCAGTACCTGCATGGCCTGAGTGTATTCATTGCGCGGCACGGTGAAGGTGAAGTCGGTTTTACCTTCCACGGACTGATTTTGGATAATCATGTCGACTTCAATATTGGCATCCGCCACAGGGCCCAGAATTTGATAGGCAATACCCGGACGATCCGGTACGCCAAAAACGGTGATTTTAGCTTCGTCACGATTAAACGCGATGCCTGTGATGGTAGCTTGTTCCATGTTGGTGTCTTCCTCAAACGAAATCAGTGTGCCGGAATTTGCTTCGATTTCCAGCGGTAAAAGTGGGTCGGTCAATGATGATAAAACGCGGGTCGGCATTTTGTAGTTGCCGGCAAATTCCACGGAACGGATTTGCAGAACCTTGGAGCCGAGCGATGCCATTTCCAGCATTTCTTCGAAAGTGACGGTCTTCAAACGGCGCGCATCGGTGACTACGCGCGGATCGGTTGTGTACACACCATCCACATCAGTAAATATCAAACATTCCTGCGCATGCAGCGCGGCAGCGACAGCAACGGCTGAAGTGTCGGATCCGCCGCGTCCCAGTGTAGTGATATCACCTTGCTCATTGACACCCTGAAAACCGGTAATGATGACGATCTTGCCGGCGTCGAGATCGCGTTTGACCTTGGCTTCATCGATACTGGCAATGCGCGCCTTGGTGTGCGATGTATCGGTATTGATGGCCACCTGCCATCCTGCGTACGAAATTGCCTGTTTGCCGATGGCCTGCAGGGCAATGGCCAGCAATCCGACGGACACCTGTTCGCCGGTTGAGGCAATCATGTCGAGTTCGCGCGGATCCGGTTGTTCGGACAATTCTTTGGCCAAACCCAGAAGTCGGTTGGTTTCACCGGACATCGCTGACGGAACAACAACGATCTGGTGACCCGCGTCATGCCATTTGGCGACACGTTTGGCGACGTTTTTGATGCGTTCGGTGGACCCCATCGAGGTACCGCCGTATTTGTGGACGATTAATGCCATAGTTATCAATAAAAAGCCG
>Ga0209067_10000566_pt1 | contig 23558 bp, 22 predicted proteins | sample ColStrG_CSR_2013_FD_187199 | JGI IMG/M metagenome (GOLD analysis project Ga0209067, IMG submission 187199) | Freshwater sediment microbial communities in response to fracking from Pennsylvania, USA - Cold Stream Run_MetaG_CSR_2013 (SPAdes)... | ecosystem: Environmental > Aquatic > Freshwater >... | reverse complement strand
TATCGTCTCCGGCGGTCAGGCAGTTGGCATTGCCGACGACGCCTTCATCAGTTTCGGTGATACGCGCCTTGCCGGCCTGCCGGTACCGGTGCTGATGACGGCAGCCTGTTTCGTGGTGTTTGGCGTACTGCTCAATCACACGGTGTTCGGACGCAATACGCTGGCAATCGGCGGCAACCCGGAAGCGGCACGTCTGGCCGGCGTCAAAGTGGAACGACTGCGGGTCTGGATCTTTTTGCTGCAAGGGCTGGTAACGGCAATGGCCGGTTTGATACTGGCGTCCCGGATTACCAGTGGTCAACCGAATTCAGCACAGGGATTTGAGCTGGATGTGATTTCTGCCTGCGTGCTGGGCGGCGTATCATTACACGGCGGCAAGGCAAAAATATTTGGCGTGCTGGTGGGTGTGCTGATTATGGGTACCGTTGAAAACGTGATGAATCTGATGGACGTGGATGCGTTTTATCAGTATTTGATGCGCGGGCTGATACTGCTGGCGGCGGTGCTGCTGGATCAGTTGAAAACGCGTGGTGAACGCAATTAACACAATATTAAAGGATCAAACTGTCATGGTACAAAGATTACAGGGCAAAGTCGCTATCGTTACCGGCTCCACCATGGGCATCGGTGCCGCCATTGCGCGCCTGTTCGTTGCTGAAGGCGCCTGCGTCACGTTGAACAGTCATCATGATGACGCAGCAGCAGACGCTATCCGCCGTGAACTGGGTGACGAAAAAACGTTGTTTGTGCAGGCCGACGTGGCCAGTCCGTCAGCCATGCAGGACCTGGCAGACAAAACCATCGCGCGCTTCGGCAAAGTGGATGTACTGGTCAACAACGCCGGTATGAATGTCTTCGCCGACCCGCTGGAAATGACCGCCGAACAGTGGCAGCGCTGTTTTTCGGTCGATCTGGACGGCGCCTGGAATGCCACCCGCGCGGTATTGCCGACGATGCTGGCCCAGTCGGCCGGCAGCATCATCAATATCGCCTCGGTGCATGGTCATCGCATCATCCCGCATTGCTTTCCCTATCCGGTCGCCAAACATGCCTTGATCGGACTGACCAAATCACTGGGCATTGAATATGCAGCACGCGGTATCCGGGTCAATTCGATTTCACCGGGCCTGATCATGACCGAAGCCATCAAACGCTGGCTGGACGCGCTGCCTGACCCGCAGGCTGAACAGGACCGGCAGGCTGCACTGTTACCCTGCAAAAGGATCGGTGAACCGGTTGAAGTGGCGTATACCGCGCTGTTTCTGGCCAGCGATGAAGCCCGTTTCATCAATGCCACCGATATCCTGATCGACGGCGGACGTTCGCAGTTGTATCACGAATGAATTTGACCCGATTCCGACAAAATTCACTGGCTATTTTTAACAGGAATAATTATGCTTGCTGGCAATCGCCTCGGCACTGCCCCCACAGCGCCGCCACAAGTTATGGTGTCATAAAATAAATTCAACGCCTCATGTCCTCACTCGCTTCTGAACGTTTTTTGCGCTCGCACCTGAAAACCCGTCATATGGTGTTGCTGGTTGAGCTGGGGCGTCATCATTCGATCCTGGAAGCCGCCAAGGCGGCCAACCTGACCCAGTCAGCTGCCTCAAAACTGTTGTCCGAACTCGAATACGCGCTGGGCCTGAAACTGTTTGAGCGTTTGCCGCGCGGCGTACTGCCAACTGCGTACGGTGAAGTGCTGATCCGTCGCGCCGGAGCGGCGCTGGCAGAAATGGATGCCGGCTATCAGGAAATCATGCAGTTGCGCTCCGGCCTGGCCGGTCAGGTCAGCATCGGGAGTGTACTCACCCCCTCCACCAAACTGCTGCCGGCTGCCATCAAATTATTGAAAGCCAGTCACCAGAAGCTGCATGTCGCGATCACCATTGAAACCAGCATGCTGTTGATAGAACGCCTGCGCGCCGGGGAACTGGATCTGGTAATCGGCCGTATTCTGGATGCCGACTCAAGTGGCGAACTGAGCTTTGAACCGTTGACCGATGAACCGCACGACCTTATCGTACGCAGCGGTCATCCGCTGCTGGCACGCGAGCATGTCGATCTGTCCGATCTGGCCGAGGCCTGTTGGATATTACCGGCGCGCGGCAGCATTCTGCGCGACCGGCTCACTGCCCTGTTCCTGTCACACGGCCTGGATCAGCCCACCGAAACCGTAGAAGCAGTATCGCTGCCGATGATTACCAATCTGTTGTTGGACAGCGATATGGTGGTGGCGTTGCCGGAAGAACTGGTGCGCACCTATCTCGATGCAGGACTGCTTGCAGTACTGCCCTGCGATCTGGGTCTGAAAATGGATATGTACGGCATTATCACGCGCAAACATCACCAGCTTTCACCGGGTGCACTGGCTTTGCTGCATATCCTGCGCCAGCTGGCTGGACAGGCTGTTGAACAGGACAATCGTGCTCTATCAAATCGGCGATTGTCGTAGATTGTATCGACCCGGAAATAAGCTTCAAGACAGATCAGGTTCTTGCACCAGCGCCAGCGCTTCCAATAACAGTTCCGGATTGCCCATCGCCAGTTTTTTGGAATCAGATAACCGCTGACGGAACGAGCGCGCACCGGGCATGCCGGTCATCAGCCCCAACATGTGACGGGTGATGCTGTTCAGTTTCAGGCCACGTTCACCGTGCATCTTCAACTGGTTCTGCAGATACGGAATCATCGATTCCAGCACAGCGCGGCGTGACTTGACCGGCGCATCATCCTGATAATAACGCGCATCAAATTCTGCCATCAGATACGGATGGTGATACGCTTCGCGGCCCAGCATCACACCATCCACCTGCTCCAGATGCAGATCAATTTCAGAAAGTGTTTTCACGCCACCGTTCAAGATGATTTCCAGATCCGGAAAATCGCGTTTCAGCCGGTAAGCAAATTCATATTTCAGTGGCGGGATCTCACGATTTTCCTTGGGACTCAAACCCTTCAGAATCGCATTTCTGGCATGAACAATAAAGGTAGTGCAACCGGCATCGGCAACGGTTCCGACAAAGTCGCGCATAAATTCGTACGAATCACTGTCATTGATACCGATCCGGTGTTTGACGGTGACATCAATACTGACCGCGTCGCGCATGGCCTTGACACAGTCCGCCACCAGTTGCGGCTCGGCCATCAGACACGCACCGAACGCACCGCGTTGCACCCGCTCTGACGGGCAGCCGCAGTTCAGATTGATTTCATCGTAGCCCCACTGCTCACCCAGCTTCGCACATTTGGCCAGATCGTCCGGCTCACTGCCGCCCAGTTGCAGCGCGATTGGATGCTCAATCGGGTCAAAGTCCAGATGCCGCGCCACATCGCCGTGCAGCAGTGCACCGGTTGTCACCATTTCGGTGTACAGCCAGGTGTGTTTGGTAATGTGGCGATGGAATTGACGGCAATGACGGTCGGTCCAGTCCATCATCGGTGCCACTGACACTAACCTCTTGTTTTTATTTGATTTTTTATGTGACATTTTCACTCTGTGCAGCTATAAGTGCACACAAGATGCACACATAGTAAATAATTGGAGCATAATTAGGGCATTAATAAACACACACATATTGCACACATGCCGACTTATACACAACTTAAAAGCAAACGATGGCGTGCTCAAGTTCGAAAAAAAGGGATTTATCGAAATCATGTTTTTACTAATAAGCGCGACGCAATTGCATGGGCTCAAAAAGTAGAAGTTCAAATTGAACATATTAGTGCAAATGGATATCAACCCATTCCAGACGGATATACGGTAGCCGATTTAATTAATGATTACGGACTAGAGTGTAACATGGGAGGCCGTACAAAACAGGCCACCCACGCCATGCTAAGTCGAGAGCTGGGGAAAATTTCATTGAAACATTTAAACAGTATCCAATTGAGGGATTTTATAGATAAAAGAATAAAACAAAAAGCTGGCGGAGTAACGATTGCAGGCGATCTTTCATTCTTGGGTGCGATTCTCAAATGGGGCAAACATTCCCGTAGAATGGATTTGCCAACTGACCTAGCGCTAAATGCACGACGCGATTTAAATACCCGGAAAATAAACACCAGAAGCGATGAACGTGAGCGGCAACCAACAGAAACAGAATTAAATAAGTTATTTAATCATTGGGATGACAATTTAAGACAAAAAATACCAATGAAATTATTGTGTAGCTTCGCACTTGCCACTGCGATGAGGCAAAGTGAAATTTGTGAGCTTCTATTTGAGGATTTAGATCAAGAAAAGAAAACTGTCATTATTAGAAATAGAAAAGATCCACGCAAAAAGCAGGGCAACAATCAAACAGTTCCATTATTACCTCTCGCATGGGAACTAATTGAACCGCGATTAAAAAATGAAACGTCAGGCTTGATTTTCCCATATAACGCTAAAAGCGTAAGCACTGCATTTACTCGTGCATGCACCAAGCTGGAAATTAAAGACCTTCACTTCCACGATCTTAGGCATAAAGCAACTACCGACCTATTCAGCAAAGGACTGAACATACCTCAGGTTGCATTATTAACAGGCCATAAAACTTGGGTGCAACTAAAGCGATATCTACGGCCTCAATCCTCGCCTTCGCTACACTTTCGGCATTTTCAATTGTACTTTCTTTGAATTTTTCAGCTTCAGCATATGATTTTTCTATATTAATTTTGAATGCTTCAACTTCACTAAAAATCTTTTGTACTCGGCTTTTTTCAACTTCAATGCCTTTTAATTCATTTTGAGCGGCATTCGTAATATCAACAATTTTTTGCTCTAAATTTGGAATTAACGCTTCGAATGTAGTGATCTTTTGCCCCGTAACAATCGCGGAAAGGCTGCTGACGCTTGCTTCAATTTTAGCCAATCTTTCCATTAACAAAGCAATTTCTGAATTTGATAACTGCAATTTCTCGTTGGTTAAATTTGAATCCATACCTACCTCAATTAGATTGAATTATTGAAATTAGCAAAATAGTTGCCTTACTATAATTGATCTATGTAGGTAATGAAACATTTATATGAATAGCTATTTATTTGCTGCACACAAAATGCACACAACTTCTCTGCAAGCTATATAAACAAAGGTTTTTCTATCCAATCCATCATGGGGGCGACGGATATTGTTCGTCCCGGCAGTGCCGGGCTCTTGTCGTTGACTGACTTCATTTAAGCCTTGCTGAAACTGATTAAATTTTGACTGACTTTTGCTGTCGGTCGGACTGAACCCACATTTGTCTGGCTTAGTTTGGACACAACAGTGTATGACGAACTGGTGCGGTTGCCGAATTACGACGCAAAGACCGTAAGTCTACCAGTAAATAATTCCTTCCAGACAGAGTGACCTGTAGAATGCACTGACAGAGTGAGGCAACATGCAATAATTGCAAGGCAGCTCACACCGTTTCAATCGTTTCGGCACATAACAATCGGCCTGTCAGGCCCAAAACATCGACACAACCAACCGCATGTCAAAATTATCATCCATTTTTAAACTGTTTTCCCGTCCTGAAGCAGAAAATTCAGCCCCGTCAAATCTGACCAGCCAGGAACGGCAGGAACAAGCGGAGGCAGCTAAAAATCGTGGTAATGAATTTTTAATGTCCGGGAACCATTTGAGCGCAATTCAATCCTATGAGGAAGCACTGCGACTGGTGCCCGCGTATGCAGAAGCGCTGGTCAACCTTGGTTCGACTTTTCGGCAAATAGGACGCCCTCAGGAAGCCCGACAAAAATTGCAGGAGGCTGTCGCCATTAAGTCATCCCTCTGGCAAGGTCATTTTCAACTTGGATTGACACTGAGCCAAATGGGTCTGTTTCAAGACGCCGTCGACAGCTATCAAAAATCGATAGACCTTAACCCGGATTTTCCTGAAAGCCATTGGCGAAAGGGTAGTTCGTTGGTCAAATTGGGTAAATCGGCCGAAGCGATTCACGCATTCAGAGCGGCACCCCTACCGGAGCAGGATTTTCAGGAATTTCACGCTGATTTTGGGTTTGTGCTCATGCAAATGAAACAGTTCGAGGAGGCCAGACACCAATTTCAAATCGCACTTAATTTGGGACCCACATCGGATCTGCATTTACTGATCGGCCGGATGGACGAAGCACTCTCAGCTAAACACGATGCCGAACTGAGTTACAGAAATGCCCTGACCCTGAATCCGGAAAATGAAAATGCCCATTTCCAGCTGGCACTGATGGCATTGACCCAGGGCGATTATCTCAATGGATTCACCCACTTTGAATACCGTCTGAAGCTCGGCGGCGAGCTGGGCAAGTCTGATCCGATCCGGCAGGTAATCGATAAACTTGGCACTGACCGGTATTGGAAAGGGGAGCAAATCCCCGGCAACACCATCTTGATCATCGCCGAACAAGGTCTGGGCGATTCGTTAATGATGCAGCGATATTTGCCTCTGCTGAAATCCTTAAAAGGCGCGGCCAAAGTGTACGTCTATTGCTTCCCGGCGCACGAGAGAATATTACGCGGCATTCCGGAAATTGATCAGGTCTTCGTCAGGCCAGCCGTGATCAGTAATTTTGACTGTTACTGCACCATGATGAGCCTGCCACACGCGTTTCGGACAGAACTGAACACCATTCCTGCCGCACCCGAGTTTCCGGTAACGGCAGCCGAGCGCAGTAAATGGGCAGCGCGGGTCAGTGCACTTAAGGGCTTTAAGGTGGGGATCGTATGGTCTGGCAACCCAAAACTTGAAACCGATGCCGTTCGAAGTGTCGGGCTGGAACGAATGAGACCGTTGTTCTCGATTCCAGGAATCGAATGGGTCAGCCTGCAAAAAGGTAAAGGCGCCGAACAATTAAAACTCGGCAGCCAGCCCGTTCATGACTGGATGGACGATGCCAACGACCTCATGGATACGGCTGCGTTAATGGCGTGCCTTGACCTGGTGATTACGGTCGATACATCGGTCGTGCATCTGGCCGGCACGATGGGCCGACCGACCTGGCTACTCAATCGATACGAAACGGACTGGCGCTGGCTATTGGAACGGGAGGATTCGCCTTGGTATCCGACAGTTCGGATATTCAGACAATCCAGTCCGAACGATTGGGACAGCGTGATTGAAAAAGTCGACGCAGCATTGCGCCTCAAGGTGCAAAGTCCGCCTCTTTAACACCCGGCAGTTCAGCAGGCTGGTTCTCGGATATTGGTTTGGCAATACTGTTTCAGCGCCAATTTCATCCGCCAATGTTTTTGTGCCGAAGCGCTTCCGTCACTTCGAGAATGGTTTCTGTCCAGTCACCGGGCACAGTTTGTCGGAACAAACGGGTTGTATTCGGATACCAAGGTGTGTCCGACCTCTCTCGCAACCAACGCCAATCAACTCCGCAGGCAGGTAACAAAGTCCAGCACGGTATGCCGATGGCACCAGCCAGATGGGCAATGGCAGTATCGACACAAATCACTAAATCGAGTTGCTTAACAATAGCGGCCGTATCGGCGAAATCCACAATGTCAGTGCCAAGGTGAATTAGTGGTTGGTCGAGCGCCGCTGTCTGGGCTTCATCTTCAGCCTGCCACTTTTGAAGGCTGACGAAAGTGACTTCAGGAACGCGCCAGAGTGGGGCAAGCGTGCTCAGTCCCGGAAGTGATCTGTTGGCATCATTATTGTGCGTTGGATTGCCCTTCCAGACCAAACCCACTTTGATTCCTTCCGCCGGCAAACGTTTTTTCCAATGTTCTATTTTCTCTGGTAATGCATGCAGGTAGGGAAATCCGTCCGGAATGGTGTCTAAAGTTGTTCCAAAATAAAATGGCAAACTCGCTGGGAAGGTCCAGTAGTCATGTGAGGCGGTCTGAGCTATATCCGTTACTACCTCATCCACGCCATCTGCCGTTTCTAACAATGGCCTAATCGCCGGTGAACAAAACAAAGTTATCCGGACAACCCCACGCGCTTTGAGTAATTTTGCGTAACGTATGAATTGGATGCAGTCTCCAAAGCCTTGTTCAGGCCATAACAGGATAGACTTGCCGATTAGCGATTCGCCGTGCCATTGCGGAAAAGGCAGATTCGGCGCCGTAACAATCAAATCATTCATTCTGGGATCATAGCGCGATTCATGAAGTGGCCATGCTTCGGAATAACGGCCCTTTGCCAGCAGCAAAATACTCAGGTTCCAGGTCGCCTCAATGCACTCTGGCTTTATCTCAAGCGCCCTTCGATATAACACCTCAGCTTGATCCAGTTCGCCAAGTTGATAAAGGGTGTAGGCCAGGTTGTTGTGTCCCTCGGCAAAATCGGGTTTGATCTGCAACGCGCGGCGTCCGCTCGCTGCTGACTCGTCGAGTTGGCCCAAACTCCTGAACGCGGAGCAAAGGTTATAATGCGGCCCGGGATCAAGTGGCAACATTGCTGTCGCCTTTTGCAGTGGCAATAGTGCTTCGCTGCTAAATCCGGATTGAATCAGACCTGCGCCTAACATTTTCCATCCAAACCCGTGCCGAGGGAATTGTTCTGACAATTTACCGGCCGTAGATACAACCTCTGGGTAGCGCCGCCCGGCAAACAGCGACAATAACGTTTCGATTTGTTCTGCGCTTGGCTCAATCACCTGGTGTCGGTCAAGCGGGCCCGATTCCGGCTCGATCTGGCTCGAATTGGAATTAAAAAAACCCATAACACCACGAACCAGTTTCGACATCGCGAACGTGGAGCCAAATTTGTTTGATTTAGTCATAAGCTGGATTTTAACTTTCGCAAAAAAGCACCCGAAAAATTCCCCGACATATCAAGCACTTCGCAGGTAATTCTCACCTGACACCGAATTGCCGCGCAAAGTGTGTAAGTCTAGCAGCAAATAATTCCTCCCTGACGAAGTGAAACGCAGAATGCCATCTTATTGTGTGGAAAACATTCAACAACCGACTTCTCAATAAAATCAGGCCGTTCGGCAGGGCCGGATCTAACTTGAATCTATTCTCAAGGCTTGTTAGTATCTGCAGAAATTTCCCATTAATGCCTTTTTTTCAGGGTTCACGATGCTTGGCGCACTCAAACGCTTGTTTCAAAGAGGTCATCCTGACCAGAAGGTGGGCACATCACTCAACGCCGCGTCTGACAAAGGTGCGGTCGCCAGACACATCGAACTAGGCAATCAGCATAAGCAAAATGGAAACGCCGATCTGGCTCTGGCGAGCTATCTCAGTGCCATTGAATCCGATTCCGGGAATGCGGAAGCGCACGCCGGGGCCGGCAGTGTGCTGCTCCAACTTGCCAGAATCAATGAAGCGCAGCAGCACTTGCTGCGCGCCGTCACAATCAATTCAGATCACTTTGAGGCGCAATCCAATTTGATTTTCGCTATGTTAATCGGCGGCGACTACGCCGACGGATTTGCGCGGCACGAGAATCGTTTTTGGGTTGGTCCTGCAGCTACCCGCGCATCCAATCAGGATATCCTCAATATATTTAAGAATATTCCAGCGTGGACCGGCGACACGCTGGAGGACCGCAACCTGCTGTTGTGGACCGAACAGGGGCTGGGCGACTCTTTGATGATGATGCGATACATTCCACACATTGCCGAGAAATTTGGTGGCACCATTGACGTCTGGTGCGAACCGGAGTTGGTCAAGATTTTTCAAACCATGCCATGTATTACGCGTGTCCTCGCCAAGAATGAAAGCTTTCCGATGCGGCCGAACACGGTGCATTGCTCGATGATGAGCCTGCCTTGCATCTTCAAAACCACACTGGAGACGATCCCGAACAAAGTGCCGTATTTGACGGCGCCGACCAGCCTTGTGTCGCGATGGGAGACCCGTCTTGCCAGTCACAGCGGGCTAAAGGTCGGTCTGGTTTGGGCTGGAAATCCAGCCAAAAGAAGCGACAACCTGCGCAGTATCAGTTTTGACCTCCTCGCCCCATTGCTGACCATACCAGGCATTTGCTTCATCAGCCTGCAAAAAGGCGCGGCAAGCCAACAGGCCCAATCCGCGACACTCCTGGACTGGATGCCGGAATGCCATGATCTTATCGATACCGCAGCATTGATATCTGGCCTTGACCTGGTCGTATGCGTTGATACGTCAATAGCCCACCTGGCCGGTGCGCTCGGCAAACCGGTATGGTTGCTAAACCGCTTCGAGAGCGAATGGCGCTGGATGATTGGTCGTGAGGATTCGCCTTGGTATCCGACGATGCGTATTCTCAGGCAATCCAGTCTCCACGACTGGGAAAGCGTCATTCAACTGGTCGCAGATGGATTGGTCCGAAAAAATTTCGATATTCCGATAGTGAATTGAATTAGAATCACAAAATCCCATAACAGAAAGAAGAATGCGCTCATGATTTTTAACTGGTTCAATTCATCCGAAGCCGAACAGTTTGGGCTGTCGGTCGCGAACTATTTTTCTGAACGGATCCCGCCTACCCTGCTGCCCACCAATGACAAAAAGTCACTGCGCAAAGCCAGCGAGGTCACCACCAAGGTATTAAGCCAGGTTCAAGTTTTTCGCAAGGAGCACAGTTTGAACACATTCCAAAAAGCCAAATTGGCCAAAACAATACAGAATGAATTGCTGAGTCGCGGTTACGATACAGGTGTAGTCGTGGATTTGGTCAATTTATTGGTTCGATCACTCTGAGTTTGCTTCGTACCCATAAAGGTATTAATTTAGGTTGGCGCATATCCTCAAAAACGCAGTCAATTCTCGACTTCAAAAATTATTAAATCAAGATTAGCGGCCTGTTTATCCCTGAGTCTCTGGTTCGAGTCCAGACCGGAGAGCTGAAGAATACCAACGGTTGCATGCCAATGCAGCCCTTTTTTTATTTCTCAACATGGCAAAAACGTAACTGACTTTGCACTTCAATCCCGCGTCAGCTCGATCCTGACTGCAGCAACCGGTAAATGTTCCACTACAAACTTAACATTACGTTCCACCTTCACCCGCAACTTCCATATAGCCATTTTTATTGTTCAAAAAGGCAAATTTAATTTACCATAAGACAACTATTGAGCGAATGAAAATAACCATCCCATTTAACAAGGGTCAACTTAATGGATTTTAATTTTGATTCGAATTCATTCTGAAAACCCCGGTGGAAAAGGATTAATTGGTAATCTCCACAATGAACGGTCATGCTGAATTGAGGCCAATCTGATTAACTTTTTAAATAAATATGCTCTTCACATCATCCGAATTTCTCTTCGTTTTCTTGCCTTTGGTTCTGACCATCTTTTTTACATTTGCCAGACGTAGCAAAGCGCTTGCGTTGACATGGTTGTCAGCATCTTCTTTGTTTTTTTATGGATGGTCGAACCCCGGCTACGTTTGCCTGCTGATCGCTTCAATCGCATTCAATTACATAATCGGATATGGGATGCAAATGACCCGTAAACGTGGGATAAATTCATCAATGCTGATGGTAGTTGGCGTAACGGCCGATCTATGTCTGCTTGGATTCTATAAATATCTGTTTTTCTTTTCCACAGCCGTAAACAGCCTGCTGGACACATCGTTTTCTCTGCCGAATTTCATTTTACCGTTGGGCATCTCGTTTTTCACATTTACCCAAATTGCCTTTCTGGTAGATGTTCATCGCGGACAGGTAGTCGACCTGAATTTTGGAAAGTACTTTTTGTTTGTGACCTATTTTCCGCATTTGATAGCCGGTCCAATAATTCACCACAAGGGAATGATGCACCAATTTGGAAAGCCTTCTATTTTCAAGGCAAACTGGAATAATTTCGTTATCGGGTTGACGTTGTTCTCGATTGGGTTGGCGAAAAAACTGATTTTGGCGGATACGTTTGCAAATTTTTCCGCTCCAGGTTTTTTGACAGCCTCGCTTGGCGATGTGCCGTCGGCTGCAATAACCTGGGTGTCCGTAATCAGTTACACATTCCAGATTTATTTTGATTTTTCTGGTTACTCGGATATGGCGGTCGGGATTTCGCGTCTTTTGGGCATTCAGCTTCCCGTCAATTTTAGGTCGCCATATAAATCTATCAACATAATTGAATTTTGGCGTCGGTGGCATATGACCTTGTCGGAGTTTCTTCGAGACTACCTGTATATTTCACTTGGCGGCAATCGTCTGGGGTCATCGCGCCGTTACATTAACTTGATACTCACGATGATGCTGGGTGGACTATGGCATGGTGCCAACTCGACGTTCCTCGTATGGGGTACTTTGAACGGTGCGTATCTTTGCATCAATCATGGATGGCACCAAATCTCCACCAAATTTTTGATCAGTAAAAAAGTGCCGAGCACCGCCGGCCGATTTGTATCGGTTTCACTCACTTTCACCGCAGTGGCGATTGCATGGATTTTTTTTAGGGCAGACACTATCGGTTCTGCATTGCTGATGTTTCAGGGGTTTTTTTCCAATTCAGGGTTTGACCAATGGCATCTAACATTCTCAGCCACCCAATCGATACAGCTGGGAATATTGTTGGTGATGACCTTATTGATAGTCTGGGGTCTTCCCAGCCCCTACGACTGGTTGTCTGCAGAATCGGAAGGGGTGATGATGCCGCCGGCGCGCGTGCTTGAAATTAACCAAAAATATTCTTTGGCTCTTCCGATCGGAATATGTATTTTAATGTTGGCCTCCCTGTGTGCCAAATTTGGGCCTGCTTCGATCAGCCCATTTCTTTACTTTCAATTTTAACTATGAGTCAAAAGCGATTTGTCATTGTATTTCTCGCGACGTCCGTGGTATTGATCTCGATTTATGCTTGGGTATTTCACGAACAGTTCGGCGCTCCCGTCGCGGCTGAATATTGGGTTGGCCAGGCGCGCACTGTGAAAGCGGCAACGGCGACTACGGTCGTCGGCAATAAAGTACTAGTGGTAGCCGGTTCCAGTGGATTATTTGGAATCGATAGCGCTGTCATGGAAGCTGAAGTTCACAGACCTGTAATCAATATGGCACTGCACGCAGGACTTTCAATGGACTGGCTGCTCAAATATGCTGATGAAAATTCAAAAAATGGCGACGTCATTTTCATGCCACTGGAATATGAATATTTTGTCTCAGACTTTTTTTTACCGTCTGCATGGATGAGTACTCCGGTGGTTGCGTGGGATTCAGATTACTTCTATCGACTTGACCTGATCCAGAAGATTCAATTTGCAACCTCAATGGCTCCCTCAGAGGTCGCCGCTAATATGATTGCAAAACTGAACAGAACGAACGTTTTGGCGCAATTCCCTGACCGGGCAATTATTCCTCTGGTCAAATTGTTGAATAACTTTGAAAGGCAGACTGATTCGACTGACGTATATAGCTATTTGAACATGGACCTGCACGGGGATATCAAAGGCAGTTGTCACACACATCCGCCGAGCAGTATTGAAAATGAAAGCTATTTTTTGTCGCCGGGTTCACAAGTCAATCCTGCCACTTTGTCGGCGCTTGTCTCGGCTTCCAAAAAAATGGAAGCCCAGGGAAAAAGACTCATCGTTGGATTTCAACCAATCGCGCTTAATTCAGTCACTACGCAACACTGGTTTGGTTTTAAATCTTCCGAAATTGAGAGCAGTCTTAGAACCGCAGGATTGCGCGTATTAGGATCACCTTCAGACTACTATTTCAATACGACCGATTTTTTTGACACACCCTACCACCTGAATTGTGATGCTCGAAGCGTTCGATCGAAGCTGCTTGGAAAGCAGCTTCATACTGCACTTCAATGAACTAAGGACATAAATCAGGAAATTGCAATCCATACAGGGCAAGGGCTAAATCGATTTTGCGATTACATCTCACCTTGGCTTTTTTCTGTTGGGTTCAGGCATCACTGCCACTACGATTTCCAATTCGTTGTTAATTTTCAGTTATTATCTGCTGAATTGAACAATATAATTCCTTAATGAGATAGTTCAATCATCGTCCTGAAGAGGGATGCCAGTATTCGCAACATGCCAAGGACTGGATGAAAAATGGTCACGCTACTATTGAAAAAATTTACCTCCGCACTGAAACGCCTCATCATAAATTTGAAAATAACCTGATGACGGATCTACATAAAAAATCTCACAATGAAAAATATAAAAGAATTTCCTTGCGATGAAAACCCATTCCCTGCAGATTTGACTATCGCAGTAATCATTCCCTGTTATAACGAAAGTGTCGCCATAGCTTCCGTTATCACTGATTTTCAACAATCTCTTCCCGGCGCGACCATCTATGTTTTTGACAATAATTCTTCCGACAATACGGTTGAAATTGCCAAATTATGCGGCGCTCTGGTTCGAACCGTGCCGTTGCAAGGCAAAGGTAATGTGATTCGAAGAATGTTTGCGGACGTTGAAGCCGACATTTATGTTCTTGTCGATGGCGACAATACTTATGATGCGAATGAGGCTCCCGCTTTAATCGCAACGCTCATTGGCGATGGCCTGGACATGGTTGTTGGCGCGCGCGTAGCGGATGAAAATAATGCCTACCGACTTGGTCATCGGTTTGGCAACACACTGTTAACCCGATGCGTTGCGGTTATTTTCGCCAACACATTCACCGACATGCTGTCAGGTTACCGCGTTTTTTCCCGGCGCTACGTCAAATCGTTTTCCGCACAATCCACCGGATTTGAAACGGAAACCGAATTGGCAGTCCATGCACTTCAACTCAGAATGCCGGTAGCAGAGGTGCCAACCCGATACAGTTCAAGGCCGGATGGATCACTCAGTAAATTGAATACCTGGAGGGATGGCTTCAGAATTCTCGTCACCATTTTTAGATTATTCAAATCTGAAAAACCATTGGCTTTTTTTTCACTCGGTTTTTTCTCTTGCAGTTTCACTGCGATATTTCTCGCCGTTCCATTGTTTGAAACGTATTTGCAGACCGGATTGGTGCCAAGATTTCCCACTGCCATTTTATGTTCCGGATTGATGTTGTTCGGGCTGATCTTATTGGTTTGTGGCATCGTGCTGGATGCAGTGACCAAGGGACGCAGTGAGGCCAAACGATTTGTCTATCTGGCTTACCCGGCCCCAAATGCAAAACAAAGCCACCAATGATTAAGAATCACCAATTTATTCTATTTGCTCTCGTTGGGATTGCCGGATTTGTCGTCGATGCGGGTATTTTGTACGTAGTGCTTAAAATTGGTCTTGGTTATTTTGCAGGCCGGGCGGTGTCATTTACTTGCGCCGTTCTGACCACCTGGCTGATTAACCGAAAAACGACTTTTGCACATCGACCAGACCAACCACTTGCAGAGGAAGCCACTCGCTATCTTATCGCGATGTCTTTAGGTGGCGTCGTCAACTACGGTGTTTATTCATTGGTCATCATAGAATTTCACAATAGTGCGTACATCGCTTTTTGTGCAGTGGCGGCCGGATCAATTGCCGGTCTGTTTTTTAATTTCCTTTCAGCGAAAACCTGGGTGTATAAACATTGAATTATGAATATCAGAACAAAGCTGGCCAATTTTAATCCCTATAATAAAACGACCTTTTTGCTTGTCTGCGGTTTCGCGCCATTTTATTTTGGCCTGATTTCTTACATGCTGGGTGCCGATACAAATTGGGACCTCGCGAACTATCATATTTACAATCCGTACGCACTATTGAACCACAAGCTGCTGACTGATCTGGCACCCGCGTCCATTCAATCCTACTTTAATCCCCTGCTCGACGTCCCCTATTATTTGATGACAGTCTATTTTCCTGCCCCCTTGGCAGGATTCATCATGGGCACCGTGCACGGTGTTAATTTTTCGCTTGTGGCGGGAATCGCCTACAAGGCTCTGCCGGGCCTGCCTTCCGAAGATCGTTTTCGGATCCCCCTGCTATTGGCCCTGTTTGGCTGCACAACCGCAAACTTTTTATCCAGCGTTGGAAATACCATGGGAGACAGCACGACTTCGCTGTTTGTACTGACTTCACTGCTGATCGTCATGTCGAATTGGGAGCGCATCACCTTGCTGCGGCAAGGATCAACGACCGCAATCATTATCGCGGGTGTTGTGGTCGGTATGGGTGCCGGATTAAAACTGACTAATATTGTTTATGCGAGTGCGCTATGTTTGAGCTTTTTCGCCATTCAGATAAATTGGCTTTCCAGGCTGCGCCTTTCATTTTTGTTTGGAGTGGGTGTTCTTGTCGGTTTATTTTTGACCGGTGGCTTTTGGTTCTGCACAATGTGGAACACATTTGGCAATCCTCTCTTCCCACAATTCGCTCGTTATTTTCCGAATTCGCTGATAAAAACAGGCACGATCTATGACGTTTCATGGCGGCCCAAAAGCGTCATGGAAGCATTGGAGTGGCCGTTTCTCTTTTCTTTCAATCCTTACAGAGTCGGCGAACTTTATAATCGTCAAATTGTATGGGCCGTGGCCTACCTGATCTTTTGGTGTTGGGCGTTTTCTGCCCTTTTGAGCAGATGGGCAAAAAAAATTCAAACAAGACTGACCGCACCGGAGCAATTTATCGTGATGGCCATTGCGATTGGTTATGGACTGTGGATGCTGCTATTCAGTATTCAGCGTTATCTGGTTCCAATTGAAGTCCTCGTGCCGCTGTTTCTGTATATCCTGATCACGAAATTATTGAGTTATTCCTACGCACGCACGCTGGCGGTAACAATACTGTCAGCCATCGCGCTGTTTATGATGCATTCAGGATTGGAAACCTGGGGACACACGGGCTGGTCCGAAAAAATGTTCACGGTCAAGTTGCCCGCAATGGAGGTACCGGATAAAACGACGGTTTTTCTGGTCAGCGGCAGTGAACGGGGATTGGGATGGATCGCTGCGCAATTTCCGAACACGGTTGCATTTGTCTCTGCAGGAAACAGTTTTACGCAAATCGTTGACCCAACAGTCCATGCCAAAAAAATTCACGACATTGTGGACAACCGCAAAGGTCCGATATTTGCGATCCTGCCGCCGCGAAATCCAACTAGCCCGACACAGGTACTGGCCGCGAAAGAACTATCAAAATATGGTTATTCGATCATTTTCGACTCGTGCGTACTGACCAGTGCATTGATCGGGGCCGAAAATTACCCTTACCTTTGGTGTGCAGTGACCAATCAGTGATTGCAACTGCAGGGCTTTTAACCCATTAAGATCTCATCTGATTTTTTTGATTCAATTGCGACTGACCGGTGCAGGCATACGGCTAAAGATCGGGGTATAAAAATTCGGATCCTGTTTGGCATACTCAGCCCAAGTACTATAGGTTTTTTCATAAGCCGACGGATGCAGGTGTTGGATTGATGTAAGCACCTGTAGCGCCTCGTTCTGCCGGTTGTTATAGGCATACGCCAGCGCCAGACGCATCAACACGGACGGAAATCCAAATCGCAGCGAGGCTCGTTCCAGGAACGCAATCTCTTCCGGATTCATTCCTTGCCTGACCGCGATCTTGGGAACGTGGCAATAATCAAAAAACTGCGCATAGAGGGAAAAATCCGGTTTGGTGGTATTCACAGGCCCCAGATAACCGGGTCGCTGTTCAGCCTCCAAAGTAGAAAATGCCAGCACGACGCGAACATAGTCCCAACTTGCTGCCGACACAAAAATTAACCCTGCACTGCAAACGGCAGCCACCCAATAGCGTGACAGGGTCTCTACCCGCTCGCCTGCCGCAGGACGGTTCAGCGCGCCCAGCATGACACCGAAGGGGAACAACAAAAATCCGTTCCAGAGCGGGAACTCGACCAAACTGTGGACCATTGCCGCCACAATGATCAAACTCAGATAGCGTGTGCCAGCATTGCGCCAGAATCGCACGCAGGTTTGATAAAACCAGTAACTGAAGCCACCCAGCGTTGCGATGGTCAGCGGCCAGCCGATTTCAGCGGCCAGATTTAAAACAATATTGTGGGCATATTCACTGTACTCGGCAGTCGGGAACAAACCTGCCAGCATCACCTGATACCGTCCAAACTGGTACCAGCCTATCCCTAGCCACGGATGCAACACGCTCATTACCCAAGCCTGCTTCCACAATACCACCCGCACGCCCGTTTGGCCGGCGCGTTCGGACAATGAAGTCACTGTCACCCCAACCCAGCCCAGCATCGAAGGCGTAATCAGCACAAGGCCTGCATAGACGGTCAGCAATGCCAGCAACAGCCATTTCGATACGCTTCGTCCATTATCGGTGCGTTGACCGGCCAACACTGTCAGCAACGGCAGGATCAGCCAAGCCACACGTGCCTGAGTCAGGGCCAAACCCCACAACAGTACCAAAACAAACAGCACACCGATCCGTGCCGGTAACTGCTTCGCTTTGTAGCGCCACCACACCGAGGCCAAAGCGAAGCACAATATCAGTGCCAGCAAATTGGGTTGGGCAATATTGGCATACGGGCGCAAGATGCTCCGGTCATGAATCGACATGACAACTCTGGGAATTTCAATATCAAACAATTGCAGATTCTGAAAAACTACCGATACCAATCCGACCGCCAGATAAACCCAACTCAGAAGATTGCACAGCTTGTCAAAGCCGTTGTCCTGTGCTGCAATGGTTGCACCAAGCACAATCGCCAATGCAAACCCGACCAGATACACCACCGGAAAGACGGAATCCACCTGGAACAAAACATCGCCGCCCAGAGTTTGCGCCACGATCACCGCGATCAGACCAAACGGGACGAGCAGCAATACCGGCAATTTTAGGGTGACTTTCGGAATACAGGCCAGATAACCCCACGCAAGCAGCACGGCCAATCCGCCCAGCGCATCGTGGATGTATTCCCGATAGGGATGGATATGATCCGGGGACAGGTGGCTGACGAACAGAAAAATGCCAAATATCAAGAGCAGTCGGTTAAGTTGCCGGTCAGTTAGCATGGGCCTTCATTCTGGAGTTGGGTGGTTCGTTAATCCGGTTCATGGCATACCGGTACATGCCATTCGATTGCAACAAATGGTTCAGATCAGTTCAACCACGGTGCCGGTTTTTGCATCGACCACCACAATCAGCGGCACATGTTTATTGATCAGCATCAAAAACAAAACCGGATGGGAGGCATGACTCTTTTCATAGGCCTGCATCATTTCGCGCGTCTCGGCGGGAACCGTCTTGAATTGCTGACTGGTTTTTCCGGCAGCGACAATCTGCTGCTGCACATCCGTATAGGGAATATAGTACTGCGGCAAATTCTGCAGACCCATCCCGCCAAAGCCGCTGAACAGTATATCTTCTTTGGTCTTTTGATCGGTCGGTTCTTTGGTGCCGACATAAACCGGCCCGAATTGCGGCAATTCTTTAAACAGGGGGTTCGACACCTTGGCCAGATCGGCCGTATCAATTTCGTTGGCCCGAACCAGACAGAAACGATTTTCGACAAACGCAATGTAGGCCGGTCGCACCGTATAGATCGACCACAGACCGTACATCAGAAACCCGGCCTGAAACAGAACGACAACGGCGATATCAAATTTTATTAATTTTTTCTTGGCATCAAAAATGATCAGCATGATCAACGGGCCCAGGATCACATCCACACCGGCCAGCAATTTCATCAGATCACCACCTGCCGCAGCCAAAAACAGCTTACCCGGATACCACACATTGCCAATAAACAGATATGCCAGCAGCAGCACACTGGCGCTAACCAACAGATGAATCGAAGCAGCTTTGTATCGGGTCATTTTTAACGCTAATCAAGAATGAAAAACACAAAAAAAAAGCACGGAAGTCCGTGCTTTTTTTGCTTGAAACAAATTAGCAGATTGCAGCAGATACGCAAGTACCTGTTTTAGCCCAAGTCAGCGAGTTTGAAGCTGATGTAGCAGCTACTGTTGGGGTCAGGACGTAAGTTTCGCCGGCCAGACCGCTGGTGGACACTGCTGTAGCAGTAATCACACCATTGGCACCAGTTGCAACACCTGAAACATAACCAGAACCGGTTGTTGTGTTTGCTGGAATACCATTTACGTTTTGTGTACCGCAGTTAGCGATAGTCAATTGGTCCGCAAAGCACAATTCAACTGCCAGTTTGTACGGAGCAGTTGCGCCAGTAACTTCAGAGAATTTTGCTTTTTTGGTGTAAGTTTGATATTGCGGTACAGCGATTGCAGCCAGAATACCGATAATTGCGATAACAATCATCAATTCGATCAGGGTAAAACCTTTTTGAAATTGCGTTTTCATATTTTCTCTCCAGGAAAGTAGAACCATTTCTACGTACATCAAGTTATGCAAGTTATGTGCCAGTTGATTTAGGGCAACTAACTCATAAATTACTTCTAAAAACTAGTACTACCAAACAAACTTTGTCAATATGTGACGATTTTTGTCACTGGTTGCCGCTGTTTAACCAACACACCCATCACATCAATCTCTGTTAACCAGACTAGCAAAGTGCCAGAGCAATACAACCACTGGATGGATCTTTCTGCCATGAAATCAAACCACTGCTACTGGCCGAGCCATAAGTTGGTACCAATATATAAGTCGTCTGTACGCCTATGCTTGCCGTTGAATTACTGGTAGCGGTGATCACACCGGCATCGGTGGAACTGACCGACAACACCTGACCGGAAGCGCCAGAATTGCTGGGCACACCATTGTTACCACCAGCACAACCTGTAATGGCCGAACCCAACAACAAGCCCTGTTGTACCACACACACTTCCACGCCCACCTTAAACGGCGTAGTTGCCAATATGACTTCAGTGAAGCGCGCTTTCTTCGTATACGTATTGTATTGAGGCACCGCTATCGCAGCCAAAATACCGATAATTGCAATCACAATCATCAATTCAATTAAAGTGAAGCCACTATTTCTGGTTCTCATATTGCTTCCTCCACATAGTATTTACACTACTAAGCAATAAGTAAGCCAACAGCTTTAATTGACTACATCAATAGCGTTTACAACCCATTAAATCAACGCACTGCATTGCACCGACGAGTAGATTCCTGGGCAGACTCAACCAATCTGAAACATCAACTGCGTACCCGACATATCAATCACATCACCCTGCTTCAATTCCCGCACTTTATTCCCAATCGCCACATCATTCACCAGAGTCGGATTGGCGCCTTCAACATGGGTCAGGAAGTAAGTATTGGTGGTCCGCGTAATTGTCGCAACCTGCACACCGGGACTTCCGAGGGTCGTCAATTCCTTGCTCAACGCCAGCTGCTTGCCCGCATTGGGACCGTTCATGACTTTCACCAGAGCCGGCTTAACCGGAGGCGGTACATAACTGCTTTCAGGACCAGAACCAGCTTTCACCTTAGAGTCTGCGTCGAACTTAATCAAGTATTTAGCAAGTGAAATGATGTCGCCATTCTGCAAGAAATGACGCTTGATCGGCTGCCCGTTGACCTGGGTTCCATTGGTACTGTTCAGATCTTCCAGATAACAGTCATTCAACTGCGTTTCAATCACGGCGTGGTTGCCACTGATCGCCAGATGGTTCAACACCACGTCGTTATTGGGTCTGCGTCCTATGGTCACCTTGGGCTTGTTGATCGGTATTTCCTGTAAGATCGCGCCCTCTAAGGTCACGCTTATTTTTGCCATTGCAAAACTCCCTCGGTATATATATGGAATAACTTATTATTTTTTGACACTAAAAAAGTTGTTTCAGGCCGGTATTGCGTATGCCGTTAATCCGGAAAAGAATGACTGAAATGTTGTCCCGCCCCCCCTGGTGATTGGCTTCCTGTACCAGTTCGCTGCACATTTCTTGCAAGGTCTTCTCTTCACTTAGCAGGATATTCTGCATCATCGGCGTTGTTAACATGTCGGACAAACCATCCGAACAAAGCATATAAATGTCGCCGACCGCAATCTGATGCCGATTCACTTCCACTTCTACCGGAAAACCGACACCCACCGCCCTTGTTACCAAATTCTTAATATCAGAATACTGTGCTGACTCAGCAGAAATCATGCCAGCATCAATCTGTTCCTGTACAACCGAATGATCACGACTGATCTGAACCAGTTCGCGATCGCGCAAACGATAGGCGCGCGAATCACCGACATGCGCCACGATCAAAATATCGCCATAACATAAAGACATCACCAGCGTCGTTCCCATACCCATGTATTGGGCTTCGTGCAGTGACGTATTTAATATGGTGTTGTTGGCCAGCTCCACGGCCTGCTCGACAATTTCCAGTAATTCGTTGGGCCGGTGCGGAATCAACATTGAGAGAAACCCGCCCAATTTATCGTTGACGTATTCCTTGATCACCGAAACGGCGATTTCACTGGCCACTTCACCGGCGTTGTAGCCGCCCATGCCATCGGCCAACACAGCCAGAGCGTTCTCGGGATCGACAACAATGGCATCTTCATTATGCAGGCGCATTAAACCGACATCGGTCTGAGCGGCATATTCGATGCAATCGCTATTTTTCATGAACGCAAATTCTCTGATACTGTCGAGGAAGGGTTGTCAATTAAATTCGATAAATCTGAGTGGTCACTATAATCATCAAGCTGCCCATGGGCAAGTTAATGTTTTGAAAACCCAACCGAACTGCTCACCAACTTGGCTTAAAGATAAAAAGTTTGATGATTTTACTCTGTGGATTCCCACTGGTGATTTGTAAAAACAATTAAACAACACAAAATTCAACATTTCTGCCATCCAGTAAAAAGGGGAAGCACCTGGCTTCCCCTCTTTGCACTTTGCTTGCCTGCACTGTCTTGACGGATTACAGCATCGCTTTTAACAGACGCGCCATTTCTGACGGATTTTTGGTGGCTTTGATGCCGCATTGTTCCATGATGTCGAGTTTGGCCTGCGCCGTATCGGCACCGCCGGAAATCAAGGCACCGGCATGTCCCATGCGTTTGCCCGGAGGCGCGGTCACACCGGCGATAAAGCAGACCACCGGTTTTTTCATGTTGTCACGGATCCAGTAAGCAGCATTGGCTTCATCCGGTCCGCCAATTTCACCGATCATGATGACGGCATCGGTATCGGGATCATCGTTAAACATTTTCATGATGTCGATATGTTTCAGACCGTTGATCGGATCGCCACCGATACCAACTGCACTGGATTGCCCCAGACCGAGTGCGGTCAGCTGACCGACAGCTTCATAGGTTAACGTACCGGAACGTGATACCACGCCAATCCGACCCTTGCGATGAATGTGGCCTGGCATGATGCCGATTTTGATTTCATCCGGTGTAATCAGACCCGGGCAGTTTGGCCCCAACAGCAGCGTTTTGCTGCCGGCTTTGGCCATGCGGTCTTTCAACATCATCATGTCACGTACCGGAATACCTTCGGTGATGCAGATTGCCAGATCGAGTTCGGCTTCAACCGCTTCCCAGATTGCTGCAGCAGCACCGGCTGGTGGTACATAAATAACGGAGACAGTGGCGCCGGTAGCGGCTTTGGCTTCACTGACGTTGGCAAAAATTGGAATGCCTTCGAAATCTTCGCCGGCTTTTTTCGGATTCACGCCAGCCACAAAACAGTTTTTGCCGTTGGCGTAGTCACGGCACATGCGCGTGTGAAACTGACCGGTCTTGCCGGTGATACCCTGGGTAATTACTTTGGTGTCTTTGTTGATTAAGATTGACATAGTGTTTCCTTATTGATGAGCGGCAGCAGCGGCAACCACTTTCTGGGC
>Ga0209067_10000564_pt1 | contig 23599 bp, 20 predicted proteins | sample ColStrG_CSR_2013_FD_187199 | JGI IMG/M metagenome (GOLD analysis project Ga0209067, IMG submission 187199) | Freshwater sediment microbial communities in response to fracking from Pennsylvania, USA - Cold Stream Run_MetaG_CSR_2013 (SPAdes)... | ecosystem: Environmental > Aquatic > Freshwater >... | reverse complement strand
TGAGGTCATCGCCGACGCCATCGACAAGGTGGGCAAGGACGGCACCGTGACGGTCGAGGAGTCCAACACCTTCGGCATCGAGCTCGAACTCACCGAGGGCATGCAGTTCGACAAGGGATACCTCTCGCCGTACTTCGTGACCGACGCCGAGCGCCAGGAGGCCGTGCTCGAGGATGCCTACATCCTCTTCACCAGTTCCAAGATCTCGGCGGTGCACGACCTCGTGCCCGTGCTCGAGAAGGTCATGCAGTCGGGACGCGCCCTGCTCATCGTGGCCGAGGACGTCGACGGCGAGGCCCTGGCCACGCTCGTCGTGAACAAGATCCGCGGTACGTTCACCTCGGTCGCCGTCAAGGCTCCGGGATTCGGAGAGCGCCGTAAGGCGATGCTCCAGGACATGGCCGTGTTGACGGGCGCGACGGTGATCTCCGAGGAGATCGGCCTCAAGCTCGACTCGGCGACCGTGGACCTGTTGGGTCGCGCGCGTCGTATCGTCGTGACCAAGGACGCGACCACCATCGTCGACGGAGCGGGTTCGCCCGAGGACGTCGCCGGACGCGTGGCCCAGCTCAAGCGCGAGATCGAGGACACCGACTCCGACTGGGACCGCGAGAAGCTCCAGGAGCGTCTCGCCAAGCTCGCCGGAGGCGTGGCCGTCGTCAAGGTCGGCGCCGCCACCGAGGTGGAGCTCAAGGAGAAGAAGCACCGCATCGAGGACGCCCTGAGCGCCACGCGTGCGGCGATCGACGAGGGCATCGTCGCCGGTGGTGGTACCGCGCTGGTACGCAGCCGCGCGGCGGTCGACGCCCTCATCGCGACCCTCGAGGGTGACGAAGCCACCGGTGCGCGCATCGTGGCCAACTCGCTCGAGGCGCCGCTTCGCCACATCGCCGCCAACGCCGGATACGAGGGCGCCGTCAAGGTGCGCGAAGTGGCCGACGCCTCCGGGAACGTGGGACTCAATGCTGCGACCGGTGAGCTGGTGGACCTCGTGGCCGCCGGCGTCATCGACCCGGCCAAGGTCACGCGATCGGCCCTGCAGAACGCCGCGTCCATCGCGGCGCTGCTCTTGACCACCGAGGCCATCGTGGCCGACAAGCCTGAGCCGGTTCATGCCGGTGGCGGCGACGGCGGCATGGGCGGCATGGGCGGCATGATGTAACGCATTGCTCACGCAATGTTCGAGAAACCGGGCCTTCGGGCCCGGTTTTTTCATCTGCCGGCCCCCTACGAGCACCCGTTCGACTGCCAGACTGGGGCCATGGCCATACGTGACCTCACCCGCGGTCTGACCTTCGACGGCGCGGCCGCGAGTTACGACCGATTCCGTCCTCGCTACCCTTCGGCGATGTTCGACGACCTGAGTGACGCCGTCGGAGTCGACGCCCAGTCGCGAATCCTCGAGGTCGGATGCGGTCCGGGCGTCGCCACCGAGGAGATGATGGCGCGCGGGTGGTCCGTGTTGGCGGTGGATCCCGGGGCGCACCTGGCCAAGGTCGCGCGCGAGAAGTTCGGTGATGAGCGTTTCGCGGTCGAGGTATCCACGTTCGACGATTGGGACCCGCAGGGTCGTCACTTCGATCTTCTCTTCTCGGCGGCGGCCTATCACTGGGTCGCCCCTCACCTGCGCTGGGTGAAGGCTGCGGACGTCCTGGTCGAAGGTGGCGTGATCGCGCTGGCCGGCAACCGGCCGGTCGCCGACGGCTCCTTCCACGACTTCGGCGAGGCGACCCGCGACCTGCGAGTGGACCTCGGGGTCGATGACGAGCGAGAGACCCCGTCGCTGGCGGACCTCGACGCCCTCGTCGAGGCGTGTGGCGGCGATATCGGTTCGTTGTGGGAGGCGATGTCGCCCCAGGGGACCGATGTGGTGGCCGGCGACCTCTTTGACGCGCCCGACGTGCGCCTGTACCCATGGTCGACCACCTATTCGACCGTCGAGACGCTGGGTCTCCTGGCGACGTACTCGCGCTACCTGGCCATGGATCCCGCCAAACGTGCACTCCTCTTCTCACGTCTCGCGAGCGTCATCGACGACCAGTACGGCGGCGTACTGACGCGCCACTACGTCAGTGTCCTCGCGATGGCGACCAAGAACGGGCGGACGCCGCGCTGAAGCCGCGGCCCGGTGGCGGGCTGGCCGTGCGTGGACGCGATACTGAGATTCTCAGCCATGACTGGCGACTGGACCTCGACGGCGGACGAAGCGCACATTGAGTGCCCGTCGTGCCACGAGTTGAACCGGCCCGGGACCAAGGAGAGCGCGGTGCGGCGCAGAACTGCCACCTCACCTTGAAGTGGCCGAGACCCTGAACCCACGACCTCCGACGCGGTCCAGAACGAGGCGCAAGACGAGCGCGTGAAGGAGCAACCCGATCTGGCACTCGAGCGCGAGTTGTTCGGGGGATTGTTGCGTCGTCGACCCACGTGAGTGGCGCGACGCGACGGCTCGCACCGTCCCGCCGATAGGCGAACCGGTCGATCGCGGGGGGTGAGGACCCCACGCCGCCTCGCCGGCGCGACTCCAGGAAACGGACGGATGCGAGAGACGCCAGAGCAGCGTGGGGGACCGGGTGCTAGGCCTCGTTGCTCGCTTCGACCGCCAAGTGGGGCACGACACGGTCCAGCCACGTCGGCATCCACCAGTTGGCCTTGCCCAGGTAGTGCATCATCGAGGGAACCAGCACGGTGCGCAGGATGAAGGCGTCCAGCAATACCGCGCCACCGAGGCCGATGCCGAATTCAGCGATGATGCGCTCGCCACCGAAGGCGAAGGAGAAGAACACGCAGATCATGATCAGCGCCGCGGCAGTGATCACGCGCCCGGTGTTGGCCTGACCGTGGATGATGGCCGTCTCGTTGTCACCGGTGTTCACCCACTCCTCGTGCATGCGCGAGACGAGGAAGACCTGGTAGTCCATCGACAGTCCGAAGAGGATGGCGATCATGATGATCGGGAGATACGACTCGATAGGCCCGGAACCCGAGCCGATCAGCGAACTGCCCCAGCCCCACTGGAAGACCGCGACGACCAGACCGAAGGATGCTCCCACGGCCAACAGGTTCATCAACGCCGCGACCAGCGGGATGAGGACGGAACGGAAGGCGACCATCAGCAACAGGCAGCCGAGGAGCACGATGACCACGAGGAAGAGCGGGATCTTCGAGTCGAGGATGTTCGAGAAGTCGTCCGACAGTGCCCGCGATCCACCCACGTAGATCGCCGTGTGCGACGAGGCGTTGGCCGTTGGAACGTAGTGGTTGCGGATCGCGTCGAGCAGGGTGGTGGTCGATCGCGATTGCGGCGCAGACTTGGGGACCACGGTGAGCAGAGCGACGGTGTTGGTCTTGTTGACGACGACCGGGCCGACGAAGGCGACGTCGGGGGCGGTGCGCAGCGTCGTGGCCAGAGAGTTCATCGTGGCGACATCGGTCGTCGGGTGTTGCAGGTTGCCCACCACCAACAGGGGTCCGTTCGAACCGGGGCCGAAACCCTGGGCCAGGAAGTCATACGCCATGCGAGTGGTCGAGCCCGACGGGTCCGAGCCCTGGTCGGAGATACCGAGGTTGAGCGAGAAGACGGGCAGCGCGATGAGCACGATGGCGACGAGCGCCCCCAGGGACAAGGAGCGGGGGTGGCGACCGACGAAGAGTGCCCAGCGCTGCCAGCCACCTTCCACGACGGCGGCCTCGGGACCCTCGGCGGCGAGCCGGCGACGTTCGCGACGACTCAGGACGCGGTGCTTCTGGAAGGCCAGGAGCGACGGCAGGAGGGTGAGCGATGCCAGCATGGTGATCAACACCGTGAGGGCGGCCGCGACGCCGAGGCCGTCGAGGAACGAGAAGCCCAGGACCAACATGCCCAGCAATGCGACGCAGACCGTGGCGCCCGCGAACAGCACCGCGCGGCCCGACGTATTGACGGCGGTGACGATGGCGTCCTCGACGCTCATGCCTTGGCGAAGGTTCTGACGCGACCTCGTCACGATGAAGAGGGCGTAGTCGATGCCCACGCCCAGTCCGATCAGGGAACCCAAGATCGGGGCGAATTGGGCTATGGAGAGTCCGTGGCTGAGCAGCGTCGTGGCGCCCGAGGCGATTCCGATTGCGAAGAGCGCGACGCCGAGTGGCAAGAGCATGGCCCAGAGTGACCCGAAGGCGAGGAACAGCACGACGGCCGTGAGGAGAAGACCCACGCCCTCGCCCGGCGAACCCTTCGGCGCACTCAATTGACCGAAGGCGTTGCCGCCGAATTCGACCTGCAGGGTGGAGGACCGCAGTTTGGACGCGGCGCTGACCACCGCTTGGATCTGCTTGTTCGTGAGCAGATTGGCCTGCTTGGTGAAGGTGACCGTCACGTAGCCGATCGCGGGATTCAGCGTCGAGATCGAGATGGGTGACACCGTTCCGACGTTGGTGAGGCTGGTGAGGCCGTTGAGGACCGGCGTGATGGCGGACGTCTCACTCGAGAGTTGGCCGGACGTGGCGTGGAACACGATCTGGTCGGCGTCACCCGAGGCGTGAGGGAAGCCTTTCTCCAGCAGCTGCAGTGCGTGGATCGAGTCGGTGCCGGGCAGGCTGAAGGAGTTGGAATAGGCCGTTCCGGCCGCCTGGGCGGCGGCGTTGACCCCGATGATCAGGACGATCCAGACGATCAGGACGAGCCAGCGTCGACGGACGCTGAAGCGGGCGAGGGATTTCACGGTGGGGGCTCCTAAGTGTGGGGGTCCGAGCAGTGGGCGGTTGCCAAGTTATTCAGCACCCCACACTAGGTGACCCGGGGCGAGGGGCATTCGTTCACCGTGACGTCACCGAAGGCACGACGTGCCCTTGCACGTCGCCTCGCCCCCTCGGCACCGCCAGCGACTCACGCGGGTCCACTCTGGAAGGGGAGCGACTGGCCGGTCTCGAGGAGCGTCTTCAGACCGCTGACGATCTCACTCCAGCCCCCGCCCGCCCCGTCGTCCTCACGGTCGCCGCGCATCACGGTCTCCCACAGCGGCGCGCCCGAGAGGTCGTGGACCACCGTCAGTCGACACACCCCGTGGCGCGCCGGCTTGATCTCGAAGGTGACCCTCGTGAAGCCCTCGGCGGCCATCTCCGGCGTCATGGTCATTCGCCAGGTCTGGACCAACTTGCGCGGTGGGTCGCACTCGAGGACCTCGCCGTCGCTGATCACGTCGGGACAACCGAAGGCCTTCATCCCTTCGTTCGCGTAGGCGCGGAATGCACCGCCCTCACGTAATTCGTAGTCGACGAGGGGAGCGAAGCCGTACTGGACGGTCCACTCCGGAGAGGTGATCGCTTCCCAGATCGCCTCGGGCGTCGCTTTGATATAGACCCGGAACATGTGAATCGCCTCGGGGTTGGGTGTCGTGCTCATTTCTGTGTCTCCAATCGGTTCTTGAGGTTGACGAGCGCCGTGGCGCGGTGCTCGGTGAATTTGTTGATCCACCGGTCGTGGATTTGTTGGATCGGGACAGGATTGAGATAATGCAACTTCTCGCGTCCTGATCGACGGGTGATGATGAGGCCCGCGTCTTCCAGCAGTCGTAGGTGTTTCATGACGCCGATGCGCGTCATGTCCACGTGCGACTCCAAGTCCCTGAGCGTTCGACCCTCGCGCTCGATGAGCAGGTCCAGCAAGAATCGACGGGTCGAATCAGCGAGGGCCTTGAACACGAGATCGTCGTTCATACCCGATGATTATATGTAACTAAATGGTTACCTGTCAAACCCCGGGTGCGATGTCCTCGTGCCGTCGTTTGAGGCAGCGACCGTCACGACACCATTGTCGGTTCACGACGTCGTGCGCATCACCCCACGGGGGTGCCGCGTGGACGTGGCACCACCGCTCGTCGACGGTGGTGACGAGGACGACGAATCGGGTGGGTGCCGTGGCGACGTCCAGTAGATTGGAGGCAATCACGTTCAGCTCGGAGCGCGGTTTCACCCCCGGAGGTCGCCATGGCGGAAGTAGAAATCGGTATCTATAAATCGGCTCGTCAGGCCTATGGCTTCGACGACATCGCGATCGTGCCGTCGCGGCGCACGCGTGACCCCGAGGATGTCGACATCTCCTGGCAGATCGACGCGTACAAGTTCGAGTTGCCGGTCCTGGGATCGGCCATGGACGGGGCGATCTCGCCCACGACCGCCATTGAGATGGGACGCCTCGGGGGGCTCGGCGTCTTGAACCTCGAGGGTCTGTGGACCCGCTACGAGGACCCGACGCCGCTGTTCGACGAGATCCAGACCCTGGAGGACGACAAGGCCACCGCGCGCATGCAGCAGATGTACCTCGAACCGGTCAAGCTCGAGCTCGTCGCCGAACGCATCCGCCAGATGAAGGCCGCCGGTATCACCACCTCGGCGTCGGTGACCCCCCAGAAGACCGAATGGATGGCCAAGACGATTCTCGACGCGGGACTCGACATCCTGGTGATCCAGGGCACTGTGGTGTCGGCCGAGCACGTCTCCAAGACCGTCGAGCCCCTGAACTTGAAGAAGTTCATCCGTGAGTTCGAACTGCCCGTCATCGTCGGGGGTTGCGCGAGTTACCAAGCGGCGCTGCACCTCATGCGCACCGGCGCGGCCGGCGTGCTGGTGGGCGTGGGACCGGGCAACGCGTGCACCTCGCGCGCCGTGCTCGGCATCGGGGTGCCCCAGGCGACGGCCATCGCCGACGTCGCGGGCGCGCGCATGCGGCACCTCGACGAGACCGGCGTCTACGTGCACGTGATCGCTGACGGCGGGATGTCCAAGGGCGGTGACATCGCCAAGGCCATCGCCTGTGGAGCGGATGCGGTGATGATCGGCTCACCCTTGACGAGCGCGATCGAGGCGCCCGCCCACGGTTTCCACTGGGGCATGGCGACCTTCCACCCGACGTTGCCGCGCGGCACGCGCGTGCGCACCAAGGTTCGCGGCACCTTGAAGGAGGTCCTGGTCGGACCGGCGCACGAGAACGACGGACGCCTCAACCTCTTCGGTGCCCTGCGCACGTCGATGGCGACCTGCGGCTACGAGACCTTGAAGGAGTTCCAGAAGGCCGAGATCATGCTGGCCCCCTCATTGCAGACCGAGGGCAAGCAGCTCCAGCGCGCCCAGGGCGTGGGCATGGGCCATTGACGGTCCTCGTCGTCGACTTCGGGGCCCAGTACGCCCAGCTCATCGCGCGACGGGTGCGTGAAGCGCGCGTCTACTCCGAGATCGTCCAGAGCACCATCACCGCCGAGGAGGTGCGCGCCAAGCGCCCGTCGGCGATCATCCTCTCGGGTGGACCCAAGTCGGTCTACGAGGTCCCGGCTCCGTCGCTCGACCCGGCGATCTACGACCTCGGCGTCCCGATCCTGGGCATCTGTTACGGGGCCCAGCTCATGGCCCAACAGCTCGGCGGCGACGTCGCGCACACCGGTGGCGGCGAGTACGGGCGCACCGAGCTGACCCGCCAGGGTCCGAGCTTCTTGATGGACGGGTGGCCCGAGACCCAGTCGTGCTGGATGAGCCACGGCGACGCGATCGCCAGCGCCCCCGCCGGTTTCGTCGTCACCGCCTCGACGCCGCTCGCGCCGGTCGCGGTGATGGAGAACGCCGAGCGTCGCCTCTACGCCGTTCAGTTCCACCCCGAGGTCGCGCACTCCGAACGCGGCCAGGAATTGCTCGAGAGCTTCTTGCACCACGTCGCCGAGATCCCTCCGACGTGGACCAACACGTCGATCATCGACGACCAGGTCGCCGCCATCCGCGCCCAGGTCGGCTCCGAGCGAGTGCTGTGCGCCCTGTCGGGCGGCGTGGATTCGGCCGTCGCCGCGGCGCTCGTGACCAAGGCGATCGGAACGCAGCTGACGTGCGTGTTCGTCGATACCGGTCTCATGCGCAAGAACGAGGGCGAGCAGATCGAGGCGACGTTCACGCGCCAATTCGCCGTGCGCCTCATCCACGTCAAGGCCCAGGACCGCTTCTTCGACGCCCTGGCCGGCGTCACCGACCCCGAGCGCAAGCGCAAGATCATCGGGGAGCTGTTCATCCGAGAGTTCGAGGCCGTCGCGCGCGAACTCGCCGTTGGCGACGAGGCCCCGCGCTTCTTGGTGCAGGGCACCCTCTACCCCGACGTGATCGAGTCCGGGTCGGGTCACGCGGCCAACATCAAGAGCCACCACAACGTGGGCGGCTTGCCCGAGGACCTCTCCTTCGACCTGATCGAACCGTTGCGCAGTCTCTTCAAGGACGAGGTGCGCCACGTCGGCGAGGAACTCGGTCTGCCGGCCGAGATCGTCTGGCGACAGCCCTTCCCGGGTCCCGGGCTGGGCGTGCGCATCATCGGCGAGGTCACCCGCGAACGCGCCGAGATCCTGCGCAACGCCGATCACGTCGTGGTCGACGAGATCAAGAAGGCCGGTCTCTACCGCGAACTCTGGCAGAGTTTCGCGGTGTTACCGGCGGTGCGTACGGTGGGGGTCATGGGAGATGGACGAACCTACGCGTACCCGATCGTCATCCGCGCCGTCACGTCCGACGACGCCATGACCGCTGACTGGGCGCGCCTGCCCTACGACGTGATCGAATCGATCGCCAACCGATTGATTCGAGAAGTACCGGGTGTCAATCGCGTGGCCCTCGACGTGACGTCGAAGCCGCCGGGCACCATTGAGTGGGAGTGAACCGCCGTTCATTCTCTGATGACGCGTTGTGGGGCAACGACTCGCAGGAACCCACTCGCCTCGACCCCGACAGCCTGCTCGAGGGGCTGACCGAACCCCAGCGACGCGCCGTGGTCCAACGCGGTGGCCCCTTGCTGGTGGTCGCCGGAGCCGGTTCGGGAAAGACGCGCGTACTGACCCGACGGATCGCGCACATCCTGGCGACCGGCGACGCTCGCTCCTACGAGATCATGGCTATCACCTTCACCAACAAGGCGGCCGACGAGATGCGTCGGCGCGTGGTGGAACTGGTGGGCGAGGACGCCAAGAACATGTGGGTCTCGACGTTCCACTCGGCGTGCCTGCGCATGCTGCGCGCCCACGCCGACGTGCTGGGCTACCAACGCGGCTTCACCATCTACGACGCCGGCGACGCCGAGAGCGCGGTGGAACGCATCATGAAGGAGCTCAACCTCGACACCAAGCGCATCAGTCCGCGCAGCGTGTCGGCGGCGATCTCGGCGGCGAAGAACGAGATGCTCTCGGCGCAGCGCTACGCCGATCAGGGCACCAGCGACGACCCCAACCACCGACGCGTCGCCGAGATCTACACCCTCTACGAAGCGCGGCTCAAACTCGCCAACGCGATGGACTTCGATGATCTCTTGCTCAACGCGGTCGCCATGCTGCGCGCCGACGCCGGCGTGCTGAGCGCCTACCAACAGCGCTTCAAGTACCTCTTGGTCGACGAGTTCCAGGACACCAACGGCGTGCAGAACGAACTCGTGATGATGCTCGCGGCCCAACATCGCAACCTGTGCGTGGTGGGCGATTCGGACCAGTCGATCTACCGCTTCCGGGCCGCCGACGTGCGCAACATCCTGCAGTTCGAGGAACGTTTCCCCGACGCCGACGTCATCTTGCTCGAGCAGAACTTCCGCTCCACCCAGACCATCCTCGACGCCGCCAACGCGGTCATCGCCAAGAACGCGTCGCGCCACGCCAAGAACCTGTTCACCGACCACGGCGCCGGGGACCGCATCCGGCTCTATCGCGGCGGCGACGAGTACGACGAGGGTCGCTGGGTGGCGACCGAACTGCGACGCGCGCGCGTCGAGGCGGGCGTCGAGTGGAACCAGATGGCCGTCTTCTATCGCACCAACGCGCAGAGCCGCGTGCTGGAGGAGGAGATGTTGCGCGCGGGGATACCGTACCGGGTGATCTCGGGGATGCGCTTCTACGACCGCAAGGAGATCAAGACGGCGCTCGCCTACGCGCGACTCATCGTGAATCCCCGTGATGAGGCCTCGGCGCGGCGCGTGATCAACGAACCAAAGCGCGGCATCGGCGACGCCGCTCAGGCCAAGCTCGGGGTGTACGCCGCCGAGAACTCTCTCTCCTTCGCCGAAGCCGCGCACTACGCCGCGGCGGCGGGACTCACCGCCAAGGCCTTGTCGGGCGCGCAGAAGTTCGCCTTCGTATTAGACGAGCTGCGCGCCCTGGCCAACGACCTGACCCCGCGAGAGATGATCGACGCGATCGTGCGTGAGACCGGCATGGGCGACGCGCTGCGCGCCGAGAACTCGGACGAGGCGTACTCGCGACTCGAGAACCTCGGCGAACTCGCCTCGGCCGCGGCGCAGTACGACACCTTGATGGACTTCGTCGAGCGCATGGCGTTGGTGGCCGACTCCGATCAATTGGACGGGGGGGCGGGAGCGATCTCGATGATGACCCTGCACGTCGCCAAGGGGCTCGAGTTCCCGCTGGTCGTCATCACCGGTCTCGAGGAAACCATCTTCCCGCACCGGCGGGCCCTCTCCGACGACGCCGAACTCGAGGAGGAACGACGACTCTGTTACGTGGGATTGACGCGGGCCATGCGCCACCTGATCTTGACGCACGCCTGGAGTCGCACCATGTGGGGACAACGCACCGACGCCCTGCCCAGCCGATTCCTCCAAGAGATCCCCTCAGAACTCGTGCACGACCTCTCGGCGTCGCTGCCGATGCGTCGCGCGACCTTCTCCCACGACGAGGAGGGCTTCGTCGGACGCGGTAGCGACTTCGCGTCGGGAAAGGCCTTCGGCGCCGGCACGGCCCCGCCCGTTCGATCGACCGGGGCGGAGGACCTCGGTCTGCGCGTGGGCGAGAAGGTGGTCCACGACCGCTACGGACCCGGTGTGGTCACGAAGATCGACGGGAGCGGCAGCCACGCGCGCGCCAGCGTGACCTTCGACGACTACGGCACGAAACAGCTGGTTTTGGCGATGACGCCCCTGAGGCGGGCGTAGGGTTCTTAGTCATTTTTTAGTGGCAGTTGAGGTGGTTCAGGGCCTTTCACGGACCGCCTGTGTAAAATTGAGTCTTCATGAGTAACGACGCGCCGCCGCGCCCTCAACCGCGTCCGCAACCGGGACCCAACGTTCGTGCACCGTACCGCTCGGGCGCTCGTCACGGCCGGCGACTCCCCGCCTACGTCTACTGGCGCCGTCGGGCCATCGCCGTGGCCGCCCTCTTCACGTTCTTGGTGTTCTCCTACTACGGCGTGACGCTCGGCTTCGCGCTCAACAATCCCTCCTATGGCGTGTCGCTGCAGGCCCGCATGGCCGAGTGGGGCCGTCAGCACGGCATCGGCGGCATCGTCACGTGGGCCGAGACCGAGTACAACAAGATGCACCCCGCCAAGCGCGGTGGCACCCCTTCCCAACACGCGATCCCCACCGTGCCCACGGTGAAGATCTCCACGGGTGCGCAGCCCCTGGCCGCGCCCGCGGCCCTGAAGACGCCCGCCGCCGTGCCCCTCGCGCACGAGGGCGTGTGGTACCCGGCGGGACGATTGACCGCGAGCGGCGTCCCGGCGGTCTACACCACCTTCATCCGTCCCGACGCGATCCACACCAGCTACGTGGTGGGCGTGGCGTGGATGGACACCAAGATCCTCTCGGGTCAGTTGTACTCGGGATCGCAGATCCCCGGCGGCGGCCCGTTCCCCTTCACCGCGCCCATCTCAGCCGCGGCCTCCAAGACCGTGGTCGCGGCCTTCAACGCGGGATTTCGCATGCAGGACGCCAACGGTGGGTACTACACGAACCACAAGTTGATCCTGCCGCTGCGCGTCGGTGCCGCGTCGGTCGTCATCTATCAGGACGGTTCGATGAACGTGGGCCAGTGGGGCCGTGACGTCTCGATGGCGCCGAACACCGCGGGCTCGCCGGTCGCCTCGGTGCGACAGAACCTGGACCTGATCGTCGACCATGGAGTCCCGGTTCCCGGTCTGAACAATCCCAACGCCATCGCGTGGGGTAAGACCCTGGGCGGCACCTTCAACGTCTGGCGTTCGGGCTTGGGGATCACGTCCGACGGCGCCTTGGTCTACGTCGGGGGTGCGGGGCTGTCGATCGCCGACCTCGCCGACACCCTGGTGCGCGCGGGCGCCGTGCGGGGGATGGAACTGGACATCAACACCGACTGGGTCCAGTACACGACCTACTCAGGACCCATCGGCACGTCGCTCAACGGGGCCCAGGGCACCAACCTGTTGCCGGGCATGATCGGCAATCCGGGACGGTTCTTCGCCAATTGGTGGACCCGTGACTTCTTCGTGATGAGTCTGCGGCCCAAGTACCAGACCGCTGGCTAGGGATACCCGGGCGCGGCGACGACGCCCTAGCGGTCCATCACCTTGCGCCAGAGGGGGTTGGGCAGGTGGCGCAGGATCGCGTAGAGGTACTTGAGGAGCGGCGGACTCCAGATCACCCGGTCGCCGCTCGCGAGTCCCTTGACGACGGTCTCGGCGACTTCGTTGACCCCAGTGGTGAAGGGCACCTCGGCGAGTCCCTCGGTCATACGGGTGCGCACGGCCCCGGCACGCACGAGCTGCAGTGTGACACCCGTGCCGTCCAGGGAGTCGGCCATTCCTTGACACAGCCGGTCCAGACCGGCCTTGGCGCCGCCGTAGAGGTACGCGCTCGAGCGCACGCGCACCGCGCCCACCGAGGACATCACCACGATCCGACCGCTGCCCTGGGCGACGAGCCGCGCGCGCACCTCGGTCAGTGCCGCCACCGGCCAGGTGAAGTTGACGTTCATCATCCGCGTGACGGCCGCGACGTCGCTCTGGTCACGAGCCTGATGCCCGAGGAGTCCCACCGCCATGACGACCAGGTCGACGTGGTCGCCGGCCTTGTCGAAGGCCGAGGCCACCGCCTGGCGCGCGCCCGCGAGGTCGTTGGCGTCGAAGAGCACGGTGTCGGTCTTGGAGGCGCCGTAGTCGAGAGCTTCGCGAGCCGCCTCGTCGAGTAGGTGCTGGTCGCGCCCGGCCAGGATCACCGTGTGGGCCCGCGCCGCGCAGAGCTTCTTGGTGATCGCGCGCGCGATGTCGGAACTTCCGCCGAGCACGACGACGTTCTGAGGTTGGCCGAATGCGTTGTCCATGGTTATTTCCCTACTAGGTGGAGCCGGCGTGCGAGGTCGCTCGCCAACTGGTGTCGGGGGTCGACGCGGTCCTTGATGTCCAAGAACTCGGGCAGACGTGAGTACATCACGCGAACCGCCTCGGGGTTCAGGCGAGAATCCTTGGCCAGGTAGACCCGTCCCCCCGCCTCGATGACCATCTCGTCGAGGTCGTCGAGCACCTCGGGCAGCGCATCGGGCCCGACCGGCAGGTCCAGCGCCAGCGTCCAACCCGAGATCGGGAACGAGAGGAGTCCGTGGTTGGCCGGACCGAATCGCTTGAGCACCGCTAGGAAGCTCGGGACCCCCGAGGAGGAGAGGCGTTCGATGGCCCGCACCACGCACTCGGACTCCGCGTCGGACACCGCGAACTGGTACTGCACGAAACCACGGCGCCCGTAGAGGCGGTTCCAGTCGCCGACCCCGTCGAGGGGGTGGAAGAACGCGCCGAGCGATTGCTCCTCGCCCTCGCGGCGCGCGGGCGCGCTGCGGAACCAGAGTTCGTTGAACAGTCGGATCGAGAGGGGATTGAGCAGGCCCGAGGGGGCGTTGAAGGGTACGCGCAGCCGCGCCGGCGCCGGCGCCGTCAAGGTGGGTTCGTCCACGTCGCGCCGCGTCGCGTGTTCGCCGCGCGTGAGGATCGCTCGACCCATGGAGGGGCCCTTGGTCATGCAGTCGACCCAGGCGACGGAGTAGCGATAGTCGTCGTCGCCGGCGACCATGGCCGCCATCACGTCGTCGAGGTGCGAGAAGCGCGTCGTGTCGACCAGCACCTTGTCGGTCTCGATCTTGAGCAGGCGCAGGGTGACCGTGGTCACGATCCCGGTGAGTCCCATGCCCCCGATGGTCGCCCAGAACAACTCGGGCTCGACGGTGGGCGACACGGTGTAGGCACCGCCGGGGGTCACCAGGCGCATCTCGAGGACGTGATCGCCGAGGGAGCCGTCGCGGTGATGGTTCTTGCCGTGCACGTCGGCCGCGACGGCACCGCCGATCGTCACCTGGCGGGTACCGGGCGTCACCGGGATGAACCAACCCAGAGGGATCGTCACCTGCAACAGCTCGTCGATCGACACTCCCGCGCCGACGCTCACGACGCCGTCGGCCGCGATGGCGCCGATACCTCCGAGGGAGCGATTGTTCAGTACCACGCCGCCGCTCAATTGGGCGGCGTCACCGTAGCTGCGCCCGAGCCCTCGCGCGATGGCGCGAGTGGCGTGGGCGAGTTCCTGGACCACGACATCCTCCGAGGACGGCGTGAGGACCTCACTCATTGCGGGCGATGTGCGCCCCCAGCCCACCAGTCGTTCACGGGTCATACGTAGGTCCCTCCCACGATCAGGCCGAGCCACAGGACCGTGAGGACCTGCACGGTGCGGTTCTTCAAGAGCAGGTCCTCGGGCGACTCGCCGTCACTCGACTCGGCACCTCGCATGATGAACAAGATGGCCAGCACCACCGGGACCATCGACAAACGCACCGGGATGACGTCGTGCTTGATCGACGAGAGTCCCGTGGAGGACGTGTCGATGGCCCACAGGCAGTACGCCGTCACCACGACCGTGGCCGACATGGTCAGTGCGGAGTGCAAGAAGTCGGTGGTGTACTCGGCGAGGACGGCCCGGTTGGTCGAGCCGACGTGGCGAAGCTCGGCGGCGCGCTTGCCCACCACCAAGAACAGGGCGCCGAAGGTGACGACGATGAGGAACCAGGTCGACACCGGGATGTGCGAGGCCACCGCCCCACCGTAGGAGCGAAGGAAGAAACCGCTCGCCACCAGTCCCATCTCGATGATGACGGTGTTCTTGAGCCAGAAGACGTAGCTCAACGTCTCGACGACGTAGAGGCCCACAATCAGGTAGAAGCCAGCGGGGTGGCGTATCAGTGCGGGTAGGGCCAGTCCGAGGGCGAACAAGATGGCGGCGGCACCCAGGGCGCGTCCCCGAGAGAGCTCGCCCGAGGCGATCGCGCGATGGCGTTTCGTGGGGTGCTGGCGGTCCGACTCGAGGTCGCGCAGGTCGTTGACGATGTAGACGCTCGAGGCCACGCAGCAGAATGCCGCGAAGGCGACCACCGTATTGACGAGGACGGTGCGGTGGAACAAGGTGCCCGAGGCTCCCGGCGCCACGACCAGGAGGCCGTTCTTGACCCACTGGGGGATGCGCATCGCCGAAGCGAGGGCCCGTACCGCTCCCCGGGGGCTTCTTGGACTGCTCACGACATTCAAGGCTACTCGTCGACCTCATCGGGCCCTCGAATCACGGGGGTCGCCGCCTCACGTAAGATGAATAGTCGTGAAGCGCACCTACCGAGTCGTGGTTGCCAAGCCCGGTCTCGATGGGCATGACCGGGGCGCCAAAGTGATCGCGCGCACCCTTCGTGACGCCGGTTTCGAGGTGGTCTACACGGGTCTGCACCAGACCCCGGAGCAAATCGTCGAAGCAGTGGTCCAAGAGGATGCCGACGCCCTGGGTCTCTCGCTGTTGTCGGGGGCGCACCTCGTCCTCGTTCCGCGCATCGCCGAATTGCTGCGCGCCCAAGGACGCGAGGACGTCGTGCTGGTGGTGGGCGGCATCATCCCTGACGCCGACGTCGCGCGCCTCGAGGAGATCGGCGTCGCCCGGGTCTTCACGCCCGGTGCGTCACTGCACGAGATCGGCACGTGGCTCGAGACCACTCTCGACGCCACCGCGCCCGCCTCGCCGTCGTAAACACCGCAGTCGTAGTGCCCCCCCGTTAAGTCAGAAAGTGGAAACGAATGGATCTCTTCGAGTATCAGGGAAAGCAGTACTTCTCGCGATTCGGTATCGCGGTGTCGCCCGGCGACATCGCCGACACTGTTGAGGAGGCCGTCGCGGTCGCCGAACGAGTGGGCTATCCCGTCGTCGTCAAGGCCCAGGTCAAGGTCGGGGGTCGGGGCAAGGCCGGTGGCGTCAAACTGGCCAACGACGTCGACGAGGTCCGTCTGCACGCCGGCAACATCCTGGGCCTCGACATCAAGGGCCACGTGGTGCATCGACTCTGGGTCGAGCGATCGAGCGACATCGCCAAGGAGTACTACGCCTCCTTCACCCTGGACCGACCCAACAAGACCCACTTGGGCATGTTGAGCGCCCAGGGGGGCGTGGAGATCGAAGTCGTGGCCGAGGAGAACCCTGGCGCGATCGCCTTCTTGTCGATCGATCCGGTGCGCGGACTCGACCTCGAGACGGCCCGGCGCTGGGTCCACGAGGCCGAACTCGACGAGGTGGCGCGCGAACAGGCCGCTGAACTCCTCGTAAAGCTCTACGACTGCTACACCACGGGCGACTGCGACCTCGCCGAGATCAATCCGCTCATCTTGACGCCGGACGGGACGGTGCACGCGCTCGACGCCAAGGTCACGCTGGACGAGAACGCGTCATACCGTCACCCCGAGTGGGAGGAGTACCGCGCCACCGAGACCGAGGACCCGCGCGAGAAGATGGCCAAGGAGAAGGGCCTGAACTACATCGGTCTCGACGGCACCGTCGGCATCATCGCCAACGGCGCCGGTCTGGCGATGTCGACGCTCGACGTCGTCAACCAGGTCGGCGGTTCGGCGGCGAACTTCCTCGACATCGGTGGCGGCGCCAACGCCGACGTGATGGCCGCGGCCCTCGAGGTGATCAACTCCGACCCCAAGGTGACGGCGATCTTCGTCAACATCTTCGGGGGCATCACGCGCGTCGACGAGGTGGCCAAGGGCGTCCTCGAAGCGCTGGCGCGCGTCACCATCAACGCTCCGATCGTCCTGCGACTCGACGGCACCAACGCCGTCGAGGGTCGAGCGATCCTGGCCCCGCACCTCAACGACCGTCTCATCACCGAACCCACCATGTTGGACGCCGCTCGACGCGTCGTGTCCCTCGCGAACGCCTAAGGAGCACCATGAGCATCTTTGTTGACGAAAACACCAAGGTCATCGTCCAGGGCCTGACCGGCGGTCAGGGCAAGTTCCACGGACTGCGCAATCGCGACTACGGCACCAAGATCGTGGGCGGCGTGACTCCCGGCAAGGGGGGCAGTGACGTCGACGGCATCCCGGTCTTCAACTCGGTGAAGGAAGCCGTCGAGGCCACCGGCGCGACCGCATCGTTCGTCGTCGTGCCGCCGAAGTTCGCCTCCGCGGCGATCCTCGAGGCGGCCGAGGGCGGCATCACCTTCATCGTCTGCATCACCGAAGGCATCCCCGCTCACGACGAGGCGGTCACCTACAACCGCCTGGTCGAGGAGTTCCCCGACGTGCGACTGCTGGGTCCCAACTGTCCGGGCATCATCAGCCCCGGCAAGTGCAACATCGGCATCACCTCGGGCGACATCGCCCTGGCCGGTGGGCCGGTGGGCATCGTCTCGCGCTCGGGCACCTTGACCTACCAGGCGCTCTACGAACTCACCCAGCACGGCATCGGTCAGACCACGTGCGTGGGCATCGGTGGCGACCCCGTGCCCGGCACCAACTTCATCGATTGCCTCGCGGCCTTCGAGGCCGACCCCGAGACCAAGGCCGTCATGATGATCGGCGAGATCGGTGGTTCCGAGGAGGAACGCGCCGCGGAGTGGATCAAGCACAACATGACCAAGCCGGTGGTGTCCTACGTCGCGGGAGTGACCGCGCCCGCCGGGCGAAAGATGGGACACGCCGGTGCCATCATCTCGGGGTCCAAGGGGACGGCGCAGGCCAAGATGGACGCCCTCGCGGCCGCGGGGGTGCACGTGTGCCTCAACCCGACCGAGGCCGGTCAGAAGATGGTCGAGATCGTTCAGGCGCTCTAGGCCTTGGCCGTACGTCTCTGCGTCCTCGTCTCGGGTTCGGGAACCATCCTCGAGTCGCTCGTCGCCAAGGGGGTGCGGATCACGCTCGTCGGGTCGGACCGACCGTGTCGCGCACTGAGTGTCGCCGCGGAGGCGAACATCGAGGCCGTGTTGGTGGACCGCGGCGAGTACGGCGGATTCGGGCCCGCCTTCGAGCGTGAGCGCTACAGCGCCGACCTGGCGGCGGCGTTGCGCGAACGCGACATCGACCTGGTGGCCATGGCGGGATTCGGCACCATCATCACCGCGGCGTTCCACGACACCTTCCCGGGTCGCGTGCTCAATACGCATCCGAGCCTGTTGCCCGAGTTCAAGGGATGGCACGCCGTGGCCCAGGCGCTCGCCAGCGGGGTGGCCGAGACCGGCTGCACCGTGCACGTGGCCACCTTGGCGCTCGATGACGGACCGATACTCGCCCAGCGCCGAGTGGCGGTGCACGCCGACGATGATGAGGCGAGTCTGCACGAGCGGATCAAGGACGTGGAACGCGAGCTCTATCCGGCGGTCGTCACCCGGGTGATGGCCGCGCTCGATGAAGGACGTGACGTGTCGACCGTGGCACAGGAAATGGAGAAGGTGTAGATGCGTGCTCTCATGAGCGTCTGGGACAAGACGGGACTGCTGGACTTCGCGCGGGGGCTCGCGTCTCTCGAGTTCGAACTCGTGGCCTCGGGCGGAACGGCGCGCGCCCTCGCCGAGGCGGGTATCGCCCACCTCGACGTGGCCGAGGTCACCGGGTTCCCCGAGATGCTCGACGGGCGCGTCAAGACCCTGCACCCGCGCATCCACGGTGGCATCCTGGCCAACCGGTCCGAGCCCGCCCACCTCGCGGCGCTGCGCGCCCACGAGATCGAGGCCATCGACCTGGTCGTGTGCAACCTCTATCCCTTCTCGTCGGACCCCTCGATCGAGCTCATCGACGTCGGCGGACCCACGATGGTGCGCGCGGCCGCCAAGAACCACCATCACGTGGGCGTCGTGACGGACCCCGCCCAGTACGCGGTGGTGCTCGAGGAGCTGCGCGAGTCGGGTCAGCTCTCCGACGCCACCCGCCACGAACTCGCCCGAGCGGCCTTCGCCCATACCGCCGCCTACGACGCCACCATCGTGGCCTGGATGGACCGGGGAGGGGCGATCGGCGCCGCGCCCAGCGATGTCGACGACGTGGTCCCGGCGACGCTGCACCTCACCCTCGAGCGCGCGGAGATCGTGCGCTACGGCGAGAACCCGCACCAGATCGGCGCGCGCTACCGGGTGGCGGGTACGTCGCCGTGGTGGGACGCGGTGGTCAAGCACGCCGGTTCGCCGCTGTCGTACCTGAACCTGTTCGACGCCGACGCCGCGTGGCGACTGGTGCACGAACTGGCCGCTGACGCGCCGGGACGCGCGGCCGTCGCCATCATGAAACACGCCAACGCCTCGGGCGCGGCCGTGGCCGCGACTCTGCACGACGCCTTCGCCAAGGCCCTCGACGCCGATCCCCAGAGCGCGTTCGGCGGCATCGTCGCGGTGGGCGGCGAACTGGACAACGAGTTGGCCGCGCTCATCGCCGCGGGCCCCCAGGCCGACGTCATCATCGCTGAGTCCATGACCGATGATGCGGTCGCCACCCTGGTCGCGCGTCGCAAGGCGACGCGCCTGCTCAGCGCCCCCTCGCCCGAACCCCTGGGCCGCTCGATCCGCACCTTCGGCGACACCGCGCTGGTGCAGAACGCCGATGAACTCCTGGTCCCGGTGAGCGAGTGGCGTTGCGTCACCGCCAAGCAGCCCACCCCCGAGCAACTGGGCGATCTGGCCCTGGCCTGGCGAGTGTGCGCGCGCACCACGTCGAACGCCATCGTCCTCGCGCGCGACGGAGTGGCCGTCGGGGTCGGCGCGGGACAACAGTCGCGCGTCGTCGCGGCCGGCATCGCGACCGCGAAGGCGGGCGACAAGGCGATCGGTTCGGCGGCGTCCTCCGACGCCTTCTTCCCCTTCGCCGACGGACTCGACGCGTTGACCAGCGCCGGGGTCACCGCGGTGGTGCAGCCGGGCGGTTCCGTGCGCGACCACGAGGTCATTGACGCGGCCGACGCTGCGGGAATCGTCATGATGCTCACCGGTGAGCGTCATTTCCGTCACTAGGAGAGACATGGCAGAACTACTCGATGGCGAGCGCCTCGCCGGGCGCATCAAGATGGAACTGGCCGACCGCGTGGCGCGTCTGGGCGCACTGGGACGCGTCGTCGGCCTCGGCACCGTGCTCGTGGGCGACGACGGACCCAGCGCCAAGTACGTGGCCATGAAGCACGCCGATTGCCAGGCGATCGGCATTCGCTCCTACCACGAGGAACTGCCCTCCAGCGCCTCCCAGGCCGACGTGGAAGCCGTGATCGACCGGCTCAATGACGATCCCGACGTCCACTCCATCCTCGTGCAGTTGCCACTGCCGGCGGGGATCAACGAGGAGCAGGTGCTTCTTCGTATCAAGCCCGACAAGGACGTCGACGGGTTGCACCCCACCAACCTGGGCCGCCTGGTGATGGGCACCCCAGGTCCCCTACCCTGCACGCCCGCCGGCATCGTCGAGTTGCTGGCGGCCCACTCGGTGCCGGTGGAGGGCCGCCACGTGGTGATCATCGGACGAGGCCTTACCATCGGACGCCCACTGTCGCTGTTGTTGGCGATGAAGCGTCCCGGATGCAACGCCGCGGTCACCGTCGTGCACACCGGCGTCGACGACATGGCCGCCTTGACGCGCACGGCCGACGTCATCGTCGCCGCCGCCGGCGTGGCGGGACTGGTGCGCGCGGACATGGTCAAGCCCGGGGCGGCCGTGGTGGGGGCGGGAACCAGTTGGTCGGGGACTAAATTGATGAGCGACGTGTCAGAGGACGTCGCCGACGTCGCGGGCTGGATCACGCCGCGCATCGGCGGGGTGGGGCCGATGACGCGGGCCATGTTGTTACGAAATGCTGTTCTGGCGGCGGAGAAGGTTCAATGACTAGCACTGACGAATTGGGTCGCGAATACGACGAGCGCCCCTGGGGAAGCTTCACCGTCCTCGACGACGCTGCCGCTGACCACAAGGTCAAGCGCATCGTCGTCGCCCCCGGTAAGCGCCTGAGTTACCAGACCCACAAGTTCCGTGCCGAGCACTGGTTCATCGTCTCGGGGGTCGCCACCGTGGTCCTCGACGGCGAGGTCCTCACGCTCGGACCGGGACAGTCCGTCGATATCGCCATCGGCGCCGCGCACCGTTGCGAGAACCACGCGGACGAGCCGGTCGTCTTCATCGAGGTCCAACACGGGACCTACTTCGGCGAGGACGACATCGTACGCCTCGAGGATGACTTCGGGCGCCAGTAGAGCAGTGAGAATCGATCAACTGCTCGCCGCGGGCCCCACACGCTCCTTCGAGTTCTTCCCCCCCAAGACCGACGACGAGTCGGCCACGCTCGCGGCCACCTTGCGCGACCTCGAGACGCTGGCGCCCTCCTTCGTGTCGGTCACCTATCGCGGGGGGCGTGACTCGCGACAGCGCACCTTCGACCTGGTCACCGCGATCGAGCGAGAGGGCCACCTGGTCTCGATGGCGCACCTGATCTGCGTGGGTCACGGGCGTGAGGAGATGCGCGAGATCCTCGAGAACTACCAGCGCGCGGGGGTCGAGAACGTGATGGCGCTCGGGGGGGACATCCCTAACGACCCGGACCTGGTGGTCTCGGAGTTCCGCCACGCCATCGATCTCGTGGAACTGACCCGCGAGGTGGGCGACTTCTCCATTGGCGTGGCGGCGCATCCGCTCGGACACCCGCGCTCACCCGATCGTCGCAGCGACCGGCGCCACCTGGCTGAGAAACTTCGCCTGGCCGACTTCGCGGTGACCCAGTTCCTCTTCGAACTGGGCGACTGGACCACGCTCGTCGACGAATTGGGTGAATTGGGCGTGAGCAAACCGGTCCTACCGGGGATCATGCCGGTCACCACCCTGGCGGGAGTCGACCGAATGGCGACGATGGGCGCGGCGGTGCCGCCCTCACTGCTCACCCGTCTCGAGGCGGCCGCCGCCAGCGGCGGACCAGCGGCCGTTCGGGCCGAGGGGGTGCGAGCGGCGGGCGAACTCTGTGAACAACTGCTCGACGCCGGCGCGCCGGGATTGCACTTCTACACCCTGAATCGATCGACCGCGACGAGGGAGATCCACGAGTCCTTGTACGGCCCGGGTGGGGTCCGACGACCCTAATTGGTCGATGGGAACGACCAATTTCCAGGTCATAGGATGGACCTCATGGCTGACATCATCACAACGAACGCCGAAGGCGTACTGAACGTATCTGACAATCCGATCATCCCCTTCATCGAGGGTGACGGCACGGGGGTCGACATCTGGCCCGCCGCACAACTCGTCATGGACGCCGCGGCGAAGAAGCACGGCAAGACCATCGCGTGGAAGGAAGTCCTCGCCGGCGAGAAGGCGTTCAAGGAGACCGGCTCGTGGCTGCCCGACGAGACCGTCGAGACCTTCCGCACCCATCTGATCGGCATCAAGGGCCCCCTGACGACGCCGATCGGTGGCGGCATGCGCTCGCTCAACGTGGCGTTGCGCCAGATCCTCGACCTCTACGTGTGCCTGCGCCCGGTGCGCTACTTCCAGGGCGTGCCCTCGCCGGTGCTGCACCCCGAGTGGGTCGACATGGTCATCTTCCGCGAGAACACCGAGGACGTCTACGTCGGCATGGAGCTCGAGCACGACACGCCCGAGGCCGAGAAGCTGCGCGCGTACGTGAAGGACACCTTCGGCTGGGACATCCGTGAGCACGCGGGCATCGGTCTCAAGCCGATCTCGAAGTTCGGTTCGGAGCGCCTGTTGCGCGCCTCGTTCAAGTACGCGCTCGAGCGTGGTCGCAAGTCGGTCACACTGGTGCACAAGGGCAATGTCCAGAAGTACACCGAGGGCTACTTCATGAAGCTCGGCTACCAATTGGTCAAGGACGAGTACTCCGACACCTTCGTGGGTTGGGACGACTGCGGCGGCGACCCCGGCGACAAGATCCTCGTCAAGGACGCCATCGCCGACATCGCCCTGCAGCAGGTCCTGCTGCGCCCCAAGGAGTACGACGTGGTCGCGACGACGAACCTGAACGGTGACTACATGTCCGACGCCCTGGCGGCTCAGGTCGGCGGCATCGGCATCGCCCCGGGCGCCAACATCAACTACACCACCGGCCACGGCATCTTCGAAGCGACCCACGGCACCGCGCCCAAGTACGCCGGTCAGGACAAGGTCAACCCCGGTTCGGTGCTGCTCTCGGGCGTCTTGATGTTCGAGCACCTCGGCTGGCAGGACGCCGCCGACGACATCATCCGCGCCATGGAGGCCACCATCTCCGAGAAGATCGTCACCTACGACTTCGCGCGCCTCATGGAGGGTGCCACCGAAGTGAAGTGTTCCGAGTTCGGCGCCGCCATCGCCGAGCGCCTCTAGACCACCCCCAAGGAGAAACATGACCACCCCCGTCCACGTCACCGTGACCGGCGCCGCCGGCCAGATCGGCTACTCCCTGCTGTTCCGCATCGCGTCGGGCCAGCTGCTCGGGCCCGACACCCCCATCGTGTTGCGCCTGCTCGAGATCGAGCCGGCGATGAAGGCGCTGCAGGGTGTCGTTATGGAACTCGACGACTGCGCC
>Ga0209067_10000563_pt1 | contig 23620 bp, 13 predicted proteins | sample ColStrG_CSR_2013_FD_187199 | JGI IMG/M metagenome (GOLD analysis project Ga0209067, IMG submission 187199) | Freshwater sediment microbial communities in response to fracking from Pennsylvania, USA - Cold Stream Run_MetaG_CSR_2013 (SPAdes)... | ecosystem: Environmental > Aquatic > Freshwater >... | reverse complement strand
GACGCAAACTCGCATTACAGCCGTACCCGGCAAGATGGGCGGGAAACCGTGTATCCGGGGTCTCCGCTTCACGATATATGACTTGATGTCCTATCTGGCATCCGGGATGACGGAAGAAGAGATTCTGAAGGAATTCCCCGACTTGGAAAGGGAAGACTTTAGAGCCGTCTACGACTTCTTCGCCCATTTCCCGGACAAAGTTGCCGTTCTGTGAAACTCCCGTTCGATGAAATGTTGGCTCCGAGTCTCGTCCACGGGCTTGCCGACTTGTTCCAAGATTCAGAACACGCGCGGAACCTTGGACTGGAGCAGACCTCGGACTCTGATGTGTGGCATCAGGCGAAGAATCCTGGGTACACTATTGTGACGAAAGATAAGGATTTCGCCAACTTCAGTCTGGTATGGGGCGAGCCTCCGAACCTGATCCTTCCGCAACTGGGGAATTGTAGCGTGCAACAGATGGAAGACCGTCTTCGCCGGGATGCGGTCCGGATTTCAGAATTCGTCACCAATTCACCGAAAAGGTTTGCTCGTCATCACAAGGTAAAAGGGGACCTCAAGGCTCTGGGCCTGCCAATGCTCGTACTCGATGACCATGGAGCGACCGGCGCTTGGCCCGCGCGCGGCAGAGGAGAACGTTGATCGCTGTGAAGGCACGGGCTGCGGGGTGGGAATCGGCACCCACGGCCAATGTCGTCTACCCACGATCTCTGCATAAATCCACCGACGGCAACGTACATCGCCGCACCGGGTGTGCGACGTAGAAGTGGAGATCAAGCCGCCCGGCTTACGCCCCAGTAGTCCTCAAGCAGTAGGAACGCGATAATCGCCCAACTGGGTTATCCTGGAGACCAGGAGGCTCTTATCATCGCTCCTCTCGATTGGTCACAATGCCCGGCCGTGGAAAGCGTTCCCGGCAAGCGCAGCGGTGCATGGGTGTTTCGGGGAACCCGGATGCCAGTTTCTACGGTTTTTGAAAATCTTCAGGACATGAGTGTCGACGAACTAGTGGAGGAATTCGGCGTCACGCGCGAACAGGTTGAAGCCGTCCTCCAATTTGCCGCCCAAAGCGCGGAAGTGCCAGCCCCCCGCCCATAATGCTGGTTCTATTCGACAACGGCACTCCGCGAACTCTTGCCCGCTTTCTGATCGGCCGCCACGCGGTCACGGAGGCCCGTGCCCGAGGCTGGGAAGAACTGGAAAACGGCAAGCTTCTGAATGAAGCAGAAACCGCGGGGTTCGAGGTGATCGTGACAACGGACAAGAATATGCGGTATCAGCAGAACCTTGCCGGCCGCAAAATTGCCCTTGTCGTCTTGCGTCAAGGCCGATGGACTCTCATTAAGCCGCATGTGGCGCAAGTCGTGGCAGCGGTGAACGCTGCTGCCCCCGGCAGCTATGCCGAGGTGGACATTCCTTTCGAGTAAGCTCCCCAGCCGGTTTCTCCCCCGGCGCGGCCCACGGCCTCTGCATAAATCCAGCGACAGCAACGTACAACGGCGCACGTCTTTTTCGTTTCACGTTGCGTCTATATGATAGATTTGAGATTAGGAGACGAGTTGACCGCCTACGCTCCCGTTGCCTTCCTTCTTCAAATTGATCCTTGGAAAATGGTACAGGACGCCGGCCCCATGGGCTGGGTGGTCCTCGGGTTCTTGCTTTGTTTTTCGGTCTTCTCCTGGACCATTATTTTCGCCAAGTGGAACAGCTTCCGCGGGGCACGCCAGACCAACGCCAGCTTCCTGCGCGCCTTTCGCAAATCCCCCGGCATGGACGCAATTGTGGCAGCCAGCGAGCGCTACCGCCCGTCGCCGCTGGTGGCGGTTTTCGATTTCGGATATGAGGAACTGGAGCGCCAGGTGAAGGCGAAGGGCAAGGTGACCAGCCGCACTGCGCTGGAGCGCAGCCTGCAACTGGGCGTCAGCGAAGAGATTGCCAAGCTGGAACGGAACATGCAATGGCTGGCAACCACAGCCTCGGTCACTCCGTTCATCGGGCTGTTCGGCACCGTGCTGGGCATCATCCGGGCCTTCCAGGATCTCGGCAACATGGGCAGCACCAGCCTGAAGGCGCTCGGGCCGGGCATCTCGGAAGCCCTGATCACCACCGCCTTTGGCCTGTTTGCCGCAATCCCGGCGGCCATCTTCTACAACCACTTCGGCCATGCCATCCGCGAAATCGCCGCCCGCATGGAAGACTTTTCGCTGGAGTTCCTGAACGTGGCCGAACGCACATTCGGCGGGGAGTAAGCAGATGGCACTGTCGGTCAACGGCGGCGGATGGGGATCGCGCAGACGAAGCGCCACGTCCTCGCTTTCCGAAATCAACGTCACCCCTTTCGTGGACGTGGTGCTGGTGCTGTTGATCATCTTCATGCTGACGGCGCACGTGATGGAATTCGGCATCGAGGTGGACGTTCCCAAGGTGCGGCCTGTCAAGGAAAACGCCAAGGAAATGCCGGTGGTCTCCATCACGAAGGATGGCACCACCTGGCTCAACGACAAGCCGGTGAACATCAATGACCTGCCGGCCGCCATCCGCGAGCGGTACGGAAAGGCCAAGGGCGTTTATATCCGTGCCGACAAGCAGACCATCTGGGAAATGGTGGCGCAGGTGACGGCGGAGATGGGCGATGCCGGGTTCGCGGTGAACATGGTGACCCAACCCGAGGATTCCTCGGCCCGTGGGAGCAAGCGGTGACCCAGCACCAGGACATCCTGGATCAGCCCGAACCGCTCAAGAAATGGCTGATCGGTTCCTTGGTTCTGCATGTGGCACTCACCGCGGGTCTGCTGCGCCTCAACGTGATGGACCATCACCCCTTCGATTTGGGCGACCGGGGTGGCGGCGGGCTCGGTTCGGTTCCGGTCAACCCGGTACACACCATTGCGCTGCCCAGTTCCTCCGGTCCCACCAATCCGGTGGCCAGCGCCACGAAAAGCCAGGTACCCACGCCACCGCCCACCAAGGCGAAACCGAAGCCGGCCGCTCCCGCCAAGGATCTTGACGCGATCGCCATCAAGAGCCGCCTGGCGGAGAAGAAGCCGTCCCGCTCGTACAGCGAACAGAACAAATTCGCGGCAGCGCGCCAGGACCTTCCGAACCAGGCCTACACCTCGGTGCCCCAACAAGTGAGCAGTCCGATGTACCAGATGCAGGGCGGAGGCGGCGTCGGCGTGGGCAACAACTCGCCCTTCGGCAGCATCTACGGCGAGTATGCGAATCGCCTGCGCGACCAGGTGGCCCGCAACTGGAGAACCGCGGATATCCCGCCGCAGATCCGGACGGCGCCGCTGGCGTCGGTCACCTTTACGTTGCACCGGGACGGCTCCGTCAGCAACGTGAGGATCACGGGAAGAAGTGGAATTCCGGCCCTGGACTACTCGGCGCAGCGCGCCATTCTGGACGCCGCCCCGTTTCCGCCGCTGCCCGTGGGCTTCCCCAAGAGCGATCCGGAAATCGAGTTTCTCTTCGAACTGAAAAGGTAGGGCAATACAAACCATGAAAAAGCTACTCTGGTTGGCAATTGCATCGATGGGGGCGTGGTTCGTACTCACGGCTCAGGACGCCAGGATCAAAATAGTCAGTGGAGCGAAGCCGAAGATTGGCATCCCCGATTTCCGCGGCGCCGCCGAGGCCCAGAGTTTTATGGGGGCCTTCAACCAGACACTATGGGATGACGTCAGTGGCTGCGGCCTGGTCGAGATGGTGGCCAAGACCAGCTACCCCACCCTCGTTCCCCAGCAGCCTTCGGATTTCCAGACACCGGCATCCTCCGGCCCGCCGTCCCGTGGCGGCGGGCGGTTCATGACCGACTGGTCCAGCCCGCCGCCGCAGTTGGACTACCTGGCATTCGGCTATGCCGCGGCGCAGAATGGCGTCTTCATTCTCTCCGGCTGGTTCTACGACGTGCGGCCCAACGTGAGCAGTCACCAGGTGATCGGGAAGCGCTATCTGGGGACGGTGGACGAGGCTGGCGCCCGCAAGACGGCCCACGAATTTGCCGCCGACATCATCGCCGCATTGGGAGGCAAATCGATTTCGGGCACGCACATCTATTTTGTTTCGAAGCGAACCGGCAACAAAGAGATCTGGGTGATGGATCCGGACGGCAATAACCAGCGCCAGGTTACCCACTTCAATTCGACCACCGTGCAGCCGTCGGTTTCGCCGGATGGGTCGAAAATCGCTTTTACTAGCTGGGCGAAGGTGAGTCCTGGTATATTTATATTTTCAGTGGATCCGGTCCGCGATTTGCGGTATTACAATCAATATGCTTCGGTAAATGAGACCCCGTCGTTCACGCCGGATGGGAAGCAGATTATCTATGCCTCGTCGGCGGGCGGGCGCTGTTGCCGAATCTACGTCGCGGGCCTGGACGGGAGAGGTTTACGGCCGATTTCTACGCCGGGCTCCATCGAAGTCGAGCCTAAGATCAATCCCAAAACGGGGAACGAGATTGTGTTTGTATCGGGCCGGTCGGGTCCGCAGCAGATCTACAAGATGAATATGGATGGAGCGGATGTGGAGCGGTTGACGCCCGGAAACGGCGAAGCTTCCAACCCTGCCTGGCATCCCGATGGGCAGTTCATCGCGTTCGCCTGGACGCAGGGATTCGCCACCGGAAACTTCAACATATTTACTATGGACGTCGTGAGCCACCAATACACGCAATTGACACATAGCGAGGGACGTAACGAAAATCCCAGTTGGGCGCCGGACGGGGTACATCTGGCTTTTATGTCCAACCGCACCGGAAGGAAGCAGATTTGGAGTATGCTAGCGGACGGAACCCAGCCGCAGCAACTCACCACGCAAGGGGAAAATGAATCCCCGGCGTGGGGGAAGTAACGGAGAATTCAGGAGGCGATGTTCATGTTCAACAAACGGAAGATCACAGTCATCTGGATGGCGGTTATGCTCGTGGTGTTTGCCGCCGGTTGCAAGAAGAAAGCTGCACCGCCACCGCCACCACCACCGCCGGTGGTGACCCCCCCGCCACCGCCGCCGGTTCCCGCGGCGCCGGTGATTTCGCAGTTCACGGCCGAGCCGTCGTCCATTCAGCGCGGTCAGTCTTCCACGCTTCGGTGGGCGGTAACGGGCGATACGACCAACGTTTCGATCAATCAAGGCGTGGGAGTGGTGCAGAAGACAGGCAACCAGCGGGTCAACCCCAGCGATTCCACGACCTATACTCTGACCGCCACCGGGCCCGGCGGCACCAACACGGCTTCGGCCACGGTTAGCGTCAGTTCGCCGCCGCCACCGCCACCACCGCCGCCACCACCGGCAGCTAAAGAAACGCTGGACGCCACCATAGCCAGACTGCTCCAGGATGCTCTGTTCGACTACGATAAGAGCGATATTCGCTCCGACGCACGCGATGTGTTGACCAACGACGCGGCTGCTCTGAAGACCATCCTGGCCGACTTTCCGAACGCGACCATCGTGATCGAAGGCCATTGCGACGAGCGCGGCTCGGCCGAATACAACCTCGGGTTGGGCGACCGGCGCGCCAGCGCGGCCAAGGAGTTCCTGCAACAGTTGGGGGTCCCCGCCGACCGGTTGAGGACTATCAGCTACGGCAAGGAACGGCCGCAGTGCAGCGAGCAGAACGAAGCGTGCTGGCAGCGGAACCGGCGCGCCCACTTCGCTCCCGGCCAGTAGGTACCCTGTAGGAAGATAGGTACAGAGTCAGAAACTGTGCGGACCGGCCGGTGCGACAACCGGCCGGTTCGCGGTAGGAGAGTTGTATGAAGTTCCGAAGCCTTTTGGTTTGCGTTCTGTTTGCCGCGCCGGCGCTATCGTTTGCGGCCAGCAAGGAAATCACGGAATTGCAGCGGGACGTGGCTCTGTTGCAGCAGCAGCTCCGGGATCTGCAGAGTTCTCAGGATAAGCAATTCGCCGCCTTGACGGAAGTGGCGCGGCAAGCTGCCGATGCCGCCAACAAGGCCCATACCGACACGGCGGTCATCCAAAACTCGCTCAGCAAGAACTTGGACGACCAGCTAAAGCAGGTCGTTGGACCGGTGGTGGGGGCGAGAACCAGCATGGACAACATGTCCAACGACGTGCGCGCCCTGCAACAGGCGGTTTCCGACATGGCCAGCCTGATGGCCAAGATGCAGTCGCAGTTATCCGACCTCACGACGGCGGTGAAGGCGATCAACATCACGCCCGCTCCGCCTCCGCCGCAACCGGGAACTACAGCCGGTAGCGCTCCGGGGCCGAGCGGTCCGCCGATGCCGCCGACCGATCTTTACCAGAACGCCATGCGGGACAAAACGAGCGGGAAGTTGGACCTGGCGCAGCAGGAGTTCGCGGACTACCTCAAGTGGTTTCCGACCGGCGAGTTTGCGCCCAACTCCCAGTTTTATGTCGGTATGATCCATTACGGTCAAGGCAATTATGAGGCTGCGGCGAAGGACTTCGACAACGTACTTGAAGTGTACGGAGAGAACACCAAAAGCAAAGAAGCGCGGCTCTACAAGGGCCGGAGCCTCGTCCATATGCCTGGCCACAAAACGGAAGGCGCCGACGAGTTTCTGCAGTTGATCAAGCTCTACCCCGGCACCGATGAGGCCAAGCAGGCCTGTACGGAACGGACCAGCCTGGGCTTGCGTTGCCCACTGCCGGCGGCAACCAGGCCCCCCGCGAAAAAGGCAAAGAAGTAGGGCAGGCTTCCTAGCCTGCCCCGTTAGGCACATGCCCTCCGCTCCTCTCACTACTTACGAAGACTTCGCCCAACTCATCGACCACTCGCTGGTTAGGCCGGAACTCAGCGACGAGCAAGTGGTGGAGGGTCTCGAACTGGCGAAGCGCTACGGCGTGGCCAGCGTCAGCGTTCGGCCGTGCGATATCGATCTGGCCGTGCGGACCCTCGAGGGCAGCCCGGTGAAGGCGGGCAGCGTCTCCGGTTTCCCCCACGGATCGCAAAACACCGCCACCAAGCTCTACGAAACGCGCGATCTGTTGCGCCGGGGAGCCAAGGAGATTGACATGGCGATTGCGATCTCCAAGCTGATCTCCCGCGAATTCCAGCACGTGCAAATGGAACTGCTGCAGATGTCCGAGCTGTGCCACAAGGAAGGCGCTCTGCTGAAGGTGATTCTGGAGACCGGTTACCTGAACGAAGAGCAGACAATCATCGCCTGCCGCTGTTGCGAACGGGCGGAAGTGGATTTTGTCAGAACCTCCACGGGTTTTGGCCCCAGGGGCTGCACCATTGAGGACGTCAAGCTCATGCGGAAGCACGTTCCCGAGGAGATCGGGGTGAAGGCCGCGGGTGGACTGCGCACAGTGGACCAGGTGCTGGAGGTTTACGGGTTGGGTTGCACGCGAATCGGCACTACGTCCACCACAGTGATCCTGGACGAGTGGCGGGCGCGGCTGGCAGCCAATACGCAGGGAGCTGCGTAACCGGTTCGCGAGTATGGGACCCGTGTTAAATTGAGATGACAGCACCGCAGGAGGCAGTTTTGGCATCGAACGAACGACATATTTTTACTTCGGAATCCGTCACCGAAGGTCACCCCGATAAGATCGCGGATCAGATTTCCGACGCCGTATTGGACGCCGTTCTGGCAGACGACCCGATGGGCCGCGTGGCCTGCGAGGTCCTCGTCACCACCGGCACCTGCATCGTGGCCGGCGAAATCACCACCACCACCTATGTGGATGTTCCGCGCGTCGCGCGCGGAACTATCGAGTACGTGGGCTACAACGATGCCACCTACGGGTTCGACTGCAACACCTGCGGCGTGCACAACCTGATCCAGGCGCAGTCGCCCGACATCGCCATGGGCGTGGATACCGGCGGCGCCGGCGATCAGGGCCTCATGTTCGGCTATGCCTGCGACGAAACCCCGGAACTGATGCCGCTGCCCATCATGATGGCCCACAAGCTGGTGCGGCGGCTTTCCGACGCCCGCCGCGAGGGCGTTCTCGATTTCCTCCGTCCCGATGGCAAAAGCCAGGTTTCGGTCGAGTACCTGGGCACTACCCCGAAACGCATTGAAGCCGTCGTCATCTCCACCCAGCACAGCCCCGATGTCTCCACCGAAGAACTCCGCCGCCAAGTGAGGAAGCACATCATCGACGCGGTGATTCCCGCGGGCATGGTGGATTCGCAAACCAAGTACCACATCAACCCGACTGGCCGCTTCGTGGTGGGCGGGCCGCACGGCGATACCGGCCTCACCGGCCGCAAGATCATCGTCGATACCTACGGCGGCATGGGCCGGCACGGCGGCGGCGCTTTCTCGGGCAAGGACCCGTCGAAGGTGGACCGCTCGGCCTGCTACATGGCCCGCTACATCGCCAAGAACATTCTGGCCGCCGGCCTGGCCACTCGCTGCGAAGTGCAGCTTGCCTACGCCATCGGCGTGGCCGAACCGGTTTCGGTGCGCGTGGATACCTTCGGCACCGGCGCGGTTCCCGATTCGCGCCTGGGCGAACTGGTCCGCGCCAGTTTCCAACTCACCCCGCGAGGCATTATCGATGCCTTGAAGTTGCGCCGCCCGATCTACCGCAAGACCGCCGCCTTCGGCCATTTTGGCCGCACCGAGGACACCTTCACCTGGGAATCCACGGACAAGGCTGAGGCGCTGAAGGATCAAGCCGCCGTGGCCGCTGTAGCTCGGTAGCAGCAACCGCCGGGTCGCCGCGTCGCCTGCAAGCGCTTCCGTTACGCGACAGGGTTTCCCATTCCAGGACCTCGTTGACGCTGCAGTCAGCCCTTCCCACCGGCTACCCCCCACACCTCTCAATGCAGGCCCGAAGATCAATGTCACCGGACCCGGCGGCTCTCAATCGCTGACACTCGCGAATGGATCTACAGTGCGACGTTGAGCAGTCTGCTTGGGCCGGGTACGTTCACGACAAGGGCGGCTCTCGGGCCTGTCGTTTGGCAGCGGCACCAGCGGATCCCTCTATGGGTCTTTCACGTGCGCTGCTCCCGTCTCGGCCGGCCTCGTGCGAGCGTTGGGAATCTCAGCACCACTTTGCAATGCTGCTGGAAACCTTGGTGTATGGAATCTCGTCCGCCAACGATCACATCCGGTTCTGTTGCGTGCCAGCAAACTATTCTCAAAAAAAAAGGCCATCTTTGCTTCGGCGCAAGCATAGCTGGAGGGTTTGGCCGGATACTACCCAAGAGCAAAATCCTCGGAGTAGAAGATGTTCAGCGGTAATATGCCGCCAACCCAGAGGAAAAACGCCGCCGCTGGCGGCTGAGGAATAGGAGATCGCATGGCCATCAGAAGAATGGGCTTTTTGGTCCAGGTTGTTTTAGTTTGTCTTGCGGCGCTACCTGCAACCGCACAGTCGTTTAGAGTTCAATGTCCCACCAGCACCATCACCCACCCGTCAAGTCTGACCAATGTGAACGCGGAACCTCCTTATGCTGGTCCGACGACATTTACGACAGTGCCGGTTGCGGGCATGACCGGCGGATATGTGACGCCGTCAGCCAACGTGAACGGCGCGATCAAGTGCCAGCAGGTTTCGGGCGGTGACGGCTACTCGACGATGGCCAACGGCACGCAGACGTTCATGTTCTCCTTCGGGCCCCTGTCAGGGCTGGCGGACATTGCGAACGGTCTGCCTGGTACGCAGTTCCCGAGCGTCTTCAATACGCAGGCTCCACAGACTCTCGTGCCTGGCGACCCTGCCACCACCGATGGGATCGCGGCCAACACTTGGCCGGGGTTCCCCCTCTCGACCGCGGGGTTTACGTGGAACGGCGCCGTGGGCGTGGCTCCCGACATAGCCAACCTCGTCACCATTTACGATATCTCCCAAGGCACGACTGGGAATACGGTTTATGTTCAACTAAACGCTCCTCTAGGCTTGGTTACCGGAAATAGTGTGGTGATCGCAGGGACCGGTGGTGCCCCGCCGACGGGCTATGACGGCACCTGGACCATAACCGCCGCCCCTTTTGCGTTCACCATCGTGCCAGCCGGCGTGACCAACTATGGCTTCCCGGCTCCCTTCAATTTCACTTTCACGATTCCGACGGCTACGGGTCTGCCCGACGTGCTCCAATCTCAGACCGCCACGGCATCGACCGGCCAGGTAATGGATGGGCACGTCGATCCGCGGCAGATCATGGATATCGGCGTGATGAACGGCAACATCCCGGCGCCTTTGGTGGCTTTTGACGAAGACGACGAGATGTTCCTCACCCTCACCAACGTCGGCATGATCATGCGGCCGGACCTGTTCGAGCAGCACACCATCCACTTCCACGGTTACCCCAACGCCTCTTCCTTCTACGATGGCGTGCCGGACGCCTCGGTGGCCATCAACATCGGCGGCAGCTTCACCTATTACTATCTGGCGCCGGATGCCGGCACCTACTTCTGGCACTGCCACATCACGCCGCCCGAGCACTTGCAGATGGGCATGGTCGGGCAACTGTATGTTCGGCCGCGGCAGAACCGGGTCCCGAGCGGGCAAAGCCTCTATACGTACCTGGGCTACCAAAACGGGATCGGTACGGCAACCCCGGATCTCCGTACGGCCTGCAACCCCGCCGCCGATATCCTGTGCAGTGCCACCATGCCGGCCGTCAACACGGGCGCCGTCCAAGGTCTCGATAAGCTGGGCAACGGGCAAAAGTACGTCTACAACGATGGCGACGGCTCCACCGCTTACGACGTCGAATATCCCCTCCAGATCCACGGCTTCGACCCCAATTTCCACTTTGTGGGCATGACCTTCAACCCGGAAGCGTTCGCCGAAATGAAAGACAAGTTCTTCCTTCTGAATGGACGGAGCTACCCCGACACAGTCACACCCGGTCCCCTGGCTACGCAGTCGTCGGATGGCCGAGTTCACTACTCGCAGCCGCTGCCGGCGATCATCAACATTCCGGCGGGGGGCAGGGCCCTGCTACGCATCGCGGACCTGAGCGTGACGGAGTACGCGACTCTGGCCTCGTTGGGGATTCCCATGAAGGAAGTTGGCTTCATGGCCAAGCTGCTGCGGGACCAGGCGGGGAACAATCAGGCATTTTACACCAACTCCATCACGCTGGGTGGCGGCGAGTCGCTGGATGTAATCTTGGATGCCAGTGACGCCGGCTGCGGGTCCGCAGGCTGCGCGGCAAAGCTATACCCCGCTGGCACCACGTTCTACCTCTTCACCCCCCAACTCGACCATCTTTCCAACGATCAGGAGAATTTCGGCGGAATGATGACCGAGGTTCACATCTGCAACAGCGTTACGGGCGGCAGCACATTTGGTAACACCTGCAATTAGGAGCGCGGCAATGAGAGCAACGACAATGACCAACTCGATCTCGATCACACGACGGCTTCTGGCCCCGTTGTTCCTCGCGGCTGCGGCTCACGCTGCCGTTCCCGGAATTACTGGCCCGACTTTCAACTTGACGGCGCAAACCGCTTTCCTGAACCAGCCGGACGGGAATGCGGTTTACTCCTGGGGGTACGGGTGCGACCCGGCGAAAGCCGCGCCGGGCTTTGCCCCGGCGGCCATCAGCGGCGCCACCTGCCCTTCGATGCAGGTTCCCGGCCCCACGCTGATTGTCACGGAGGGACAGACGGTCACGGTAAATCTGTCGAACGGGCTCCCGGCGGCGGCCGGCAACACATCGATTCTCTTTCCTGGCTTTGTAGTGACGGCCAGTTGCCCTACATCTGCCACGGTTGGGGCGCCTCAGCAGGGCTTGTTGACCTGCGAGGCAGTTCATGGCGGCACGGTGACATACACGTTCGTTGCCAATTCGCCGGGCACGCACGCCTATTACAGCGGAACGCAAGGCGACCTGCAGGTGGAGATGGGCCTGTATGGCGCAGTCGTGGTGCTCCCAGCCAATGTTCCGGCCGTCTGCACCGCCGGGCTGCCAGCGACGAATCCAGGTAATAATGCGGCCGCTCAAGCGCACTGGGGAGAATCCGATTTCCGGCTCGCGGCTGCGGCCTTCGATAACCCTAGGACCTGCTATGACCGGGAATACCTTTTTCAGTGGGCCGAGATGGACGCCAATATTCACAGACAGGCGCTGGCGCAGGTCAGCACCCCGGGTGTTACGACTCTCAATGTCCCCACCGAGCCTTACCATCCCGCTTACTTCCTGATTAACGGACGCTCCATGCCCGACCTCATGGACGGCAACTTTGCGGCCGAGTATCCCCACCAGCCGTACAACGCTAACCCTCACATCCATCCAGGCGAAATGATGCTGGTCCGCGCCATCGGCCAGGGCCGGTGGCAGCATCCGTTCCACGAGCACGCCAACCATGTGCGCATTCTGGCCCGCGACGGGAACATGCAATTGGCCCAGAATCCTCTGTCGCCCGGAACGCCGGACCCCAACGGCGGCCTCGCCGGACTCTTGATGTTCAACACCGACACGACCCCGGGCGAGGCGTTCGACGGGATTTTCTACTTTACCGGCAGAGGGTTGAACTGGGATCCGTACGGCCACCATCCCAACGATACCAGCGACTCTCTTGCCTCGCTTGGCTGTACTCCGGATACCAACGGCTACAACACGGGAGCCCCCACGGCGGTCAACTATTTCGAATGGTGCCAAGACCACAACAAGCCGGTGGAAGTAACTCCCATCGGCGATGTCCCTGGCGGCGGCCCAGCGACATTGCCAGATCCCAACATTTTCACCAACGGCGCCTGGTACGGCGGCACACCGTACTTTGGTCCGGATGCAACCATCCGCGGCGGTGGGACGCAGGCGTGCGCCAGCGGCGCGGCCACCGCGGCCTCCGTTTGCAGTACTTTGCAGCCCGCCAATACGCAGGCCAACCCCAACAACGAACGCGGCTGGGCGTTTATGTGGCACTCGCACAACGAGCGCGAAATTACCACCAACAATGTTTTCCCCGGCGGAGTGCTGATGATGATGCTGGTCGATTCCCGGGAATTTGTGATTGACGAATCCATGTGATGAGAAGGAAGACTAGAACCATGCGAACGAACCATTTCAAAACTACCACCTTGAATCCCGCGGTCCGAGTACTCAGTAGTCTTCTCTTCGCGGCGGTTGCGGCCTTCGGCCAGCAGCAAATCAATCTGACCGCCGGGGCGGCCAACGCCAGCATGCCCGACGGCACCACGGTGCCGATGTGGGGCTACACTTGCGCCGGCACGACCGTGATTGCAAGCTCCACAGCGACCTGCGCCAAGTTGAATCCGGCGGCTACCGGCTGGTCCCCCGTGGTGATTACCGTTCCCACTGGGGCAACAGGCGGCTTGCAGATCAACCTCACGAATTCTCTGTCCTTTGCAAACGGGAACACTGTGCCCACCTCGATCATGATTGTGGGGCAGGTGGGCGGCGGTCTGGGAAGCGCGCGAACCACCACGGCGAGTCCGACGCACCCTGCCCAGCAGGTCACATGGGCGGTTGCGAGCAGCGGACCGACGAACGTGCCTCCGCCGCAAGGGCAGCGCGTGCAATCTCTCGCCACCGAAGTGGCTGCGGGAACAACGGCAACCGCGTTGACATGGAGTTTTCTCAAGCCAGGCACGTATCTGCTTGAATCCGGCACGCACCCGTCCATCCAGGGCCCCATGGGGCTATACGGGATTCTGGTGGTCACCGCTGCGCCCACGGCCAGTGGAACCGCTCCGGCTACTACGGAGACCGCGGCAGGCTGCGCTTATTACGCCCCCGGAAGCACCACTACGTGCGCCGTTCCGTACGATGCCGAAGTTCCCCTGCTCCTCAGTGAAATCGATCCCGTGCAGAACACGACCGTGAGCCAGGCGGTCAATACCGCCGGGTTCAGTGAGACCGCAGTCTGGTCCGGCCAGCCGGGAGGTTGTGGCAATCCGACTTCAGGCGCTGCCTATCTCACCTGTTACCCGCCCGCAGTGAACTACACGCCCTTGTATTACATGATCAACGGCGTGCCGTTTAATAAGAACAATACTTCGGGCTCGCTGTTCTCCGTTACGCCGGCGACGATTGCGCCGGTTGCAGCCACTACGAGCGCTACGGGCAACGTTTTGGTGCGCGTAGTCAACGCCGGCTTGCGCATGCACGTTCCTGCCATCGTGGGATCGCAGGTGGCGGGCGCAACGGGCGGGTCAAACCCGATAGTTACCGGCTTCAAGGTAATTGCCGAAGACGGCAATCCTCTGCCCGGCGTTCCCAAGATTAAGAGCGAAGTGTTCATGGCCGCTGGCAAGGTCTACGACCTTATGATCAACGGACAGTCCACGTCCGGCACGACCATCGCTCCGTATGCAAATGCACTGGCCGTGTACGACCGCGAGTTGAGCCTCTCGGCGAATGCGACAGCCCGCGACTCGGGCATGCTGGCCTACGTCGGCATCAATGGCAACCTACCGGCGGTAGCCTCCGGCACCACCGCGACCCCTGTGGCCGCGGCAGCCGTCAACGACACCTACTCTCTGGTTCCCGGTCAGATCCTCACCGTCGCCGATCAATCGAGAGGCGTGATCGCCAACGACAGAGGCGTATATACCGTACAGCTCCTAAAAGCGCCAACAAGCGGAACCGTAACGCTGAATACGAACGGGACATTCGTGTATTACCCCAACACCACCCTGGGGAGCACAATCACAACGGATTCTTTCACCTATTGCGCCAACGGCCAGGTGACGGGAACGACATGCTCGTCAGGCGTGACCGCTACGGTGACACTGGGTCCATCGACTGTCACAGACACTGCCGGCATCACTTGCACTGCTACCGCGTACACCTCGACTATGGCCACGTACCTGGCCGTCAAAACACCGGGCATCCTGGCGGGTTGCAAAGATGGTGCGAACCTGCCTCTTAGCGTGGCCACCTCGACGGTCACACCGTCCGCAGGCCTGACGGTCGTCGCGGACTCGGAGGGCGGGTTCACCGCTTCGGCCAGCGGGGCGGGCACCTACACGTTCACCTTCCAGGCCCAGACTTCCCAAGCAAAGAGCACGGCCACGACGGTGACGGTGGTCTTCCCTGCGGGAAGCGGCCTGACTGTCAAAGTTCTGGACGGCTACGACAAGACCACCCCGATCACTGATTATCGCTGGATTATTGAGGAAGATCGCACCTTCTATATCGACCCCAATTGCCAGACCAATCCGCCGGCGGCGGGCTGCCCGACCTTCGGTAGTGGGTACGTTCCTACTTTAGGGGTCAATTTCCACACCAGCTACATGCCGTTTGTGGCGCAGGGCTGCACCGGGGCGGTTTCCTGCGAATCTGGTCAGACTGTCTTGGGCCAGGCTGCAGCGTGCGATGTCGGCGATGGCGTTTGCAGGACCACTGCCTCGCAGAAGACGGTCGTCATGCCTGGCGCGGTCGCGCTGGATCCGACCAAGCGCTACTACATTTCCATCCTGCCGGGCGATGCGGCGACTCCGTTCATATCGGGTTACGCAGGTGCGCCGAATTGCAGCGCCAGCACGACGCTGACGGCCGGCCCTAACACGGGAAAATCGTACGCGAACTGCGGCCACGGCATGGGCGGCGCCCCGATCGCCCCGGCACAAGCCACGGTCACGGTGATGACGCAACCTTCGCCCTACCCGCCGGCCAAACTCTCGGTGTTTGTGTTCGAAGACGACTTCCCGCTGAATGGCGAGCAGGATGGCGGCGGCGGAATCGATGTGTTGTCGCCTCAGGAGCCAGGTCTGGGCGGCTTCCAAATCCACCTTTGGGACGCCATGGGCGGCAACGGCGATTTCACCGGACAAATGACCTACGACATGTTCAACCAGCCGCTGTCCAACGGCTTGGCGGGAACCAAAGACCCGAACAATGGGTTGGATGCGTGCCCGATCAGCGCGGCGGCGTTCGGTTCGCGGACTGCTAGTGACCCGACTCAAACCGGCATCACCGGCATGATCGTGACCTGCCCGAAGTACGAATCCGACGGAGTAACTCTGTCCCCGCTCGCGGGCCAGGCGGTCGTTTACAACCTGATGCCGGGAAGATGGGGCGTGGTTGCCACGCCGGGAGCCGACCGCATTGCCAGAGGCGAGGAATGGCTCCAGACCAACACCCTGGACGGCCAGAAGGCCCACGATTCCTTCACCCGCATCGGCGAGCCCAGCTACTTCCAAGAGTTCGGTCCGGCGTCGTACCACGTGAGCATCGGCTTTGCCAACCCGGGCATCATTAATGACCGGCATGCCTACGTTTGCAACGGCACCGACCCGAACATCTCGGGCCTCAATTGCAATAACACGCTCACCGGCAAAGTCACCGGCGAGCACCTGAGCCGCACGCCGGACGAGAGACTCTTCAGCACCGGTTCGCACGATACCTACTACTGGACCCAGTGCTATATCAGCTTTGGAGACCCGGACGGCGAAGACTTCGCCTTCACCAAGTGCAGGGACGATGGCACTTTCACGCTCACGGGCCTTCCCGATGGCAATTGGAGAGTCACGGTCTTCGACCAGTGGAACGATCTGCTGGTGGACGGCCTTTCGACGCCCATCGCGCTGTCCAAGGGAGGTACCGGCGGCACCACCGATATGGGCGAGATCGCCTCTACCCAGTGGGAAACCAACCTCTACACCCGCACTTTCATCGACGACAACAAGGATGGCATCGCCCAGGGCAATGAGAACGGGATTCCCTTCGCGAACGTCGCCGTCCGGCTGCGCGACGGCAGCCTGGAAAACCTGCTGGTGACGGACTTCCACGGCACCGCCAATTTCAACGAGACGTTCCCGCTGTTCAGTTGGTACGTGGTGGAAACCGACACGACCCGTTACAAGAACACGGGCACCCACGTAGTGTATGACGTGGGCGGACCCGTCGATGGCTCCAGTTCCTGCGGAACGACCGGCTACCCGCCGTGCGGAAACTCCACGATTGGGAAGAACTTAGCCAGCACCGCGGAAGTCGTCTCCGTGCCTGCCAACCTGCGCGTACCGGGCGCGGTCTATTGCGCCGGAGCGGACTGCACCGGCAAGTCGATTCAAAATGGTTCAATCAGCAGCGATCCGCCCAGCAGTTGCACCACCAGCACCGCTACTCCCCCGATTACTACCTGTTCGACCCAACTCTCCTCGGGCCGCATCGATCCACCGTGGTTTGGGGTCGAGGGCTGGCAGGGTTTCCCCGGCCAGAATAATTTCCTCGAATTCGGCAAGGAGCCCTACGCCGCCGGCGAAAACGGCGGGATCAAGGGCCATGTCGTTTATGCTTCGACTCGCCCGTTTGACGATCCGATGATGCTCGTGCAGACGCAATGGACGCCGCTGGTTCCGCACGTCACCATCAACCTCTACCAGGAAGGCTTTGCCTCGGACGGCGTGACTCCGACCCTGACCAAGGTGGACACCACCCAGACCAGCAGTTTCGACGAGTGGGCGCAGGGTTTCCGGTCCGATGGCGTTCCTTACATGAACTGCCCGGGCCAAGGCGGCAGCTCTGGCGTAATTCCAGACCTGTTCATGTATTCGCTGTATAATCAGCCGAACTACCTCGACTTTTACGCCTCCCAGCACGGCGGGCCCGCCTTGACCCCGCTGCCGCTCAATTCCCAATTCAAGTGCTATGACGGCATGCACAACTGGAACCAGATCCAGCCGGCGCCCTACGACGGCATGTACCAGTTCCCCAGCGTGAACAGCAGAAACACCACCACCGGCGCACCGGTTGCAACGTCAGTGGGCATTTCCGCGATTAGTGAAAAGGGCAACATTGTTACGGTTACCACGGCAACCACGCACGGTCTGATTTCAGGCTCGGTTGTCACGATCGCGGGGGCCAGCGTCGCCGCCTACAATGGCAGCTTCCCGATCTCGGTGACCGGTCCGACCACCTTTACGTACTCGAACCCGGCTACCCTCCTCGCCGCCGCAACAACCGGGACGGTAACCGCAGCCGCATCGAACTGCACGATTTGCTCGCCGAATCACGCCGTGCCTTCGTCAGATTTGTACTATGGCCTGCCCATGCTGCCTACCGGCAAGTATGTGGTGGAAGTGGTTCTGCCCCCGGGCTTTGAGCTGGTCAAAGAAGAGGACAAGAACATCCTCATCGGCGACAACTTTATCGCCCCGGCGACGCAGCAGTTCGGTGGCCTGGGCAACATTTTCATCATCCCCGACCAGGCCTCGGTTGCCGGCAGCGTTGGGATTGGCAGCGGCTACAACGCCAATAACGCGCAGAATCCCACCCAGAGTTTGGGCGCCACGCCTGAGGCTGGCATTGTTCCGGCTTTCATACCCGAGCCGATCTGGCCGTGCGTCGGCGAGGCGCGGATCGTGCCCGACTACATCAGCCTTTACCCACAGTCCAAGCAGGTAGCGCCGTTCGCCGGAGCCACCCGCAAGATGTGCGACCGCAAGGAAGTGACGCTGGGCGACCAGATGGGCGCCATCGCCAAATTCTACATATACACCTCGACCCATATCGCCTCCAAATTCACCGGCGGCATCACGGACGACTTCACATCGGAATTCGATCCGTTCTCCCCGCAGTTCGGCGAGAAGTTTGCTCCGCCAAACCTGCCTGTTTCCGTCAAGGATTGGGCCGGCAATGAAATCTCGCGCGTGTATGCCGACCACTGGGGAACCTACAACGGGATGACGTACTCCACTTGGGAAGTCAACCCGCCCAACCCCACCGGCTATTCGCCCACGATGATGGTTTTTTGTATGAACGACCCGGGACCAATCCCCGGCCCCGGTGGAACCATGATTACGGACCCGGCGTATAGCACCGGCTACAGCCAGTTCTGCTATGAGCTGCCGTTCATGCCTGGGACCACGCAGTATCTCGATACGCCCGTGGTGCCCACCTCCGCCTTTGCCGGCGCGGGGTACAACAATGTCGACTGCGCCTATCCGAGCCTTACGCCGGCCATCAGCGAAGTGGATGGCGACCAGGTCGGACCGTGGGTCAGCGCCGCAGGTGCGGGTCACACTTTGACGATTACCTCTCTCGGCGACCAGTCCGTGCCGAACTATGCCTACTCCGGGCCTGCGGCGACAACGGCTCCTTTCAATCAGAGGTTCATCACGCGCCACTACGGATTCGGGAACGCCCTGGGGACCGTGGCAATTGTTGGCCCAGATGGAGTCCCCCATCCGCTGACTGGCGTCAGTTGGAGCGACACGAAGATTACAGGCACTGTGCCCACGGGCGTGCCGAACTGCGCCGTGCAGCAACAATCGCAGTACCGCGACCGCTCTCCCGGCGCCCCCGCCCCCGCCAATGCCACCGCAAAGTGCGGCCAGCTAGTCATCACGGCGGCGAGCGGCCAACAATCGATCGACACCGTGACCGTCACCATCGGTGGAAGAGCTCCGACCCACGTCGCCGCATCGGGTTCGATCCAGACTGCGATCGACCAGGCTGCGCCGGGCGACTTGATTATTGTTGACCCGACGTGCCCATCGACATGCGTGACCGACGTGGCCACTACTACCACCGTCAACGGTGTGACTACCACTACTACTTCCAACTCTAATGCGGCCCACAGCGAGCTCCTGCTGATGTGGAAGCCCGTCCGGCTGCAAGGCGTCGGCGCGGCCTCCAGCGCCATCAACGCCAATACTCATCCCGCCGGCAAGTTGGATGCCTGGCGCCAGCGCGTCAATTGTCTGTTTGGCTTGAATCTCAATGGGACGCCCATTACCACAGGCAATCCCTACGATCCGACCGGAGCGACGACCTGCCCGTGGACTTCAGCCACAGACGCGGTGAATTATTTCGTTGAGACTCCCAACAACGCCCAGGTAGATCCGCTACCGGCAGAAGCCGTTTTTGGATGGGACGCCACGCTCAATGGGAACTTGGCCCAGTTGTTGCAAGAGCCATCTCTGATGGGCGCGCTCGAAGGCGCGGGAATTACCGTACTGGCGAAGGGAGTCAACTTCTCCGCAAGTACAGTAGGCCAAGCTGAGGGGACGTTCCCGCCCGGTACGACCCTGCTCACCGGGCCTGTGACCGCCGCCGGCGCCTACCGCTACGGCACGGGCGATACCAATCCGCTCTGTCACACGGACAGCACCAGTGCGGGTACGGCCAATCCGTTTCCCAGCAACTTCATGTGCAACCCCTCGAGCATCGACGGGCTGAGCATCACGGACAGCTCCCAGGGCGGCGGAGGCATCTTCGTGCACGCCTGGGCGCATAACCTGCAAATCGCCAACAACCGGATCAATAGCAATGCGGGAACGCTCGCTGGCGGCATCAACCTGGGCCAGGGTGAATTTGCTCCTGAACAAATTCAGGGCGCTACCCTCTTAGATCCCGGCTCCTGCGTGACCGACAATAGTATACCCGCCAACGCGCAGTTGCCCTATTGCGCCAACCTGAACGTCAACATTCACAACAACAACGTCTCGCTGAACTCTTCCATTGGCGACGAACTGTTCTCCGCCACGCCGGCGGGGGCGGGCGGCGTCAGCCTCTGCAGCGGATCCGACTACTACAAGTTCAACTACAACTGGATCTGCGGCAATCTGAGCAGCGGTGACGGCGGCGGCGTCGGCCACCTGGGGTTCAGCTACAACGGCCAAATCCAACACAACTCCATCCTGTTCAACCAGAGTCTCAACCCGACCATCCCCGCCAACGGCGGCGGTCTTGTGGTCATGGGCACGCCCGACATCGCTCCGCCATGCAGTGACCCGACGGATAAGGATTGCGTGTCTGCTCCTGGCACGGTTCTCCCCAGCGATGGCGCCGGTCCCGGCCTGGTCGTCAATGCCAACCTGATCATGGGCAACGCCGCGGAAGCCGGCAGCGGCGGCGGCCTGCGCCTCCAGAACGTCAACGGTGCAGACGTGCTGGCTTTCCCGACAACGCCTTCGCAGTGGTATTCACCCACGATCACCAACAACATCATCGCGGACAATGTTGCCGGCTGGGATGGCGCGGGCATCTCCCTGGTCGACACGCTGAACGCAAACATCATCAACAACACGGTGGTTTCCAACTCGACCACGGCTTCGGCAGGCATCCTGTTCACTACGATTGGGGCTCCCCTGGCCAGCTCGGAGGGAAACAATTGCACGACGTCAAGTACGACTTCGTGTCCTCAGATCTCGGGACTGGTGAGCATCCAGAACAGCGCGGTTTTGGAGGCGAATCTGCCCACCAGCATCACCTGCCCGGCGAACCATTATCAGGGCACAACGGCAACCAACGGAACCTGCCGGACGGTTTCTTATCCGCTGCTGGAGAACAATATCTTCTGGCAGAACAGCGCCTACTACATCGGCGTGGGCGCTCTCAGCGCGCAATACCAGCAGAACGTAATCTCGCTGTATAATGCGTTCACCACGACGCTGGCCCCGACTCAGTCAACCACCGGCCAGTGCGTCGCCGCCAATTATTGGGACATCGGCGTGCGCGGGGACCTCGGGCCCGGCACCCACGACTCGGGTGTCACGCTCAATCCGATTTACTCGGTGATCAGCACCGGCGGCTATGGCGGCACGAACAGCACATCCAATCCGAGCTTCGTGAGCCAGTACTGCGACGGTGCCCGGACTCCTCCGGAATTCGGGGCTTCGGGCTGGTTTGTACCGGCTGGTATTTCAGACGCCACCGTGCCCAACCCGATCTTCAACCTGACTCCGGTCGCGACCGTAGACGAGGGCAATAACTGGATCAACTTGCGGTGGGGTCCGCTGTCGCTGATCGGGCCGGCCGGCACCGCACTCGGCAACTATGCGCTCGCCGCGGGGTCGCCGATCATTAATTTAATCCCGACGGCTACCGACCCGAATTACGCCACACTCGTGCCTAGGACGGACTTCTTCGGAAATCCGCGGCCCGATCCAGGCAATACGACTCACATTGACCCAGGCGCGGTCGAGTTCGCGGTGGTAGCGGGACCCGCCGTACTGACCGTTGTGCCGACGTCGCTGACGTTCAGCGCTCAACCGGTGGGCACCACCAGCCCGTCGCAGACCCTGACCCTGACCAACTCCGGTGGCGCAGCCGCGACCGGGATCAGCGAAAACATCCCCGGCGGGTCGCCGTTCTCCCGACCAGGTGGTGCGGCAGGTGGCACCTGTGCCGGAACCTTAGCCGCTGGCGCAACTTGCACCATCAATGTGGTGTTCGCGCCGACGGCCACAGGCACAGTGACATCAACACTGACCGTCAATGCCAGTGTTGCCGTGGCCGGTTCGCCTGTCTCGCTTAGCGGAACTGGCACCACGGCTACCCGGACGTTCAGTGTCACGCCGAGCTCGCTGTCCTTCGGCAACTGGCCGACCTCGTTCCTTGGGCTGTTCCCCAGCACGGCACAGACCCTGACGGTCACCAATACCGGCAACCTTGCTCTGGCTGGTGGTACCTACACCTTCAGCACTACCGGCACCGGCACCGGCACGCCGTTCAGGCGGCCGCTTCTGAGCCCCGGCACCTGCGGCGCAACGTTGGCGGTAGGCGCTTCCTGCACGTACAACGTGGTGTTCGCACCAACAGTAACCGGGAACTTCACTCGAACCCTGGCGGTCGCCTTTACGGGCGCCGTTGGCACGGGTACACCAGTCGCCTTGAGTGGGACGGGTGTGAATATGGCCGTCAACCCGGCATCGCTGGCCTTCGGGGCCATAGGCGCGGGTAGCACCAGCGGGGCCCAAACCCTGACGGTGAGCAACCAGACTGGATCGACGCGAAGCCTCGCCATCGTCATCTCGGCGGGGGCGTTCACCAGGCCCGCCGGCACGGCAGGCGGAACCTGCGCCGCAACCTTGGCAAATGGCGCTACGTGTACCATTAACGTGGTGTTCACGCCGCCGACGGCGAGCGGAAGCCCGTATACCGGGACAGCGACCATCACCACGAATGGCGGCTTCACCGTCGCCAACTCGCCGGTGAGCCTCTCCGGAAACGGCGTGCCGGTTGTTGCGGCTGCTGCCCTGACTCCGGTCTCGTGGTCTCCGACTGCATCCGGGGGCTGCGGCCTAGCCTGTCCGGTCACGCAGTTCACGCTGACCAATACTGGGAACGTGACTCTTACCGGCATCACGCAGGCAACGATCGCGGCTGGGAGCGCCACGGAATTCAGCGTGGTTCCCTTGTTCTCCACCTGCGGTCCGGCGGTCGGCGGCCAACTGGTCGCCACGACCAGCCTGGCGCCGGGAGCGAGCTGCGTCATCGAAGGCCGATTCGCACCACCAGCCGGCGACTCTTTGGGTTCGAAGTCCGGCACACTGACCATCACCGCCGGCACGGCCGGCGCGCAAACCTCGGCCTTGACTGGAACGGTACAATGATGCCGCGCTGGCCAAGGTAGCTAACCGGTTACCGTGTCTGGGGCCGCCGCAAGACGGCCCCAGGGACCGGAATCGGAATGACAAGAATTACAAGAAAGACGACCTAATGTTAAGCCATCACGTAGTAACGGGTTCCAAGGGGATGCTGCTGGCGGGGATTCTCGCCAGCAGCATTCTGGTTTCAGCGGTAGCGGCCCAATCGGTTGCGCCGGCCGAATCGGTTGCTCCGGCCCCCAAACCGGAAGCGGCTTCGGCTCCGTACCGGAATCAACCGGCTCGGGTTTCCAAACGAGCCACGGCGATTTACGAATCCGTCTGGGGAATTGAAGCCCCCAGCGTCAAAGCGGTGGAGTCGGGGGTGATTCTTCGGTTTAGCTACCGCGTGTTAGACCCCGAAAAGGCCAAGCCTCTGCAC
>Ga0209067_10000562_pt1 | contig 23660 bp, 22 predicted proteins | sample ColStrG_CSR_2013_FD_187199 | JGI IMG/M metagenome (GOLD analysis project Ga0209067, IMG submission 187199) | Freshwater sediment microbial communities in response to fracking from Pennsylvania, USA - Cold Stream Run_MetaG_CSR_2013 (SPAdes)... | ecosystem: Environmental > Aquatic > Freshwater >... | reverse complement strand
GATGGCTCGGGTGGCAATTTCACCGCGGTTGACGATCAGAACTGAGGCCCGTGACTCACTCAAAATCAATCTCCTTGGGTTGCTGATACCAGGGCGCAATCACATAGGATTCAAGGCCCAGGTTGAGATCTTTTTCCACGCGGTGGCGCAGCTGTTGAAAAAGTGCCGCAGGCAAGGTTGTGCGAATCGATAAGTTCGGCCCTGATATTTTTCCACGCAGAAGCAGCATCAAAGATTGAAACGATTCGTCACTCAGCTTGGTGCCTCTTTTTTGATTCAAAAGGACGCAAGCGGCAGTCGACAAAAAGCAAAATTTTTGGGCCTGGATAAAGCGTGCAGGCTGCTCCGAAAAATCTTTGAGACTGGTTTTCAAAAGTTTCAGTTCACCCATCAGCCAGTCGCGCCAAAGTCCGAGTTCGGCTTCCAGATTCAGACTGCCGAGGACTGTGAAGAGCGAAAAGTCGCCACGATTTGTCAGCCGAAAACGGCTGAAGTCCGGAAAGCCAATCTCAACTTGGGAATCAAATGTCGCCAGCAGGTCTTGAGCACTGCGGGGAGATCGGCTTGAGAGATCAGAGGCCGAAGCCAGGAGTGCGGGAAGTTGATTGGCCAGGATGTACAAATTGACCTGTGAGCTCCCATCAAATATTGAGACAAGTGCAATGTCCCGCTTGATCTTTTGGAAGATCCCCGAGCACCAAGTGTCTCGCAGATAGGATCTGGCACCCAAGATCACTGCCAGTTCGGCGACAATCCATTCGCTCATCAAAGGCAAATAGAATTTCGTGAAAGCTGAGATTGTGCTCATCTCTTCTGGCAGTGTCGTCAGCGCTCGAGTCGCAAAACGAGCCACAATTTCGAGCGAAAGATAGTGAAGGTGCAGTTCACTCAGTTTGTCTTGAACCACTGTATTTTCAGACAGGCCTTGTCCATACAGTTCTCGCCTGAGGACAAACTCGGTGACAACCCTCAAGGCGGTCTCAACTGCGCCAAGACCCAAGACACTGCAGAGCCCTCGCGAGACTTGGAAGGTTGTTAAAATCTGCGAAAAGCCAAGCCCTTCTTTTTGCAGAATCGAGTCTTGGCCAATCTCCAATCCAGAAAATTCGATTGAGTTCATCCGCATTCCGCGCACGCCAACCGTCGGAATTTTGTGACCGAAAGAGACTTTCGATGACTGCAAAGAAAGAGGGACAGCAAAAAGGGACAGTCTTTTGGGCCCATTTTCTGGACCTGCCATTGCAAGGACGCTGCAAAGCGAACTGGTTTCAATGTTGTTGATGAGCCACTTGTTTCCATCCAGACGCCAGCCGGTGGCAGTCCGTGTGGCCGTAGTCCCGGTTGCCAAGAGGTCGCTGCCACTCTCATGTTCTGTGACTGCCAGACTGATCTGGCCCCCAGCTCGCAGTATTTTTTGGGCGGCAATCTGTTGCTGAGGCTGACCGAAGAGTAAAACGGGCAAAGAGCCCAGGAAGTTTTTTCCTTGTGCAATGAGTGTGGTCAAATCACGTCGGCCGATACATTTGATGGGCTCGATAAGCTGGCCGTAGTTCTGCAGGTCTCCCCCCAGAGCTGACGGGAACATTGTCAGATGCTGGTCCAGCTGCTGCAGTTGGGCCACCTGTGCAGTGGGAAAGCTTTCGCTTTCATCAAGACGCATGATTTCGCCAAATGAAAAGGGATTTCGCGGATCGAAGACGGATCCCAATTGCATTTCAAGTTCAGCAGGCTTCGGTCTCATAGGGCCTCAAAAAGAGCGGCGGCCGCAAAACCACCGCCGCCGGCAGAAACATTCAGAACCAGATCCCCTTTTTGCAGGTTTTTTTGCTCACGCAATTTGGCCAAAGCAATTGGTGAGCTGGCTCCGGAAGTGTTTCCGATCGTTCGGATCACATTCCAGGTTTTCTCAATTGGAAAGTTCATTTCCTTGGCCAAGGCCTGGATCAAGACGCCGTTGGCCTGATGAGGCACCAGCCACGTGATATCATCAATTGAGATTTCGAGTCTCTGCAGGAGATCAGCTGCCATTTGTTTCATCGCGGACAGAGCCGACAGGAAAACTTTGGCCCCCTGGCGCATTTGCAGAAAGTAATGGTCTTCTGAGAGCTCTTTTTGTACAGGTTGACGGGAGCCCCCAGCAGGAATTGTAATCAGGTCATGGAATTCGCCCTGAACTTGTGTCAAGACGCCCTTGATTTTCCAGTTGGCGGCAGTGGGCTTGAGCGACAGAATCACAGCGGCGGCACCGTCGCCGAAGAGAATGGCCGTACCCAGATCTTTGGGATTGAGGAATTTGGAACGAATTTCAGAATTAATCAGGAGCTGATTTTCTTCGGTTGCAAGAGTTTGCGAACCAACTGCGTAAAGGGCCGTTGCGAAGCCTGCGCAGGCCGCGGCCAAATCGTAGGCGCCACAATGTGGCAGTGCCAGGCCCGCTTGCACCAGCGGACTGGAGGGCGGGCTGATGTGGTCTCCCGACACGGTTGCAAGAACCAGATGTCCAATTTCAAGCGCGGACGGCTTTTTCGCCATTATTTTGTGACCGGCTTCAATTGCAAGATCAGAACAGGCTGTTTGTGGATCCACCCAGTGTCGACTCTCAATCCCGCTGCGTGCCTCGATCCAACTCATCCGTGTTTGCAAACCATCCGTGTAACCCAATCGCCTCAGCAGCTCGGCATTGTCCACTTTGGCGGGCAAACTGATCTCGGGTCCGATCATGTAAAGTTCGCGGAACGGCTTCAGAAAACTCATAGAGGGCCAATCGGCCGAACGCGAGATTGGGGATTGGGTCGTTTGCCGGCGAGAATCTCCAAATGCTGAATGAGACGACCCCGAAGTCCCTCCGGTGCAACAATTTCGTCAACAAGTCCCAAAGCGAGAGAATTCTGCAGATCTTCCTGCGACTGAAAATAATCCTGTCTTTGTTCGGCTTCCGAACGCGAATCATTTTTGTAGCGAGTCGCTTGCGCCGCTTCAAAACCCATGACGGCATTTCGTGACGTCGGAAGCGCCAGAACCAAATCACCTTTCCAGTTTCGTGTCGCACAGAGAACGATTGCAGCGGCGCCATAGCACTTGCGGACGACCACACTCATCTTGGGTGAACGAGTTTGCATCGCAAAAATCAAATCCGCTCCGGCCTGGAGAATCCCGCGCTTTTCTTCAAAGCTTCCGGGCATAAATCCAGGCGCATCAATCAGAGTCAGTGTCGGAATATTGGATGCATCTGCAACGCGAATAAATCGTGCAATTTTCCGCGAAGCTGTGACATCCAATGAGCCACTCATGACCAGGCTTTGATTCGCAATGAGCGCAACTGGAAATCCGCCGATCCGGACAAATCCACAAATTGCAGCTGCGCCGTATCCGGCGCCATATTCAATCAGTTCAGAACGATCCACCAACCCGGCAATGAATTCAAACATGTCAAACGGGGCCTGGGGATTTTCCGGTACGACTGGCAAAGGTTGAAGGGGTGGGGCACTTGGCAATATCGGGGCTTCGCTTTTCCAATTGGGTGGCAAAAAATTGATCAGCCATTGGCAGCGACGCAGTTGCAGTTCAGGTGTGGCGTCCACAAAATTCGCCAACCCTGTTTCTTGAAAATGCAGAGCCGCGCCACCGAGTTGTTGGAATGTCGCGGATTCACCCAGAACTTGTTTCACCACACCGGGGCCTGAAACGCAAAGGTAGGACCGTGTTCGGTTGAACAGAACCAGGTCTTGCAAGGCGGCCGAGTAGGCCGGAGCGCCAATATTGACTCCCATCACACAAGCGATTTGCGGGATTTGCCCAGAAAGTTCAGTGGTTCCCATGAGAACGCGAGAGTACTCTTCACCACTTTTCACCCCTTCATGCAAAGAGACTCCAGCAGAGGCCAAAAGAGAAACGATCGGAATTCCCAATTCCAAGGCGCGATCCATCAGGCGTCGAATTTTAATGCTGCCATTGGAGGTGATTGAGCCCTGATCCACGTCGGGGCGACAGGCCCACAGGGCAATCGTTTGGCCCCGAACCTTCGCAAAACCTGTGACAACTTCATGCCCAAATCCTGGACTGTGGGACGAGTGGGTCAGCAAAGGGACGAAGGTGCCAGGATCCACCAGAAACTGAATCCACTCATCCGTTGTGCGCAAGGTACCCAGTGACATTTCCATACTTGTCAAAATATACCCGCTGGGACAAAAATGAACCATGTTCGTCTTTTCACCGTCTTCGCAACTGGCCCTTCGCACGGCGAACCAGGACCTCAGTTTCACAGCTCTCGAGCGGGTCATCCGTGAGATCGAATTTGATTTCAAAGCACTTGGCACCGAGACTGTTCTGGCGGTGCCTGTGTCGAACAGTTTGCAGTCCCTGGCAGTTGTTCTGCGAGCGCTGCAAGAGAAAATACCAGTCGCTCTATTCGATCCCAGTCTTTCGAATAGCGAGAAAACTAAAAAACTGCAATTGTTGCGCCGGTCTTTTGACTGGGAGACTCAAGTGTTGTCATCGACCAATGCCAGGTTGAATTTGCATTCTTTGACTCGCTTAATTCTTTTGACGTCAGGGAGTTCGGGCAAGCCCAAAGCGGTCCAGCTTTCGAATGAAAATATCTCCGCCAATCGCAACGCCGTCATAGAGTCTTTGAATTTCAACACTGTGACGGAACAGCATCTTTTTTTGCCGCTGTCATATTCCTTTGGTTTTTTGGGCCAGCTCTTACCGGCCCTGCATCTGCAGATACCAACAAACTTGTATCTTGATTTTGCTGACTTTTTTCGTTCCAACTCCTGGCAGTCTTGCAGAGGGATGATCAGCGGCGTGCCCGCACACTTTGAAACACTGGTCCGTGCAATGAAGACTCCAAACCCCAATGTCACGCATGTGGTCTCGGCGGGCGCTCGGTTGTCCCTTCCTCTCCGAGAAAAAATGCGAGAGCTTTTTCCACGGGCCACTCTTTTTAACAACTACGGCCAAACTGAGGCCAGCCCACGAATTTTAAGTTTCAGCTCTCAAGATCCGCAGTTCTTAACTGATGCTGTGGGCCGGCCAATTGGGGATTGGAAAGCTCGGCTGGACACAGAAGGTCGCCTCGAGGTTTCCGGTTCCCAGGTGATGCTGGGTTACACCGATCCCCAGTTGGTGTCGGTGCTGCAAATCGAGGGTGAGCAAATTTGGCTGAAGACGGGGGACCTGGCCCTGATCAGGGACGATGGCCTGGTCGAAATCAAAGGGCGGTTGGATGACTTGGTGAAGATTGGTGGCGAGCGAGTGTCTTTGCTGGAACTTGAAGCTGACTTCAAGCGCGTTTTGCAATTGGATCAACTTGCGGTCCTGACCCAAGAGGATCCAATTCGTGGTTTGGTTTTGATTCTCGTGTTGGAAAATTCGGACCGCACGGATGGCGAAGTTCGCCAAGTTTTAGCTGGTCAGTGGGGCGGAGCCCGTCTGCCTCGCTCTGTGGTTCGGCTCGAAAGTCTGCCTCGATTGGTCAATGGAAAACTCGATCGGATGTCTTTGCGAAAGCTGTTCAGTTGATAAGTGGCCAAGAGAGCCGCTTGTCGAAAACGACGATTGAGGCGGAAAAAGACCTTGGTGTTGCGCCAATTGTCTTGAAATTCGGTCAACAGTCCGGACTCAAAAAGATCACGACATTTCAGTCGTCTGACTTTGCCGCTGGAGGTTCGCGGGATTTGGCCTCTTTCTAAGAACACAATCTGAAAGGGAGTCAAGGCGAGGTCCCGCTGCAGACTTTCGATGATTTTGCTTTTGACCTCGTCAACCTGCTCAGCTGGGGCTCCTGTTGGAATTTCAACCATCAAAGCCAATTGCTCCTGATCGTTGTGTTCAACTGCGAAAGCCGCAAGGACTGCAAATTCAATCAAAGGATGGGCTTTTTTGGCACACGCCTCAAGATCTTGTGGGTAGTAATTGCGTCCGCGAAGAATCAACATTTCTTTTTTTCGTCCGGTGATAAAAAGGTGACCCTCATGATCCAGGTAGCCCATATCGCCAGTGCGCATGAACTTTTGCCCCCCAATTTTAAAAAGCAGACTCTGCTGATTGAAGTCAGCGCGATTCCAATACCCTTGTGTGATATTTTCACCAGAGGCACAAATTTCACCAGTCACGCCCGAACCGAGAATTTGACCGGCTTCATCGACGATGCGAAGAAGGACTCCCGGCACCGCCTTGCCACACGAAATCGATGGAGATGTCGAAGCCGGTGATCCATTCAACACGAGATTCTGATTTGGGGTTGCGCTCGTGAGCATCAAAGTCGCTTCAGCTAAACCATAGCAAGGCGTTATGACATTTTTTTGCAATCCAGCGGATGCAAATTTTTCGGAAAATTTACGTAGGGTCAGGGGTCGCACGGGCTCGGCACCAGAAAAAAAGATGCGAATGTGGGAAAGATCCAAAACTGAAACTTCGGCTTCCGAAATTCTTTCCGTGCAAAGATCAAATGCAAAATTGGGAGCTCCGAGGCAGGTGACTTTCAAGTCTGACACAAGTTTCAACCAGCGAAACGGCCGGACAACAGTCATCGGTGGAATCAGGTAGCTGGTGATTCCGATTGCGAGAGATCCCAGTATTCCACCAATCAAACCCATGTCATGATACAGAGGCAGCCAGCTCAAATGGATATCATCCGCGCGCAGTTGAAAACCGTCGACAATCATTCTGAGATTGGCCATCAGATTGCGATGACTCAACATGACTCCTTTGGGCTCTCCCGTCGAGCCTGAGGTGTATTGCAAAAAGGCGAGGTCATCGGTCAGTGGACGTGGCAATGGCAACGGTGAATGTGGCAGCTCGGGCAAGGCTTCTTCATTGGTTAAAATCGGAGTTTCGGCAGGACAAATGGCCTTGAGGCCACGCACGGTCAGGCACAGAGCGGGCTCGCAATCCTTGATGATGGCTTGCAATCGATCCAAATGCTGAGGCGAAGTCGGAGGGTAGACGGGGACAGCCACGGCGCGTGCATACAAGCAGGCGAAAAAACCGACAATGTATTCCAAATTGCAGTCATAGACTAAAAGAACCCGGTCACCAGGAGCGATCTGTTTTTGCAGGACGCAAGCGAGGCGCATGGCTTTGTTCTGGAGCTCAATGAAGCTCAGGGTTGGGCCCTCCACGAGCGGTGGCTGGGGGAGGTAATGAAAAGCGGTCTTGTGACCCAACGTATGAGCACGATTGTCGAGCATTTGGACCAAGGTGGTTTGATAGAGATCGGGCAATGCAGGCGCGGCAGGAGATAACGCCGCCTTGTCAATTTCAAGACCTTCGACCATGTCCATACCTCACACCATCAGGAGCAATAATTAGCCAACTGAAAAACAAAATACAGCTCGGGTTGCCGGGAAATTAGCAAGAACGAGGCCAAGATCAATCGGGCCCAAAATGGCCTCATTTTTATCCTGGTCCACCTGAGTGCCCAACGGAGTCCACCAGAGACACATTTTGCCGGTTGGGACCGAGATAAAAGGGAGACAAAAAGGAGACACGAAGTGGGCACAAAGGTTGCTGTCTTGTCCTGCGGAGGCTGTGTGAAGATCGTGACCCAAATCTGGAGAATGTTGCGCTTGCTTTTTGCGATGTACAATTTGCAGAGCACTCCCGAAAATCCAGAATATGTTTTTGATATCAGTGATGCGTGCAACCGCCTGGATCTTTATGGACTGAGCCGTGAAAAACTTTTCGCCAACACCCAGAATGAGATGGCATTGAAGGAAATGTGGCTTCTGCCAGAGATTGATTTGCAAATCTTATTCAAGGAACCTGAAGGAAGTGTGGGGCACGTCTACGCGACTCATATGCTGAAGCTTGGATTTCAACCCGACTTCTGGCGCCACAGCGAAATTAAAAATGATATCACCTATGTCACCGTCAGGATGCGCCAGACCCACGATCTTTGGCATGTGATGACGGGTTTTGCAGTCGATGTCGAAGGTGAAATTGGTCTTCAAGCCTTTGTTTTGGCTCAGACGGGATTGCCGATCGCCATGATTTTGGTCAGTGGTGCATTGTTGCGTGCGACCTTCAAGTCACCGCTCAGTTTGCCCAAATTGATGGACGCCATTTCACAGGGCTGGCAGATGGGAAAAGTCAGTCGTTCGGTGTTTTCGATCCGTTGGGAAAATGTTTGGAGTCGCAACCTCATCGACTTGCAGCAAGAGTTTCACATCCCAGCCTTGGCTCCGGAAAGACTGTCGTCATGAAAGCGCAAATTGCCAAGATTCTCAATTGGAAAGCGCATCGTAATTTTGAACTCGGCGCCCTTCAGCCACAGGTCGTTTATGCCAAGCTTGAGAATGAAATTTTGCAGGTGCTCAGACAGGGTCAGTTTTGGCAGCAGCGTGGTCAGGCTTTGGACTCGCTGGCGAATTTTCCGATCACGGATTATGAAACTTATCGCTCGGCCCTCGATCAGGCTTTCGTCGGCACACGATCTCCCTTGACTGGCGAAACCATTGATTTTTGGTGCAAGTCCAGTGGCAGTTCGGCAGCCCCGAAACTCTTCCCGATGACAAAAACGTATCGGGCTCAGCTGCTCAGGATCACTGGTGCTCTGTCCTTCAACGTGGGTTGCAAGTTGGGATGGGCGATGAACAAGCCCTTGATCTTTTTTCCCGCGACGGGGTCTGGGCAGCGCTCACCTGCGGGAATAGAGGTTGGTTTTATTTCTCGTTATATGTTCCTCAAACTTCCCAGGTTTATTCGCAACAGCTACGCCATTCCAGCTGAGCTTTTTGAAAGCGACGAGCTGCTGGAAAAATGGGGACCCTTGTACGCGCTGGCCACTGACGTGTCCTGCTATTTGGCAACCGTTCCGAATCTGATCGCTCTTTTTTGTGAAAAAATTGAGACACGCAAAGAAGAGCTTTTAGGGTATCTGAGCGGCGAAATTGCGTGGCCGGCGGGGCTGCCGAAGCGAAAAGTCAGTCAGCGGCGATTGCAAGAGATCCGCCGTGCCCTTTCCAAGGCGCCATTTTCGATGATCGAACTCTGGCCCAGTTTGCGCTTGTTGGTCAGCTGGAAGGGCTCAACAGCTGGCTTGCAAATTCCACGGGTCGAAAGGTTTTCGCAAGGGCAGATTTTCTTTTCAGATGCGGTGTATTCGGCTACAGAAGGTTGGATGACGGTGCCGACGCTGACGGAAACTGAACCGGGAGCGCCCCTGCATCTGGGGTCCACTTTCGTTGAATTTTGCCCTGAAGGTGTGCCCCCAGAGCCGCACCTTTTGTTGAAACCTTGGGAATTGGAAATTGGCAAAAATTACGAAGTTTTTCTATCGCAGGGTATGGGGTTTGTTCGCTACCGGCTCTTGGATGTTGTGCGAGTGAACGGTTTTTACAAACAGTCACCGGTGTTGGAATTTCTTTACAAAGCTGGAAATATGGTCAGTCTGGGCCAAACTCGGTTCAGCGAGATCAACATCTTAGAAGCACTGAAGCAAAGTCAATTTCGTCACGATCCTGAGTGGACCATCGCACCTGCGAAAGACGGCTCGGGTTTGATTTTTCACACGACTGAAATTCCGAACGATCTGCTGTCTCGCGTCCAGCATCTTGATTCCTGTCTGGCTCAAATCAACCCTGAAATCGAAGATGATTACGTGCATGGGCTGTTGCAAAGAATGACAGTGAATCACTTGCCCTTTGCGCACGCGTTTTGGGTGGCGGCCCGGCATGGTCAAGGGAAGCCTCGCATTCTCTGCAAAACCCCCTTGGAATCCTGAATCCCTATTCGACTCGCATCAATCCAGTGCGGGGATCATAAACCAGAATGCCTGAAACCACTTGGTGTTCGATGACCTGAGGCTGACCTTGCACCCAGAACTGATAGGCTTCGGCTTGCTCCTGATCGAGGGGGCACAGCTGGTTGAACTGGAACACCTTGAAGTTTCCAAGGTGATAGCTGGTGTGTTCGACACTACCGGCCTCGCTGTCAGTGAAATTCACTTGGACGATCTCGCCAATAAATTCAGCTTCCAGATTCCCGTTGCATGGTACGGGAACATTTGGTGTCGGGGGGGCTGCGGCAGCCATTGGAGCGTTCAAAAAGCCGGCCAGTAACACTGTAAAAATTGACATTTTCAACTCCTGGTGGGGGAAGGTCGCAGCGGTACCGCGGGATCAGATCCGAGGCAAGGGAAGCTCTGTCAGCTTTTGATCGAGGGGCATTTTGGACAAGATCTGGAATGTCTAGAAGCCCTTTGGACAAGCCTTCAGCTTGTCTGTGATTGTCGAGTTTCGACAGGGAAATCAGTTGCCGGTGCGCTGGAATCCTTTTAATCAACATCCCACGGATCTTGAGAGATGAATTTGATTCTGAATGTGGGTTCAAAATGAAAACGGAAAGTTTCTTTTTTGAGTTCACGAGATGGAGTGAAAATTTTGCTTGGTCTCGATGGTCGAGATTGGGCTTGAAGAGTTGAACCTTAACACAAATGGAGAAGTTATGAAAAATGCAATCGCGATTCTGATGCTTTCTTTGGCAACAATGTCCGCTTCAGCGATGGATCTTGCTGGTTACGACAGTTCCCTGCAATACCTGGTCAGCTGGCCCCAAGTCGTCATGTCCAACTTGAGTGTTCCTGTCAAAAATATCTGTTCGGAAGGCTCAACTTTGAAAACCGTCGCGCCTGTGACCTACTGTTCAGTTCCTGCTGTTGTGCAAGTTTGCACAAAATTAAGCAACCACGGTGAGACTGAGTGCCGCGATGTTTTGCCTGGTGAAACTCCAGTTCAAGCTCCTGGTGTGCAACTGATCTGGGGCTGCGCAAAGACGGCTTCGGCCATGTTTGAAACGACCAAGTCTTATCAAGCTCCTGTTTGCACTCAGTGGGAGCAACAGAACAGTGGCAGCCACAACACAATCGTCAACGTTTGTGTGAAATTCGGAACTGAAACTAAGATCTACCCAGATTCTTACACTGTTTCTGTTTTGCAGATGAGCACCAGTGGCAACCGTGGTTGGAACGAAGTGGCAGCTTTGCCATTCACAATTCCAGCCTGCAAGTAGTTGATTGAAGGTCCGCTCTGATCTTCGGATCAGAGCGGATTGTGTAATAAATTCCAGAGTTCCCCAAGCACCCCAGTTCTTTGATAAAAGGATGGCATGCTCGAAGTGACGAAAGATTCTCAGCAGAGTGTGGCCGATTCCACTGGCCACACCAGTGACCTCCAAGCCGAGATCGTGAAAGCGATTTCGACTTTGCTGTGTCAATACAAGGATCCCAAGAAGGGGTTGCGAATTTTAGCCAAGAAGATGGGCATTCATGAAAAAACTCTGAATCGCATTCTGCAAGGTGAAAATCGACCGGGCTACCAGACGGTTTACAAAATATTTCGTGTCGTCTTCAACGTCTACAATGATGCTCAGGTCCTGCAAATGGCACCAGCTTCTGTTCGGCAGTTTCTTGAAAAAGCGACAGTGCAGGTCTTGAGTCCCGAGAAGAACTACACTCCCTTGGCTGATCTGGAGCTGCAGAGAAACCCCATTGGGACGGAAATCTTTGTTCTCGCGGGAACCGGGCCAATTCGATTGGAGCAGATTCAAGAGCGATTTGGAGCCTACGGTTTGGAGATTCTCGGTAAGCTGAAAAGCAAAGGACTGTTGGAAGAGCGCCAAAAAGGGCTGTTTGTGACGGGACGGAATCACCCAGTTTTCGATGGAGAAATGATATTGGCGGCAGGCTCTGTGATGACGGCAAGTCATGCAAAGCCACAGATGACCGATGAGCGAAAACAGAATTTCGTTTCATTCTATGCCGAGGGTTTGACGACTCAGGCTTATCAAGCTTGGATCCGCGCTGACGAAGAGGCGTATCAGAAAAAACTTGCGATTGCCCGTGAGCCCACAAATTTGGGTTCGGTTCGAGTGTTTACTTTTATGGTGACTGAACAAATACGATTGTCCGAAGAAAGATAGGAACCCGATGCGACCACTGGCACTGTTTTTCACACTGAGTTTGACACTTGTATTCACAATCCCGACCTGGGCCGGTGTGGGTGGAAGTGCTGGTGGCAGCAGTCGTCTGCAAACGTTGGAAGATTTTGATGCTTCCATTCGGCACATCGTGCAGTGGCCGACTGTGCAGTTTCAAAACCTCTCCGTTCCAGTCAAAAATGTGTGCTCCAAAGGATCGCAACTTCAGACCATCGCGCCTGTCCAGTACTGCGCTGAACCTGTCGTGAGTCAGGTCTGCACGAAAAACTACAAGGGCAGCGATGAGACCTGTCGTGCAGGTCAGCCTGGCGATGAAAACGCAGGTGGTGGGCTGACTCGTGTTGTCTGGGGATGTGCCAACTATCGGCAAGACAACTTTGTGACTTCCAAAATTTATTCAACAACAGTTTGTTTGACCTATCAAAGGGATGGTCGACAGCAGACCTGTGTGGACTATGGATTGGAGAGTCGTCAATATGCCGAGGACTATTCGATCCCAATCCTTTCAACAATGACAAAACCATCCGCGGACAATCCGCCCCTGGAACTTCCTTTTCACCTGCCAGATTGTCCTTAAGGCCAACCGTCAGCGAGCCGGGTTTTCGGTTTGCACCTCGGCTCGCAATTCGGCTTGCACCTCGGGTGGCAGTTTGTCGGCTGTGACGAGCAGTTGGCTCACCTGCCAAACCTCCTGATCCGAGAGACTTTCGCTGTACCCCGGCATACCAGTGAGCCGAATACCATTTTTGATCTTCCAAAAAATTTCCCCAATGGGATCGTCTGTGACACCGTGATCGGGCGCAAAAAGTTGCGGAGGTTTCGGGAAGAGCCCTTTGGCAATGGCGGTGGGTTGGCTCTCAATGCCACCATGGCAGACCTGGCAATTTTTGCGATAGTTTTTGACACCCGCCAGGAGATTGGCAGCGTCACTCGGGACTGGCGAAGTTTTGCCCTCTTCCCCCCGCATGGCTGCATGGATTGCGAGGCCTGCGATTGTCCGCTCAAGAGGCAAAGGTGCTCCTTTTGTGGCCACCGGCATTCCACCAGCGAGAAGAAAGCCAAAACCAAGGACAAACGGCACGACCAAGCCGGAACAAAAAATCAAAATCGATTTTGGATTCATCTGAACCTCCAGGCCTCATTGTCGCCCTCCTGAATGCAAAGCACCAGTGAAAGTGAGGCCTGACACGCCGGTCTTAGGACAGGAAAGACTGGGACCCTTGGCAACCTTGAGACGAATTGTCTCGCCATCGGACCTCAGATTCGATTTGCGTTCGACAATTTCACCAAAGCGCGGGAATCCTCAGGTCAGATTCAGATCCCTATTTGAAAAAAAGGAGAATTTTATGAAAATCACCAAGCAAATCCTCGTCGCGATTCCGATGCTCGTCTTGGGAACACTCGCGTCTGCCGACAACTATCAACTTTCAACTTGTTTTATTTGTCACGGCACGGCCGGACAGTCTTACAATCCCAATTTTCCCAAATTGGCAGCACAGCCAGCTCCTTATTTGGTGAATCAAATGAATGCCTTTCACACGCATTCTCGCGCCGATGCCGATGCAGTCAATTATATGTGGGGAATGGCAGCGCAGCTGAATGCGGCCGACATTCAAGCCATTGCAAACTATTTCGCGGCCCAGGCACCGGGCCCTCAGAATTCACCCGGAGACGCAGCTAAAATTGCATCAGGAAAATCTCTTTATTCGGCGGGCATTCCGGCCATCGGTGTGCCAGCTTGTGCCGCCTGCCATGGCGCCAACGGTCAAGGTCTGGCCACTTTTCCCCGCTTGGCAGGTCAATTTAAGAGCTATCTGACGAAACAACTCCATGCTTTCAAAGATGGAAGTCGCGCAGATGATCCGACCATGCCGATGTTCACAAAGAATATGACCGAACAAGAAATCGATGATCTGACAGAATATTTAGAGTCTCTCTAACCTTGAGTTCAAGGGTGTGATAAAACAATAGACTTTCACTTCCGCTTCCAGGTCAAATGAAAGCGGGAGGCGATTGTGTTAGGTGAACTCTCATCGATCCGATTGCGCGATCTGGAAATCTTTATTGAGGTGGCTCGAGTTCACTCGATCCGCGAGGTGGCGCGACGCCTGCAAACGAGTTCGGGACAAGTCTCGAAAGCAGTTCAGGCGCTGGAGAAAAAACTCGCCACAAGGCTCTTTCGCAGGTCAGTTTCGGGCGTTTTGCTGACCAGTCAAGGGACCGAGCTTTTGAAATTGGCTCAGGATCTCATTCTGCAAGGCGAAAAAATGTCCACATTGGCGGCTGGCCGAGACCGCCACAAGATGAAAAGCACATTGTCAGTCGCCGGAACCTCATTTCTCAATACTCATTTTACAACGCCCTTGGTTTGTCGCGTGTCCGCGGAAATTCCCAATGTGCATTTTCGATTTTTGGATCTTCCGCCGGATCAGATCGTCAGTGTGGGTTTGCGTGGTGGCTTTGAGATGGCGGTGCACATTGGGACGATGTCGTGGCCTGCGACTTGGACCACTCGTAAAATTGGCAAAGCACGGTGGCTGTTGGTTGTTCGCAAATCACATCCGTTGGCAGGAAAAGCAAGCCTGCGACAAATTCTCACTTGTCCTTTTGTCGTTCCTACCTACTGGACGAGTGAAGGTCTGACGCGTGGGAATGATCAGTTCCCGATTCCCCTCAGCAAACGCAAAGCGGGCTTCGAGACTGCCACGGCCGAGGCTGCCATTCCTATTTTACTTGAAACCGACCACTGCGCTTTTTTGCCAGAGATTTTAGTCAAATCTGCAATTGCTGATCGGCAGTTGGTTGAGTTGACAACGACCGATCTTCCCAAAGTCGAAAAAGATTTGTATCTCAGTGCAAAGTCAGACTCTGTTCCAGCGGCTGTCTTTCAAAAACTCTGCAAAGTGATGAGTGAGAATCTCGTCTAGTCGTGTGACAAGAATGAAGCTGCAAATACAGGCTTGGACTGACGGTGATCCTGGTTCTGGTCTCTCAGTCATGCAGCTCAGGGCCGAGCTCCTCCTGACCTCGCAACTCCAAACCGCGTCAAGCTGCCAGATGGAATGGTGTGGATGGTCAAAACTCAAGTTGGGCAAGAATGCCCCATCATTCAGTGTCTGATTGAACATCAATCAGGTCTGGTTGACGGACTTCGGCTTCAGGAGTTGAATTCAGGCAAAAGGTTCGTTTGAGGAATCAAAGGAGGACGTTATGGCTGATTATGTCATTTGGATGGATTCAGAAAAGGCTCAGATTTTTGCATTGAAAACGACTGGAATTGAAAAAACTCACTTGCAAAAGCACGGGGCGGATCATCACAGCCACAACAAAAAAGATCATAATCACGATGCGACTGTGGATCGTTATTACATGGATCTGGCCCGGCACATCCAAGAGGCCCAGCACATTTTGATTTTGGGTCCCGGGTTGGCGAAAAATCATTTTCGTTCGCACTTGGAATCTCACCATCCAAAAAACCTGGCGACAAAAGTTGTCGGACTTGAAAACAGCGACCATCCCTCAGAGAAGCAGATTCTGGCCGAGGCTCGTAAGTTTTACAAAACCTACGACCTGTTCAACAGCCCGATCAAGGCGACAAACTGAGGCAAAACTTGCCAGCCCCTGCGTTTCGGACTAAGGGATGGCATGGATTTACGCCAGCAGGACCTTGAGGCGCTTTACGAAAAAGTCAAACCGGATCGACGTGGGGAAGTGGCCAGCTACATTCCGGAGCTTTTGAAAGTTCCGGAGGATCATTTTGCAATCGCCGTTGCGGGAGTCGATGGGCGCAGCCTGAAAATTGGCGATGCCGATCATCTCTTGACCCTGCAGTCTCTGTCCAAACCTTTTGTCTACGCACTCGCGCTGCAAGACTGTGGCGAAAAACTTGTTCACAACAAAGTGGGAGTTGAGCCCACGGGCGAAGCTTTCAATTCAATTATCGAATTGGAAGAAAAATCACATCGACCTTTCAACCCTATGATCAATTCGGGTGCCATCGCGACGACCAGCTTGATTCGGGGCGAAACACCAGGGCTACGAAGGGACAGGATTTTGCAATATTTTGCTCGTTTTGTCGGACATCCCGTTGCGATTGATCAAGCCGTTTTTGAATCTGAAAAGAAAACGGGACATCGCAATCGAGCCATCGCCCACCTGATGCGAAATTTTGCAATTTTAGAGGGCGATGTCGAGGCCACTCTGGATTTGTATTTTCAACAGTGTTCGATTTTGATGAACACCCAAGATCTGGCCCGGATGGGTTCGGTGTTAGCCAATGGGGGAGTCTGTCCCCATTCACAAGTCGAAATTCTGCCGGCCCGGCATGTGCAAAATGTGCTCAGTTTGATGATGACGTGTGGAATGTACGACACCTCCGGGAGATGGGTTTTTGATGTCGGATTGCCAGCCAAAAGTGGAGTGAGCGGGGTGGTCATGGCAGTCATACCCGGAGTTGGTGCCGTCGCTGTCAGTTCACCGCGTTTGGATGCCCACGGCCACAGTGTGCGTGGCGTTGAAGTTATTCAAAGACTGGCCGAGAGCCAAAATCTCAATATGTTCATGCCGAAGGTTCCAGTTGGCAAAATTCATTGAGCTTTCAAGGCTTGAATCGTGGTTTGATATCGAGCCCTTTGTGGTTGCGATTCTCTTTTTGGTGCTCGCATGGACATTTTATGTGCTGGCACTTCGTGACATTTCGCAACAGCGACACACGAATCTCAGGCGGCGATTTCGGAATCTTCTGATGAATTTTCTTCTTTTTGCCATTCTGGTGGCGGGGTATTGGCTTGTGCGGCTGCAGCTGCACGACAAACCCGATTGGCAACATTTGTATTTTGATTGGGCGATCATCACTGTTTATGTGGGTTCTTTTTGCGCCATTCGGATGGCTCAAATTGGATTGTACTTGTATCTCTTTTATTCTCACTTGCAGGTGGGCGTGCCGCGACTGGTGGCCAACTCTTTTACATTTTTGTTTGCAACACTTCTCTTGGGATGGCTCACGTCGGAGATTTTTGGTTTGAATGTGACTCATCTGATTGCCACGTCAGCAATTTTTTCCGTGGTTCTGGGATTGGCGCTCCAAGACACTTTGGGAAATCTTTTTTCGGGCTTTGCACTCCAGGTGGATCGGCCGTTTGGAATCGGAGACTGGGTGGAAGTCCAATCCGGTGGTCAGCACTGGCTGGGGCAAATTCAAGAGGTGAACTGGCGAGCCACCATGCTGCTCAGTTTTTCGGACGAACTGATCTCAATCCCCAACAAAGTGATGGCGCAGAGCCAAGTGCTGATTTTAAGTCACGGGCGGGGGTCGGCCCGCTGTCATCACGTCTTTCACTTCGATTTTGGCCAAGATCTTGATCGAGGGCGCCAGCTGCTGTTGGAGATTTACTCACAGCACTCCGGTCTTTCGCAGGAAGTTCCTCCGCGGGTGCTCATCACCGAGCTGGCGGACTCTTGGGTCGTACTCAAGGTTTTTTTTACCGTGACAGACTATTCACTGCGCTACCGCATTGGGGATGAGCTCTTGGCAGCGAGTTTGCGGAGGCTCAATGCTGAAAAAATCAAATTGGCTCGGCCGAAATTGCAGGTGGATCAATCCGCGGCAGACACTGAAGTGGACCCGAGCAAAAACAGGACCGCGAGCAGGCTGTAGCGCAGCAGTGCTGCGGGTGTTAAACGGCTGGTCGATCGAGTCAAAATCACACTCTCCTGGCCCGTGGCTCTTTTCTTTGGGAGCGAATCGTTTTGTGGCAAGCGTGCGAAATGCAATGAAAGTGCCATCCGGGATTGGATGAGCTGTGCCAAGTCAGCACTTCTGATTTGCCAACTTGGATTTTTCAAGAAAGAATTCCAGGGTCGAGGAGATGCTATGAAAAACTGGATCGTGCTTGTCGTAAATTTGTTCTCACTGGCGGCTGTTGCTGACTTGGGTGGTACTTGGGCCGGAACTATCAACTGGAGCTTTCAGGGGACTTCAACGCCTTGTTCTGCGAAAATAATATTCACCGAGACACCAAAAACTCTTCACCGTGTCAGTTCGCATTTGGACTGCCAGTATGTGACCATGGATGGCGAAGCGAAAACATGGAATTTGCAATCGGGGCAGATCTGGGATGGCATTCAGGTTGTTGGGACTGCGGCTTCTGGCGTCTACAGATGGAGTGAAGTGTATTCGTCTGATGTGACCATTCAAAATCAAATTCAAGTGACAGCTGGCCATGCGGATTACCACGAAAGATGGATTCAGAACAAGGATCAAACAGAAATTTATCTGCTGACTGGTCGTGTTTATCCGCAGTAGGTCTTGTTGGTCTTCTGCAATTGTTGGACTGTGTCTTGCGATGGCAGTTCCTCTGCTGTTTTCTCCATTCGCTACGGCTGAGTCCGCAAGTGACAATTGGAACGATCAAGTCGGAGTCGAAGTGAATTCATTGGCGAATTCAATTGATTCCTATTTCGGTGAAATCCGTGCTGATGATGAAAGTTCCGGTAGTACCCTGCGGCTGGCGCCACAATTTCAAGCCGCCGAATATGCGACACCTCAGTCGACATTTGATATGCGTCTGAATCTGAAGTTGCGGAATCTTGAAAAGTTAGGCCAGGATGTGAGCGACAAGGTGATGCAAAACACGCAAGAGAATTTGGACCGAGTGATCGACGGAGATCAACCGGCCACGCACCGCGACCGTCAATGGGGTTGGTCGCGCAACCTTGAGACCCGCGTTGCAGGTGTTAACCCTGTCAACTATGGATCTCTCGTGCGAATCAGGCGAAATTTCCAAGATGATCTTTGGGTGCATCGCTTTTGGTGGAGTGGAGGCTGGTCAAACGATCTGCTGTGGTTGACTGAAGCCAATTTCAGTTCTGACTACGCTTTACAGAAGTATCTCCTTTTTCGCTGGATCAACCAATGGACCGACAATCTCAGTTCCAGCCTCCAAACAACTTCACATGGTCCGAGTCTCTTTCAATCCATCACGGACAATCTCTCAGTGTCCTACGACGCTCGAGTCAATATGGCGATCGAAGCCGGGGCCTGGGTCCTGAATGATTACAGTTTTGGGACAGCTGTGCGGCGGAGACTTCGCAATCGGTGGATCTTTTTGGAATTGGATACTGGAGTGGATTTTGCGCGCCAGCACAGTTTTGCACGGCAGTTGAATGTCCTAGCGAAAATTGAATTTGTTTTTGGATCGATCTAGAAGCGGTCAAATCGCAGACTGACATGGCTTGTCTCATTTTGAGTCTGAGGTGCGCGGTGAGCGCGTTCAGTGATCACCGATACTTCAAGTTTTATCGGTATTTAGCCGAAATAAGAAGGAATGAATTGGAATCCGATTCTTGCCATTTCAGGACTGCTCATCGTGGTCGGTTGTGTGGACGGGACCGCAACTGTGTCGGGGCTTCATCAAACCTCGGCGATGCCGACGAGTCCGACGCCAATCTCGGCGCACCTAACGCCTGGCGTATCGGGCAATCAAACAACAAATCAGAACGACAAAATGAGTTTGCGCCTGAGCCAAGGCGTTTCACGCCAGACTACGGCCAACGGTGACAGTGTCGTGGTTCGGGTCGAAGTCCGATGAAACTTCAAGTTCGCAAGAACATCTTGATTCTCCTTCTGGTTTTAACACCCGGTCACTCTGTCTTTGCGGGTGACCAACGAACTCTGAGTTTGGACGGAACACTTTCTGATTCCTCCGGCAATCCAATTTCTGGTGTCGTCTCTTTTGACGTGCAGATCACCGATGGTGCTGGATGTGTGCTTTGGGAAGAGACACAGTCCGTGACGGCGGCCGTCGGAGCATTCGGTTTTCAAGCGGGGATTGGGACTGTTGTCTTTGATGGAGGCGGAACTGGAAAAATCGATCGCGTCTTCGCTCCAAATGTCTCGCTCAATTGCAAAGCCGCCACGCCGACAGGAGCGATTACAGCTGCGACCACAGCCAATCGGCAAATGCTTGTTCAATTCAATACGGGCTCGGGCTGGCAATCTCTGCCAAGTCCTCTCTCAGTTTCAGCCATGCCCTTTGCTATGGTGGCTGAAAACACAGCGGGCATTGGTGGTTATCCCGTCAGTTCAACAACCCCGACGACGAATCAAGTTCTCCAGTGGCAAGGTGGCACATGGGTGCCCGTGACGCTGGCAACGGCTGCGGGGACGGTGACGAGTGTGACATCAAGTTCCACCGATCTCTCAGTTTCGAACAGCACCACGACACCAACTTTGACTTTGAATTCAGGTGTCTTGGCCGGTCAGATTTTGAAATTGAATGCAGCAGCACAAATTCCTGCTGTGGACGGAAGCCTTTTGACTCTTCTCAATCCGACTGCGCTGAGCGCCGCCGTTCCCGTTGGCAAAGGCGGCACAGGTGTCGTGACGGCACCGACCAACGGGCAACTTTTAATCGGAAATGCTGGGTCTTACTCGGTTGCCAGTTTGACCGCCGGAACGGGTATTTCGGTCACTCCCGGAGCCGGGACCCTGACCCTTGCGACAACGGGTGCACCGCCGACTGGCGCTGGCGGTGGTGATTTGACTGGGACCTATCCGAATCCCACTGTCGCCAAAGTGGACGGCATCAGTTATCCCGCTGCTGCCTCCGCACCCGTGAACACGGTGCCAGTCGTGACCTCGGCCAATGCTTCAGTGACCTACGAGACCGTTCCCGTCGCAGCGGGTGGTACCGCCGCAACAACCTTTGGTCCCAATCGAATTGTTATTGCGAATGGGACAGGTACTTCGCTGACGAACGATGCCTGTTCAGCAAATCAGGTTTTGCAAATGAACAGTATTGGCACCGCTTGGAGTTGCGTCGCCGGTTCAAGTTTGGGGACACCGACCTCCTTGTCTGGCCTCACAGCAGCGACATCTGCTGCAACCCTCAGCAATTTGAACAATCTCTTGGTCTGGAACTGGACTTTAACCGCCAACGGCACTGCACTGACGATTGGTGAGGCCGTCGCCTCAACCGGCGCAACGACGGGATCGCAAAATCTTTTTCAGGTTCGCACAATTGCGGGCTCAACTGCGAATCCTTTGAGTGTGGTTGCAGGCGGGGTCGCAGCTTTGACGGTGGGTGCCGGCGGAGCGATCAACGGCAAAGCCTCGACAGCAAGTGCGTCCACCACGATCGATTTTTCATCAGGCAATTTGCAGTATTCAACGGCCTCCTGCGGGGCGTTTATTCTGAACAATATGAAAGACGGATCGACCTACACTTTTGCGGTCAAGGGAACCGTGTCGGCAACCTGTTCGTTTGCTGCGTACTCTGATGCCGGTGTGACCCTTTTGACGGTCCATCTTCCGCCAGATCATGGAGCAACTGTTTCAGGTTATCAAACGCTCTATACATTTGTCGTCCTGGGCACCGACGTCTACGCGGCTTGGGTGACAGGATACTGAGATGATGAAGTTTCCCATTTGTCAGATTGCTCTTGCGACTGTCGTTGCCTTTGTCTTGGGCGCCAGGACGGCCGTTGCGGGGGTCTTCACTTCGACGGCTGCCTTCAAATTGCAACTTCCTGTCACGGCATACAGTGGCACGGGGCAATTGACGGCAGGTTGGTATCACACCTGTCAGGTCAATGCCGGTGGTGTTAAATGTTGGGGTTTCAATGGCGAAGGCCAACTCGGAAATGGAAACCTTGTGCAATCCAATCGACCGGTTTCGGTTTCGGGTCTCAGTGGTGGAGTGACTCAGGTCAGTGCAGGATTGTATTTCAATTGCGCGCTCGTGAACGGTGGAGTTCAGTGCTGGGGCTATGATGTCGACGGAGAAATGGGAAACGGAACGACCGCGCCCTCTGTGACAACGCCTGTCTCAGTCACCGGGCTTACAGCTGGAGTTCAAGCTGTCAGCTCGGGTTGGTATCACACCTGTGCTTTGGTCAGTGGCGGAGTCAAATGTTGGGGCAATAATGGCCAAGGACAACTTGGCAATGGTTCCACGACGAACTCAACGGTCCCTGTTTCCGTCACGGGTCTGACATCAGGAGTGATTGCGGTTTTCTCGGGCGGGTACAGCAGTTGTGCCATTCTCAGTTCAGGTGCTCTGAAATGTTGGGGCTCCAACCTGTATGGACAGTTGGGCAACGGGACGACAACCGGGAGCTTGGTGCCCGTTGCCGTGACCGGTCTGACAGCTGGAGTTCAGTCAGTCGCTATGTCGGACCATCACACCTGCGCAATAGTGAATTCAGTTGCCAAATGCTGGGGTGACAATACGTGGGGAGAATTGGGAACCGGCAATACGACGCCCTCCACGACACCCGTCAATGTCGGTGGCTTGCTGGCGGCTTTGCCAGTTCAATCGCTGACGGCCACGTCTGACTACAATGTGACTTTAGCGAGCACCTGTGCCGTGGCGAATGGAGCTGCTTACTGTTGGGGATCCAACCTTTACGGCGAAGCTGGAAATGGAACTACCACGCAGTTGACCAGTCCGGCAGCGGTGTCAGGTCTGACGATAGGAGTTCAAGCGATCACCAATGGTCCCTATCACACGTGCGCATTGGCTTCGGGCTCAACCTGGTGTTGGGGAGCCAACACCAACGGGTACCTGGGAATTGGATCAACCACGAGCACTTTGGTGGCAGTCAAATTGCCTCTTCTTCATGCCGGTGTTCAAGCCGTCGCCTCCGGAACAGTTCACACGTGTGCCATCGAAGATGGCAGCGTCAAGTGCTGGGGGGCCAACACCAGCGGTCAATTGGGCAATGGCTCAACCGCAAACAGTTTAATGCCGGTCTCAGTGACCGGTCTGCCAACTGGTGCGACAGCCTTGGCACTGGGGCTTAGCCACAGCTGTGCGATCGTGAATGCGGCAGTTTACTGTTGGGGAGACAACACCTCTTTGCAACTCGGCAATATCACCGTTGTGACGTCGTCGTCCACGACGCCAGTGCAAGTCAAAGACACGACAGGAATCACCTTCTTGACGGGCGTCACGGCTCTGGCTGCTGGAGCCTCGCACACCTGTGCTGTCAGCAAAGGGGCCTTGGTGTGCTGGGGAGTGAACAGCACGGGACAGCTCGGAAATGGACTGACCCTGAGCTCTGCCACGCCAGTTGCAGTGACGGGCTTTGCCAGCGGAGTTCAATTTGTGACGGCGGGCAACAACCACACATGTGGCACTGTCAACGGAGCTCTCAACTGCTGGGGCTCCAATACAAATGGGGAGTTGGGCAATGGCACCACCACCTTGAGCCTCAGTCCCGTGGCTACGACAGGATTGACGTCTGGCGTTCAAGGCCTTGCGGCCGGCGCCAATCACACCTGCGCCGTGGTGAATGGTGGTCTGCAGTGCTGGGGATATAACATTTATGGTCAGTTGGGCAACGGCTCGACGACACAAGCAACGACCGCAGTGGCTGTCACAGGACTTGCGGCCTCAGTTGGAATCCAGTCGATTGCAGCAGGTGTTGGTCACACCTGTGCTCTTCTCAACGGAGGTTTGCAGTGTTGGGGCTTCAACACCAACGGCGAACTGGGCCTTGGGACGAACACCAATGTCACGGTGCCGACGGCGCTGATCAAAGCCAGCGTGAATGTGACCGCAATGTCCAATGGCTGGGATCACAACTGTGCTTTGACGAATTTAGGGCTGCGCTGTTGGGGACTGAATTCGTCGGGTCAATTGGGAGCCAATTCGACGATCTCAATCAACGTTCCCACTCGCGTACCCTTGAAGTGACGCGAACTCGCCATTTAAGAC
>Ga0209067_10000561_pt1 | contig 23677 bp, 24 predicted proteins | sample ColStrG_CSR_2013_FD_187199 | JGI IMG/M metagenome (GOLD analysis project Ga0209067, IMG submission 187199) | Freshwater sediment microbial communities in response to fracking from Pennsylvania, USA - Cold Stream Run_MetaG_CSR_2013 (SPAdes)... | ecosystem: Environmental > Aquatic > Freshwater >... | reverse complement strand
GGCGCAGCCGGGCGCCGGCGTCACATTCGACGCTATCGACGGATTCATGATCGGCAGGTCGACGCGCTTAGGCACGGTGGACTCCACGACCTTCGCGCTGGGAACGATTTTTTCCAGCACCCCGTACTTCTTGAGAGCGTAGCCAACCAGGCCTAAGCCGATCAGCCCAATCAGCATCCAGCCGCCTCTTTCAATTCGTACCGCCATCGTCTCCTCCGCTACTCGGCCAGCTTCTCTTTGCCGGCGATGGTTTTATCGGGCGCCGCGGCGGGCGACGGAGCGGCCAGGCCCATCTCCACCTTGAACTGCTTCACCAACTCGCCGGCCCTGAGCTTTTCGACCTCGTCCTCGATCTTCAGGGCCTGCTGATCCACGTTGCCCATGGCCAGATCCATGCGAGCCTCATTGACCGAAGTCATCTCTTCGATCTTACGCACCATTTCGTCGTGCGTCTGGCTGATGCCCGCGACTTCGAACTGCTCCATCGAATCCGCTACCTTCTTTTGCCACTGCGCGCGCCGGTAATCGCGGATGGCGTCGAGCGCCTCCTGGGTCTTGCGCTCCTTCTCGCGCATAAAGGCCTGCTTCACCGCGAGCGCCTTATCGAAAGCCGCGCGCGCGGTTGTGAGCTGGCCCTGGGTGCGGGCCAGCGCGCCTTTCAGGTGTTCGAGCCGGGTGGCGAAACCGCCGGCCAGATCGTCGCGGCCGGCTTGAATGGAGGCTTTGATTTTCGCCGTCAGATCGGCCGCGTCGGCCTTGTACTTGGCTTCTTCCTTTTCGAGCAGGGTGACGTTCGCCTTGACCATGGCGATGCTCTCGTTCATGCGCGGCACCTGGTCGGTCATGTCGCGGATGTTCTGTTCCAGGATCAGCTCGGGATTCTCGGCGACGGAAATGAAGAAGCCGATGAATGACCGGAACACGCGGGATAATCGTCGAAACATAAGTCCTCCAGCCGGAAGTTATTTGTCGGCCTTGGCGGGAGTGCTGGCGGAACTTGCCGGCGCGCCGCTCACGGTAATCGGGTTCTCCTGCACGAAATACGAAACTGCATCGGCAATGGTTCGCTCTTCCGCCTGTTTCTTGGCCTGCCAGGCGGCAAAGCGTTCGTTTTCTTTGGCAACCGCTGCATTATTGGCCTGGATGCGCGCGCGGTAGTCGGCCAGCATCTTGTTCATTTCGGCTTCGATCTTACGATTCTCTTCGATCTTCGCGGCTTCCACAGCGGCGCGCGATTTGGCGAGAACCGCTTCGAAGCCATCGAGCGCGCGATCGCGGCGCACGGCATCCTGAATAATGTCTTCGATCTTGGCGCCGGCGGCTTCCAGCGCCACCAGGATCGAGCTGCGCTTCACTTCCGGCGGGAGGCCGCGCAGGTGCTCGCTCTGCAACATGTTGGAGACCTTCAGGATGTTGTAGCCGTGCGCCGGCGTGGGGATCTCGGCGGCGTGATAGATTTCAGCGAATGAAGTGGGGTCATTCACCGGCGTCGAGAAGGTGGAGACGGCGGGAACGCTGGCGGCAATTTCCGCCACCATGCGCGCGGCGTCGGTGCGTTCTCCCGGCGGCGCATCGCCCGGCTCGCCGGATTCGGATCCGCCCGGCGGCGTTTCGACGGAAACGAACAGGTTGTACCATTTCTTGCTCACCGTGTTCTCCAGATATTGCCGTCTTAAATGATTAGCAGATGGCACCCGCGGATGCAAGATTCAGTGCTGTGTCCGCCGCCCCCGGCGAGTAGAATGGCGTGAGAGACACTCATGATCACTCTCGATGCCGCCACACGCGAATCGCTCGCCGGGAAAGCCAGCCGGTTTCGGAAATTGCACCTGGGTCCGGACATTCTGGTGCTGCCAAACGCATGGGACGCGGCCACGGCCCGCATCTTCGAGACGGCCGGATTTCCGGCCATCGCCACGACCAGCGCCGGCGTCGCGTACGCCGCCGGCTATCCGGATGGCAAGGGCATCAGCCGTGGCGAGATGCTGGAAGCGGTGCGGCGGATCGCGGCCACGGTAAAGGTCCCCGTCACCGCCGACCTGGAGGCGGGCTACGGCGATACCGTCGAGGCCGCGGAAGCCACCGCTGAAGGCGCGCTGGCTGCGGGCGCCGCCGGTCTCAACCTGGAGGACGGCTACGAAGGGCGGCTCCTCGCGGTCGACGATCAGGCGACTCGCATTCGCGCGATCCGCCGTGTCGCCGAAGAGGCCGGTGTCCCGCTGGTGATTAATGCTCGCACCGATGTCTACCTCCGCCAGGTGGGCCCGCTCAAAACGCGCTTCGATGAGGCTGTGCGCCGCGCCAACGCCTACCGGGAAGCGGGCGCCGATTGCCTTTTCGTCCCAGGAGTTAGCGACAGCGAGACCATCGGCCGTCTGGTTGAGGCCATCCACGGGCCGATTAACATTCTGGCCATCGTGGGTACTCCTCCGGTCGGCGAATTACACCGCCTGGGTGTGGCCCGAGTCAGCACCGGCTCCGGACCCATGAGGGCCAGCTTGAGCCTGTTGGGACGAATTGCGAGCGACTTGCGGATGGGCAGGTATGACTTATTCACGAAAGGCGTGATTTCTCACGCTGAGGTCAATCAGTTGATGGGGTAACTACTGCTCACGCAATGCAAATGGCAAGCACCGCGATTCATGAGTTTTCTTGCCCTCGTTCCGCTTTATCTGGGCGAAAACTACCAGTGGGATGAGATGCGGCGCGGCGTCGGAGTTGCGGTCGCGCGAGCACCTTCCGATATTCAGCAAGGATGGCGTCGGTAAGGTAGAGCCTGGCCGGTTTGGTGAGCGCGAGGAGGAGGACGGTGCGTTGGAGGCCGTCGGGTTTCAGGGCCGGCGCAACAGCTTGCCGAAACTGGCGCGGGCGCGGATCCGGCAGCACCGCCTGGCCACTCCGACTATTCCAACAAGTGGCGGTACTCTTCGGCATCGAGGCCGAGACGGTCCATGAGCCGCGGAAGGTCGGGGCGCAGGGCTTCCGGAGTGCTGTGTACCCACGCGGCAATGACCGTTTCCACACCCACGCGGTTCTTGCCATCGTCCTCGGCGATGGCTTCGGCGACGCCCCGGAGTTGCGTCCCGGTCTGCTCGCGGACGGGGTAAGGAGTCTGGCCCAAGATCTGGTTGAGTAAGTCTTCGGCTGCGTCGTTCCAGTTCATTGTTGGTTCTGCTCCACGCACCAGTGGACCAGCGAATCGGCGTACTTACCCTGGCTGGTGCGTAGCAGATCCTCCAGGCCGATTTGCTGGAAGGCGAAGCTAACCGCGCCGTCGTCAGCCACCGTGCCCATCAGATAGCCGTAGACATCGGGGATGGCCGCCGAACTGCTGGGTACGCCGGCGGGCAGACGGTAGCGGACGGCTCCCGCCGTGCCCACGATCCAACCCGGCAGGACTTTGCCATTCCACGCGCTGGTGCGAAAGACGTCTTCCAGGAAGTAGTGCGAATGGCTGGCCAGCACATAGACGTGTTTGGAGGCGGTGTTCCGGGCGTGCCATAAAGCTTCGTAAACCTCGCGTCCGCTCTTTTCGCCCTGCGGCCAGTTGCTCATGCTGTGGTCGTCACCCAGACTGCCGGGAAGGGCGGCGTGCATACCGGCGACGATGGTTTGAATCTGGCTCGACTTTTCGTCGCGATCGATCACCGCACGCAGCCACTGGACCTGGCCGTCGTCGAACTGGTCGCGGCTGGCGTTGTCGAGCGCGATGAAATCGACGTTGTGGCTGACCCAGTGGTAATAACTGCGGAGCTTATGATCGTTCGGATCGTCCCTCAGCCGCTGCGCCTGGATCGCCGGCGCCGCCAGCCAGTCCACGAATTGCAGCAGGTATTGTTCGCGGGTTGCCGGTGGTATGGTTTCGTGGTTCCCGGGGATCAGGAACACCGGCAGGGCGCCAAAGGGCGCAAGTTGGTGGGCGATGAAATCGGGCCAGGCCGCGCTTTCGTACTCGACCTTGGGCAAAGGTCTGGTCTTCAGACCCAGTGCGGCGGGCGGCGACATGTCCTCATCGACGGTGTAGATGGCGCGAAAATCGCCCAGGTGCCAATAAAATTCCGACCGGCTGGCCACGACACTCGAGGCGATGGCGGGCATGACGATATCGCCGCAGTTGCGCGAGTCGCCCGAAACCGCGAATTTCCAAGGGGCCGAGGGCTGGGCAGCGGCAGCCGCGGCGAGCGCCAGAACCAGGAAGGGGAGGCGGTTCACTGAACGAGTGTAGCGCACGGCCATGGCTATCGCCCGATGACGACGACGCGCTCGGCAGAGGAGAGCGACCTGCCTGGCCCTACGGCAACAGTTCCGCCGTCATCGTCGCGCCGCCCATCGCCGCCAGCACCGCCGACGCCTTCACCGCCTGACGCGAGTCTTTGGCGATCCAAACCGTGCCTCGGTCGCTGCCGCCCTCGGCGGAGGTGATCTCGACTTTGAACGTTTCGAACTTGCCGGCCGGCACGGTTACGGTCTCCGAGCCGGCGACCTTTAATTGCAGCAGCTTGATCTTCTGCTTCTGAAAATCGAAATTGCGAAAGGTCGTAGTGTAGCCCTCGGCCAGCGGCAGGCAGCCAATCGCCTGCGGCGCTCCGGCGCCGTCGGCGAACAGTTCGCCGGCCAAATCGGCGGACACCGGGCGATCCTGTCCATTCATGCTCATGGTGCCGGAAGCTTTTCCTCCGGCGAAATCCATGGTGACGCCCATCGGCCCCTGCTTGACGGCTCGCTTGCGCGCCGCCAGGGTGCCTTTGTCGAGACTGACCGTGTCGGTAGCGGTGCCCATCGGCGTCTCCATCGTGTCCGTAGCGGTCCACGCGCCGTTTTCCTCTTGGATTGTGGTGGACATTTTGACCGACATCTCCTGCGCGCCCATGGCGATTTTGACCTGGTAGTGGTAGGCCCCCGGCTTCAGGTCTGTCGCGGGCTTCGGCAATCCCACCGCACCCGCATCCATCTTCTTCGCGATCGTCACCGTCTTGGGATCCACCATGATCTCGGCCAGGCGCTGGGTGACCTCCGGGGTCGCGCCATCCTGATAGCGGCCGTCCAGATGCTTGGCCAGGAATTTCTCGCTGGCCATGAACATGGCCATGTTGTTCACGGGCCGCTGGAAGCCGTGGCCCTCGTCGGGCGCCAGCATGTACTCCACCGGGAAGCCGCGGTCGCGGAGCGCCACCACAATCTGTTCGGCCTCGCGCCGGTTCACGCGCGGGTCGTTGGCGCCCTGCACCACCAGCAGCGGCGTCTTGATCTTGGCGGCGGAATGGAGCGGCGAGCGCTCCTCCATCCAGGCCTTGCCTGCCGGCGTTCCCGGGTCGGCCATGCGCGAGTACATCAGTTTGCGCCCGGCCTCCCAGTAAGGCGGGATCGCGTCCAGCAAGGTAAGCAGATTCGACGGGCCGACAATATCCACCGCCGCCCGGTACACGTCGGGAGTGAAGGCAACGCCGGCCAGCGTGGCATATCCGCCATACGACCCCCCCAGGATTCCGATGCGCTTCGGGTCGGCTGTGCCCTGGGCGACCAGGTATTTCACTCCCCAGGTGATATCGTCTTGCATCTTGCGGCCCCACTCGCCGTTACCGGCGTTGAGGAATTTTTTGCCGTACCCGGTGGACCCGCGGAAGTTCGGCATGAGCACTGCATAACCGCGGTTGGCGAAGAACTGAGCAATCGGATTGTAGCCCCAGCCATCCCGTGCCCACGGCCCGCCGTGCGGCACCACCAGCGTCGGCAGCCCCTTGGCTGGTACACCCTGGGGCAGGGTCAGATAGGCCGGGATTTCCAGACCGTCGGATGACGGGTAGCGAATGGACTCCATGGGCGCCAGCGACGCGCGCGGCAGTTTCTCGCGGGTCTTGTATTGCAGGGTCAGGGCGTGCTTTTTGCGATCGAACAGGTAGACCTCTCCGGGCTCGGTATCGCCGGAGGCGGAGACCAGCCAAAGCTGCTCATCCCTGGTACGGGAAGCCACCGCGATCTCCCGGCCCGGAAGCTTGGTATTCAGCCATTGGAACTCCGCCTCGAAGCCTTTGTCCTTGAAGTACCGCCGGGTGTGGTCATCCACGTAATTGGTCTGCGCCAGTTCATCGGTGACTTCAGAGAACACCACGCCGCCCAAGTCAACTCGCTTGAGCGGGTCGGACTCGACGGTCTCGAGCTTGCCGGTTTCGGGATCAAACAGGGCCAGTTCCATGAGGTCGGTGGCGTCGCCCTTGTTGGTTTCCATGTACACCCGCTTGCCGTCTTTATGAAATCGCGCCGGGCCGCAGGTTTCGAAAACATTGCAGGAGTACACCTTGGTGAAGCCCGTGGCGTCCACACGCAACATCTCCTGGTCGCCGTTGTCGGCGACATGCTCGGCCAGGCGCAACTGGCCCTTGGTGTCAAAAAACCAGCCGGCTATCTTTTCGGTATTCTTGCGCATCAGGGTCTTCTCGCCGGTGGAGATCCTGACCTTGTACAGATCGTGCCAGGCCTTGTCGCGATCGTTGATGCCGATGTAAACCACGTCCGGGTCGTTCTTCGGCGCGGAGTAGAGCTGCACGGTGACGCCCTTCAGACCGGTCAGGTCGCGTGATACCGGGGCTTCGGTTCCCGGCGCCGGCGCGGCAGCGGGATCGACCGCGTAGAGGTTGAAGTTCTCGTCACCATCGTTGTCCTTGACGTAGCAGACGTACTTGCCGTCGCGGGTCCACAGATACGCCGCGACCGGCCGCTTGGCTTCGGTGGTGAGGAGCCGGGCGGCGGTGAAGGGCTCTTCGACTTTCTTCACCCAGACGTTGCGTGTGTCCTTCCAAGGTTTCAGAAAGGCCAGGTACTTGCCGTCGGGCGAAAGCTGCGCGTTGGCAATTTCGGGGTTGCCGAACAGCAGTTCACGGTCGATTAGTGGCGGCATGCCCTGTGTAGCCGCCGGCTTGTTCTGCGCGGCCAGACCAAGGGCGAAAAACGAGAATGTTACAAGAGTCTTGAATCGAGACATGACGGATGGTCCCCCCGGACATCTACGATCATCACACTTTTTGTTGGGCGGTTCCAACCTGCCGAAACCTCAGACCCGGCATAACGGAACCAAACGGGCTGTGGCGCAAGAAGACAGAAGCCAGCTCAGCCTCCGGCGGCGCCGGATGGAACGGGGTGTGGCTTCCGCGGCCGCCGGGGATGGTGGCCGGTGGTCAGTGCCCGGTTGCCGGTGTTGTGTGTTCCGCTGAAAGCTGGCGGCACAGCCGCGCTGCGCCACTTTGCTACACTGGCGTTGCCGGTTCACCCTATGGCAGCCCAATCCAACCTCGACACCGCCTTCTTCGGCCACCCGCGCGGCCTCGCCACCCTCTTCTTTACAGAAATGTGGGAGCGCTTCAGCTACTACGGCATGCGCGCCATCCTGATTCTCTTCCTGACCCATAAAGTCGTGGAGGGCGGCTTGGGTTTCAGCGATTCCAAAGCCGGCGCGGTGTACGGCCTCTACACGGCGATGGCGTACCTGCTGTGTCTCGGTGGCGGATGGGTGGCCGACCGCATCACCGGCCAGCGGCGCGCCGTGCTGATCGGCGGCATCTGTATTGCGGCCGGAGAGTTCTGCCTGGTGGTTCCCTCCGAGGCGTCATTCTACCTTGGCTTGGTGCTGCTGATGATCGGGACCGGCATGCTGAAGGGCAATGCGAGCACCATCGTGGGCCAACTTTACAAGCCCGGCGATCTGCGGCGGGATGCCGGATTCTCGATTTTCTACATGGGCATCAATCTCGGCGCGCTGGTGTCGCCCATCATCTGCGGCTACGTGGGCGAGCGTATCAGTTGGCGGCTGGGATTCGGCGTGGCCGGCCTCGGCATGCTGCTCGGGTTGATCCAATATGTGCTGGGGGGCAAGTATCTTGGCACCGCGGGCCTGCATCCGGCCAGCACCGGCGATCCCGAGAAGGACCAGCGCCAGAAGCGCAGCGCCGCGCTGGCCGTTGGCTGCGGGCTCGGGGTGTTTGCCATCCTGGGCATACTCGGTGCCCTTGGTGTGATTGAGTTCACCGCCAACATGATCTCCGACGGGCTTGGTTGGGTGCTGCTTGGCATCACCGTCGCGGTGTTCTCCTGGCTCATTTTCTCCCACGGCTGGTCGCCTGAAGAGCGCAAGCGGTCCGCGGCCATTCTGGTACTGTTCGTGGCCTCCGCACTCTTCTGGGCCTCCTTCGAACAGGCCGGTTCCACGCTGAACCTGTTTGCCGACCGCAGCACCGACCGCAACCTGCCGTTCGGCTTCGTCTTCCCGGCGAGCTGGTACCAGTTCGTGCAGCCGATCTTCGTGGTCGCGCTGGCCCCGGTTTTCGCCTGGATTTGGCTGGCGCTCGCGCGCAGGGGCAAGGAGCCGCCCAGCCCGGCGAAATTCACCCTCGGCCTTTTCTTCGGAGGTTCGGCATTCGCTATCCTGGTGCCTGCCACCATCATGGTGACTCACGGCTTGCAGGTTTCGATGTGGTGGCTGATCGGGACCTATTTCCTGCAGACGATCGGCGAATTGTCGCTTAGCCCCGTGGGCTTGAGCGCCATGTCCAAGCTGGCGCCGGAACGCGCCGCGGGCTTCGTGATGGGCATCTGGTTCCTGTCTACCAGCATCGGCAATTGGCTCGCCGGCAAGGCCGGTTCGCTCTATAGCTCGATTCCGCTGCCGGTGCTGTTCGGTTGGGTGGCCGGGTTGACCTTCGCCGCCGCGCTCCTGCTGGCGTTGCTCATCAGGCCGACGGTGCGGTTGATGTCGGGCGTGAAGTAGCGCACCAGTCCGGTGCATCATGCTGTGATGGGAACCTCAAACAAGATTGTCCGGCAGAGTGTCAGCCTGCCGTCAAGTGTCGCTGCCCAGGTTCGTACCCTGGCGAGGACCCGCCGCCTTAGTGCCAACCGGATGATGGTGGAACTCGTCGAGAACGGAATCGAGGCAGAGAAGCGGAAACAACGAGAGTTTTTCGAGCTTGCCGAGCGGTTCCGGAATGCCACCGATCCCGAAGAAGTGAAGCGTCCGGGCGATCAAATGGGCAGAATGGTTTTCGGCGGCTGATGCCGAAGATCGAGTCTTGGGGCAATTGCTGCCATACGAAGTTCTTCGGACAGCCCTCAGTCGCTCCATGGGTACAGACCGCATCAATCCCAATGTGGTAAATGTGGAATACGATGTGCATCGAATCCGAGGAACAGACCTGATCTTATGCAAATGACTGACCCTCTGGAGAACCCTTCTCAGGATCGGCGGACGGCTATCTCCTGGCTTCTGGGAGGCGGCGTGGCCGCGTCCCTGGCTTCTTTTTTTTACCCGGTCGCGCGTTTTCTGAACCCGCCGAAGGTCTCCGAGGTCTCGGTCAACGAAGTCGATGCCGGCAAAGTCCAGGACCTCAAGCCGAACTCGGGGAAGATCGTGAAATTCGGGAATAAACCGGCGCTGCTGGTGCGGGTCAACGACACCGAGTGGAAGGCCTTCTCCGCGGTATGCACGCACCTGAACTGCACCGTCCAGTATCAGGAGGCCCGACGGGAGATCTGGTGCGCCTGCCACAACGGCACTTACGATCTGGAGGGACGCGTCACCTCCGGGCCGCCGCCGAAGCCCCTGGAAGAGTTGGCGGTCAAGATCCGCGGCGAGGAAGTCGTGATATCGAAAAAGGTCTGACGGGAGAATCCACTTGCCTGCGACCGAACTCAAAAACAAGACACTGGATAAGACACTCGACTGGTTGGACGAGCGCACCGGCTGGCGCATGGTCCGCGACCTGATGGACCACAAAGTGGTGCCGATGCACGCGGGAACCGCCTGGTACTACTTCGGCGGGATTACGCTGTTCCTCATCGGCGTGCAACTCTTCACTGGAATTCTGCTGCTGCTCTATTACCGGCCTACCGTTGCCGAAGCCTTCGACAGCGTGCGGTTCATCATGACCCGCGTGGACTTCGGATGGCTGATCCGGTCGATTCATAGCTGGTCGGCCAACCTGCTCATCCTCTCGGCCTTCATCCACATGTTCAGCGTGGTATTTACGCGCGCCTACCGCCGGCCCCGCGAGCTCACCTGGCTAAGCGGCATCATCCTGCTGGCCCTCATGCTAGGGTTCGGATTCAGCGGCTACCTGCTCCCCTGGAACCAGATCTCCTACTTTGCCACCAAGGTCGGGACCGACGTGGCCGGCACCACTCCCGGCGTCGGTCCGCTCATTGCGCGATTCCTGCGCGGCGGCGAAGACGTGGGCGCCGCCACCCTGACCCGCTTCTTCGATTTCCACGTGATCATACTTCCGCTGATCGCCTTCGGGCTGATCGGCCTGCACCTGGCGCTCGTGCAGAAGCACGGCATGAGCACACCCAGCGGCATCCCGGCGCAAAAGCTGTCCCACATGAAGTTCTTTCCGAATTTCTTCCTGCGGGAACTCATGGTCTGGTACGGCGTGCTGGCTGTACTCGGAACGCTGGCCGCCATCTTCCCGTGGGAACTGGGCGAGAAGGCCGACCCATTTGCCTCGGCGCCGGCGGGCATCCGTCCCGAGTGGTACTTCCTGGCGGAGTTTTACACCTTGAAGCTGATTCCGAGCCACGTCTGGATCATCGAAGGTGAGCTCCTCGGACTGCTGGGCTTCGGGACCGGGGCGGTCGTCTGGGTGTTGTTGCCCTTTTGGGAGATGAAGGCCAACGGCGAACGCCGCACCCGGCTGGCCACCGGCATGGGAGTTTTCCTGGTCTGCTACCTGGTCACGTTCACAATTCTGGGGTATGTCAAATGAGAGCGCCCTTCGTTCTTTTCGCTCTTTGCTGGAGCCTGAGCGGGGCCGCCGGGCCCGATTCGTGTATCGCCTGCCACTCCGCGATTGAGGAAGGCAAGGGCCCCGCCTCCATCATCAAAAACGACATTCATATCAGCCACGGGTTGAGCTGTGCCGATTGCCACGGGGGCGACCGGACCAGCGAGGATCCCGAAGTGTCCATGAACAAGGCGAAGGGCTTCAAAGGCCGACCGGCGCGGACGGAAATTCCGAAATTCTGCGGCGCCTGCCACAGCAACCCGGACTACATGCGCAAATTCGCTCCGCGCGAGCGGGTCGATCAACTGGAACTCTACCAGACCAGCGTCCACGGCAAGCGCCTGGCGTCGGGCGACATCAAAGTGGCCACCTGCATCGACTGCCACAGCGTTCACGATATCCGCGCCGTCAAGGATTCCATGTCTCCGGTCCACCCGTTGCGCGTCGCCGACACCTGCTCGCACTGCCACTCCGATAAGGAGCGCATGGCGCAGTACAAGATTCCGACCAATCAGTACGCCGAATATCGCACCAGCGTTCACTGGCAGGCCATGACCAAGCGCGGCGACCTCTCGGCGCCGAGTTGCGCTTCCTGTCACGGCAATCATGGCGCCAAGCCGCCACAGGTCGAGTCGATCTCAGAAGTCTGCGGCACCTGCCACGTCCTCTTCGAACAGCTTTACAATCGCAGCCCCCACCAGGCCGTCTTCTCGACCGCCGGCGGCGGAGGCGGCTGCGTCGTCTGCCACTCCAACCACGGCATCCATACGCCCGATACCGGGATGCTGGCCGGTCCCAGCTCCATTTGTGCCCCCTGCCACGATGCCGGCAGTCCGCAATCCAACACCGCCGTGCAAATGGCCGGTTGGATCAATGGGTTGGACTCGGCCATCAAGCACTCGGAGACCGTTCTCGCCGAAGCCGAAAAGTCCGGCATGGAGATCTCGGAAGCACAGGTTCGCCTGCTCGACGGCCGCGAAAACCTCGTGAAGGCGCGCCTGGCGCTGCACGCCATGCAGCCGGAACAGATGCGCATTCCCATCGACGCCGGGATGACGGTCGCACGGGAGACCCTGCAAGCCGGGCAAGCCGCGCTGCGCGAGAGAGATTTCCGGCGCTACGGCTTGGGGGTGTCGGTCATTCTGATCGCGATCGCCATTCTGGCGATCCGCGGGCTGATCCGCCGCATCGAAAGTAATAGCGACACAGCCCAGGACAGCGCGGATTGAAAATGCGACGACGACGCTACTACAATTTTATGAAACCACTCACACTGATCATGCTCCCCTTCTTCCTCTCCTCGGGCCTGGCCTTGGCCGGCGCTCCGGAAGGCAAGGAGTTGTACACGGCGAAGTGCCAGTCCTGCCACGGACCGAATGGTGAAGGCAAGGCGGCTATCGCCAAGATGTTTAACGTCACCCTGCCGGCTTTGGCGTCAAAGGAAGTTCAGGCCAAGTCCGATGCCGAATTAAAGAAAGTCATCACCGCCGGCAAAGGCAAGATGAAACCCGTCGCCGGAATTACCGACAAGCAGGCCGACGACGTGGTCGCCTACGTGCGAACGCTCAAACCGTAACAGCGGCCGGTTCGCCCCATCCCTGTAAGGCCGCGGTGAAGCTATCCCGCACTCCTGGCAAGATGCCTGGCCAGAAACGGCAGCCCGCGCTTGCCCCAGAAACTGTGCGGGCCGTCGAACGTCTCCTGCTCCACGGCGGCGGTGGCATCGAATACGCCGTACACCTTCTGCACCCGGGCGAAACTCTCGCGACTGGCGGCGATGGGGAAAATATCGTCGCGCTCACCCGATTCGGCGAACAGCGGCCGGGGCGCGATCAGGCCGGCCACATCGTATTGCTCGGCCCAGTTCAGAATGCCCGGGACATAGTTGTCGATACAGTGCGAGACGCTCATGATGCATTCGCGGAACGTATTGAGGTATCCGCTCACCATGGCCGCCCGGATGCGCGGTTCGAGCGCGGAAGCGAACAGCGTACAGGTGCCTCCGCCCGAAATCCCCATGCAGCCAACGCGAGCGGCATCCAGTTCCTTGCGCGTTTCGATCCAGTCGATGGTGCGCATCACGTCGTAAACGCGCCAGCCGATCATGGTCTGGCCCAGCAGCAGCAACCCTCCGGCGGAAGGCTGGCAGGCGGACGTACCCAGCCCCTTGGTCTTGGTGACCGGATCGCGGCGGCATCCGAAGGCTATGGGTTCGATCGCCACCGCCGCCATGCCGTGCTCGGTCGCCTGGATGGCGAAATCGTGCTGGTAGCCGGCCTTATCGGTGCGGTCCTGACCCTTGTCGTCGATGCCCACGACATCGTCCACCCCGCGCCCGTGTCCGGGCACGCAGACCACGGTGGGGTAGGGCGCAGCCCCGGATTTCGGCAATAGCAAGTAGCCCAAAACGTAGAGTCCGGGGCGGCTCTGGATCACGAACTTTTCGCGCCGGTAGCCGGGGAATTCGCGCACTTCGAGCGTTTCGGGCGCCAGTGGGGACCGGTTCTTGGGGAAGCCGCCCAGCAGTTCCTCCAGTTTGACGCGCAGTTTTTTCTGCCACTGCTCGGCCTCACGGCGGGTCTGCGCCGCAAAGGTCATGCGCAACGGCGCCGCGTCGTGCAGTTTCTTGGTGTAGAGCACCGGGTCAAAGCCCGCGGTGTCGACTTTGTCTTCGAGGCCATCGAGCGGGCCCGTGTATTTGGCAGCGGCGGCGCGCGCCCGGCGCTTGGGAAGCAACGCCGCGGTACCCATGGCGATTTTGCCCAGATCGCGTCTCGTCATGTACTCGATCATAATCGATTTTGGCCAATGCTTTGGGCCAAATATCCCATCCCAGGTCCAGGGCCAGAGCGTCCATCACCGAGCAGCGCAGATGCATCGCCTGCAGCAACACCGGCACCATAAGATGCCCCGCCGTCCTTCGACAACACCGGCCACGGCGGCGTGCGCGAGCGGCCCCATGGCGCATTTTCTACCGCGACAGATACCAGTGGAAGCCAGTTTAGTTTCAGTGCTGACCCGGCAGAAAGAGTTCTCCGCCGGCATCCAGGAGTGGAGGGTGAAGGAGCGGCGCCTGCAGAACGCGATACTCAATCCGCCGCAGTCGCCCGGTGGTATTGTACGAGGCAAACCCGAAGGGCGCCGAGAGCTTGATCTCGCCGCGACGCAGACCGATCGTGCGGCCGCGGATCTCGCCAGAGAGCGCATCACTGAGGTAATAGAACTCGCCGATCACGACATCCTTGACCCCGCGCGCTCCCGTGCCGCCGAACAGGAGGTCCTCGGCCTGCTCGATGAACCCCCAGCCCGGTGAGATCTGGCTGACTTGGGACTCGCTGCCCGGGTCCGATTTCAACCCCGCCGCTCGGAGCCAGGGTTTCCCGGTCCACGTGGTAGAGCAGTAGAAAATCGTTTCCGCCCTCGGGCGGTGCCCGGTTTGACGGTATCTTCGGGCCACTGAATCACGGGTCGTCGTTTCCGGAGGGCGCAGTCCCTGAGGAACAAGTTGATGAGGTTTTGGTAAGGCATGCCCAAATCGGCCGCCATTTCTTTGAAATATTCGACTGCCGCGACGTCGAGACGGATGGTGATTTGACGTTTGAGTTGCCCGACGTAAGGGTTCTTGCGGGACCGGGAAAAATCGTATTCCGTTCTCATCGGAAACTCCAATACATTTCTTCTTCACGTGGTGTTGCGTGGCGGGCGGAGATCAGGCGGATGACCGAATCCGCCACCCGATAGCAATGACAGACGATGAGGCATCGCGCCTGTGGGCTGCACCCCAGCAACAGAAACCCCACCAGCCTGACCATTCGGCACGTCCAAATGACCGCCTGCCTCGCTTGGGCCTTCGATATCCAGGAATCTCAACTGGTCGCCCCCGACTGGTCGAACGATGTGATGCTCGACATCTTCGCCAAAACACTAGCGCCCGTCGCAGAAACCCCGCCGGCGCTGCAAGCGCCTACACCCCGCTAACGCTAATTCAGTCCATATGGCTTAGCAGATCGTGAAAATCGGACACCGGCGTCTCTGGCGGCCAAACCGGTGACGGGAACGATATCCGGGAGCACGCTTCCGGCGTCGGAAACTGTGGCTTGCCCATGGTCTGCATAGAGTTTTGGAGGCGTAGGCAGGCTTCCTTGATCATATCGTTCGTCCGCCAACGCCAGATCGACAGGTCGAAGTCCGTCGTCACTGCGATCAGATCACCGGTCCCGCTGAAACGTGCCTCCCGCCTTAGAAAGGAGTGTTGGGCGCCCCCAGGGAGACGCTTATAATCACTCCACAGACGTTGGACCAAATTTATCTCAGCGACTACCTGCTCTTGTGCAATGTCCCAGACATCGACGCCGGTCCGGGTACTGCGAGCAGCGAAGCGGCCGTCTGGAGACAGCGCCAATATCCTCTGGCCGTACGCTGGCTCGTCTCTAGACCGTTTTCCCTTCCCTAAGTCCCACAGATCACGGTGATCGCTGTCAATAGCGAGGCAGTGATTGATGTCCCCGCACCAAAATTCCTCAACGTCTTCCTTATCGCAGCACCCTGAGTAAACCCTACTCGCGCCGGTCCATAAATCGTGAACCGCGAAATACCGCTTCCCATCGCGTTCGAAAGGACCGCCCCAGTGCTCTCCATCTAGCGAAAAGCGTGGTTTCGGATGCGGGTGAAGCCTGCATACCGGACCCTTCATTTGGCCACTCACTGATACCACTTGCGCAGCGCTGTCATCCAAACGCTTCAGTGCGATCCATCCATCTTTTCTTTTCCAGACAGCGTCCTCGACCGGGCCTGAGCTGAGCGCGTGCATTTGCCATTGCTTCCGGCTGTCACTTTCAACCTCAGATAATCGGTCGCCAATTATCACCGCCGAGTCGTCGCCGACTGCAATTCGCGCATCCCTATCGATAGGGCCGGCAATTTGATTTCCCGTAGTACGGTCCCAAAAGAAACCGTGCGACATTTTGGATGTCGGGTCGAGCCCCTCAACGCCGAGGCGCGTGTCCGAAGGTGAAAAGCGGATGATCCGTGGATTCTGGCGGGGGTCGAATTCATAGTCCACGGTTACCGTACCGAACGTAGGCCAGATCTCAATCTGCCGTACTGAACCCTTTTCGCTCTGGACGATGGCTTCCAGCCCGTTGTCGCTCAAACCGATAACTTCCCCTGGAATTGTCGCCGTAATGCTTCCGGTCGCCACTGACACGACACGCCACCTTTCGCGAGGGGTGAGCGCATTGTCCGACCTGACGGCAAAGTAACGTCCATCGCCGCTAAAACACACCGGGACGCCCGATCTTGGAATTATCGAGCCGATCGCGTTTGAAATTGTCGTGACAGGGTAACCTTTATCGGTCTCCAAGATCTCAACTCTATCGATATATGAGGCGGCGACAAGTCTTCCATCATTGCTGAACGTCGGCCTGCCGATGCCAGTCAGCCGCAATGGCGCCGCATCCTTTTCCGTAGAATAGATCGCCCAAACGCAGACTTTGGAAAGCGATTCGCAAGCCTCACCGGCGATAAACCGGCCATCGGGACTCAGCCTGACATCGCGCCAGGAGGTATCCGTCCAAGTCTTTGGCGTCACGGTCTCGCCTGTCTGGGTCAGCAAGGCTTTTGGGCCTTTGCTGTCGTAAAAAATGAGGCGAGATTCGTCTGGAGTAAAACCTAGTGAGGCATTGAAAGGGTTGGTTTCGTTCAGCAAGCGTTCTGTGCCATTACTCAGATCGCGTAAGCGAAGCTTTCCGTCGTGGGTGACATAGGCGAGGTACTTGCCCGCTCGACTGACAACCCAGGCGAAGTCCGCAAACCCCTCAGGTATCCTGAATGTGTCGATCGCCCCACTTCCTGGTCTGCGCATCCAAACCTGCTTGTCTGCAATGATTGCAAGGCTGCCATCACTAAGGTACCGGACCTTGGCGCCTTCCCCGAGGCGGTGTAGTGCTGTGAATCCGACAGGCGTAAAATCCGCTACATATCCTTCGCCTCCGTCCGCCCACGTTACATGCTTGTCATAGGCGCTGACACTGATCCCGAATGTATCCGGTCGTAGAGTATGTGTCGCTTGCATGACGGGAAAACCGTTCAATGCCTGCTGGAGAACGTCGTAAGCTCCGGCGCGTGATCCCGCCTTGAGAAATAGCTGCGCAGAGTTAATCGCCTGGACCACGTCCTGCTCTGTCGTCTCCCCGGTCTGCTGGCGCTTCTGAGCCTGTTCGGAGCTGAGTTGCAGAGCCGAAGCTAGCGTGCGCTGTATGTCCGCAGCTTTAGTCGCCGACGTTCTGTCCTGCTCCGCTTTAGCGGCGGCTGTTTCCGCGACCCCGCGCTCGGTCTCAGCAGCGTTCTTCTCGCTATTTGCCTGCTCAGCCTGAGATCTCGCGTCGGCCGCTTGTGAGCGCGCTCGATCGACATCGGCGTTCGCGTTCTTAACGACTGTCCGGCTGTAGTAGGACGCTCCGCCAATTATGAGTCCAATGAGGGCGAGCGTGCCCCAGACAAGTCTTTCGAGGCGCTGCTGCTGGGTGACAAATTCGATAGCCTTCAGAATTCGTTCGAGTACTTGGTCTGACGGATTACCCGCTTCAATCGCCTCCAGAGTTTCAGATTCGGGCGCTTCGCCGCCGACCTGCGTCCACAGATCGGCGTGATTCTGTAGCGAGTAAAACGAACCTTCCACGTCGATTGGGATAACCTTCCGCCGAAGGCTGCCAAAAAGGCGAACCTCGTCCCGCACAAATGGCGATGCGGCGGCATTCTTCGTACATACCACCACCATCAAGCGGCTCCAGCAGACATGGCGTCTGAGGGCGCTAGGCAACGCCGACGAGGAGGGAGCAATCCACCGGTCTAAGTAGAATGACAGTTTCGGGCGTCTGCGCGTCGCGGCGATGACCAGCGCTGCGGCGTATTTGCCTCCATCTCTCCGCGAATAGGAGACAAAAATATCTCGCCCAAAAACCCACCCGAGTGCGCGATCACCAAGACTCCCAAGCCAAAGAAGAAAAAGCTTCCAGGAGGCTACTAGCTGTTTGCGGGCGGCAGTTCCCATCGCGGTCGGTCTCGAGGATTCATCTTATCACCCGTGTCATTCCGGTCCTCGGCCCTGACTACAGGCGTCAGGGCCTCCCCTTGTTCGCCCGAAGTCAACTGATCCTGGCATGCCGGTGCTCTGTTATGATCGTTTGCCATGGGCGCCAGCGATTCAGTTCTCAGTCCTCAACGTCTCAATCGTCGCGCTGCGAAAGGTTCGAGTGAACTCGTTGTACATCCACGGTATTGGTTTACCGCGTGAGATCACCGCATAGTTGCTGATGGACGTCGCGCACCAGCGGATAGAGGTAGATATCTTTGATTGCATCACCGTAAGCTTTATGCTCGCGGTCCGTACGACCTCGCCCGGTGGTTTGCCCCACATGCCAGCAGTTGGCAGCACGGTAGCAGGTCCCGCGAAAACGCTGGCGTCCACCAGGTTTCCAGCAGCAGTGGTCGGTGCCCATAATGGCGTTCCCAAATCGCGCGGCACGTGCCGAGCGCTTAGGGCGAGAATTTTGCTCGCGAGTCCTTGGACGTGGACCCACGGCAGGATGAGAAATCTTCCGTTGTTCACGATTCGTTGCAGCTTGCCGCGCCGCTGCTCCTCGCTCCAGCCAATCCACTTGTCCCGCGCTTGCATCTTCCAGGCGGGCGACGTCCAGAGCAGACAGGCCAACTCCCGATCCTGAGTCCGTACCCAGTAGCGCTAATGCACGGCTACAAGTTTGAAAGCGCAGGGCTTTGGACAAGCGGCGACCAGCGGCGACCTGTGCCCCGAGTTACTGGCGCGAAATCACTAGGCGCTCCGCGGAGGAAACTGCCGGGCCGGGGCGAGCGGCCGGCGCGGGGGCATTGCCGATACGGTGATTTGTACTGAACCCGCTATGGAGATTCAATCGTAAGTCTATGCGGGAAAAGGAGATGACTGTCGAGCGAGTGGAAAAGGCTAATCAGGCTGCACGACTCTATGATACTCCCGGCAGATGCCCCGGAAAGTCCGTTCGCCATCACAAGTCCTTCAATCAATCGGGCTTCCGTCTCACCCGTTCGGAAACAACCGTCGCGGTTCGCTCCACTTGGCACGTTAAGTGAGCATTGGCCCTGGCAACAGAAATCGCTTCTCCTCTTCTGAATGGTCCGGATCGTCGATCAAGCGGGCATGATCGTCGAAAAACACGGTTTGGGCCTCCTCAAATGAGACGCCGTGTTTAGCGAGGTTGGATCGAGCCTTGCGCGGATCCCAGGGCAAATTCGATATTGCCCACAGCATTATTCTAGCAATTAAGGCCCGGACCGTTGCAGCCACACTCTACTTCCGCGGGCTCACTGCATCGCCTGATTATGCCAAGAGCATCAAGAGTGGCTGGGACCAGTGGAATCCGGCCGAAAACCCCAGCGCCTACAGCGTCGAGCCGGAACCAGCACAACCGGGTCGCGTGCAAGCCAGTGCGCAGCAGCGCGCTCCGTTTAGGGCGCGTTTGAGCTGGCCCGGCAGAAAGAGTTCTCCTCCGGCATCCAGGAGTGGAAGAGGAAGGAGCGGCGCCTGCAGAACGCGATACTCAATCCGCCGCAGTCGCCCGGTGGTATTGTACGAGGCAAACCCGAAGGGCGCCGAGAGCTTGATCTCGCCGCGACGCAGACCGATCGTGCGGCCGCGGATCTCCACGTTGACAATCGACCGGTCGTCGATCCAGGCCATAATCCGATCGTCGCTTACCTGCAGCCGGAACGCGTACCATCGCCCGGTCTCGAAGTTGAAATACGCCCGCGTTTCGTTGTCGGACGCGTCCCACCCGTCGATGCTGGATAGCCCCACGATGTCGCCACCCCAGCCGCCGGTCACCCAGGTGCAGAAGGAATCGTGTACCGGAAACGTCAGGCTGGCAAAGAAGTCGCCCCCTTGGATCTTCGCGGCCTGAAAGCGCACTTCGTAATTCGATCCAGGAAACGCATCGGTGCGGGTGATGCCCGTCATCGGCGCCCCAGCTTCGAGGACGATGCTTTCGTCTTCGATCCGCACCTTACCGTGCCCGGAGAACGGCGTCTCGCGCCAGCCCCGCAGTGACTTGCCGTCGAACAGCGATTGCCACTCGCCCGCTTTGGGCTGCGGCTCCGCAAAGCACAGAGCTGCCGTCACGAAAAGCAGATTCCGAGCCCAATTTGCCATGCCGCTACGGACTATATCATGCAGCACATGTGGGGTAGGCCTCTGGCATACCTTCTGGCCAGCCCAGTACTGGCGAAAGAAGGCTGTCCGGAGGCCTGCGCCACTAGTCCCCTTCGTACCGGAGGTAATGGTTAATGTTGCCTCATACCAACCTACTCAACTTATTATCAATCAATAGCTTACGGACCATTACCTGACCTTTCGCGGTGTTGGTTATTGGCCCCCGATTAACTAAAGAGATAGTTGAGTATCCCAGCCCCACACTGTAACTTCGCGAGTGAAAGGCGGAGGATGTTTTGATGGACAACCTGAACGGGACTCTCAACAGCGAGCGGGAGAGGCGAACCAAGCGGCGCTTCCGGATCGATCAGGAAGTGAAGTACAAAATGCTCTATGGCCAGAGGATCGCCGAGACGGGTGCCGGCCGGACCGCGAATATCTCCAGCGGTGGGCTTTGGTTCACCACGGAGAACATGCTCACCAGCGGGATGCCGGTCGAACTGTCGTTGAGTTGGCCTGTGCTGCTCAACGATTCGTGCCCCATGAAGCTCATGATTTACGGTTGCGTGGTGCGCAGCAATGAGAAGGGCGCCGCCGTCGCCATCGAACGCTACGAGTTCCGGACCTCCGGAGCCCGCACATTCCAACAGTCGGCCTTGTCCGCGCTAAGTGAAGTTCGTCTCCAGAATTAATCGCCCTCGAAGCGCCGGCCCTGTTCCTCCGCTTCCCTAGTACTGACTCCTGCCTTTGGCCCCTTACCTGCTCAGATTGGGTTACCATGCTTTGGGCAGTGTTCGTAATCCTCGTGGCCGTCTGGCTGCTGGGTCTGGTGACTGCCTACACGTTTGGTGGGTTTATCCACCTTGTGTTGGTGATTGCTCTCACAGTCCTGCTGGTCCAGCTTATGGACCGCCGGCGTGTCGTCTGATCCGACTCAGAGGGCCCGCAACAGGCGCGCGGGTAGTGTGATCAGCGCCCAAACCAGCTCCAAAACCCCGCCCACCGCAATCCCTACGATCCGGAAAGGCAACAGCAACAGCCAGACCAGCGGGTAAAGAACCAGCGCCACCAGGGCTAGGGGCCAGCACAGTACGAGCAGGATGCACCACAGCAGAAACTTCATCGCACAAGCCTCCAGATTCTCATTCTAATACGCTCAAATCCAAGGAATTGTTCCAGTCTGCTACGATAAAAATTCCTATCTCATGCTGCGATTCGAGACGGCAGGGGAATCCCACGGCGAATGCCTGGTGGCGACGCTCAACGGACTACCCGCCGGCATACCCATATCGATAGAAGCCGTTAACCGGGAACTCTGGCGCCGCCAACAAGGCTATGGACGCGGCGGCCGAATGAAGATCGAGACCGACCGCGCGGAGATCGTGGCTGGCGTGCGCCACTCGCGAACCATCGGCTCCCCCGTCGCCATCCTGATTCGTAACAACGATTGGCAGAATTGGACGGAGGCGCTGCCGGTGGAAGATGTCGACAGCGGCCCCGATTCCGGCGATGCCCGGCGCAAGCCGGTTACTCGGCCGCGCCCCGGCCATGCAGATTTGGCTGGAGCCATCAAGTACAATTTTCACGATGCCAGGTATATTTTGGAGCGTGCCAGCGCCCGTGAAACTACCGCCCGCGTGGCTGTGGGAGCCATGGCCAAGGCGCTGCTCGGCGAATTCGGCATCCAGGTGCTCAGCCATGTGATCGCGGTCGGCCCCGTCAAACTGGAGCGGCCCGCCGTTTGGAATGAATTGGTTGCCCTGAGCCTGAAGCCGGAAGTTCTGCTCGGCTGCGTGGACCCCGAAACCGAAGCCCGCATGAAAGAGGTAGTCGACGAGGCCTATCGCACCGGCGATACCGTCGGCGGCGTCTTCGAGGTGGTAGCGCACGGCTTGCCCGTTGGTCTGGGTTCGCACGTTACCTGGGATTCGCGGCTCGACGGCCGCCTGGCCCAAGCCATCGTGTCCATGCAGGCGGTGAAAGGCGTCGAGGTTGGGTTCGCCGCCGAAGGCGCCGCCAGTTTCGGATCGAAGGTTCAGGACACCATCCACTACGACCGTGAAAGCCGCCGTTTCACGCGCGGCGCCAATCGCGCCGGCGGCGTCGAGGGCGGCATGACCAACGGCCAGGACGTACTGGTCCGCGGCCTCCTAAAGCCGATTTCCACCTTGCGCCGCCCCTTGGAGTCGGTCGACCTGGAGACCCGCGAGCCCGCGCTGGCGGCGTACGAAAGATCCGACGTTTGTGTGGTCCCGGCGGCCGGCGTGATCGGTGAAGCCATGGTGGCGATCGTTTTGGCCCAGGCTTTTCTGGAAAAATTCGGCGGCGATTCGCTGGGTGAGACCCGGCGGAACTATGAAGGCTACGTGGAGCAGGTAACGAGTTTCTGATCGATATGATTTATCCGATTGTAAAGTTAGGCGATCCCGTGTTGGAGCGCGAGGCTGAGACCATCACCGAGTTCGATACCCCGGAACTGCATCAGTTTGTGGAGGACATGTTCCAATCCATGTATGCCGCCAAAGGCGTTGGGCTGGCGGCTCCGCAAATTGGCTTCAGCAGGAAGATCACGGTGATCGATGTCTCCAACGGAGAACGCCCGGAGGACAAACTGGTCCTCATCAACCCGAAGATCCTGAAGGTCGAAGGCAAACAGGTAGGCGAGGAAGGCTGCCTCAGCATTCCCGGTTTCCGTGAGCAGGTGCGGCGTGCCCGTGTGGTCACGGTTCGTGCCCGGAATGTCAAAGGCGAGGAATTCGAAAAGACCGGCGAAGACCTGCTCGCGCGTGCTTTCTTGCATGAGACCGACCACCTCCACGGCCGCCTTTACATCACCCACATCAGCACCCTCAAGCGCGACTTGATCAAGCGCAAAATCAAGAAACTGCAGCGCGCCGGGGATTGGGACTAGGCTCGGCATGCGGCTGGTCTTCCTCGGCACTCCGGCCTTCGCCGTCCCCACTCTGGAAAGCATGGTGGCGGCGGGTTATGACGTGCCGCTCGTGGTCACACAGCCGGACCGGCCTCGGGGACGCGGGCAGAATCCCGCCCCGCCGCCGGTGAAGGAGGCTGCGCTGCGCCTCGGGCTGCCTGTCTATCAGCCGGAGCGCATCCGGCGGCCGGAAGCGTTGGACCAACTGCGCGGTCTCGGCGCCGATGGGATGGTGGTGGTGGGTTATGGCCAAATCATCCCGCAGGCGGTGATCGACCTGGCGCCGCTGGGTATCGTCAACGTGCACGCGTCGCTGCTACCGAAGTATCGGGGCGCCGGTCCTGTCCAATGGGCCATCATCCTTGGCGAGACGCGCACCGGCGTCACCACCATGCGAATCGACGCGGGCCTGGACACCGGCGACATGCTGCTGAAGGCCGAAACCGATATCGGCCCTGGCGAGAACGCCATCGACTTGGGCAAGCGTCTGGCGGTGATGGGCGCCGATCTCCTGGTGCAGACGATGGCTGGACTGGCCGCGGGAACCATCACACCCGAGCCGCAGGATCCGGCACAAGCCACCCTCGCCCCGATGCTCAAGAAGGAAGATGGCCTGATCGATTGGACCCCATCCGCCCAGGCGATCCACAACCGTGTGCGAGGACTCCAACCCTGGCCCGGAGCCTATACCACCTTCCGGGGCCAAACGCTGCATATCTGGCAATCGCGCTGGGTCGCACCCCCTTGGCCCCGGAAGGTGGTATAGGCTCCGGG
>Ga0209067_10000559_pt1 | contig 23711 bp, 25 predicted proteins | sample ColStrG_CSR_2013_FD_187199 | JGI IMG/M metagenome (GOLD analysis project Ga0209067, IMG submission 187199) | Freshwater sediment microbial communities in response to fracking from Pennsylvania, USA - Cold Stream Run_MetaG_CSR_2013 (SPAdes)... | ecosystem: Environmental > Aquatic > Freshwater >... | reverse complement strand
GCCACTCGGTGGTTATCCCGGTAACGACGATCAGGGGCGCGAATTGCAAGCCAAGCGCAATCGGGACGAAATGCTCGAAGATTTTATTGCCGCCTACGACTACCTCAAGAGCCGTCCGGAATGCAATGGTAAAGTGGGTGTGGTGGGATTTTGTTTCGGCGGATGGATTGCAAACATGATGGCCGTGCGCATCCCCACGCTCGCCGCAGCCGTTCCGTTTTATGGTGGTCAACCGGCAACTGCGGACGTTCCGAAAATCGCCGCACCCTTGCTCCTGCACTTTGGTGAGTTGGATACCCGCGTCAATGAGGGGTGGCCGGCTTATGAAAAGGCGTTAAAAGAAAACAACAAGATCTTCACTGCTTACGTGTATCCAAATGCCAACCATGGTTTTCACAATGATACCACCCCCCGTTATGACCGTGCGGCGGCCGAACTGGCATGGAAGCGCACTATTGATTTTTTTGACCAATACCTGAGGTAACGAACCAAGGTACTGACTGTTAAATTAACAACATTATTAGCACCAACGCGATGCCGCCCAGTGTAAAGTACATTCCTTTTTTGAATACCGATGTGCCCGGCATAAACATCCAGAAGGACGACACCACGAAGAACAGCAAGGAAAGCCCAAAAAATATGTTTAGAAAAAAAAGTGGATTGCGGGTGTTTGCTTTGTGCAACTGCGTCAATTTCTCTACGAAGCGGGGCAATTCTTTGGTCGTATAGCTCGCCACCCCGGTGGCCTTGTTGTAGGTACCCTGTTTGAACGTGAGTATGTCGCCTTCTTCTTTTTCAATTTTAAGATCACGCATGCGCATCGCACGGCCCAGCTCCTCGCCGCTGATGTTGGGCTCGAGTTTCTTTTCAACTTGCTTTTCTTGCTTGAGAAAATCGGTATCGCGAAAAATTAGTGTGATGCCGCTGACGGCATACACGGCCATGATGCCTGCCAAAAAGAAGCCCAGGTACCGGTGGTAAAGTCGCATTTTAGGAGTCCTGCTGTCGCTCATAAGGTCTAAGTTTTGTTGTTTGTTAGTTTAGACACCCAAACAACGAATTTATTCCGTTGGGCCAAAATATTTTTTTTCAGCGATGAAGGCAATCTTTTAGTTCCCGGCTTTCAGGTAGGCCCAACCTTGCTCTTGCTTCAGAATGAGTTCGCCGACTCCCATTGGCACAAAACCAACGCCGGGTAGAATATCCTTCTTGTCAATCTTGCGCAATCGGATGCTGTTTTCGCAGCCCACAAAGGTCACACCTTCCTTGATAAACGCGCCGATCCGTTTCTGCTGGTTAGTTTTGGGAGCCACCACCAGATCAATGCCTGCGCCATGTGCCACGACTTCAATCTGAATGGCATCGCCCCAACCTTCCTTCAGGTGCTGGATATTGTTGAGCATGCCGCGCCAGGCCAGCGAATCGCCGGTGGTTACCTGAAAGACAACGCGGTGCCGGACCTTGTCAGTAGCGGTGGTTGATTGGGCCAGCAGGTGACCCGATGATGCCAGCAAGGCAATGGCAAAAACGACTTTTAGATTTTTCATGAAGTGTGGGTTAACGGAAAATGATTCAGATATTTTGGTGCGACTCAATTTCGGTAAAAGGCACATCACTTGGCGTTCGCCGCGCGGCTATTTTGTGCGTTCACGATCGGAGTGAAAGGGCCGTACTTATGCGTCGTTTCAGAAAATCGATCTGCATAGGGACCAAAAGGATAGTCAACGGGTTTGCTGCGTTTGTCCGGCCAGTCGTTGTGCGCATCAAATGTGGGCCGCGCTTGTGTGTTGATAAAGGCGGCGACATCCCAGGCTTGTTCGTCCGTGAGCGTCGGATTTTTATAAGTCACGCCCAGTGGCATGTTAGATTTGGCAAAGCGGGCAAAGTTTGAAATCCGAAAAAGGCCGGCGCCGTTGTTATAGCTCCGGTTGCCCCAGAGCGGTGGATAGACATATTCATCCTGAGTCGATGCCAGCAGCCCGTCGCCGTGTGGTTGATGGCAGGTGGCACAATGGGCCTGATAGACGATTCGGCCACGCTGTGGATCCGCGGCCCGCGTGAGGTAGGGCAATTCCTTCAGGCCCGAGCCGACGGCCTTCACGCCTTTCGGCACATTGGATCCAATAAACGCAATGTAGGCGGTCATCGCCTGCAGTTCGTGTGACGATGTGCCAAGGGCCTTTCCGTTCAGACTGCGTTCAATGCAATCGTTGATCCTTTTTTGAATCGTTTCAATCTTTCCGCTGCGCGCTCTGAATTTTGGATAAAGCGAAGCCACCGATCCATAATTATTTCCAAACGGAACAGTGCCGGCTTGCAGGTGGCAGTTTTGGCAATTCATCCCGTTTGAATGTTGGGAGACGGTGCCGTGGGGACCCAAATATTTGGCAGTGTGTGCGATGAGTTCCTGCCCATAGCGCACGAGGTCTTTCTTTCTTTGGTCAGTGATCGCCGCTACATTCGCCGGCACCCAGACAGCTGGTGGTTGGGGAGTGGGATTATTGACAAGAGAAAATGACCCGCCGGGCAACAAATGCCAGCTCAGGAAAAAGAGTAGACAGCCGATTAATATAGCGGCGACAAAAGCGAGCCGATATGCGTGGTGCAGCAACTTCATCTGCGCAACGCCACCGGCCTTTTGCAAGAACCAAACACATTGCCGCACAAAGCAGACACGCCGACGGCCGGCAGAAAGTGTGCAGTCTTCGCCATAAGGTTTTCAGGGCGAGCAAGGTAATAAAATGTAAACTTGATTTCAACTTTGACGTTTGGGTGCGCGGGTCTTCACACGCGAGGCATTCGGTTAGGCGCCCAGTTCGTCGTTGATGCGTTTGACGACTTCGTCTATTTCGCGTGTCTGATCTTCAATTTTTTGAAAGAGGTCTGTATAGTCGAGATGGTCATCAAGCTTTGACAGTTGGACTAAACCCAGCACCCGCGCCACCGGGCCCCGGAGATGATGGGCGTTGGCATAGGCGTAGCTGATGAGCTGCTGGTTTTGTCGTTGCACTTCTTTGGTTCGGTCGGCCACGAGACTTTCAAGGTGAGAATTTAGTTGGGACAGGTTTTCCTGACTGAGCACCAATTCTTCATTTTGGGTTTCGATTTCGTTTGATTTTTCAATCAGCTCCCGGTTTAAGGTGGCCAGGTCGGCAATGGCCTGATCGTAGCGATTTTTTAAGATGTATGACGTGTAGGCAAGGATGGTGTACAAAATAACGTATGTCACGCCAGCCACAATGATGTCGCTGGCATTGGGTTTGCCATATCGAGTAGGGTGCAATGCCATCCAGCAAAACACCGCGGTCATGCCGGTGGTCGTCATGACGTGAAGCCAAGCCGGCAGCCGGCCTTTCAATAACACAGAAAAACCAAATCCAATCACCATCACCACCGCCATCGACGATGTAGTGATGGTGCTGGCGTCGAGGCTTTGATAGAACATGGCCGCCATGGTGGCGCAGCCGATGAGCAATACCCCCGCCGTGAAGCGGCCCGCCTTATACAACGCGAAGGAAAGTAGAATTGCCGCCAGAATGACGAAATCAATAATGGCCGACCGGGTGATGGCAAACCCTGTAAAATAGTAGTCGGCAGACAGCACCACCAAGACGCCGAACAGGCACACTTTCAATAATGATTCGAAAAAGAGCGCTTCGATTGGCTTGTCCGCGTGTCCTGGTTTTTGATTCACTTTTTGCACGCGCCAAAATTAATCAATCCCCGGGGTCCGACGAAAAACGTTAAAATTGCTCCTTGTTGATTTACACACATCTCTAGCAATAACGAAGGACAGCGCTGTGCACTTGGATCGCGCCTGCATTAAATGCTTTCAACCGGCCTGAAGGATCACCACGAGGCGTTCAGCGCGAGGATTTGATTTGACGGGCCTTCAAAAAAGTCTTCCCCCGCGACAGGTCATCGCTCAGTTTTTGCAGTGTTTTTTCGCGCATGATCTTGCGCAACTGTGTCTGATAACTTTTGACGTCGTGGTGGATGGGGCAGGGAAAACGGTCGGAGCATTCTTTGAGGCCAAGTGAACAGCCGTGAAGAACATCGTCGCCGTCGAAGGCCTTGACAATTGCGTATAGCGGAACGGGTTTCGCTTTGGGGTCCAGAAAGAAACCGCCATTGGGTCCTTTGGTAGAGGAGACGATTCCCTCACGCGTCAGCGTCTGAAGAATTTTGGCCGTGAACGGGAGGGGGGAATCAATCTCCTTTGCAATTTCTTTGATCCCCAATTTAGTGCCCGCACCACGCTTGCGCGAAATATACAGCGACGCGCGAATGGCGTATTCACATGCCTTTGAAAACATAATTGGTTAGGAAATTTAGCATGCGTAGTTACAAAAAATACAGGTCTGCACAAAAATTGGCCGGTACGGTGGACGGGAATGGCAATCCAGAAATGTTGCGCTGCCTTGAAGTTGCCTCAACGATAGCGAAGATACCGCGCGTTTGGGCGTGATGCGCGTTCGAAAAAAAAATAAGGTGCTTTTTGATTTTTAGGCAAAAAAAATATTTTTGCACTGCTTAAAAATAGGTGACGTTATGGACGTAAAAATTGAAGGACTTTCAAAAAAATACGGCCCGCAACGGGCCGTCGATAACATTTCATTTGAAGTGAAAACCGGCGAAATCCTTGGCTTCCTGGGACCGAACGGCGCTGGCAAAAGCACGACGATGAAGATGATCACAGGCTACATCGGAATCGGCGAAGGTGAGATTCTGGTGGGAGAAAAATCCGTCAAAGAAAATGGGGATGCCATCAAAAAGCACATCGGCTATCTCCCCGAAAATAATCCGCTCTATTATGATATGCCTGTGCTGGACTACCTTCGGTTTTGCGCAGCACTGCAAGGCGTGGCCAGCGACCAAATCGGCGAACGCATCCGTGCGATGGTGCGCGCCTGTGGACTGAATTCAGAAAAGCACAAAAAAATCGGAGAGCTGTCAAAGGGTTTTCGCCAACGCGTGGGGCTGGCACAAGCCATGATCCACGATCCGGAAATATTGATTTTGGACGAGCCCACCACCGGCCTCGACCCCAACCAGATTGTGGAGATCCGAAAACTCATTCGCGAACTGGGTAAAGAAAAGACCGTGATTCTTAGCACGCACATTCTGCCAGAAGTGGAGGCGACCTGCGACCGGATCCTGATTATCAACAAAGGAAAAATTGTAGCCGATGGGACTGCCGAGTCGTTACGCAAGCAGGCCACCGGTCAGGAAATTTTTAAGCTGAGAATTGAAGACGGCCGGGCCGAAGAAATTGAGCATGAACTGCAACGCATCCGGTCCATCGATGTGGTGACGTGGGTAGACAAAGGCATGAACAAGTTTGAAGTACAGAGTCGCACCGGCGCCTCCTCCAAACGGGAAGTCTTCAACCTTTGCGTACAGAAAGGCTGGGTGCTGACTGAATTGGTGCCAATCGAAACCCGATTGGAAGACATTTTCCGCAACCTAACAGTGAATTGATATGAACGCTATCTGGGTCATTACCAAACGTGAATTGCAATCTTTTTTTGATTCGCTGATTGCCTACATCATGCTGGTTCTTTTTCTGGGATTCAGCGGATTCTTTACGTGGCTCTTCGGGGGCGATGTTTTTTTTGTGGGTCAGGCGAGCCTCGAGGGATTTTTTAACATTGCCTTCTGGACGCTATTTTTTTTCATCCCGGCGCTCACCATGCGCCTGTTGGCAGAGGAAAGGAAAACCGGCACCATCGAGCTGCTGCTCACCAAGGCCGTCACCGACCGAGAGGTGGTGGTGGGCAAATTTCTCTCCACCTTCATACTGGTGGCGATCGCGCTGGCCTTTACGCTACCCTATATCATCACCTTGGCGAGCATTGGCAACCTCGACATCGGGCAGACCGCCTGCGGCTACTTTGGGTTGCTGCTCATCAGCGCAGCGTACATCAGCATCGGCCTCTATGCCAGTAGCATTACACAAAATCAAATCGTTGCTTTTCTTTCTGCGCTTTTCATCGGACTATTTTTTCACATCATCTTTGGTGTGCTGGCTGGCAATTTCGGTGGTGCGCTGAGCGTGGTCTTCAATACGCTGAGCATGTCCGACCATTTTGAAAGCATTGCACGCGGTGTACTCGATTCGCGCGATTTGATCTATTTCCTTTCCATTGTGTTTATCGGACTGTTTTTGTCCGAACTCTCTCTGACGAAACGCAATAGTTAATACCTGCACCATGAAGCAAAAACTTTTTATCACCACGACGCTCATCATCGGCATCTTGCTCGTGATCAATCTGCTCTCCAATGAATTTCATTTTCGCGTCGACCTGACGGACGACCGGCAATACACGCTGAGCCCGGCCACGCGCGACATTCTCAATAGCTTGGAAGAACCCGTGACCATCAAGGCCTATTTTTCAAAGAACCTCCCCGCCTCCATTGCCAAGACCCGCCAGGATTTTCAGGAATTGCTGGTTGAGTACAGCAAGCGGTCGGGCGGCAATGTGTTGTATGAGTTCATCAATCCAAATGAGAAGGAGTCTACCGAAAGTGAGGCCACGCAAAACGGAATTCAGCCGGTGATGATCAACATTCGTGAAAAGGATCAAGTGAAGCAACAGAAAGCATTTCTGGGGGCCACCCTTTCACTGGGCGAGAAGAAGGAAGTAATTCCGGTGATTCAGCCCGGCACGGCCATGGAATACGCCGTTTCCACCGCAATCAAAAAAATATCCATCGATCACAAAACAACCATCGGCTTTCTCCAGGGTCACGGCGAACCCACAATAGACTATATGGGTCAGCTCACCGAGCAGCTGCGCATTTTGTACGAGCTGGCCGATGTGCGTTTGAGTGACACAGCCGCGATCCCGGCTTCGATCAAAACCTTGGCCATCGTGCGGCCTACGGACACCATCCCCGCCAGCCAGTTGGATCAACTGGATGCATTTCTCGCACGCGGCGGTAGGATAATGATTGCCATGAACCGCGTAAATGGCGACCTGCAAAAAAGCTACGGCTATGCGATATCGACGGGGCTGGAAGGTTGGCTGCAACGCAAAGGTATCGACGTCGAAGATAATTTGGTCGTTGACGCCAAGTGTGGTCAGGTGACGTTGCAACAAAAGCAAGGCTTTTTTACCGTGCAGTCGCAGATTCCGTTTCCTTACATTCCGCTGGTGGGAAAATTTGCTGACCATCCCGTTTCCAAGGGACTGGAGAATGTGCTTTTTGAATTTGTCAGCAACATGAAATACACTGGTGACTCTACCCGCCGTTTCATACCGCTGGCGTTCAGCTCAGCACAATCCAATGCGCTTAAGGTTCCGCAATTCTTTCAAATTGACAAGCAATGGACTGCTGCCGACCTGCCCCTCAAAGACCTCGTGTTGGCGGCAGCGGTCGAAGGCAAGTTGTCGGGACCGACCCAATCGAAAATGGTAGTCATCGGCGACGGCGATTTTGTCATCAACGGGCCAAGCCAGCAACCGCGCAAAGTGCAGGCCGACAATGTCAACCTCGTTTCCAACGCCATCGATTGGCTGTCGGACGACACCGGCCTCATCAGTCTGCGCACCAAAGGCGTCACCTCCCGACCGATTGATGAACTGGAAGATTCCACGAAAGTGTTGCTGAAGTATGTAAATTTTCTGTTGCCAATTTTGCTCGTGCTTGGCTATGGGATTGTGCGGTCGCAACAAAATAAAATGAAACGTTTCAAGCGAATGAGTGAAAACTATGAAGAAGCTTAACATCAAAATTCTCATTGCGGTTTTTGTCGGGTTGGTCACGCTGTTCGTCGTCTCCCGACTGTTCCGCTCGCCCGGTTTGGAAAGCAACCTGAAGAAGACTTTGGTGGATGTAGATACGGCGGCTGTCACCGAAGTGCGTATTCAGCCTGCCAAAGACCGCGCCAACGAAATCAGGTTGGTAAAGGAAGGAAAGAATTGGCAGGTGGCCACGACCCGTCAGAAGGCACTGTCCGACCGTGGGGCCGTCAACAGTATGCTTGGCGTCGTGCGCGGCATGAAGATTCAACGCATGGCCGCTCGAAAAAAGGAGAAGTGGGAAAGTTTCCAAGTAGCTGACAACAGCACCCACGTCACACTGCTGGCGGATGGCAAAGCAGTCGCTGATTTTCATGTGGGAAAAACCGGCACGGCACAAGGCGCAGGCTATGGAAGTGTTTATACGTATGTGCGCGTAAGCGACGAACGAGAAGTATATGCGGTGGAAGGCTTTATCGAATCGCATTTCAACCGCGTGTTCAATGACTGGCGTAACAAGGCATTTTTGCGTCTGAAAGGCGAGGATCTGACCAAGATCACTTTTGTGTATCCGTCGGATTCGGGATTTGTCGTCATGAAAAAGGATTCGCTCTGGCAGGTTGGCAATGAAAAAGCCGATGTTGGGAAAGTGAGCTTGTTCACCTCTGCTCTTGGCTACAAAAATCTGACTGATTTTGACGATGCATTCGTTGCGCCTGGAGCGGCACCGGTGGTGGTGCGATTTGAAGGCAAGAATGGCGTACTCGCATCGGTCGAAGCGTGGAAGTCGGGCGACCATTGGACATTGAAAAGCACCGAGCAAAACAGTGTGTATTTCACAGCCCAACCGACCGCGCTCAAAGACTTCCTGGTAGGCAGAAGATATTTTCTCCCGGTGGTGAAATAGTACTGGCATGTGATGCAGGGAACCCACTGGTCCATTTGAGGCGTTGCCGTTTGTAGAATTTTAGCTATTTTGGACCAGCCACCTAACCCTTGCCCTATGCGTCGTCTTCTTGTTTGCTACATCTTGTTGCTCTCCGGCTTAAACCTGCATGCACAGTCTGTGCAGCGATGGAACTCCGGTGGTCCGTTGAACCCCCTGCAGGCCAACATGGACATCCGGCATTATACGCTTTCACTCACTGTTGACATTGCTGGACAGCGGATCAAGGGTTTTGTGGAAACGAATTTATTGCTGAGCCTTCCGGCAGACACCATCCTCTTTGATCTCATCGATCGGTTTGATGTGAAAAAAATCTACGTCGACAAAAAAGCTGTTGGCTTTAGCCGCAAGGATGACAAGATATTCATTGTTCAACCGGCCGCTTTCAAAGCGGGCGCGCATCTCGTTCGCATTGAATATGAGGGGCTGCCACCCGTTGCGGCACGGCCCCCGTGGAATGGCGGCTTTACCTGGACAAAAGACAAAAACGGCAAACCGTGGGTAGTCATCAATTGCCAATCGGATGGTGCCAAGGTGTACTTCCCCTGCAAAGACCATCCCAGCGACGAACCGAACGAAGGCGTTGACTTGTATGTCACGGTGCCCAAAGGTCTGACCGTGGCTGCGTTCGGACTGCTGCAGGGCACCCGCACCAAAGGAGACCAGACAACCTTTCACTGGAAAACCCAATACACCATCAGCAACTATTGTGTCTTGTTCAACATTGCCGACTACCAGGTGGTGAGCCGGCCCTACCAAACCATCTTGGGGCACACGGTGCCGATGGATTTTTATGTGCTACGGCAAGATGTGGCCAAGGCCGGTTCTGTACTGGACATCCGCGAACGCGATACCCGTATTTTGGAAAAGTATTTTGGCGAATATCCCTGGGTAAAAGAAAAAATTGGCATCGCGCAGGTACCCAACCCGGGCATGGAACACCAGACCATGATTACCTATGGCGATCCGTTCAACTACAAAAGATTTCATGGCAGCAACTATTCGGACAATCTCTTTCATGAGTTTGCGCACGAGTGGTGGGCCAACAAGGTGACCAACAAGGACTGGGCGCACATGTGGATACAGGAAGGTATCACCACCTATTCCGAGGCGCTTTGCTTTCGCGAATTGACCGGTGAGAAGGGATACGATTCCCTGCTGATGCATTTTAGAAAATATGTTGAAAACAAAAAACCGATTGTGCAGGGCGAGGCGGTAAATTCGCAAGATACCTACACCCGCGACATCTATTTTAAAGGCGCTCTGTTTATGGCCACGCTCCGCTACGTGGTGGGCGACGAAGTCTTTTTCCCCACACTGAAGAAGCTGGCCACAGATCCGGCGTATACCTACGATCAATTCGTGACCACAGACGATGTGGAAAAATTATTCAGCGGGGCATCTAAGAAGGATTTGAAGCCGTTGTTTGATTTTTATCTGCGCACGACGAACGTCATTGAAATTTCCATCAAACAAACCGGTCTCACGTCCTGGTTGGTGCAAGCTACACGGCTGCCCATGCCGCTGCCCTTTGAAATCCAAACCAGCCAGGGAACGCAACAGATACAACTGACCTCCGAACCATTACGCATCGAAAGTCTTACGCTGCCTGTGATTGACCCGCGAGCGCGCTACCTGAAACGCGTGATCGAGGAGTAACGCAGATTTATTTTTGACTGACGTCGAACTCTGCTAGCAGCACCGTGCGCGGGTCAAGTACTACCGACGCAGGTTTGGATTTAAGCGGAAAGGTGAGGACCGTTTTCTTGGCCGTTACCAAAGCGGTTTTGATTTCGGGCTCGCCGGCCAAGCCGATTTCGAGCGGGAAGGAAAACAGTTCCGGCTGGGTTTGCTCCAGTTGAATCGTCAATGCATTTTTTTTGTCGTTCCATGACCACCGGCCTTTGATGTAGGGCATTCCGCCCCGGTTGAGCCATTGTGAAAAGAAGCTGCCAAGGTCTAACCCTGAAGCTTGTTCCATTTCCTTCCTGAAGTCGGCGGTGAAAGCATTTGTGTTGAAATACCGGCGGTAGTACGATTGAATGCCTTGCTGGAATTTTGCATCGCCCATCAGGGAGCGTAACATGTGCAGCGTCCATGCGCCTTTTTGGTAGGTGAGGGCGCTGGTCACCTGACTCATGTCCGACAGTTGATCGTGTACCACGGGTGCGTCCGGATTTTTCTGCAGGTACTTGATAATTTGCTCCCGCGACGATTGAAGGCCGGCGACAAACGCGTCGCGTCCGGCGGTGTGTTCAGTGAAGAGCAAGGTAAAATACGTGGCAAATCCTTCGCTTAGCCACACGTCGTCCCAATCTGCTTCCGTCACGGCATCGCCGAACCACTGGTGAGCGATTTCGTGCGTGATCACCGTTTGCCACCGCGCATCGCGTTTGCCCGTCACCGATCTTTCGCTGTACATGATCGCGGATGCGGCTTCCATGCCCCCGGTGGAGTTGTTGGATTGAATGTTCGCCAATTTTTCATAGGCAAATGGCCCGACGTATTCCGTAAAGAAAGTCAGCGCTGCCTTAGTGGGCGTTTGAAAATCATAAAATCCGGCGTCGCGGTCTTGGCGATAGACCCAGGTCTGAATGGATTTGCCGTCAAAATAGTCGGGATACTGAACAGCGAAGTCGGCGACGCCGAGCACAAACAGCCATGGCGCGATCGGCACGGACTGCTTCCAATGGGTGAGTTTGTTGCCATCGGGCAGCAGCGATTCTTCAAACAAGAGGCCGTTGGACACGACCTGGTAATGTGCCGGCGCCGTGACGATGAACTCGCATGTGGCCTTGTCGTAAGGGTGATCGACCAGCGGAAGCCAGTGGTGGCCAAGGTTGGGCCAGTTGTCGCTGAAGAAAGATCGGTCGTCGTAACGGGTGCGTTTGATGGCCAGCCCCGCATCGGGTATGCCGCGGTACTGAATCGCAATCGACCGTTGTTGTCCGGCGATCGACGCTGGTATGTCGATGAACAATTCATCCGCGCGGTGCGAAAAGGACAGTGTTGCTCCGTCGCTGGTAACATTGGTCACGCGCATGCCTTTGCCCTGAAGGGCCGCGGCCGCGTTGGTGAGATCAAGTCTGATTTGCTGAATGCCGGCTTTTTTTAAAATCATCGTCACCGTGGCGACGGCGTTGATGCTGTCGTGGGCATCCGACAGCGACAGCCGGAACTGGTAATGCAGCATGTCGACATCCGGGTTTTTGGGATACCGGTCGGCGTGGGCCACCTCAAGGCAGAAAAAGCACAACAGCGAAGACAGGACGACAGATGAATTTCGCATCAGAAAATGAATTTAGTCTGGTAAAGGTAGCGTCCCGCCGAAGATTACTTCGATTTTTTTTCGGTCGTCCTTTTCGGCTGTCGGTAGTGGTTGGCCCGGATGTCTTGCGCGGCGAGTAGCACCGTTTCGTCTATCCGCTTTTTTCTGGTTTCGGTCTGCTTGGCGTTGTGGATCCATTCCAGAATATTCTTTTTTGACGACCGAGGGAACGCCATAAAGAACGATGCGGCTTTTTTGTTTTTGTCGAGAGCCTGCTGCAGGTCCGGCGGGATGACCATCTCTTCTACTTCGTTGAGGGCATCCCAGGCGCCATTTTGTTTGGCCGCGGCCACCGCTTGCAAACCGGCCGGCTGCATCCGCTTTTCTTTGATCAGGCGGGCGACCCGTGCTTTGTTGACTTTGCTCCAGTTGCTTTTTGGCTTGCGGGGCGCAAAAAACTGGATGCTTCGCTCCGCGTCCAGGGCATTGGGTTTGCTATCGATCCAGCCGAAGCAAATGGCTTCGTCCACGGCGTCGTCATAGGCTACCCGCGTTTTACCGCTGCCGGGTTTGTAGTAGATCAGCCAGACGGATTTCTTGGTGGTGTGGTATTTCTTTAGCCATTCGTGCCAGGTCGCGCGGTCTTTGGCGTAAAACATGTCGACGCCGTCGGTATGCTTTTCCATTGTCAGGTGAGGTGAGCAGGTACTTAATTCACCATGAAAAAATACGCTTTTTTTTCTGTCAGATCATCCATGGTGACAATGTTTTGGTGACGGTGCTGGTGCATGAAGCTGACCAACGCAAAATCGCCAAAGCAGCCGGCTGTATGAAGAATGATCGCGCCCAGGAAAAGCAAACGCGTCGGCGGGGAAGAAAGAGCCGCCGCCGTCACCAGCCCGGCCGTTATCAATAGGTAGGGTGACAGTGCCACAAACAAAAAGCTTTTGCGGCTCGTCATAAACTGATCGGCAACGGCATAGAAATAGAATTTTTTGAGGTTAGCTCCAAACGACACCTTCGGCGCGCCGATCATCTTGTAGGCGCCTGCGTGAATGAGTTCATGCAACGGCAGCAGCACCAGAAATAGCCAAACTCCTTGCCCGGCTTTTGTCAAAAAGATATCGATCGAAATTTTTTCATGCCAGGCGACGAAGGTCAGCCAACCGACCGGCGCTAGATTTACCGCCCAATAGATCAATCCCCACACGCGCGTCGGCCGGAGTTGGGGGCGCAAAAAAGGAACGAGTTCCTCAAAGGATACCTCGGCGAGGAGGGTGCGATTTGGGTGCTGCATAAATGGGTTGATGTTAAACGCCCATCTTTTCCTTAAACTTCACACTCTGACGTTGGCTCAGGTCAATTTTGATGCCGTTCTGTAGTTCTACCTGTAGGGTGTTGCTGAAGTAGGGCACGATATTTTTGACAAAGGAGATGTTGAACATCTGTTGACGGCTGGCCCTGAAGAAAAACTCGTCGGGCAATTTCTCCTCGAGATAATTCAGGGATTTGTGAAGCAATGGTTTTTTGGCTTGGTAATAGATACGCGCGTAGTTGCCGACACTTTCAATAAAATAGATTTCCGACAACGGTACAAAAAAGCATTGGTCTCCGTCTTTGATAAAGATACGCTTGTGCAGGGCAAGTTTTTCAGTTGCTGCTATAGGTTCGCGAAATTTCCGGGCCACTTTGCTCACGGCCTCGGCCAGGCGATCCGGATTAACAGGTTTTAAGATATAGTCCAGTGCATTGATGTCAAATGCCTTGATGGCATATTGATCATAGGCGGTCACAAAAATAACTTCGGGCGCTTCGTCCAATTCCGTTAGCAACTCAAATCCGTTCATGCCCGGCATGTTGATGTCGAGGAAGATCAGCTGTGGCCGGAGTTGCCGTATTTTGGCCAGGGCATCTTCAGTGTCGTAGCTCGCGCCCAGTATCTCCAGTTCGTCGTGCTGACGCAACATGTGCTCGAGTTCGGTTACCGCCAGCGGTTCGTCGTCGATAAGAAGTGTTTTGATGGTCATATGGCCACAATTTCGATTTTTGCAGAAATGATTCCTTCCCTTTCCGAAATGTTGAAGGAGGCCCGATCTCCGAAGAAGTGGTACAATCTTCTGCGAATGTTTTTCAAACCAATGCCAGAAGAGTCGACTGGCTGCAAACTGCCGGGATTTGTCATCACCAGCTCGAGTTGGTTGGAAGACGTTTGGGCGATCAGCCGCAGGTGGCATTCTCCGGATTGTTTGGCGACACCGTGTTTGATGGCATTCTCCGCCAGCGTCAGAAGCATGGCCGGCGGAATGAGCCTGTTGAGCGCCGTTTCATCCACTTCAAACGCTACGTGCACCCGACTCCCAAATCGGATTTGCTCCAACGAAAAATACTTTTTCACTTCTTCGATTTCGTCGTGCACGGGAATGAGCGCCTGGTGGTCGTAGTGTAGGGTAAAGCGGAGAAGCTCGCTCAGCTTGACGATGGCGTCCTTGCACAAATCCGGATCAACGGAGACCAACGCCTTAATGGAGTTTAAAGCATTGAAAAGAAAGTGCGGGTTCAGTTGGGTTTTTAGGAGCTCCAATTCCGTCACACGCGCAATATTTTCTGATTTCAATTTTGCCTCTTCTGTCTTTCGGGCTCGCTCAAGGATGTGATACATGAAGTACAAAATAACCCACACACCTACGTATCGCATCCAATTGATCGTACCGCCGAGGAGGCCGATGAAAGAAAACATTTGTGCGGCGCTATCGGGCTCCTGCAGAATGGAAGGAAGGTAAAATAACAAATTCATCAACACGGACATGGTCAGCGTCGACAGAAACGCCAGCCCCCAAATGTTTCGGGGACGCCATTCAAAAACGGATGTTTTTTTAAGCACAGACCGAAAGCTCAACGTGATCACGACGCCCAAGAATGCGCCGTAGCTGAACAACTTAACAAATCGCCATTCAAAATGCCCGACGATAAAAAAGGTATAGTTAATCAATTCGACGGCGACCATGGCCAGCCAACCTGACAAATGGAGGCCCCAAAATAACCTATTATGTCGCGATGAATGCATCCGTTAATTAACACTTGGATGCGAAGAAGGTTATTCGTCAGCAAAAAGCGAAGGGCGTGGTGTTCAGCGCCGAATTTTAGGGGCAAGCGATTTGAAAGATCGCACTAACGATGGTGCGCCGTCATTTCGCCCATAATTTTCTCCATAATTCTTACTTTGGCCCAGCGGGGAACCGTGCGCAGCGATCCAACCAAAATCTTGGTGAGCAGACCCGGCAGGACATTCGAGGTTCGGCCAAGTGCTTTCAAAATCGGAACGCCAATCTGCCTGGGCGTGAGTGCCATGTTCATGTTGGCGCGGCTGCCAAATCCGCTCGCGACAGGGCCCGGTGCGGCGCAAAGCACATCCACGCCAAGCGGTTTCAGTTCGATGGCAATGGCTTCACCTAAAGATTGCACGTAAGCTTTCGTGGCGGCGTAGTGCGCCGCGTAAGGAACGCCCTGGAAGGCGACAAGCGAACTTAACAAGACGATTCCGCCTCGACGTTTTTTGGCGAATTGTTTTGCAAAGTGATGGGTGATCAGGAGCAGCGCTTCACAATTGACCCGAAGCATATTTACCTCCTCAGAGAGGTCAGCCTGATGAAATTGTCCGGATGTGCCAAAACCTGCCGACACGGCAACCAGACCAATCGGCAAATCTTTTACTGCCAGAAGTATCTGTTGCACGCCCTCTGGCGTCGATACGTCGGATGCGATGACGAACGTTTTCACCTGGAAGGATTGCTCAAGCGACGTTGCCAACAACCGCAATTCGGATTCCCTTCGGCCATGGATGACCACATTCAGACCCGCCTCCGCCAGCCGTTCGGCGAGTTCACGACCAATCCCCGATGAGGATCCAGTAACAAGCGCCCACGGGCCATATTTTGTTTTTAATCGCTTGCGATCTGCTAATGAAAGTTTCATGAAGTTGGATTAGTGAAGTTGTATTTTAAGGTTCAGCACTTGGCCGGAAACCAATTTTACCCGGGCATCGGCGAATGATGGTGGACCCATTTTGATTCTGACGCCGTTCGAAAAGCCGATTGGCTCAGTTGGGAAGCCAATAAAATTTGTTTTTAGATTTTTGTCATTGTCTATATCCTGAAAGGACGCGATGCCATAGTCGCCAGCCGGGATGTTTTTGAAGATAACTTCCATCGTGGTGGCTGAAATCTCTTTTCGAATTTCGAACAGCGCCTGACCAACTTTGGGAAAATGTTGTTGGTCGAAGATGCCCGTAGAGAGAACGCCACCTTTGCTTTGATTGATGCCCTCGACTTGTACGACGATGGTGCCTGTCTGCGAAAAGGCGGCTGTGCACAGGTAGCACAAGAAAAAAGCGGTGATCATTTGTTTCATACCAAGGATCGTTTGATGAAACAAATGTCAGCTATGCCGCCGCGTTATGCCGTTAACATTTGTTTAGATTTTTTGTTTCTCTTTTTGAGTCGGCTCAAGTGAACGGGCGTGATGCCAAGAATAAGAGGCGATCATGTGTTGTGGCACACGTCGGTGAATGTGCGGAAAGATTTGGCCAATTTTCTCGTACCGCTCGGCGGGCGTATGAAAATACAGATTTTTCAAACGTGCATCGAAGTAAATGAAATAGTACTCGGCAATCAGCCGACCCAGCCGGTCCCCTTCCTTTAGGTTTTGATAGCCCCATTCGATCGCTTTGCGCGGAATTACCACGGCTTCCGTTTCTGCCAGCGCCTGAATGCTGTTGCTCGATGGTTGCTTTGTCAAAAAGCTGGCGTAGTCGCAAATAAACTGATTCTCCATCGAAAAATGGATGGTGTGCTCAGTGCCTTGTTGGTCGATGAGCAAACTACGGGTGATTCCCTTCTCAATAAAGAAGACTTCGTCGGAGATGTCATTTTGCGTGCAAAGAAATTCCTTGTTGGCAAATTTTCTGTTGCTGCATTGCTTTACAAAAACTTTCCATTCACGATCAGAGATCGCGATCATTTGTCGAATGGCGACGCTAAGTCCTGGCATAAGCTCCACTTTTTCGTCTTAATAACAATGGGTGCGACCGCTTGTTCAATAGCGACTTTCTGCACTTGTCTTTACTAAACTGCATTTATGTACGAATGGATGGCGTCATGAACCGGCAGTGGTATTTTTACGTGACATGGGATTCAGAGGTAAATTACAAAATATTAAAAAGTAGTAAAAAATTCATAAAAATATGATGGCTGATTTGTTTTGGACAAAGACTGGCGACGCGTACTACCTCGCCTCATCGACCGAAGAGTTGGTGAAACTTCAATTTGATGGCTCAAGTAAAATTATCTTTTGGATGAATAATGAAGTGTACGAAGTACGGCGTTTGGGCTGGTGGAGTCGCTCGATTGCGATTCTTCACAAGCATCAAGAGGTGCTGGTCGCCACGCAGCGGTCTTGCGGAAGTGGCGGGACCGTGACATTTGCGGACGGAGCGCAATTTTTAATCGATTACAAGAGTAGCGGTCCCTTTGTGCTGCGGGTCATGGATGGGCAATCAGAGATATTGCGTTACCGTGCGAGCGAAGACCATGGGCAGAAAACAGCTATTTTGACGCTTGGAATTACCCTGATCGACGCGGAGAGACTCTTGCAGCTTGCCACGCTCGGCATGGTGCTTTTTTTGACGAGGTTTAAAGATTGTAGGACGTCGGGCAATGATGAGGACATCCTGCTGTTGGTTACCGCAGCGATGTCCTAATCTGTTGAAAAATGGTGAATGGTACCGGATGCACAATTTCAAAGGAAATGAAAAAATTGATTACGAAAGGAATGCTCGCAATAGTCTGCGGAGTAGCCGGGTTCATGGCGGCGAGATTTGGCATTGCATCGGCAAAGGCAGCGTCGGCCGGTCATTTGATCGCGGTGTTGGTCGGCCTGGTTCCGGCCATGGTGGTGGCCATTGCGGTGCACGAGGCAGGACACGCGCTGGCAGGTCGATTGGTAAATTTTAAGTTGCGAATGTATGTCGTGGGCCCGTTTATGTGGGACAAAGAGGAAACGGGGTGGCGATTTAAGTGGAACACAAATGTGAATCTTTTCGGCGGCATGGTCATCAGTTTACCCGACACGACGGAGAACTTGGCGAGAAGGTTTTCGGTGTATGCACTAGGCGGCCCTGCAGTTAGCCTGTTTTTTGCTCTATTCGCTTTTGGGGCGAAGGTGGCGCTTGGTGCGTGGGGGGTAGACCATGCTACTACGTTTGGCAGTTCAATTCTCGGAATCTTTGGCTTTTTTTCGTTGCTCATTTTTATCATGACAGCAATTCCTTTCCACACGGGCGGGTTTTATACAGACGGCGCGCGGGCGATCCGCTTTTTGTCAGGCGGCGATACCGCCCGTTTCGAGTTGTTGCTAATGAAAATATTTTCCAGTTCCAGTGGTGGTGTGCGTCCGCGCCAGCTCAACCTGGATGAATTGGAAGAGGCGCAGGCATTGGCTGCGAAGCTCAATGCCCCCATGGGAGTTTATCTGTTGGGATATCGCCATCAATTGGCGTTTGATCTTGGCGAATACGACGAGGCGGAGAAATATTTGATTGACTACATGGCCCAGGTTGAGAACATTCCCCCTGGCATTCGCAATGCGGTCTGGCTGGACGCGGCTTATTTCTATGCCGTCGCACGAAACGATCTGCAACGGGCCCAGCTTTACTGGCAACGATTCAGTCCCACGGCGCTGTTGCCGAAAGCACAAATCAGTGCCACTGCCGCCGCCATCGACCTGTTAGCGGGCAACTTTCCGACTGCCGCAGAACATATCAAAACTGCCTTGAAAGAATTGCCAAATATGATCGATCGGGGTGTCGCCCGGGCGCTGAAAGAAAGATTGCTTCGCATGCAGAAGCAGGTGGCGTTGCCAATTTGAAAGTCAGCTTGTTTTTCGTCAGACCGCCTTCTTAGGGGACGGTTTTAGTTTAAGTCAGAGGAAGTCGATGTTCTTATCCCTGCGCGGATGTATTGCCGAATGATTCGATTTCTTTTTTTGTCGGAGGCTGTGGCAATGCAGTCCGTCAGGATGGTTGTATGATACCCGCGTTTCATCGCGCCCCGGGCGGTAGCGCGGACACAGGCTTCTGCCTTCACGCCCGAGATAAACACCCGTGTGATCTGGCGTTGTTTTAGAAAAGCGTCGAGTGCCGGATTCGTAAATGCATTGTCCCAGTTCTTTGCAAAATAGTGTTCCGAGGCAACGGTCAACCGCTCGTCCATTTTTGCACCTTTGCCGCCTTTCAACGCCGCAAAATTCCGGAAGATATTCAATGGGTTAAAAGCAGAAAATTCATTGCCAATGTAAATGATGGTCGCCTCACCATTCGCCTTGCGGCGAAGAAGGTCATTGATGCGTTGAATCATTTCATCAGCCTGTCTGGCATCAACAGGATATTTGCCATGGGGTTTTGTAAAGTCATCCTGGATATCAAGGATCAGGATGGCATCTTGGGTGTAGGGCGTCATCGCATGTGTATTTTGGGTGTGACGGGGAACGCTGGTTTGCGCCGGCAATTCAATGACCGTTGCCACCAGCAGGTAAAACAATCGTTTCATCGTCTTTCAGTTGATGCCACAAAATTGAAACGACTAAATCAATTATCGCTGAAACATTTGTTTCAATGTTTTGACATTAGTTGCCTGCGAAGGCGGGTCAAATGAACGCGCGTGATTCCCAGATAGGATGCAATATGCTGAACGGGGACGTGTTGCAAGAGCGCCGGATGCCGGGTGGTTAAATACAAATACCTTTCTGTGGGTGTTTTGTAATTAAAGTCGTCGCGCAGGTCATTCATCTCCTTCAATTTCTTTTCGGCCACGAGCCGCCCCAGTCGTTCCCACACATGATGTCGCTCAAACAGCCCATACAGGTCATCATGGGCAATCACAATCAGGTCGACGGGCGTGAGTGCTTCAAAGGTTGATTTTGATGGTTGCTGCAATTGAAAACTGGGCATGACGGAGATGAATTCGTCTTCACCGTAAAAGTTCAAGGTGCGCTCCTCGCCGTTCACCCATTGGTACAAGCGCATCAATCCTTTTTCAATAAAGCCCAAGTGTGTGCAAACGCGCCCGGCTTCGACAAAAGTTTCTTTCTTTGTCAAATGCCTGACGGAAACCAATCGCGCCAATTCATCCCATTCTTCCCCTGAAGGGTTGACAATCGATCGGATTTGATTTTTCAATTTGTCCACCTGCCCAAAATATCAAGGGTTTAAGCCCAGCCGGCGCCGCCGTCATTTTTCCGGATACTGACTTTCGATTTGTTTGATGACGGCCTCGCCCCGCTGAATGAACTGTTCATAGCGCTCATACAGTTGTGGGTGAGGAATCAGATGACGGCACAGGTAATTGCCTTTAGGAGTAGCCAACACGGCCCATTTGCTTAGGTCCGATTCTGTTTCATCCAGGTGGTCAATCAGGTATTCGTCCAGCTTATTTTGGGTGGACAAAAACCCGCCTTCAGACGATTGGATTTGCGGAATGGCTTCCTGGTAGAGAAATAAGATTTCGTTTGCCAGTGAGTCCGGTTTAATGTTCAGGATTTTGCCAGATGAAAGAAAGCCTTGAAACCGGCTTTTGTTCGGACGCAGATAGATGTTGTTCCCGAGTACCTGGATGAACCGGTGCAGGGAATCTTTGTCGGGCTTGATGTCGTGCCGCAGCCGCGACAAATAGCGATAGGCGGTGTCGTAAGCTTTGTTGGCCCGAATGATGTCGCGCACTTCTTCAATGTCTTCGGCCAGGTCTGTTTTCAGACCGGTCAAAAACTCCCGGACCTCAGCCTGCTCCTTTCGGTGCTCGCTCCAGTCGTGAAGGCCTACCGACACGCTGATGGCAAATACAATGATGAAGATCTCCAGAAAAAACTCCTTTGCCTTTTCCCAAAGGGAATGGCTGTTATTCCAGATTTTGAAAACCTTCTTGGTGTGCTTGATCACTTCTTGATCGGCCATTGGGGGTTAGATTAATGTTGTAGCTGTCGGCATCGGTTTTAGACGGTCACCATCGAATTTCTGTTCAACAAAATTTTTAATTCGATCAATAAAAATTCAACAAAGGTTCTCTTTTCGGTGGCCCTAAAACCCTCAACCAAAGTAAGATTTCAAACGTAAAATTAATCCTCCAAGGATGATTTTTTGTGCTGACGCGGCTCCCTGGAGCGGGCATTTTCTGTTAAATTTGTTAACGGCAGCGCGTCGCCTGCCCCAAACCAATGAACGGCATGTTTTCACTTGACATGGCTGGAATCGCGATCTCCGCCTTTTTTATTTTTTCGATCCTTTCGAAGAAGCACAGAAAAGGGCCGGACACGATCCTGGTCCTGATCAATGTGACCATTATCGGGCTGCTCGTGGCCGACGCCCTGTTTCAACAACAACTGACGGCGGTGGTTTTCTTGCTGCTCAATGTGTTGCCGCTGTTGCTTTTTCCGTTGTTTCTGATTTTTGCACTGGAAGTCTTACAAGAAAAGATTCACCATCGTGGACGGTGGGTGCTGCTATTTGCTCCGGCACTTTTCGCGGCATTTTATATGAGCGCCGATTTATTTGTGATCAGTCGCTATAGTCTTCCTCAACTGCGGCGCCTGTATGACGCACCAACGCTTGGCTACCACTTGCTTTCCAAAGGATTGCCCCTGTTGTTTATCGGCGCATTTGTGTGGCTGCTCGGCAAGCTTCGGATATATTCCGTACATATCCGGGAACGTTATTCTTTTATTGATCCCATCGAGCTTCGCTGGCTCACGCAGTCCACGTGGATCTATCTTATCATTACCATCCTTTCTTTGGTTGGATTTATTTCTTCTCAATTTTCCTTTCTTCCCATCACGTCGCACTTTGTCTGCAATGCCATCGGCATCCTTCTTTTTCTGGCGATTTTTTATTTGAGTTTTCATGGCATCCGTGCCTACACCATCGCAGAATATTACGGAACCGGTCAGCAGCCTGCGCCGGAACGCAATCCCATTCCTCCGGCAGCGAAACCGGACGAAGCCGAAGTGGGAAAATACAAGACATCTTCGCTCACCGAAGCCGAACAACAAACGATCTTTCAAAAGCTAGTGACCTTGTTTGAAGAACAGACCTTGTACCGGGAGCCCAAGCTTCAGTTGAGCGACGTGGCCGATGCGTTACACGTATCGCCTCACTTTCTGTCGCAAACCATCAATGCCACCACCGGCAAGCCGTTTTACGATTTCGTCAACAGTTATCGCGTCCGGCACCTGCAAGGGCTTTTGAAAGACCCGACGCAGCAAAAATTTACGATCCTCGCCCTGGGTATGGAAAGCGGCTTTAATTCAAAAGCCTCACTCAACCGGGTATTTCGTCAGGAAACCGGTTTGTCGCCTTCCGAATTTGCGCAACGCCATCAGGCGCAATTGGTCCTGCAATAACCTCGTGAGGGCAAGTTGTCACAATTGCATCAGGATGTCACACAATTTTTCGGGCATGCTGAAAAATGGCGAATGGCTGGACGGCAACGAATAAACTTTTTCACACGGCATCGCCTGGTACATTTTACGCTGCAAGAAGGGCGTTACGGCCCTGTCCTCTGTGCATTCAATGTACACCCGCGGTACCCGTCCGTAGTTGATATCGGTCAGCTGTAAAGGGGTGACGCCGGTCACAAAAGGTTCATCCGTTAGAATCAATTTTGCCAGCTCGGTAATGTAGTCGGGACAATCGTGGTAAAGCCCTTCTTTGTAAATGGCAGGTTGCAGGGTAGTACTCCGGGTTGTCTCATCTTTGATCACGAATGGTTTCAACACCCCTTCGGTATCCTGCATGGAATATTCGCGCTGCGTTTTTCCATCGGGAACGAGGTAAGCTGCAAGGTATACCAACTTCTCAATTTTGTCCGGGCGGTATTCAGCCGCCTGCGAAATCATGATTCCGTTTTTGCTGTGCCCTACGAGGACGGCTTTTCCCTGGACGGCGTCAAGGACATTTACAATTTTGGCCACGGCTTTTTCAAGGGTCACTTCGTGGACGGGCGTCTTGTCGCGGCCCATACCGGGTAGCTCGATTACCACCACCCGATGGCCGGCAGATGACAAAATGGGAACCACCAAATGCCAGTTCCAGGCGCTGTGCCAGGAGCCGTGAATGAGAATGAAGGTCTTTTTCGGATGCGACATGGTCATGATGTTAGCGTAACAATTATTCTTTGTGACGCAAAGCTATGTCCGGACTGAGGCCAAAGAAACCTGATTCTTGCTGTCTCATCACTTTCAATGGGCCGACTCACGGAGCAAATCCGACTCATTTTCTAAAAAACAGGGCTCGACTTATAGGATAAGGCGACCGGCGCGCGGCGTAAGGGCACTTTTGTGGCGTCATGAACGCAAAAACAAAAACCCACATTATGAAAAGAAATGAATTCCTTGTCACCACAAGCGGAATGGTGACCGCCGCCATGCTCTCCGGCTTCGGCTGGATGGAAACCGAAACGGACGCTGCATCCCGCGCCAACGGTGCACGCCGCCGCCCCGACCCGGCATCGTTTCACGAGCCGATCCTCCAGGTGCTGGCCATCGGTCTGAATGCCCCCAATCCCCACAACACGCAAGCGTGGAAATTTAAAATGATCAGTCCGACAGAAACGCTGTTCTATGTGGACGAAACGCGCCTCCTCACCGCCACCGACCCGATTGCGCGGCAAATCCACATTGGCTGCGGGTGTTTTATCGCGTTGTTTGAGAT
>Ga0209067_10000557_pt1 | contig 23721 bp, 16 predicted proteins | sample ColStrG_CSR_2013_FD_187199 | JGI IMG/M metagenome (GOLD analysis project Ga0209067, IMG submission 187199) | Freshwater sediment microbial communities in response to fracking from Pennsylvania, USA - Cold Stream Run_MetaG_CSR_2013 (SPAdes)... | ecosystem: Environmental > Aquatic > Freshwater >... | reverse complement strand
GCAGCCCACGCACCATGACCGGCCCCGGCGGCCCTGGCCCCGACGACCCCGGCGCGCCCCTCGCGGGCCTGCTGCGCATCGTCGACCGCCGCTCCGACCCTCCCGGGCGGGGCGCGGTCAATCGCGAGCGTTTCATCCGCCGCTTCAAGGACGACATCAAGCGCGCTGCCGACGAGGAGTTCGGCAAGCGTTCCATCAAGGACGTGGGCAAGGGGGGGCGCATCGCCATTCCGGGGCGCGGGCTCGCGGAGCCGCGCCTGCGCCACGATGAGGACAGCGGCAACCGGGATTTCGTGCTTCCGGGCAACCGCGAGTACCTGCCCGGCGACAGTATCCAGCGGCCCCGCGGCGGCGAGGGCGAAGGGGGCAGCGGCGATGAGGCCGGTTCGGGTGAGGGCAGTGACTCCTTCGCCTTCGCGCTGTCGCGCGAGGAATTCCTCGCGCTCTTCTTCGATGACCTGGAGCTTCCCAACCTCGAGCGCACGCGCTTTGGCGAGATCTCGATGGAGCGCATGCGCCGGGGCGGCTACAGCCGCGAAGGACTGCCCTCCAACCTGCTGCCGGGGATGACGGTGCGCATGGGCATAGCCCGGCGCATCGCCCTGCGTGGCGCGCTGGCCGAGCGCATCAGCGAACTCGAACAGGAGCTGTCCGGAACGGACCCGGCCCTGCGCCCCTCCCGTGAGGAGGAGATCGCCGCCCTGCGCCGCCGGCGCGAGAACCTGCCCTTCCTGGAGGACGTCGACCGCCGCTATCGTTCGCGCGTTCCGACCGCGGCACCGGCCAGCCGCGCCGTGATGCTGTGCCTCATGGACGTATCGGGCTCCATGGACGAGCGCAAGAAGGACCTCGCCAAGCGCTTTTTCGCGCTGCTCTACCTTTTCCTGGAGCGCAAGTATGGCCACGTCGACGTCGTCTTCGTGCGCCACACGGAAACGGCCGAGGAGGTCGACGAAGAGCGCTTCTTCCACGACCCGCAGACCGGCGGCACGCTGGTGCACCCGGCCCTGGAACTCGCGCACCGGATCATCACCACGCGCTTTGCCGGTCCGGACTGGAACGTGTACGTCGCTCAGGCCTCCGACGGCGACTGTACCGGCGAGGACGGCCGGCGCAGCGCCGGATTCCTCGAGCAGGACCTGCTGCCCCTGGTGCGCTATTACGCCTACATCGACATTCCCGGTTCCAGCGGCTGGTTCAACCGAACTTCAGACCTGTGGCAGAGCTACGACGTGATCCAGGGCAAGGCTTTCGCGCGCCGGGCCGTACACGAGCGCAGCGATATCTGGCCGGTCTTCCGAGAACTCTTTGCGCGCAAGCAGGCGGCATGATGGCAGGCATCGATATCAGCGCAACGGGAGCCTCTCGGGAAGAACGCGGCGAGCGGCCCGAGCCCGGAGCGGCCCAGCGCCCCTGGCCCAAGCTGCTCACCCGGCCCAGCGTGCCCATGCCCCGGCCCGGCCGGGAGCGCCGCGCCGAACCCATTGCCACGGGCAGCGAATGGACCCTGGCGATCCTGGAAAAGTACGACCGCGCCATCGCCGCGCATGCCCGGCGCTTTGGTCTGGACACCTATCCGATCCAGTACGAGCTCATCACGGCCAGTCAGATGCTCGACCTGTGCTCGACCGTGGGCATGCCGGTGCACTACCCGCACTGGAGTTTTGGCAAGCAACTTCTGTCGCAGGAGCACGGCTATCGCAAGGGCATGACGGGCCTCGCCTACGAGATCGTCATCAACACCTCGCCGTCCATCGCCTATCTCATGGAGACCAATACCCTGGCGCTGCAGGTGCTGGTGATGGCCCACGCCGGTTACGGCCACAACGCCTTCTTCAAGTCCAACTACCTCTTCCGCCAGTTCACCCAGGCCGACGCCATCCTCGATTACCTGCAGTTTGCCCGCGCCTTCGTGCAGGACTGCGAGGAGCAGTACGGCTGGCGTGAGGTTGAGGCCGTGCTCGACGCCTGCCATGCCCTGGCCTCGTACGGCGTGGACCGCTACCGGCGCCCGGCGCGCCTGTCGGTCAAGCGTGAGCGCGCCCGGCTCAGCGAGCGCCTGCGTTTTGCGCAGAAGCACTACAACCCGGATTTCGCGCACCTGCATATGCACGAGCGCGACGAGCCCGAGGCGGTCGAGGCCGACGCCTTCGATCCGCAGGAGAATCTGCTGTACTTCATCGAGAAGAACGCGCCGCGCCTGGCCCCCTGGCAGCGCGAGCTCGTGCGCATCGTGCGCAAGGTATCGCAGTATTTCTACCCGCAGCGCCTCACCAAGGTGGCCAACGAGGGCGCGGCGACTTTCTGGCACTACACGCTGCTCAACGAGCTCTACGATACCGGCGAGGTCGATGACGGCTTCATGCTCGAGTGGCTGGGCAACCATGGCGACGTGGTCGCCCAGCCGGCCTTTGATTCGCGCCATTTCCACGGTCTCAATCCCTATGCGCTCGGCTTTTCCATTTTCCGGGACATCCGCCGCATTTGCGAGGATCCCACCGACGAGGACCGCGAATGGTTCCCCAGCCTGGCGGGTTCCTCCTGGCAGGAAGCCATCGCCTTTGCCATGAGCAATTTCAAGGACGACAGCCTCATCGAACAATACCTGTCGCCCAAGGTCATGCGGGACATGCGCCTGTTCATGATGCACGACGGCGAGGAAGACCGGCAGCACTACGCCGTCGAGGCCATCCACAACGAGGCCGGATACAGCAGGGTGCGCCAGACCCTGGCGGCGCAGTATCGCAGCGAGGCCTATATCCCCACCATCGTCGTCGCCCGCTCGAGTGACGAATCCGAGCGCGCGCTGCTCCTGCAGCATCGCGTGGAGTCGGGGCGCATGCTCGATGGCCAGAGCGCCGAGACCGTGCTGGGCTACGTCAAGCAGTTATGGAAGTTCGACGTGGTCCTCGAGGAAGTCGATCCCGAAGGCCGGCGCCTGAAGATCCACCGCACCTGAACCGGTGCGGCCCCTGCGGGCCTACTGGCGGGCTTCGTATACGGCCCGCGCAGCCCGCAGCTGCTCCAGTACGCGCGCCTTCTCGGCCGCGCTGTTCCAGCTGGGGTGCGCGCCTGCCGCTTCCAGCACGCGATCCATCCACGCCATGAAGTAACGGGCATCCTGCGGCGAGCGCGGAGCCTGCCCCGCAACCGTGATGTAGACCGGACTCGTGGTCGCATAGACCGTGCTGTCGAGGATGGGGTAGTGCTCACCCGCGCTGTGCGCGCGCAGCAGGCACCAGCCACTGCCCGTGAGCGGCAGGGTGCCGCTCACGTCCGCGCGCGTGCCTGCCGCTTCCACGGCCAGCGAGCGCACCACCTGGCCGTTGCACACGACCTCCAGGTGATCCACCGCAACCAGCGACTGCAGGTGCGCCCGGAAGGCGACGGTGCCGGGCGCCTGGGCATAGCGCAGCTCGGCGCCGATGGGCGCCTGGTCCAGCGTGAAGTCCAGGAGCGGGCCGTTGGTGGCGAAGCTGCGCCCCGCCTGCAGTCCGGCCAGCCAGGCACGCACGTCCAGCGGACCGGCGGGCACGCGCACGTAGGCGCGGTTCATGCCCACGGGCCCGCGCAGCGAGGCGTAATTGGCCATGGCATCCGTGCCCCCGGCCGTGGGCAGGCGAAAGCCCAGATTCAGCAGCCGGTACCAGACCTGCGCCGTGATTCGGTAATCGGAGAAACCCAGGATTTCGATGTAGTCGACCTTGCCCAGCGCCACGTCCACGGGCAGCGCGTTGGACAGCGCCTCGTTGGTGGCGTAGGGATGGGGTTCGTCGTCGTAGGGGTGCACGTAACCCACCAGCCCGCCGCGCGCATGGACGAGGTCGGCGATATCGGCGTTGGTCGGGGCAAGGCTGGCCGCAGCCGTGTTGGTGTAGGCGGCGTAGCCGGGCAGCAGGATGCCCCCCGAAGCGCCGAGGATGCCCAGGTGTCCCCAGTAGCTGGTGTGATACTCCTGCCCGTGCAGTATCAGGTGCTCGGCCGTGGAGGCCGGGTCCAGGCCACGGCCACTGTAGGCGATGTCCGGGAAGCGCTGCTCCTTGTTGACGATGAGGGAGTGGACGATATCCACGTCCTCGGCGGCCGCCTGTTCCAGCAGGTGCGCCGGGTCGTTGCGGTACCAGCCGCCGTAATTCATGTGCACGTGCGCGTCGCCACTGATCCAGTGGCCTCCGCCCCAGGCGGGAGTATCGAGCTTCTCCCAGTGCGTTGCGAGGCTGGTCACAGCGTTCGCGCGTATGTCTACGGTGGACACCACGCGCTCCCGGCGCAGGCCCTGCAGGATCTCCACCGTGGCCGGCCCTGCGGGCAGTTCCAGCGTGACGTCGCCGCTGGCATGGAAGTAATGCGCCTCAAACGGCCTTTGCGTGCGGTCAAAACCGTCGTCGGCATGGATCCAGGCGCCCACCGGTGCAAAGAAGCGCCCGTCCGCACCCGTCACTGCAATGCGCGCGGCAGCCGCAGCCCCCTGGGCATCCTGCAGGTGCAGCACGAGCTGTCCGCGCGGGTGCAGCCAGCGCCGTTCGCGCACCGCAAGGCTGCGCTCGGCGCCACCGAGCACCTCGTGCAGGCGCAGTTCCAGGCCGCCGTGTTCATTGGAGACGTAGGCAATCCGTTTGCCGTCCGGCGACCAGCGTGCTCCCACCGCATCGAACTCGCCATAGCCCAGGGGGAAGGCATCGCCGCCCGCTGCGGGCATGAGCCAGAGCTGGTGCCAGTTGCGCCCCAGGTAGGAGCTGTAGAGCAGGCGTGTGCCATCGGGCGAGACATCCGGGCGTGCGCGCCAGTTGGTTTCCTCGTAGTGGATTTCCCGCGCCGGGGCACCCGGCACGGCCGGCATCTGCCAGAAGCCTCCCGTGCCATGGATGTGGCCCCGGTTGGAAACGTAGGTGATGCTGCGGCCGTCGGCTGACCAGGCCGGGCTGATTTCATGGTCGTAGGCGCTGTAGTAGTAGCGGTGCAGCGGGCTCTTCTCTTCACCGGTCAGGCGTACCGGCGTGCCCATACCCGCTCCCGTCATGGGAGCCACAAAAATGTGAAAGTGCTTCTGGTAGGCGGTGGATACGAAGACCAGCGCACTGCCGTCGGGCGCATAACGCGGCTCGACGTTTACGGCCCCGCCCTGGGTGAGCTGCTGGCGCCGGCCGCTGGCCAGATCCAGCAGCCACAACTCGAGCGCGCTGTTCTGGTAGGACACGTAGACGATGGAGCGGCCATCCGGCGACCAGTCCGGCTGGTAGTCGTAGCCGGGCCCGTCGGTGATCTGTACGGCCACGGCGGAATCCAGGCGCTGGCGCCACAGCGAACCGGCCATGGAGTAAACCAGCTCCTGGCCGTCGGGGGAAAACGCCAGGCTGCTGGGGCCGCCAGTGAGCTGCGGCAGGTACAGTTCGTGGTAGTAGTAGGGGTGCGGCAGGTCGATCTGCTCAAAAACCGGACGGCGCTCCGCCTGTGCGGGCGGCACCAGCAGCGCCAGCGCCAGTGGCGCCATCAGGGCCGCCAGCAGGCAGCGCGCACTGGCAAGGAGAGGTACGGGGCGCTTCTCAGACATGGTGGCTCCTTGCGGACCGGTGCGGGCGCACCGGCGCACAACGATACCCGCCCTGCGGTGCGATTGGCCAGCGGTAAGATCCGCCGTGGCTCCCCGCATCGCATCGTTTTCCAACACCTACGCCCGGCTGCCGGCGCATTTTTATGCGCGTGTCGCCCCGACGCCCGTCGCGCGGCCCCGGCTCCTTGCACTCAACGGCGCGCTGGCCCAGGAACTGGGCCTGGAGCTCGCTGGCCAGGAGGCGGATACCCTGGCTGCGCTGTTTGCCGGCAACCAGCTGGCCGAAGGATCCGAGCCCATCGCCCTGGCCTATGCGGGTCATCAGTTCGGGGGCTTCTCGCCGCAGCTCGGTGACGGCCGTGCCATCCTGCTGGGCGAGGTGCGCGACACCACTGGCGTGTTGCGGGATATCCAGCTCAAGGGTTCAGGCCGCACGCCCTTCTCCCGCCGGGGCGATGGCCGTGCTGCGCTGGGTCCCGTGCTGCGCGAGTATCTTGTGAGCGAAGCCATGCATGCCCTGGGCATTCCCGCCACGCGCGCGCTGGCGGCGGTGAGTACGGGGGAGCTGGTCCGGCGCGAAACCGCCCTGCCGGGTGCGGTTTTCACGCGCGTGGCGCGCAGCCACGTGCGAGTAGGCACTTTCCAGTATTTTGCTGCCCGCGGCGACGAGGACGGCGTGCGCGTGCTGGCTGACTACGTTATCGACCGCCTGTACCCCGAGGCGCGCGGCGCCGCGCGCCCTTACCTGGCGCTGCTCGACTGCGTTTCCCAGGCACAGGCGGAGCTGATCGCCCGCTGGATGGGCGTGGGCTTCATCCATGGCGTGATGAATACCGACAACATGGCCATTTCCGGCGAGACCATTGATTTTGGTCCCTGCGCCTTCCTGGAGGCCTATGACCCCGACACGGTCTTCAGCGCCATCGATGAGTCGGGCCGCTATGCCTTTGGCAACCAGCCGCGCATGGCCCAGTGGAACCTCACGCGCCTGGCTGAAACCCTCCTGCCGCTCGTCGATGCGCAGGAGCAGCGCGCCGTCGAGCTCGCGCAGGAGTGCCTGGCCGCCTTCCCCGGACACTTCGACGCGCACTGGCAGGCGGTGCTGCGCGCCAAACTCGGTCTGGTCAAGGAGCAGGCGGGTGACCAGGATCTGGCGATGGATCTGCTCGATCTGATGCGGGGCGGCCAGGCGGATTTCACGCTGACGTTTCGGGAACTGTGCAGTGCGGTTGAGGGAGGCCAGGGACCGCGGGCGCGCTTCGCCGATGGACCTGCCTACGCTGCCTGGGAGGCCCGCTGGCAGGCGCGCCTGCGCGCGCAGGCCCGGGATCCGCTGGCATGCGCCCAGAGCATGCGCCGCGCGAACCCGGCCTACATACCGCGGAACCATCGCGTGGAGCAGGCACTGCAGGCTGCGGTGCGAGAAGAGGACACCGGACCTTTCGCCCGCCTGCTGGCCGTGCTGGGACGCCCCTATGAAGAGCAGCAGGGCAGCGCCGACTACGCACTGCCCGCACTGCCCGAGCAGCGCGTCTTGCGTACTTTTTGCGGTACGTGAGAACGGGGGGGCGCACCTGGCACGCGCACGCGTACATCGCGGGCGCCATGCACAAGGAAAGCTCAGAATGTCCCGTTGATACTGGCACCGCCGCCAAAGTCCGGACCACCTGCCCCGGAACCTTTTAGTACGTAGGCTTGCAGGCGCCATTGTGGTGCCAATTTCCAGCCGGCCGACGCGGTCACGTCCCGCGACGCGCCCGATGCCGCGGACACGGCACCACTGGCATTGACGCTCAGGCCAAGTGACGCACGCTCACTGAGCTTGTACGATCCCCCCAGTGATCCTGACGCCACGCCGCTCTTCAGCCGTATGTAGGGAGAACTGCCCAGCGAGGTGTATGCCGCATCAGCCAGCAGGCTCAACCCATCAAACGCCTTGAACAGGTCCACCTCTGCGGTGTAGTCGTTCTGACCGGTTCCCAGGCCCTGGTCCCGGTTGGCAGTGCCGAATTTCACCTTGCCGGTCAGGTCCACGCCGAAGCGAGCCTCCTCGTTGAAATAGGCATCGTAGCTAAGCGCGCTCGTAATGTCCCCCAGGCCCATGGCCATGGAACCGGCTCCGTGCCGCCCGCGTCCCTTCGGATTGGTGTTGGCCGTGGCCCCGACCCCGGGGACGACGCCTGTTCCGCCCGTAACGATCAGGTAGGGGACCGTCAGCTTTACCGTCCAGTCGTCCGTGTTGTAGCTCAGGAAGAAAGGCAGTGAGGTGATGCTGGTCGTGGTTTTGCTTCCGTATTTCCCGGATGTGTAGTTGGCTGCCGCGCCTGCACCGAGCGCGCTTTCATCCGCCCTGGCCGAAGCCGACAGCACGAGTGCGCCAAAGCAGGTCGCCAGCAGTTGTGCGGCTGGCAGCAGAGGTTTCTTCACGTTTGATCTCGCATTAAGGATAGGAACGCGCCGCAGCGTGCGCAACGGCCGCTGCGGCGGTAGGGACAGGCACAAGTTTCGTGTACTGCGCTTCCGGCGATCGCCGGAATAAACCCTCAGTGCGTGAGCTTTTCGGGCTTGGCCAGGCGGGCGGCTTTCAGGGCTTCCTTGTCGGCCTTGAGTTGCGCCTTGTCCTGTTGGGCCTGGGCCTTGTCGGCAGCCAGCTTGGCCTTGTCCGCGGAGAGCGTTGTGGCCGGAGCGCCACTGGCCTTGTCGCTAACCAGCTGTGCCTTGTCGGCCTTGCGTGCCGTTATATCCGACTGCAGTTTGGACTTGTCCGCCAGGACCGTTGCCTTGTCCGCGGCGATGGTGGTGCTGGAGCCGTCCGATGAGGTGGTGGCCTGCGCCCAGGCGCCGGCGCTGCACAGGGATGCCAGCACGACGGCCAGCGTTCGGAGATTCGATTTCATGCGTTCATTCCTTTGCGTGTCATGAAGGTGAGGGAACCGGCAGCGCAGACCGTCTCAGCAGTCCCGTGCCGCTCCTGTGAGGAAGTCTACGGAGCCAATCGCTCATGCAAGAAGCGCCAAAGTAACCGCTCGTAACCGAACCCTAAGGGTGTTGGTGCCCCGAAAGCTTGTCGATCTGACCCTGGCTGCACCCCAGTCTGCGGGCGCCAGCCGGAGCAATCACCCCCGGTCGGCTCCTTGGCGCCAGGTTCCTGCACAAGCCGGCAGGCTCGCAATCCGTTACATATTTCGCATCTGCTTTCGGCAGCATCGCCATCGAAACGCACGTCAACCCGCCCGCTTTTCCCGGGCAGTAGAGCGCCTAGAGGTCCCAGAGCGTGTCCTGGGCCGGCGCTTCGCGTACCGTGCCATCCCGCCCAGCCCGGCGCGCCGCGGCGAGCAGCCGGACCTCAAAGACCACTTCACCCAGGGCCACCGGGTCGAGCACCAGATTCCAGTGGTCTATGCCCGGCAGCTGCTTGACCGGCACTGCGCCTTTGCCGGCCGCCAGAGCGGCGCTCAAGCTCCCCGGATCTACCAGCTGGTCGTCTTCGCCGACGAGCACGCGCGCAGGTTGAGACAGGGTCCGCACCCGTGCAGCACCCGCGTCCAGGGCTTGCAGGGCCGCCCACAGGCCATAGCGGTAGTGCGTCGTAAAAAATCCGGCAGCTTCGGTGCCCAGGCGCAGTCGCCCGCACGGGGCCGCATCAAAGGCGCGCAGGCCCAGCGTGCGCAACAGGCCAAGGGCCGCCATGCGTGCACTACCGGTGCTGGCAATGCGCGCGTAGGCGCCCTCGTGCAGGCAGGTGGCGTCGAACAGCGGGGCAAGGAACAGGTAGTCGGAGAAAAGCGCGCGCCGCGGACCCAGCGCGATGCGCAGTGCCAGTGTCGCTCCCGCGTCATAGCCCAGTAGCGTCGTGGCCTCGGGCAGGCGCACGTGGCGGGCCAGATCCTCGATGTCGTCCTCGAGCTGGCCGGCGTGGGCGGCACATCCGCGCGGACCGGACGCGCCGTGCCCTCGTATATCCAGCACATAGGCCGACAGCCCGGCGCTGCATAGCGCCCGGGCCAGCCGGTGCAGCTGTTGCCCACTTGCGCCCAGTCCATGCAGGAGCAGCACACTGCCACCAGAGCGCATCCCCAGCGGAGGGTAGGCACGAAATGCAAGGCTGCTGCCGTCGCGTGCCGTAAACGGGCTGGCCTGAGGCAGATCGGCAAAAGCGGTGCCGCAGAAAAACGTTCCCAGCGGCATTTCCTGGACAGGGGCGCGCGGCCCACCGAAGCGCACACCAAGTCCCAGCACGAGCGCGCCGAACAGGAGCGCCCCGAACAGGACCGCGGCAGCGGTAGCAAGGGCGACGAACATGGATCAGACCGGCAGGAACCTCGGGTTCAAGGGTGACGCCGTGCGGGCTCCGACGGGCCGGCCCGTCTAGTTGCCGCCACCCAGCAGGCGCACGAAGCGATGGAAGAAGGCCATGCCCTCGTCAAAATCGACCACCCGCACGCGTTCATCGCGGCCATGGGCGCGCACGTCGTCCACATCGATGGCGACTCCGCAGAAACCATAGCTCGGGATGCCAGCCGCCATGGTGTAAATGCTGTCCGAAGCACCCGGTTCCATTTCCGGCAGGATGGGAATGCCGGGCCAGCGCTCGCCCACGCTTTTTTGCAGGGCGGCGAGCAGCTCGGCGTTGACCGGCGGCGGGTTCATGGCCATGGTGGCGGGCGCCCGTGCGCGCAGCTTGCCATCGGCCGGATCCACCCAGCTCACGCTGACGCCGGGATCGGCCACGATGCGCTGCAGATCAGCCTGCACCTCCTCGAGGGAGTGCCCCGGCAGGATGCGGCAGTTGACGTTCGCGCTGGCGCGCTGCGGCAGTGCGTTGTTCGCATGTCCGCCCTGCAGCATCGTGGCCGTGCAGGTGGTGCGCAGGCGCGCGTTGTAGATCGGGTCCTGGGTTAGGCGCTCGGCGGCCTGGGTATCCATTGGGGACTGCAGCACGGCCAGGATGTCCTGCGCGCGCTGCCCGGTCTCGAGTTTGGCCATGTTCTGCAGCCAGGCCCGCGTGATCGCATTGAGCTCCACCGGGAGCGGGGAATGCTCCAGCCGCACCAGCGCCTGCGCAAGCTGGTAGATGGCGTGGTCCGGGGTGGGCAGGGAACTGTGGCCGCCCCGGTTCGTGGCCAGGAGTTCAAAGTCGCCGTAGAGCTTTTCGGCGGCCTCCAGGTTAAAGGCGGTGGGTCTGCCGGCCACGGCGTCAACACCGCCGGCGTCCTGGTTGATGGCGAACTCCGCGTCCACGAGATCCCGGTGCTCGGCGAGCAGCCACTTGACCCCGTTGCTCGTACCCGCTTCCTCATCGGCGGTAAGCGCCAGGATGAAATCGCGGTCCGGCACGAAACCTTCCGCGTGCAGGCGGATGAAGGTGGCCATGGCGATGGCATCGGCATCCTTCATGTCCTGCGTGCCCCGTCCGTAGAAATAACCGTCCTTTTCCTGCAGGGTGAAGGGGTCCAGGTTCCAGTCCTCGCGGTGTGCCTCAACCACGTCCAGATGCCCCAGGATCAGCACGGGTTTGTGCCGGCCGCTGCCGCGCAGTCGCGCCACCAGGTTGCCCCGTTTGGGGTTGCTGCCGACGAGCACCTGCACGTCTGCCGCGGGGAAGCCTGCGGCCAGCAGGCGCCGGGCCATGGCACGCGCCGCGCCGGCGGTGTCCCCCACGGATTCCGTGGTGTTCATGTTGATGAGTTCGCGCAGGATGTCCCGCGCCAGCGGGTCGGGCGCGGCGGGATGGCCGACTCCGGCCAGCGTGGCCAGCGCTGCCCGCACCTCCTGCTTGAGCGCGGGACCGCGCAGCCGCGCCAGTTCCGGCAGCGTGCGCCCCTGCCCAAGTATCTGGGCGACGCGATAACCCACGTAATAGCCGCTGCGCGGCGGCAGTTCCGGGCGGTGGTTGCGTGAGTAGAAGAAGGCCGCGTATTCGTCCCGGTCCAGCGAGTCGGACTGCGCAAGCAGTTCGCCCGCCAGCGCGGGCAGCATGGCCTGTGCGCGCTCGGCCAGGCCCGGCGCGAGCAGCACCTGGTCCTGTGTGCTTGCGGGATTCATCTGTGCACTCACGTAGGTGGCGAGACCCTCTTCCCACAGTGAGTCCCACAGCGGCACATCATCGTCTGCAAGATCGGGTGCCACCTGGGCGTGATAAAGGTGGAAGAGCTCATGGTCAAAGAGCACCTGCAGGTTCTCGTCGGGCGCGTGATAGCGCGCAATGCCGTCGATCCCGAAGAGCAGTGCCGTGTTGCCCGCCACCGTGCGCGTCGCGCCGTCAAAACTGAACAGCGAGACGGTGAAGATCACGCGCTGCGTGGGCGCAAAATCGGGAAAGGTGGCGGCAAACTGGCGGGAGTAGGCGGGCAGCTGGGCGCTGGCCGTGTCCGACAAGGTCCGCATGCGCGCCAGGTAGGGCTGTACGTCGTTCAGGTAACGCCGCACCAGCGCCTGCGGGTCCGCACTGCCTCCCTTGCCGCTCAGCCCGGCCTGGTTCAGCACGCTGGCATCAAAGAGTTCCGGGTTGGCCCCGACGACCTGGTCCAGGAAGCGTTGCGCGCGTTCCGGCTCGGACAACGCGCTGCTGCTGTCCCAGAACTTCCAGAACACCGGCATGGTGTTGGTAACCGCGAGTCGCGCCGTGGCGGGTGCGGCATCGGCAGCGCAGGCTCCCGGCGCTTGCGCCAGGCTGGCCAGCAGGCAACTGGAGATGAGAACAAGACGCAGGCGTGCGCGCATGGGGAACTCCGTAGTGCGCCAAGCATCGGCCGGGCGGCGCGGCAGAGTCTACCCGCGCCCGGCCTGGCGCCGGTAGGGTGCCGGCAGCGCAATGGTGCCCATGCCCGCCGGCGGGCGTGGCGCCGCTTTCCAGCCGTGCCCAACCACGATCTCGAAACGCAGGCCAATGCGACCGTCAGCGCCGGTCTGCGCTGCCAGGGCGGCGTGCAGGGCGCGCGCCTGCCGTCCGCCCGGAAGGCCCTGCGCACGGTCCGCGCGCGGGTTGCCGCCGAGGGCGCGCACTTCGGCCAGCAGGGCGCTGGCGCTGGGGTAACGCAGGTCCAGGTTCTCCACCTCCATGACCGGCGCCTCAAAACCCGCCGCCACCAGCATGTCCCCATAGTCGTGCATGTCGACGTAGGGCATGGGCAGTGCCGCCGGCAGCGCCTGGGCACAGGCCTGCCGCAGTTGCAGCAGGGTATCGGGTCCGTAGCTGCTGAAAAACAGCAGGCCACCGCTGCGCAGGACGCGCGCAATCTCGGCCACGACCGCGTGCGGGGCTGGATGCCAGTGCAGCATCAGGTTGCAGAACACCATGTCGAGGCTGCCATCAGCGAACGGCAAGGCGTCGGCGTTGGCGCACACGCGCAGTGCCGTGCTCTTGCCACGCGCTAGCAGGCCGCGCAGGCGCTGTGACCAGGACGACTTTGCACCGTCGGCGTGCAGGCGCGCGGGCGAGAGGTCCACGCCCAGCCACTGGGCCTGCGGAAACTGGGACTGCAGGGCGGCGCGGCTGTCCCCCGATCCGCAACCCAGATCGAGCAGGCGCTGCACGGGGTGGCGCAGGTAGGACAGCCGCTCGACCATGCGGGTCGACACTTCCCGCACCAGGGCGTCGTGCGCGGCGTGGCGCGGCGCACGCGCGTCGAACTGGCGCTGCACGGTGTGGGGGTGGATGTCGACGCGGGCTGCAGTCACGGGGGCCATCGTGTAGACCGGGGGGCGATGCGCGAATGCCGCCAACGGTAGTGTCGGGGCAAGGCTGCGCAGTATAGGCTGACCCCATGGCCCCTCTGCACTGCCCAACCCGACCACACCCCGCCTGGTCCTGTTTCGGGGCCGCCCTGCGGCGCGCCCTCGCGCCGTACTGCGTGGTCTGTGGCGTACGGCGCGTGCCGTCCACGGGCGAACCCGCCTGCACCGCCTGCGTCGCTGATTTCTTCCCGGCGCAGCAGCACCGCTGCCCGGTATGCGCCCTGCGTCTGCCCGGCAGCGTGCCTGCGGCCATGCCGGCCCGGCCGTGCGGCAACTGCCTGCTCAGCCAGCCGGCCTTTGACGCCACGATTGCCCTGGCCGATTACGCCGCCCCGGTGGATGGCCTGATTGCCGCGCTCAAGTTCCATGCCCGCCTGGACGTCGGCTGGGCGCTGGGCTGGCTGCTGGCGCAGCGGGTGGCTGCCGCCTGCCCGGGACAGGCGCGCCCGGCGGCGGTGCTGCCCCTGCCGCTCTCCGCGCTGCGCCTGCGCGAGCGGGGCTACAACCAGTCCGAAGAAATCGCGCGCACGCTGGCGCGCCAGCTGCAGCTTCCGCTACTGCGGGGTGCGCTGCTGCGCGTGCGGCACTGTCCTACCCAGCAGGGCCTGGGCCTGGCGGAGCGCCGCACGAATGTGCGCGCCGCCTTCGCCCTCGCGCCGGGTGCGGTGGGCCTGGTTGCGGGGCGCCACCTGCTGCTGGTCGATGACGTGCTTACCACCGGCAGCACCCTGGGTGAGGCCGCCGACTGCCTGCGGCGCGCCGGCGCGGCACGGGTGGCCAATGCGGTGGTGGCGCGCACGCCATAATGACGGGCATGTTCCACGTCGTCCTGGTCTCGCCCCAGATCCCGCCCAATACGGGCAACGTCATCCGGCTGTGCGCCAATGCCGGTGCGCATCTGCATCTGGTGCAACCCCTGGGGTTCCCCATCGATCACGCCAAGATGCGCCGCGCCGGCCTCGACTACCACGAGTTCGCAAGCCTGCGGGTGCATGACAGCGTCGCGGCCTGGCGCAGCACCGAGGCGCCGGATCCGGCCCGCATCTTCGCCTACAGCACGCGTGCTACGCGCTGCTACGCCGAGGTGGCCTATGCGCCAGGCGACTGGCTGGTCTTCGGGTCTGAAACCAGCGGCCTGCCCGATGACTTTTTACTGGGCCTGCCGCCGGAGCAGCGGCTGCGCCTGCCCCTGCAGCCGGGCAACCGCAGCCTGAATCTTTCCAACACGGTGGCCATCGCCGTCTACGAAGCCTGGCGCCAGCACGCCTTTACAGGCTCACGTTGAACTCCACCGCGACAAAGCGTGGCGGCGTCACCGCCGCGTACGGCGTGCCCAGCGTCCAGGTCGCCTGGCCGCCGGGCGACATCACGTAGCGCTTGTCCAGCGCGTTGTTGGCCAGCAGGGCTACGCCGTAGCGATGGTCCTCGGTGGACCAGGCCAGGCGCAGGTCGACGCGGCTCTGGGCCTCGCCCGTGTGCACCGCGCCACTGCTCAGGCAGCCGAACTCCTCGGTGATCTGCGTATTGCAGCGCGTGGCAGAGGTGTGCGTACCCTGCAGGACGAATTCGCCCTTGCCTCCCAGCACCGGCCAGCCCAGCCGTGCCCCGGCGGCCACCGTGAACAGGGGGGTGCCCACCGGCTGACCATCGAGGCTCACGGAATGGCCGGTGAAATGATCCACGAAGGCGTACTGGTCATAGCGCTGGCGCAGGTATTCGCCGGTACCAAAAACCGAAAGATCGTGCGCCACTTCCATGCGCCCGGCCAGATCCATGCCCCAGGCGCTCTGGTTGCTGTTGCTGATGTCGTACACCGGCAGGGTGCCGGCATTGACCAGGGTGATGCTCTGCAGGTTCGTGAAGCGGTAACGGAACAGCGAACCCTCCAGCGAGGCGTGCTGTTCGGGCAGGGCGCTCTTGAAACCCAGCTCATAGTTGCTCATGTGCTCGGGCTCGAAGCGCGCCAGCGGGTTGAAGACGTCGTAGCCGCCCGCCTGGTAGCCGCGCGCCACCGAGGCAAACGCCATGGTGTGTGCGCCCAGCTTGTGGTCCAGTACGAGGCGTGGGCTCAGGTCCGTCCAGCTGTGCGAGGCCGATACCGGTTGCGCCGCCGCCAGCGCCGCGTTCTGGAAGATGATGTTCGTGAGCGGGGCCGAGGCCGTGGCTGCGCCGATCGCCTGGCCAAAGGTGAGCGCCTGGCCGAAGAGCCCGGGCGTTGCGGCCAGGAACTGGGCATCAAGCGCGCTGGCCTGGTAGGGGGGCACGAACCAGCGCACCTCCTTGCGGTCGCCCGTCCAGCGCAGGCCCGTGGTGAGATTGGTGGTGGTGTCCAGGTGCCAGATCACGTCCCCGTACAGCGCATAGGAGTTTGTGCGGCTGGTATTGATCATCTGCTCCTGCCAGGGGTTGCCCAACCCCAGGCCGCCGAACTGCCCGGCAAACAGTGATCCGCCCTGGGTGTTGGCGTAGAGGGTGTCGATGGAGTTCGTGTTGATGTTCACCGTGCTCACCTGGTCGGCGTGGGCATGGTAGAGGCTCACGCCCGCGATCCAGTCGCGCAGCGCGTCCTGCGAGGCCAGCTTGAATTCCTGCTGCACGCTGGCATTGACCTCCGCGTTGACCGTGTTGAGGTAGGTCGCCGGGTTGGCGGTTCCGTCGTTGTCCTCGCTGTTGTAGGAACGGAAATGGCGGTACGCACTGGTGCTCGTGAACGTGAGTCCGGCCAGCAGGGTTTGCGCGCGCAGCGTGAGTCCGTCCAGGGTGCGCGATTCCCGGTTGGGAGCATCATTGCGCAGGGGCGTGTTGAGCGGATTGACGAACTCGCCGGCAGACGGCAGGCCCGGCGGGGCCGTACCCGCGGCAACCTGCACGAGGCCGAAGGCAGGCCGGGCGGCCTGGTCCAGTTTCTCGTGCTCCCAGGAGGCGATGAAACGGGTGTCGGCAGCCGGCGACCACTTGAGCGCGGTGCGCGTGCCCCAGCTGCCGTCGCCGCCCATCTTCTGTCCGGTCGCCTCGTTGGTGACCCAGCCGTCGCTGTTCTTGCTCACGGCCGACACCCGCAGTGCGCTGGTGTCGCCCAGGGCCGTGTTGAACATGGCCTCCGCGGCGATGGTGTTGAAGCGTCCGTAGCGTACGCGGGCCTCGCCGTCGGTGGCCTGCTCCGGCTCATTGGCGAGTATGGAGATGGCGCCTGCGGCGCTGTTGCGCCCGAACAGGGTTCCCTGCGGACCCTTGAGCACCTCCACGCGCTGCACGTCGTTGAAGTTGAGCAGCGAACCGCCGGTCTTGCCGGTGTACACGCCATCCACATACACCCCCACGGGGGCATCGGTGCCCACGCCGAAGTCACCCGTGCCGATGCCGCGCAGCGCAAAATTGGGCTGCGTGGGCTGCGATCCGTCCACGGTAAAACCCGGTACGTAGCCATTGATGTCCGAGAGGTTTTCGGCACCCAGATCGGTGATCTGGCGCATGTCCACCACCTGCATGGCGATAGGAACGTCGCGTTCGGACTGTTGACGCGACTGCGCCGTCACGACGATGTTCTCGATGTCCTCGGGTGCCGGCGGTTCAGCCGCCAGCGCGAGGCTCGCGGACAGGGAAAAGGCGGCGGCAACGGCGGCAGGCAGGCGGCGCTGTACTGGTGTGGACTTCATCCCATCTCCTCTTCGGGCACGGGCCCGCAGTTCTTCTTCTGGCGCTGTCCGGTGTGGCCGCTGGTCTGCGCCAGCGTGCCACGAACCCGGCTTGCACCGGGTTCACACCGGGGTTTATTTCACGGTAAGCAGGTACTGCGCTACGGCCAGGCGCATGTCGGGGCTCAGGTGCGCCTGTGCGGGCATGGGCGGGAAATCATCGCGCTTTTTGACCGGTTTGGCGATGTAATCGGCGATGCCCTGTGGGTTTCCCGCATACAGCGCCTGGATGACCTCGGTCGGCGGTCCGATCATGCGCAGCTTGTAGGCGTGGCAGCCGGCGCAGATGGCCGAATAGAGCAGCTTGCCCTTGTCCTGGGCCGCGATCTGGCGCGGCTCGGCCGGCTGGTCGAGCAGGTAGGTGCGTATGTCCGAGGTGTCATGGCGTTTGCAGGGCACCCAGCTGCGCAGGCCCACGGACTTGAATCCGGCCTTGTCCAGCGCACAGCTGTCCTTGCCGCCTCCTGCCGCGACGACGTCCGGCCCCTGGCGCGTCAACTCCGTGAGCATCAGCGCCTTGATTTCGTCTATGGGCTCCGTGCCGTTGTTCGCAAAGAAATTACGCAGGATCTGGATGCGATCCGGGTTGGGGTCGGCCTCCGGGTCGGGCGTGACGTTGGCAAAGGACTTGTGGTCGACGACGATGACGCCGGCGTTCTTGTTGTCGCGGATGAGGTTGTTCTCGACGATGACGTCGTCGGCGGCCATGATGATGATTCCCGAACCCGACGGCGCCCCTGACACGATCGAGCCCTCAGCGGCGAAATTCTTGTGGTTGTTGCCCACGATGACATTGTTGCGGATGACCACGTCATAGGTGGTCTTGATGGGCAGGCCCGGCGTGATGAAGGTCAGGATGCCCGCGGCGTTGTCGGTCACCGTGTTGTTCTCCACGATGGCGTGGCGTGAATTCTCGATCTCGATTCCGGCAACGTTGCCGAACACCTCGTTGTGCGCCACATGGATGTTGTCGGACATGCCCACGTAGATGGCGGCGTCCTCGATGCCGGTGAGCACGTTGTATTCGACAAGGCCATTTTTCCCCAGTTCGGGGAAGATGCCGTACACGCCCGTATTGGCGATCCAGTTGTGGCGGATCACGAAGTTGTTGCCCGCCTGGCCCATGATGGCGTTGCCCTTGTACCCGATGATGTGCAGGTTCTCCACGCGCACGCCGTTGCCCGAATACAGCACCGCGTCATTGCGTTTGCCCTCGCCATCAAAGATCGGCCAGGCGTCGCCGCGGATCACGCCCACGAGGGCGATGTTGTCCTTGTCGATGTAGAGCGTCTCGTGATACAGACCCGGCATCACCTGTACTGTGTCGCCCGGCTGGGCCCGTCCGATGGCCTCCTGTACCGACTGCCCGGGCTGGACCGTGATGAGCTGCCCGTGGCCGGTGCCTGCCGGGTTGGCCATCAGGGAGGCGGCAGTGCCCGCGCCGCCCTGGCGCGCCACCTGCAGCGCGGTGTCCGCGGAGCCGCCGGTATCCGACGCCGTTTCGCCCGTGCCGGAATGCTGTCCGGCAAGATAGCCGGCGGCCACCGAGAGCAGGAAGCCGGCAAGCACCAGCAGGTTTCGGGTTCTCATGGGACGTTCTCCAGAGGGGGTTGGGGGGAATTCAGGGACCGGCGCTCAGGCCGGAGGGCAGCATCCGGGGGCGCTCGGGCTTGAAGGATTCGTCGGTGAGCGCGCCCAGGAAGGCGACCAGTGCATCGATCTCGGCATCGGAGAGCCGCGGTTCGCTGATGTGCCAGTGCAAGGAGAGGTGTTCGCCGGCCGGGACGGCGTGTCCGCGCCCCAGCGTATAAAAACGCACGGCCTCGCGCAGCGTAGCGAAACGCCCCGAGTGTTCGTAGGGTGCGGTGAGCGCGACGTTGCGCAGGCTGGGCACCTTGAAGCCGGCGCGCAGGCGCGCCTCGCCGCTGACGGCCTGCGCGCCCGGGTCCAGCGCGCGCCCGTCGGGCTCGGGGGTTCCCAGCACGGCGAGCTGCTGGTTGGTGAAGAGCGGCGGCGTGTGGCATTCGGTGCAGCGTGCCACGAAGGAGCGGAACACGTTGAGCCCCGCGAGTTCCTCGCGTCCCAGCGCGTCCGCTAGGCCATGCGCATACAGGTCGTAACGGCTGTTGAGCGATACCAGTGAGGACTCGAAGGCGGCGAGCGCGGTGTACACCTGCGCGCTGCGTATGCCGGGGCCGGCGTCGGCAAAGGCCGTGGCAAAGAGCGCGCGATAGGCTGCGCTCGCGTTCAGGTGCGCGAGCAGCTGCTGCGGCGTATTGCCCATTTCACGCGCGCCGTACAGGGGGCCCTGCATCTGCGCTTCCAGGCTGTGGGCGCGCCCATCCCAGAAGAAGCGCCGCAGGAAACCCGCGTTCCATAGGCTGGGAGCGTTGCGGGCGTTCTCCTGGCCACCGATTCCGCGGCTGCGTGCGAGGCCATCGGAAAAACCCTGGTCCGGGTTGTGGCAGTTGGCGCAGGCTACGCGGCCATCGCGCGATAGCAGGGGATCAAAAAACAGATAGCGCCCCAGGTCGATCTGCTGCGGCGTGAAGCCGTCACGGAAGGGGGGCAGGCCGGCTTTGAGTCCGCCCACCCCCGCGTTCTGCAGGGAGACGTACTGCTGGTAGGGGCTGCGCAGGCGGCAGCGTCCGTCGACGAGTTGCAGTGCTGCCGGGCACTGCCCGGACAGCACGAAGGGCGCAGCGGGAGCCGGCGCGACCGCTGGCGCTGTGGCGGCACGGGCTGTGGTCGCGCCCGCGGCAAGCAGCAGGGCGCAGGCCAGGAGTCGGTGGCGCCGTTCCGGCCCGGGCAATTCGGTCCCGCGTCGCATCAGGGTGCCGTCCCGGCGGCGGGCGCTGGTGCCAGGCCGGCGATGTAGGCCAGGATGTCGCGATCGGTCTGCGGGCCGGGCAGGCCCAGCAGCATGCGGCGCATCTGGGCGCCCTGTACATCGTCCGGATGCGTGCCGCGGACGCCGCTGCGAAAGGCCGCCAGCTGCCGCCGCAGGTACGCGCCATCGGTGCCGGCGAGTCGCGGCGCCCCCAGGGCGGCATTGCCCAGGCCCTTGCTGCCGTGGCAAGCGCTGCAGATGGCGTTGTAATAATTGCGGCCGGAGGCAAGCGCCGCGGGGCTGCGCTGCGCGTCGGCACCTGCCGGAGCCGGCACGGGCGGCAGGCGGGAAACGTACGCGGCAAGGGTGGGATAGGCGGCGTCGGGAGCGCCCGACAGCGCCGCCGCCAGGCCGGCGCGCATGCGCGCGGCGTAGCTGTCGCTGCCCGTGCCGCCGCGCAGGCCGGCAGCAAAATGCCGCAACTGGCGCTCGACGTAGTCGGCGTCCAGGCCGGCAATGTTCGGGGCACCCTGCGCCGGATCGCCCTGCCCCTGTGCGCCGTGGCAGCCGGCACAGGCGCCGTACAGCACGGCGCCTGTGCGGGGCAGGGGGCTGTCGGCGTGCGCGTTGGCCGCGCTGCCCAGGGCGATGATCAGCCCGAGTGCAAGGCGCGCGCCCGCGGGCACGCGCCGGCGCACCCGCGCCGGCGCACGACCACGCTCGACAGCAACGCCTGCGGGAAAGACAAAACGGTTCACGCCCTTGCCACTCCTGTGCCTGAGGCGGGAGATCTTATCGGCCAGGGATTTCCCGCAATGTCGCGTAGGCGACACGCCTGTCGTGAAAAAACGTCCGGGGTGGTAGCTAGACCATTGCTGCGATGCGCAATTGTTCGAAATCGAGGATTTCGATTTCGCCCCGCGTGAGCCGTGCGACCCCGCGCAGTTCCAGGTCGCGCAATATCTGGTTGGTGGTCTGCCGCGACAGCGCCAGCATCATGGCCAGCTGTTCCTGGCGCACGGCGATGAGGCGGCGCCCATCCTGGTGCTGGTCGCCATAGTCCTGCGCGATCATGAGCAGGCGCCGCGCCAGGCGCGCCGGGGCCGGCAGCAGCGCCAGTTCCTCCATGGCCAGGAAGGTCAGGCGCATTTTCTGGGTCAGCAGCAGGCCGAAGGCGTGCCAGGCCGCGGGCTGCTCGCCGACCAGCCGTCCCAGGGCCCCCTGGTTCACGTGCAAAACGAGCGAACGCCGGTCGGCGACGGCATCGTGGGTCCGGGGCAGGCCATCAAAGAGGGCGATTTCGCCAAACCAGTGGGGCGGCTCCATCAGTATCAGCAGGGCCTCACGGCCTTCGGCCGATACGCCGGTAATGCGCACCGCGCCCTGCAGTACCGCGTAGAGACCACAGGGTGGGTCGCCACGAGAGAACAGCCGTTCTTCGGCCGCCAGCACGCGCGTTTGCCCGTTGTGCAGCAACCAGACCTGCAGCGCGGGCGGCAGGCCGCGGAACCACGGGCCGGTTTCCAGGACCGCGGCATTTGCCGCAGCGCCCTCGGGCATGCGGGATTCCGGCAGGGGGGCAAAAAAGTCCAATGTCGGGTCTCTGACAGAGTCAAGCCACAATAGCGGACATTATTCCACCTTCGGTGGCGGCCCCGCGGCGCGATGGGTGGCGCGGGGCCGCCACCACCATTGGACCCTAGCGGAATCATGCGCGCACAGCCTGCGGATCCCGTCCTCATCATCGGTGGTGGCATCACGGGCATCGTGGCCGCGCTCGAGCTGCTGCGCCTGGGCTGTTCGGTCATCCTGCTCGACCGCGACACGCCGGAGCGCTTTGGCGGGCTGGCACGCGAGAGCTTTGGCGGCATCTTCGCGGTCGACACCCGCCTGCAGCGCCTCCAGGGAATCCACGATGACCCGTCCGTGGCGCTCGCCGACTGGACGCGTTTTGGCCAGATGGGTCCTGCGGATGGCTGGGCCTATGCCTGGGCCCGCGCCTACGTGCAGGACTGCCGTCGCGAGGTCTACGACTGGCTGCGTGCGCAGGGCGTGGGTTTCCTGCCCCTGCCGCAATGGCCCGAGCGCCGCGGCAACAGCGTGCCGCGCTGGCACGTGGTCTGGGGCACCGGCAGCCGCCTCATGGAATGCCTTATCAACGCGCTGCACCGGCAGGCCCGTGCGCCGGGCACGCAGGCGGGGCGTCTTGACCTGCGCTTTGGACACCGCGTCGAGCAGCTGCACTTCGAGGACGGTCGCTGCACCGGTGCCGCAGGCGTGCGCGAGGACGACGGCACACCGTTTGCGATGCACGCGCGCGCCGTCCTGGTGGCCACCGGTGGCATCACTGGCACGCTCGCGCAGATCCGCGCCCACTGGTCCCCCGATGCGCCACCGATGCCCGAGGGCCTGCTCATCGGCGGGCATCCCTATGGCGACGGCCTCTTGCACCGGGCCTGCGCCGATCACGGGGCGCAGCTGCGCCACCTCGACCGCATGTGGAACTACGCGGCCGGCGTGCGCCACTGGGCGCCGCGCCATGAAGCCCACGGGCTGTCGCTCGTGCCGGCGCGCAGCGCCCTGTGGCTCGACGCGCACGGGCGGCCCTTCGCTCCGCCGCTGCTGGCGGGCTGGGATACCAGCGAGCAGGTGGAGCGCATCCTGGCAAGCGGGGGGTATTCGTGGCAGCTGCTCAACCGGCGTATTGCGCTGCGTGAACTGGCCGTGTCGGGTGCCGAATTCAATCCGTCCCTGCGCGAGCGCCGGCCCCTGGCCTTCGCGCGTGAGCTGCTGCTGGGCAACCGCTGGCTCGTCGATACGCTGGTGCGCAACTGCCCCGACGTGCTCGTCGCCGCCACGACCGTCGAGCTGGTGCAAGGCATGAACGCCCTGGCAGGCACGGACACGCCCATCGATGCGGCGGCACTGCACGCCAGCCTGCAGGACTTCGACGCCACGCGCCTTGCGCCCGGGGCGGACCAGGATGCGCAGCGCCGCAGCATTGCGCAGGCGCGGGCCTGGAAAGGCGATCGCCTGCGGACCGCAGGTGCCCAGGCCATACTGGATCCCGCCGGCGGGCCCCTGATGGCCATACGTGCGCGCCTCATCAGCCGCAAGTCGCTCGGGGGTATCGTGACGGACCTGCAGGGGCGCGTCCTCGACGGCCGGGAGCGGCCGCTGGCAGGCCTGTACGCGGCGGGTGAGGCGAGCGGCTTTGGTGGTGGCGGCATGAATGGCCGGCGCGCCCTCGAAGGCACCTTTTTGGGAGGGTGCATCTATTCGGCACGGCGTGCCGCGCAGGACATCGCGCGCGCCAGCAGAGGTAACGGCGCGCACGCCGGGGATGCGCAGGGCAGGGGCGGGGATACAGCAGCATGAAAAAAACCGGTGCCTGGCTGGCGCGCTACGCGCTCGAGCAACTGGGCGTGCGCTACACGTTCGGCATTCCGGGTGTGCACAACACCGAGCTTTACGATGAACTCAACGAGTCCTCCCTGATCACGCCGGTCCTGGTCACGCACGAGGGCGGTGGTGCGTTTGCGGCCGATGCCGTCAGCCGCGTGTCCGACGGCCTCACGCTCGGAGCGCTGGCCCTGGTGCCGGCCTCGGGCCTTACCCATGCGGCTTCGGGCATCGGCGAGGCGATGCTGGCGGGCATTCCCCTGCTGGTGCTCACGGGCGGCATACGCCGCGACACCGGGCACCGGTATCAGCTGCACGATATCGACCAACTGGCGATTGCCCGCGCGCTCACCAAGGCCGCCTTCCGGGTTCTGCGCCAGGAGGACGTAGTTGCCACGATCTTCGAAGCGGCACGTATCGCCCTCACCGGCGAACCGGGCCCCGTGCTGGTCGAACTGCCCCTGGACGTGTTGTTGTTTGCGGGACCCGCCGGACCCCTGCCGCTC
>Ga0209067_10000555_pt1 | contig 23835 bp, 17 predicted proteins | sample ColStrG_CSR_2013_FD_187199 | JGI IMG/M metagenome (GOLD analysis project Ga0209067, IMG submission 187199) | Freshwater sediment microbial communities in response to fracking from Pennsylvania, USA - Cold Stream Run_MetaG_CSR_2013 (SPAdes)... | ecosystem: Environmental > Aquatic > Freshwater >... | reverse complement strand
CGCGATTTGGTCACCAATATATGGGCCGGCGGGTGCGCTCAAGCCTTGTCCACGCCGGTATGGCCCAAAGAACACCCATCCATGGCTCGCGAACACTGGGCCGAGTGCGTCGAATCCAGTTTTGCTTAGCATGCCAGCCGCACTGCCGTGGTTATAAACCACAGCGGGAAAGGGCCTTTTTCCTTCCGGTCTGTACACGACTCCGTGAAGGGTGATGTCCCCGCTCGGAAACACGACGTCGTCGGCCGCGAACACAAACGGCAAAGGCAGCATCCACAGAAAGACCAAGCAGGCAAGTTTGTTCATCTCTATGTTCATTCTAGCCGGTCCCCTGATCGACATCGATCGTGTAGAGAGGCCATCTCGAGTTCAAGGAATGTGCGGGCTGGGGCAGTTACGCTGACAGTCAACTTGACGCGTAACGCCCGACGATTCCTCCTTGTTGCCGCTCCAAACTCGACGCCGCAATCCGCGACATGGACTTCTCGCCGATGTGAATTACTGTCGGGTGGCCAACGATCCGTTCGGAATTTCGATCAGCGGCTCGTCTCAATCGCTCATGTTTTCTTCCATGCGGTGCTGAACCCGAGGGAGCGGTAGACCTGGAAGGGGTTTTGGCAGTTCACGCCGAAGTAGTTGCACACGTCAGGGACCTTTCGATTCTGGCGCTTCTTGCTCGGCGAGCTGACTTCGACGGTGACAACGCACCGCTCCGCCGTCTTCGCGAGGGCATACGCTATGAGGAAAGGGTCCTGCCCGATCTCTATGAGTTCGTCGTCGGTCAGGTCTGGGGCGTATCCTTCCGTGACTACCTTGTTGACGAGTGATGGATCGACCTTTTCTTTGAGCCGCAGGACGTCCTTGTGGGCGGTCATCCAGTCGAGGAGCGGGTCTTCTTTCTTGCTCCCCGCGAGGATCTCGTCCAGAACTTCGACGGGAAGTTTGATGCGTCCGTTCGTGGCTTGATGGTCGATCCACTCCCAGAACTCAGGGACGGCGTCGAGTGGGTAGTACATGTTGCTGGCGGTGATGAGAACGTTCGCGTCGAAGAGGTGCAACACTTGCTAGCGCGCACCTCGTATCGAGAGGAGTGGCTCTACGCTGCGCGGGTTCACCCCGAGGACCCTGCTTGCTTTCGTGTAGGTGATCGTACCTTCATCCAGCGAGCGGCGCACGAGCCCTAGGAGCGCGTGGCCCACACGGTGCCGGCGAACGATGTAGTAGTTTGGTCCGCCTTCGGCTTTCTTCTTCTTTCCCGCCTCGCGCTGCTTGGACTGCAAGTACTGATCTTTGAAGCGCCGGTCGAGTGCTGCCCACGTGGTCTTGCCGATCATGCCGGCCCGGTAGAGCTTGTACGCGACCATTGCTCTGCTCACGCGGTGCGTTTGCGCAAATGGTCCGATCTGTTCCGCGATGGTCGCGACGCTCAGTTTCAGAACGGGCGCGAGTTGTCGTACCTCGCTATCGGCGAGGAGGAATTCTCCGGCGACGTCATTGCAGTACCGCTCGATCGTATTCTCGCTGTCCGTACCGCTGATCCCGGTTTGTCCCAGCCAGAGGTGTGCGAGTTCGTGCAACGCGGTGAACGACCATGCCGTCTTGGCGTCCTGATCGTTGATCACGATCAATGGCGCGACATTGTCGGCGAGAGCGAAGCCACGAAATACTTCTACTGGGATGTTCGTATGATGGCTGCCGAGGTTCCCTAGGAGGAGGACATAGACGCCGCTGGCCTCGATCATGTCCCGGAGGTACGTGAATGCTTCTTCGGGGGTCTTAGTGATGCGGTATCGTTCCTGGCTGAAGTTCAGTCGTTCGGCCATCCGCGCCGCGAGCTTGGGAGCGGGGAGTTCCATTGTTGCCGAATCGACGAACTCCCGTGGTTCGGCCATCTCGTCTTCGAGCATCGACCGGATGAGCCCCTGGCGTGCCTTGATGTCCCGTACGAGGGCGTCGAGCTCTGGGTTGAACCTCTCATGGCCGGGTAGAGTGCGGAAGTCCTGTCCGCGATCTCCCGTCTTGGGTGGCTCTGCCAAGTAGAAGACCAGTAGCGGCCGCCGGTACGTCTTGGCCATCTTCAGCAGGACGGGGCGTGTTGGTTCGTCCTCGCCAAGCTCCATGGCTTCAAGACGTTGGGCACCGGTACGTCCGCGGGCATCTGTGACGCCGAGCGTACGTGCGGCATCATCGAGCGACAGACCGGCGGTCTCTCGTGCCCACGTCAGGATCTTTGGCTGCATCGCGCTCATACGCCGGGCCCCTAGTTCTATTAGACCGTAGTCCCTTCCTGGAGATTATAGCCGCTGGCTCGCCCCGTCGTGATACGCACAGGGTGTAGCGGTCTTGATCTTGACCGTCCTGTCGCCGCTGCCAGCCCTCGCGACTTCGTGCCGATCGACTCCTCGGACCATTGGGACTTGGGCCGTGATAGCGCGCATGCGGAATCCAGAGCGCCTCGATTCGTTCCGGCCGCATAACGCACCAACCGGAAGCCGGCTCTTCCGGCGTCAACTTGACGCGTAACGCGCAAACCCGAGAAAAGCTTTTCCTCGGCGACAAGCGCAGGTGATCCTCTCTTGCGGCAAGCTTCCCGGACTGCACTGACTGGTGGCCTATTCTAACGCCCCCGGCCCCGAACCTCACAGCACGCTGATACTCACCGTGTTCGAAGCCGCCGAGCCCTGCTGGATCACGAAAGGCACGTTGCCGGTCACGCCCGAGGGCACCGACACCGCCACCTGGTACAAGCCTGCAAACCCCGGCGTGGCGATCGAGTAGATGGCGGCGGCCGCCTTACCGCCGATGCTGACGCTCACCGGGGCCGTGTACGCCAGTACTCCCGGGGGCACCAATCCGCCCGTGGCGATCGGCGGGCTGGTTTGGCCCAGGCCGGTCGCGTAGATCAGCAGCACATCACCCGCCTTCGCCGGATTCGCGCTGGTGACCAGCGAGAAGTTGGCGTTCTTGAGCACCGCCGGCACAGGGTAGAAGAAAATCTCCGGCGCGGCCGCCACCACGTTCACGAGGACGGCCGCGCCCGGTCCGTTGCCGTTGTCCACGACGAGAGCCTTCTGACGGCCGGGCGCCACCTCCAGCGGCACCTGCGCGTTGATCTGGTTCGGCCCGGCGTAAATCAGCGGCAGCGGCCGTCCGTCGATCGAGGCCCGCGCGCCATCGAGCGCCAAGGGCAGCGTCTGGCCGGCCCAACCGCTCAGCCCGGCCGCCACCTTGGCGAGGTTCGCGCCGAAGATCGAGATCAAGCTGCCCACCGCCAGGCTGGTGGCGTTCTTGTCCAGGTTGCCCCCGATCACGGCCGTGACGCTTGCCGGCACACTGATCACGGGCCCGAGCTGCGCCCTCGCCGCGCCTCCCGGATCGTCCAGGGTATGCAGATTCGCATAGTGGTTTTCCGGATTCTTCACCAGGTCATTTAGTAATGCCGTGTTCGTGATGGGCGCGCTCCAGCCGTAGTAGTTTCCGGACCCCGAGTCGCTGTGGAAGTCCGGCATCGCTTTGATCGAAACCGGTCCGTCCTTGCCTGCGGGAGCGTCGTGGAGATAGAGCGCGAGAAACTGCGTCGCGCCCGGAAAGCGATAGTCGAGATCGCACAGGAGCGCGCCCGCCGCCACGGCGCCATCCTCGTTGCGCAGCGCGTAGAGCGTTAGGGTCGCCGGAAATCTGGTCTGTAAGCTGGCGGGCGCCACTTCGTTCGCCGAATCCATGGCCACCGGGAACGGGATGCTCTCCGTAGGCCGCAATTGGGCCCGCATTAAGCCGTTGGGGTTAGCAGTGGTACGCAGGTCCACGTAGAGCGACGTTGGGTTGGAGAACAGGTTGGCGAACGTCCCGGCCTGCCCGGCGTTCGTCACCGTAATCTCGCTGTATAGGCCGCTCAGAGTCGCCTTGCCGTTGGGCTCCGCCGCCGCGCCCGCAGGAAGCGTGGTGCCGATGCCGATCGGCCCGGTCGCTCCGGCCGGCGCCAGGTGAATGTGGAAGCCGCTGAACGCGGAAAGGTCGTCCGCCGCGGAGGTGGACGACAGGTACACTTCGCCCGAGGTCCAGTTGCCCGCCGCATCGCGTGTACCGATGGCTACCACGTGCGCCAGACCGCTGCCCGAATTCACCGGCGCCGGGAGCGCCTGGTCCGACGTCATCTGCGCCAGTAGAACCGTGCTCACCGCAGGCTGCAACTGGCCGCGGATGACCCCGCTCGGAAAGTCCGAAGTCGTCAGGTTGACATAGTATCTGGCCGGGTTCTGGATGAGGCCGCCGAGTGCGCTCAGCGCGCCGGCATTATCGCCCGCCACCTGCACCGCCATGTGGATCGCGTCGCCGCCGCTCTGTAGCGGGCGCGTGTTGGCAGCGTTGAGTCCGGTGGAGAACACCGGTGGGCCGTTTTGCCCGGTGGCGGCGCCATCGATGAGCAGGCCCGTTGCCGTCACCGGGGCGGCGAACGTAACGCGCGCCAGCAAGTCCACGGTTCCCGAAACGACCTGGCCCGACGGGTCGCGCACCACGCTGGCCACCACGTCCGCCACGCCGCGGGCGTTGGCGTTGACGGCCGGCACTTCGTTGTTGGGCAGCAGGATCGCCCGGAAGACTGCGGTTGCGGCGGTTTGCGCGGAAAGCGCGGAGGAGAACACGCAAAGGCAAACCAACGTCCTCATGGCGGCAACTTTCCAGCATACGACTTCTCGCGGAACGGTTACCATGTACTGAGGAGTACGATCTCAACTATGGCTACCCAGAACTACGCAAATCACAGACAGATTGTCCCGATGTTTCACTTCTTTCTGCTCGGAGTCCTGCTGCTCACGCTGATCGGCGCCGGTGTGAACCTGTACGAGTCGTGGGGCGACCACACCAGGCTGTACAGCGCCTCGTTGATCTTCGTCCTGACCTTTTGCATGATCCTGGCCGCCCTCTTTGCCCGTCTGTTCGCGCTCAAGGCGCAGGACCGTGCCATCCGGGCCGAGGAGAACTTGCGGCATTTTGTGTTGACTGGAAAGCTGCTGAATCCCAAGTTGACCGTGCAGCAGATTATCGCCTTGCGGTTCGCCCCGGATGGCGAGTTCGTGGCGATGGCCGAACTGGCCGCCAAGGAAAACTCGCCCGCCGATACCATCAAGCGAACCATCAAAGACTGGCGGCCCGATACCTACCGCGTGTAGTTGGGTTATTCCGTGAAGGCCCTATGGCGGTGAAAGAACTTCCGCTGGAGGTCCGGCCAGAACTCCGACATCAGGTTGCCCATCACGCCGCCGGTGAAACTGGTATTTAACCGGCCAAGCATCACCGAACCGCGCACGCTGGCGGCGGGGTAATACAGGTTGGATGCCGCGATTCCCATGGCTGTGCCAAAGATCGAGGATGCATTGAATGCGGCCGCGCCCGAATCCTGGCGCGTAATCACGATCCGGCTCACCGAATAAACCACCCGCTTGAGGACGCAGGTCCCGGGACCCTTGCGGTAATACCGCGGGTCTTGGTGCAGAAGACTCGCCAGCAACCCGGCGCTGAACAGGTTCTGCGTCCCAAAATCGGCGAGGGCTGCGCCGAACCGCTCCCCGTAAGCCGGGACGCCTTCACCGTACTTGGGCGTCTGGTTGCCTGTTTGGGAAAAGCCCGCGGCCATGGCGGCGCTGGCGATATTGAAAGGGTCCACCGTTTCCCGCACCGCGAGGGCCCACTTCTGCCTGGAGGTAAGTGGTACCACCGCCGCCTTGGGATCCCTGACGGTTTGGAAGTCGGGAATCACACCCAGAATGCGGTTGGCGTTGACCGGGGCGCCGGTGGGCGCGGGAACAACCGGCAAAACGGGGACAACGGGCGGCGCGGGGATGACTGGTTCCAGAAGAAAGGCCACGGCGGGGCTTTCATCGAGATCATTCAAAACGGGAGATTGTGCATGGGCGCCAATCACCAAGGCGGCACCCGCAACTAGAGCGCACCCGATATGGGATCGCGAGATCACTCGATTATGGGGGCGCATGACTTGATTCTGTGGTTACATCGCCACGATGTCATGACTCGAAAGAGCTACCGTGTCTCAGGCGCGCAACGCGCGGTACAGTGCCTGCTTCCACCGCACGGTATCGATACTCCATACCACCTGGGCCCGTGGGACGCTATCCAGCACGCTTCCCCAGACGGCACGGTTGCGCTCGTCGCCGGCCACGCCGAGGCGGTCCACCACGGTCATTCCCCGAGTCAGCTCGCTGGCGACTTCCACGTCCAGGTGATGCCGGCTCATCGAAGTGCAGATGGTTGGATCGAGCGCGATGGACATGGCCACCGGGTCGGGCAGGGAAATCCCCGTCTCCCCGGTCTGCATCCGGTACGCGTCCTGGGCGCGGGAGTTGCATTCGACGGCGAACCGCGCGAGCGGCGTATCGAACGCCAGGGTCTGTACGATGTCGCCCGCATCGAAGACCGCTGCGCCGCGCGAGAGGTGCCAGCCCACCAGTTCAACCGGCAGGCCGGAGCGTAATACCACGCGGGCCGCTTCCGGATCCACCCACATGTTGTACTCGGCCGCCGGCGTCACGTTGCCTTCGCAACAGGGATTGCCGCCCATCACCACGCAGCGGCTCACACTGGCGGCGATGCCGGGTTCCCGCAGCAGCGCCAGCGCCACATTGGTCAACGGCCCCAAGGTCACCAGCACAATTCCCGGATGATGGTTGACCGTGGCTGCGATGGCGTCCACCGCGTGCGCCGCTTCGACTGCCCGTCGCGGTTCCGGATATCCGTGGTCGCCCAAGCCATCCTTGCCGTGGAACCACTCCGCATGCGCGTGCTGCCGCCAGATCGGCCGCGCCGCGCCGCCATAGACCGGCACGCTCGATCCGCAAAGCTCGCCCACGTAGAGCGCATTGCGAGTGGCCTGCGCCACCGGCACATTCCCGGCCACCGTGGTGATGGCGCGCACCCGAACGTCCGGCGCGCGCAACGCCATGATCAACGCCACCGCATCGTCCGACGCAGTATCGGTATCGATCAGGAAGTCGCGTGGCATCGAATCAGCATACCATCGGCTGGCGTAGCGCACTGGTGTGAACCTTGACAAAACCATGAACAGACGGCCATACTCGTACCACGTTGTTTTGGGGATCAAAGACTCTTGGTTACAGTTTCGTTACGAGCCGTGTGGGCTGTTTCCCCATGCGAGCCGTGTGCGCTCTCTCGCAATTTTTCGCCGTTGCTCACTGAGGAGGATATCCATGCGTCACCACCGAATCCTGGCAGTTTCGCTCATCCTGGCGGCTACTCAGGGTCTCATCTTCGCCCAGTCTCAAGCCAACACAGGAACCATTGAAGGAATTGTGAACGACCCATCGGGCCGCGCCGTGGCCGGCGCGCAAGTCACGGTCACCAACCTGGGCACCAACTTCACGCGCGGCCAATCCACCGACTCCGAAGGCCGTTTTCGCAGCCTCCTGCTGCCCCTGGGGCCGTACCGGGTCACGGTAAAAGCGGCGAATTTCGGCACTCTGGTCCGCGAAGGACTGGACTTGGCGGTGGGCCAATCCATCTCGCTCACCTTGACGCTCAGCATCTCGCAGGTGGAGCAGGTGGTCTCGGTCACCGGGGAAGCGCCGATTCTGGAATCGGGACGCGTCGAAAGCTCCACCTACCTGGATCAGCGCTCCGTCCAGGATCTGCCGAACAACGGCCGCAACTTCCTCAGCCTGGTGCCGCTCACTCCTGGCGTCTCCATCGTGCAGGGGCCCGATGGAGACGAGATTTCCGTGAACGGCCAGAAGGGAATCAACAACAACGTTTCCATCGACGGCGCGGACAACAACAACCCGTTCTTCGGCGAGCAGCGCGGCGGCCAGCGGCCGGCCTTCACCGTCAGCCTGGACGCCATCAAGGAATTCCAAGTGGTGTCCGACAGCGCCCCGGCCGAATTCGGGCGCAGCTCCGGCGGCTTCATCAACGTGGTGACCAAGTCCGGCACCAACGCCCTGCACGGCACGCTGCACGAATACCAGAAGTGGACCGGCCTGACCTCGCGCCTGTCCGATGGCACGCGCCTCAGCGGCTTTTCCCAGGAACAGTTCGGCGGCACTCTGGGCGGCGCCATCAAGAAGGACAAGCTCTTTTATTTCGCGGCCTACGACCAGCAGTTCTTCACCCAGACCAAGCAGAACAACCCCAACCGCATCGACCCCACGCTGGTGAACTTCTTCGCCACCAAGTTCAACGACCCCAACGAGAACGGTCCCATCACGCGCGACAACAACGCCATCGCCACGCTGGGCAAGATCGATTGGTACGCCAGCCCGAAGAACCTTTTTACCGCGCGCTACAACTTCGCCCATGCCCGGCAGCCCAACGGAACTTTCGACGTGGAGCAGTGGGGCCGCAGCGCCAACGCCATCGAGCGCGATTTTTCGAACACCATCAGCCTGCAGTTGAACACGACGATCTCCGCCAACATGCTCAACGAAGCGCGCTTTCAGTTCTCGCGCGAAGACCGGCCACGCGACTATGTGGGTCCGACCCTGCCGGGCCAGAACCGTCCTCTGCCGGACACCGGCATCGATTTCGTCGGGCAGTACCGCTTTGGCCTGCCGTTCTTTATTCCGGTGAAAGACCACGACACGCGGTTCCAGGTGAATGACAATGTTTCGGTGATTCGCGGCGCGCATAACTTCAAGTTCGGCGGCGAAATCAACCGCACTTCAACCACCCAGACCTTCATCGGCTTCGCCAACGGCCGCTACATCTTCGACAGCATCTCGGGCTTCATGAACTATGTGAACATCGGCCCCAAATTCGTGGAATGCTCCGACGGCTCCACCAACAACAACGGAACCTGCCCCAAGAACGCGTCGATCGTCGGACCGTTGTTGCTCTTCCTTCAGTTCGCGGGCGTCAACGGGAAGAGCACGGAAGACGCCGGAACGCAGACCATTCCGCAACTGGAGCCGGCTTTGTTCGTGCAGGACAAGTGGCAGATCCGCCCGAATTTCACCCTCACCTACGGCCTGCGGTGGGATGCCCAGCTCGAACCCGATCCGCTCACGCCGCCCAGCCAGGTTTTCTTCGCGCCGTATATCGGAAAGCCCGGCTTCCCCTCCACCGGGCTGATTCCTTCATCCAAGAAGCAGTTCCAGCCGCGCCTTGGCCTGTCGTGGGCCCCCGGCAAGAAGGGCAAGACCCTGATTCGTCTAGGTGGCGGCATCTATTATGCCCGCACGCCCGGTCTGGACTTGGCCAGCACGCGCTCCACTAACGGCTCCGTGGGCCAATCGATCTATCGCGACTCCACCTTCAACGGATTCGGCCTCACCCCGCCGGCCTACGATCAACTGGTGCCCAATGCCAGCAACCTGCCGCCTAGCGATCCGCAAGTCTACGTGACCGACAAGAATTTCACCAACCCCCGCACCTACACCTGGAGCCTGACCGTGGAGCAGGCGCTGACCGACACCCTGAAGGTGACCGCGGCATTCACTTATGCCAAGGGGGTTCACGGCAGCCGGTTCGTGGACCGCAACGACGCGGTCTTCGGCTCCCCATGGAGCGTCGGCCTGGGAGCGGACAAGACCAACGGCATCGGCCAGTTGACCACGCTCGAAAGCTCCGCCAAGTCGCTCTACCGGGGTCTTACCCTGGCCATGCAGAAACAGTTGTCGCAACACTTCCAGTTCCAGATGAACTATCAGCTCTCCGAGGATCTGGCCGATGACGACAACGAGCGCGACCCCTTCACCTACCGCTATGCCGTGGCCAACAATTTCAAGCCTGACTACGGCTTCTCCGACCGCATGGAGCGGCACCGCTTCAACGCGTTTGGGCTATACCAAGGTCCGTGGGGCATCGAATTCTCGCCGCTCGTCAGCTTCCATTCGCCGCAGCCGATTTCGGTGGCCAACCGCGTGTTGGGCAACGGCTACATCGTCAAGCGCAACACCCTGTGGAAGGACAACCAGTTCTTCGCGCTGAATTTCAGGGCCGACAAGAACTTCAGGCTGAGCGAGAAGTTCCGCCTGCAAGCCATCGTGGACGCGTTCAATATTACCAACAACGCCAACCCCAAGCACCCCGAGACTACCAGCCTGCTGTTCAATTTCGATGGCACGGTGCAAAGCGGGTTGGGCGATCCGCGGCAGGCCCAGCTCGGGCTGCGCCTGCTGTTCTGAGTGGCGCCGGCTGCCATCACCAGCGTCTGCTTCGATTGGGACGGCACGCTCTGCGATTCCGGCGCTGCGGGCCGGCGCGCCTTCCGCAAATCGCTCGCCGAGTTCGGCATTGCCTTCAGCGATGCGGAGTACAAAGCGGTCTACACGCCGCGGTGGCGCTGCATGTACGAAGCTCTTGGGCTGCCGGAGAATTCGTGGCAGGAGGCCGACCGGCGCTGGCTCCATCATTACGAGGAGGAGGCGCCAGACCTGTTGGACGGTGCCGCGGACCTGTTGGACACGCTGCGCCGCCGCCAGATCGGGCTCGCCATCGTCTCCAGCGGAACGCGCAGCCGCGTGATCAAAGAGCTGGACCGCCTTGGTTTGCGCAGCGCGTTCCAGGCGGTAGTCTGCCACGAAGATGTGGTCCGCAGGAAGCCCGATCCCGAAGGGCTGGAACTGGCCATGGCCCGGATGAACGCGGCGCGGACCTGCTGCTGCTACGTGGGCGACACCGCCGGGGACATGCAGATGGGGAAAAGCGCCGGTGTCCTGACCGTCGGCGTGCGCACCGAGTACGTGGATCCCCGGCGATTGGAAGAGTGCCTGCCGGACGCCATGCTGGACTGCGTGGCGGAGTTACCGGGGATCTTGTGGTAAGGCCAAGGCAGTTCAATGAAATGAAAAGAGTGGCATACTCGCAATCCCAGGCGCCGGTCGTGCGGTGAGGTGGCGGGATCCCTGGTGGCAGGGCTACTCCTTTCTCCACTGGGCAAACACCGGGCGACTACCCGAGGGAACGTTGCCATGATCTGGTTTGCAGTCGCTTCCACGTCCTGATGGCTCAAACTTCCAGGATTAGTCACTTTCCGAGTGGCCGACTATACACTCAGAGGTCCAAGAAACGCACTCGGCACGCCATCTCCTGCCACTCTACGATAAGCCCACTTTTTGTCCAGTGGGCGGACACCGGCGGACACTGAGGCGTCCGGAAGGCCGATTCCGGAAGCCGGTCGGATCCGGGAGATGGATTTGGTAGGATCGACTGGGTGGATAGTTTCCGGATGCGCCGTGATTCAGGAGCTAACTCTTTTCCGATCAGCTAAACTGAACTGAATCCTGCATATGGCGCTCCAGCCAGGCCACAAACTCGGCCCGTATGAGATCCTCGCGCCCATCGGCGCAGGGGGCTTGGAGAAGTGCATAAGGCGCTGGATCCGCGCCTGAATCGTATCGTCGCCATCAAGCAATTGAAGGGCCAGCACACGGCGCGGTTTAAACAAGATGTCCTGGCGCGCAGCGACGGCGAGGTCGTCGACGGGCATTTGCGTCTCAAGGCCGCGCACAAGCTCGGCATCACTGAGGTCCCGGTGCTGTTGCGCGACGAGTGGACGCCGGCGCAGGTGAAGGCGTTCCGGCTGCTGGTGAACCGCTCGGCGACCTGGGCGGAGTTCGACGAGGAACTGCTGGCCCTTGAACTTCAGGACCTGCAGGCGGCGGATCTTGATCTCATCCTGGAAGATACAGCCCTGGGAGGTGATAATGGCGAATCCGAGGTTGTTTCAGGTGTGATTTAATGTTGTTCTGACGAAAGACGCGCATCGCGGAGCCGGGGGAGACAAAACGCGCGGAGACAAACAGCCATGAGCAAAACCGTGACAGCCCGGGATGGCGATGCCCTGTGCGGCATTGCGATCGCGAACGGCTTCCTGAACTGCGAAGATTTGCGACCCTTAAACAGCGCCTTGGTGACCCGCCCCTTAGTCGAGGGGGATATTGTCACCGTACCTGACGTGACATCCAAAGTAGTCCCCAAACCGGTCGACAATCTCCACAAGTTTACAAAGAAGAATTCTCCGCCGGTCTCGCTCCGCTTTGTTCATGGCTCGAAAGACAAGCACTTTCTGGATGACGATCCGCTGGATCGATTGAACGTCAGTAACTGCGTCACCAACAAGGACGGAAACAACTCGGGTGCGTTTCCATCGGGCTTCGGCTTCAATGCCGCCGGCCACGCCGATGAGGATACGTTTAAAGTGGAAATCGTGGACCCAGGAGCGAGCGGCAGCGTCAAAGGGGTTCTGGAAGCGCTCAAGCCCGTCAAACAGGCGGATGGCTCGGTTCAATTCGAATCCATCACGGGCGTGCCGGATGCGGCGCTCCGAAAAATCGACATCGGCGATGCTCACCCCCTCGACTGTAAACAAATCGCCTCCGGGCACGTGGCGTTTCGGTCAAGGTACATGCGTTTGGTAGTCGATAAACAGGATCATGACGCCGCGAAGGGCCAGACGCTGCTTACCACCGACACGGTGGATGCTGGAGACGAAGCCCTTGAAATCCTCGATCAGCACGTGCGCGCCTCGTACGAGTTTTCGCGATGCACCGCCAGTCCGAAGTGCAAGGCTGTCAAAACCGTTCCGATCGGTGAGAACCCGCAGCGGGCTAAAGTGTCGGTGCATGTCCTGCAAGATCCCGCCACCAACGCTCCGGTGGTCACTATCGACCAGGCCCGCAAGAGCGTGCTGAAATTCGTGCGCCAGCTCTACGCCCAAGCCAGCATGGGCGTGAAGATCCTGGGAGTCAGGACCGTTCCAGCGCCTAACAACCTGATCGCCATCGCGGATGCCCGCGGAGCCAAGGCCAAGGGCGGCAAGACAATTCAGATCCGGGTGCAAATCGGGCAGCCGAGTCAGGCCACCTTCGATTTCGATCAGACCGTGCAAGTGGTGACCAACGCGGGGGACGCACCGATCGACACGGCCAACGCGTTGGCGACGGCGATCAATAACGCATTCGCCGCCGCCACCCCACCCTTCGCCGCAACCGCGACCGCAAGCGAGAACCCGCCGCTGACAAAGCAGAAAATAGGCAGCGCCGATGTACTGGTTGGCGACCCGCTCACGCAGAAAATATCCTTGACGGTGGTAACGAGCGGGGACAAGCCTCACCAGGTCAAGATTGGCCGCATCACCTCGGCTCGTATCAAGCCGGATTTCAGCAACAACGATGCGCACGTCGGCACCATCCTGGAGCGAACCCTGGTCAAGAACTACGACACTGGATCGGATCGGATTGATCTGTTTGTGGTTGGGACTTTGATCGAGCCGGACGGCTCAACCGACTGTGGGGAGGCGTTCACTCCGAACTTTGCTTCAGCGGCAACTGGCCAGCCGATCTCTCTGATGGTGAACAGCGCGCTTATTTTCGCGGCAACCTTCACCAGTAACAATAACTTCCACACGACCGCGCCGCATGAAATGGGACACATCCTGATGGACAACTCGCATGCGCGGGTGGCAACTGAGATGATGGGCGCGGGATCGCCCGTGGGCTCCAATGAGCGTGTCGTCGGTGGCCCGAAGCGAATCAGCGATCCGAAGGCGCCGAAGGTAATCGCCTTTGACAGCGGCGTCAACGGCAATCCCGTGACAATGCTGCGGACGGGCAATTCGGACGTGATTGACCCGTGGTAAAGCGCCTATGAGTAAGCTGTCCCGGCGAAGCATATTGAAGCTGCTCGGGGCTTGCACGTTCAGGGCGATGGCCCAGACAAGGAAGGGGAAAATGTCTCCTGGTTCTCCCAGCGACGAAAGAAGGCTGCTAACCTACTACGATACCGAGGCCAAGTACCATCCGGACCCCGTGCCCACGCCGCTGGACCGCGCCGCCGCGGTTGCGTTCGTGAACCGGAGGGTGAACACTACGACGCCGCCGGGCAAGATGCGCAAGCTGATGCGGGTAGCTGTCTTCTACAATCTGCACGAAACCGCGGCTGTGTTTTCGAAAGTGCTGCGGGACAGCGAGAGCCAAGCCATCGACGTCTACCGGGCCGCGTACTGCCTGATCGCGCTCGCCTGGGTCGGCGATGCCACGCAACAGGAGTTCGCACAGCAGTATTTTCATGCGCTTCAGAGCCGCGCCGACGCGGAGGAACATCGCGACAACATGCTGGAAGTAGTGGAAGCCTTCGGTCCAAGGGAGGGAACGGAGCCTCACCGGCGATGGATACAAGGCGCCATCGCGACGCTGGATGGGCGGCTCCGGCAGGAGCAGATAGCCCGCGATAATCCGCGAGCAACTCTTACGCGGGAACAGATCAATTCGCTGACGGAGCATCTGAGCATTGAGTTGCCAACGGTCGATGAGGAGTTCGCGATTCGCCGGGGGATCGACGCATTGACTCCCAATTTGCAGGTTCAGCCGCTGGTTGCTTGCTCGCTGGACGTTATGCCGGAGAGTACGCCGCAACTTTCGTATTGGGCTTCGATGCGGTTACTTCGTCTGCCCGCCACGTTGCACCAGCCGATTGCGGCGGAGTTCCACCGGGCCGGCTCTGCCCATGCCGACGATGATCTGGTGCGCGCGAGTGCGCTCCGCGCAACGGAGTATTTCGGATCCGCGCCCAGTGCGACGGATCGCACCTGGCTGGCCGGGCAGCCGGATGCCGGCACGGATCCCCTGGTACTTCGGCCTCAATGGTATAGCTGACCTTCGGGGATGCGTTAGGGGCGAGAGCGGGCGATTGAAATGTACAATACGTGTTGGAAAGTCAGATCGATGAGGAGCGTTTGAGCGGCATGGTGATTCGTCGAAAGCAAATGGAGGCTTTTTCGGCGAATTCGACGAATGCGTTCGAATCCGATATGGTTAGTCATCTGAATCGCTGTTTCCCGGCCGAATGCGCTGTGTTGGGGGAGCAGGGCGTGCGCGACAGGATTCGAGATGGAATCGAGCGAGCCCGCCCCTACGGCATTACCGCATCCCGCGAAGTCTGCGCGTACATAGACTTGATGATGGTCTTCGGGCCTGACTTCGACCGCGACCCTGAGCTGCCCTGGGCGGCATCCATTCTGAACGGAACAGGCAAGAAAGACGCGGCCGGGAAGGTCGATCGGCTCTACGAAGCGGCCCAACAACACTACAAGCAAAGGAGGGCGATTTAATATGAATCCTCAAGACGGTCAGGGTGGCGGGGATGCCGCCGTAAATCCCCCAAATGACCCGTTGGCAGGCGCCGCGAACGACTCCGCCGCGAAATTCGGGTACGACGACGTAGGAAGTTGCGTCGTGCCGTGCAGTTCCAGCTCGCCTGTGGTCCTGTCACAGGACAAGAAACACTGGGTTGAGATCGCATTGGTGGATCAGGACGGGAATCCGGTTCCGGGGGAGAATTACTCCATTACCGTCCCAGGGGGTTCGGTCATTACCGGGAGCTTGAATGAGAAGGGCAGGGCCAGAGTCAACGGCATCGACTCTGGGAACTGCAAGATTACGTTCCCGGACCTCGACCAGCACGCCTGGGAGCCTAGATAACGATTTGTATCGCGGTCCCGGCGACTACTGCAAATCTGACTTGACTTCCGGCGTGAGTTGAGGCGCGTGGATGCTCCGGAAGCGCCTAAGCAGGACCACGAGATCGTGATGCTCCAAAACTTCTTCGACGAGCTGCAGCGCAAGGTGCCGGTCGGAAAATAGGGTCAAACGGCGCTAATGGCGGAATCCCCGGGTAAACAATTCATTAGGAATGTGTTGTTTGGATAGAGCCCGAGTGGTCGGCCATCCGGAAGTTGTCCAGATTCGCGATTTCTGGCCGTGAAACCGCCTTGTCGGAGACTGGACCGGCTGGTCCGCCATCAGGTGGCTCATTGGAACGAACCACCATCCGCAAAGTGGACGGCCCGCTGGTTGAACCCTACACGTTCGGAAGGATCGATGATGGAAGGCCGTCAATTTCCCTCGGGCAATCGGTCGCCTCGGGCGTCTCCAGGAATGCGATCAGAGCCCGTTGGCCGTTCGGTACAAACCGAACTCCGAATTCCTGGGCCCGGATCGGAGCTTGGCTAAATTTGAGGGCAGCGCGGTTTCATAGAAGAGTCTCGAAATGACGATATCATCTGAAGACACTACGAAGGAGGGTATCATGCACATTCGGGTCGCATTGCTGGCGCTCGCGCTGATTCCGGCTTTGACCGCACAGACGCAAGAGAAGTTGTGGAAGGGGCTGCAATACAGGTCGATCGGTCCCTACCGGGGAGGCCGCGTGCTGGCAGTAACCGGCGTTCCGGGAGCGCCTGACACTTTCTACTTCGGCGGGGCATCGAGCGGCGTCTGGAAGACCACGGACAGCGGTGCGAATTGGAAACCGGTATTCGACAAGCAGTCCACGGCGTCGATCGGATCGATCGCGGTCGCTCCTTCGGATCCCAACACGATCTATGTCGGCAGCGGCGAGGCGTGCCTGCGCGGCAATATCTCGTACGGCGACGGTGTGTACCATTCGACCGATGCGGGGAAAACCTGGAAGAATCTCGGACTCAAGGATACACGCCACATCGGGCGCGTGATCGTGCATCCGAAAGACGCCAATACCGTCTTGGTGGCGGCCATGGGCCATGCCTTCGGCCCGAACACGGAGCGCGGCGTGTTCCGCACCACGAATGGCGGCAAGACCTGGTCGAAGGTGCTGTACCTCGACGACAAAACAGGCGCCATCGATGTCGAGTACGACCCAAACAATCCGAACATCGTCTTCGCGTCGCTCTATCAGGTGCTGCGGCAACCCTGGGTATTCGAAAGCGGCGGCCCAGGAAGCGGCCTGTACCGGTCATCCGATGGAGGTGTGACCTGGACGCGATTGCAGCGGAACGGGCTGCCGGAGGGGCTCCTGGGACGCATTACGGTCTCGGTGTCCGGCGCGGATTCCAATCGCGTGTACGCCATGGTGGAGGCGGAAAAGGGCGGGCTGTTCCGCTCCGATGACGGCGGCGACAAATGGGAGTTGATCAATGACGACCAGCGCTACCGGCAGCGCGCCTGGTACTTCAGCCACGTCTTTGCCGACCCCAGGAATGCCGACTCGGTCTATGTCCTGAACACCGGTATGTTCCGTTCCGGCGATGCGGGCAAGACGTTCACCCTGCTGCCCGCTCCCCACGGCGACCACCACGGGCTCTGGATCGACCCGTCCGATCCGCGGCGCATGATCAATGGCGACGATGGCGGCGCCACGATCTCGCTCGACGGCGGGCAGACTTGGAGCACGCAGTACAACCAGCCCACTGCGCAGTTCTACCATGTGACCGCTGACAACCGTTTTCCCTATTACCTGTACGGCGCACAACAGGACAATACGCCGGTAGCCATTGCCAGTTGGAGCGACGCGGGCGTAATCACCATGCGTAACTGGTACGAGACCGCTGGCAGCGAGAGCGCCTACATGGCGCCCGACCCGCGCAACAACGATGTTGTCTTCACCACCGGACAATCGGCGGTCACGCGATTCGATAAGCGCAGTGAGCAAGGTCTGGATGTCTCGCCCATGCCGATCGATACCACGGGGCACGGCGTCGGCGATTTCCCGCACCGCTTCCAGTGGACCGAGCCCATCTTCTTCTCGCCGCACGATCCGGGCGTGATCTATACCGCGGGCGAAGTGGTCTTCAAGACCAGCGATCAGGGCAAGAATTGGGAGGTAGTGAGTCCGGACCTGACCCGAAACGATAAGGAGAAGCAGAAGGCGTCGGGCGGGCCGATCACCAAGGACAATACCGCGGTCGAATACTACGACACCATCTTCGCGCTGACGGAATCGCCTTTGGAGAAGGGCTTGTTATGGGCCGGCAGCGACGATGGTCTAATCCACATCACGCGCAATGGGGGGAAGAATTGGGAGAATGTCACTCCCAGGGAACTGCCGGAATGGAGCCTGATCAGTATCATCGAAGCCTCACCGCATGACGCCGGAACCGCTTATGTGGCGGTGGATCGCCATAAGCTCGACGACTTCAAGCCCTACATCCTCAAGACCACCGATTTCGGCAAGCACTGGAACTCGATCACCACGGGAATTCCCGAGGGCGCCTACGTGCGCGTGGTCCGCGAAGACCCCAAGCGGAAGGGACTGCTATTCGCCGGAACCGAGACGTGCATGTGGGTTTCATTCGATGCCGGAGCGCGTTGGCAGACGCTGCAACTCAACCTGCCCGTGGTTCCAGTGCACGATCTGATGATCAAGAATGACGATCTGCTGGTGGCCACTCACGGCCGTGCCTTCTGGATCCTGGACGACGTAAGTCCACTGCGGGAATGGACGGAGCAGACGGCGGCATCGGACGCGTTCCTGTTCACTCCGCGCACCACCACGCGCGTGCGCTTTCCGGACCAGGTGAACAAGCGGCAACCCGTAGGTGAGAATCCTCCGGCCGGAGCGATCCTGTCCTACTACCTGAAGGCCACGCCGAAGAACGAGGTAAGGCTTGAAATTCTGGATGCCGCGGATCTGGTAGTGAAGGCCTTTTCGAGCGTGAAGAAGGCCGAGGTGGAAGGGCCGGCGGAGTGGCCCGACGTGCAAAAGGCAAACGAAACGCTGTCAGTGGACCCGGGGCTGAACCGGATCGCCTGGGGCCTCCATTACACCGACCCGTTGACGATCCCAGGGTCGTTCTATCAGACGGATCTCGCTCCCAAGGGCCCGTTCGCCTTGCCCGGCATGTACAAGGTGCGGCTGACCGTAGATGGCAAGAGCCAAACGGTTCCCCTGCAGTTGAAAGCCGACCCGCGCGCTACCGCGCCCCCCGAAGACCTGCGTAAGCAGTTCGAACTGGAACGGCGAATTTCCAGCCGCTTGACCATTGCGCACAAGAGTGTGAATCAATTGCGAAGCCTGCGGGCGCAAGTGGAGGCGATGAATAAGAGGTACTCGGGAGTCGACGCCTGGCAGCCCTTGAAGCCCCTGGCGGAGGACCTGTTGAAAAAACTAACCGCGGTGGAAGACGGCCTGGTACAGACGAAGGTCAAGAGCACGGAGGGCCTTCTGAATTTCCCGACCATGCCGGACGAGCAACTGATCACCTTGAGCTGGGTGGTGGATGCCGGGGATGCCGCGCCGACCAGGGGGCAGACCGAAGTGTTCGATCTGGTAAGCCGGAAGATCGAGGAGCAGTTATCCAAGTGGGATGGCATCATCAGTCAGGACTTATTGAACCTAAACCGCATGGCGGAAAAGCAAAAGCTACCCTTGCTGGATACGCGCGGAGGACAGTAGTTCCAGTCAGCCGAGCAGACCTACAGGGTGCGTCCAATGAGATTGGGGCTGTGAAACCGCCTTTCCTTCCCTTGGGCCGACGGGGGCGTGTGGAACGCCGATTCCGAAGCGCCGGAGCAGCCGAGTATCGCTGCTCCGAAGCTAGATACGCACACGTGCGAGTTCAAGTCCCCGGCGGAGTTCAATAGCTCAGATCCGCCACCCGCCGGCGGACAACCACCTCAACTAGCGCGGCTAAGCTGGCGCCCTTCGCCGTCAGCTTGGCTGCCGCTTCCGCCCCGAGCATCTGTGTGGAGATTGGTCCAGCCTCCATACTGGCCACTTTGTCCGCATAGATCACCGTCGTCCGGTCCCGCGTGTTCGCGCCGGGTCCTCTCCGGGACACGCTGTATCCGGCAATCTTCCCCGCAGCTTTGGCCTTGGCGTACACCGGCATGATATCGGTCTTGAGATAGTTTTCGTATTCCTGGCCTTTTCCGGCCGTCACCCGGTACCGTACCGTCGTCCAGATCGCCGCGGGACTCTTCGGCATGGAAGTGAGTTCTTCGACCCGCGTGCTCGCGAATACGGACTGGCTTTCGATACACCGCCTCGTCTTCGCCTGGAGTTGCGCGGCGCCAGTCTTACCCAGCGCTTTGACTAAGGGATTGTCTGCATCCAGCTCCGAATAGTTCCCCATTGGCGTCATGCTGACGTATTCATACGGATTTCCCAGCACCGTCTCCAGCATGGTGCGGCTGGCGACGCCCGCCTTTTTCAGCGCGGGATTTACCTCGTTCTTTTGCAGGGCGAGCCACTCGCTCGCCATCTCGGGCTTGACCTGGGTGATCCTCACGAACGACCGGGTAGTGGCTGGAGGCGCGGTTTGCGCCCAACCTTGGTTGAATGCGCAAAACGCCAGACAGACACCGGCCATATTGCGCACTAAATTGTTCCTCGTGATTTGCCTCATGGGATTCCCTCCTTCGGGTCGCTAAAGTATATGCGAAAGTCGGCGCGTGATGTGCGCGGTTCTTCAATGCACCGTGTTTCAGGCGTGAAGGGGATCGCCGGCAAATCGGGAAACAACACACCTGGACGTGTGGTCGACCCGTCGAAGTAGCGCCGCGATCGAGCCACCGCCGGATTCTCCGCGCGGGGTCGCCCAACGCTCACCCACATGGGTGCGGACAGCGTGTCTGCAAGATCCTGGCCGTGAAACCGCCTTATCGTAGAATGGCCCGACACGGCCCCGTCCTCGCAAGGAATTTGACGACGGGCGCGGTCCTCTGGCCGAGTGACGCGCTACCCGGAAATCGGTCTGGCGCAGGGCGGAGAGCCCTGGTTCGATTGTCGTGGCGGTAGGCTATGCGTATGAAACTCACGATCGAGCTGAATCGAGAGATCGACGGTCGCTGGATTGCCGAAGTTCCGGAATTGAATCTCCTTCTTTATGGGGATTCGAAGCCGGACGCAATTCAGCGAGCGCAGGCGGCCGCACGGGAGATCGTTCTCGACCGGGTCGCTCACGGGGAGTTGCCTCCTGATTCAGTCAATGCCGTATGCGACATCGCCGCATGAGGCATTGGCCTTCGGCGAAGGCCCGGCGTGGACGGATGGGCGGACTACCCGTTCTCTTTTCACGATTCAGGCGTCGCTAATCCCAGCCAATCCGCGATCAGCCGGTACGTGAATCCCCACAACGGCGTGCCGTCCAACTCGACCGACGGAAATCTCATCTCGGGCGGTTGGCCTGGGACGGGGCGCATGGCGTGGCGCGACGGATCGCGCAAATCGCGCAGCGGGACCCAGAGGCTTCCGGCTGCTTCGCGCGCGTCCAGCACCGTGGGCAGTTCGTGGTCCACGTGGAATACGAAGGGCGCCACCCGCAGATAGGGAGGAGCCCTGCGGCGCCTAGGGCGGCCGGCAGTTCGGCTTCCATCTGGTCACGAGAAAGCTCGATGCCGCACTCTTCAGCCAATTCGCGCAGCGCGGTATGAAGCAGATCGACATCCTGTGGATCTCGCCGGCCGCCCGGAAACGACCAGTGGCCCGACCAGGGATCGTCATCGCGCTCCGAACGCCGGATCAGGAGGATTTTCACTGGCGGCCGCGCCTGGCTGGGAGCGGCGCGGGTGCAGATCGGTTTCACGCTGGCGTTCGCCGAAGCACACGGCGGCCTGGTCTACCTGTTCGTTGCGGCTGCCGGCTGCATTGGCCGACAACACGCCCGAAGTGAGTTCGGTGTGTCTCTACGGTAGAATCATTCAAATCGGTATGCCTCTCAACCCCGGAGATCTTCTTGGCCCTTACGAGATCCTCGCCCGGCTGGGTGCCGGCGGAATGGGAGAGGTCTACAAGGCGCGCGACACCCGCCTCGGCCGGATTGTTGCCGTCAAAATTCCCCACGAGAGGTTCTCCGAGAGATTTAAACGGGAAGCCCGCCTCATTGCTTCGTTGAATCATCCGAACATCTGTACGCTGTTTGACGTCGGTCCGGATTACCTGGTGATGGAATATATCGAAGCGGCCCCGCTGCAAGGCCCCTTGCCGGTTGAAAGAGCGTTGGTGGTTGCATTGCAAATTGTAGCCGCCCTGGAGGCCGCCCACGCAAAGGGAATTACCCACCGCGACCTCAAACCCGCGAACATCCTCGTTGCGGATCACCTGCCGGAACAATCGGCGGTCAAGCTCTTGGACTTCGGTCTTGCGAAAGTAGAACGGGAAGCTACGGCATTTTCCGGTTCGACCATCACTCAGAGCCCGTCGGGCACTGTGCTCGGAACAGCCGCTTACTTGTCGCCCGAGCAGGCCTCCGGCGAACCGGCTGACGCGCGCAGCGATATCTTCTCCTTCGGTGCCGTGCTCTACGAGTTGCTCACCGGACTGCGCGCTTTTGAGGGGAAAACGCAGGTCACTACGATGGCGGCAGTTTTGCGCCAGGAGCCGCCGCCATTCGATGCCCCACCAGATCTTGAACGCATCGTCAGGCGGTGCCTGCGCAAATCTCCGGCGGGACGCTTCCAGACGGTTGCCGAACTCAAGGTCGCCCTGGAAGCCCTCGACGTTGCCACGGAGCGCCCGCCCTCCGTTGCCGTGTTGCCGTTCGCCAATATGAGCGGCGACAAAGAACAAGAGTATTTCAGCGATGGATTGGCGGAAGAGGTCATCAACACTCTGGCGCGGACTCCCGGTTTGAAAGTGATCGCGCGTACCTCGGCATTCGCTTTCAAGGGGCAGAATGCGGATGTCCGCCACATCGCGCAAACGCTAGGGGTGACGAACATTCTGGAGGGCAGCGTGCGTCGGGCGGGCGGCCGAATTCGCGTCACGGCTCAATTGATTACGGCTACGGACGGAAGCCACATTTGGTCGGACAAATACGACCGCGAGATGGCCGATGTGTTTGCCGTGCAGGATGAGATCGCGAAGGCGATTGCCGTGGCTCTCCAGGGCAATCTTGCCGCGAAGGGTGGCAGGCCGCGGCCTTACACACCGAAACTCCCGGCATACGAAGCATTTTTGAAGGCCCTATACCATTTCGCGAAGTTTTCCATGGAATCCATTGTCAGATCCAAGGAATACCTCGAACAGGCAATCGCGCTCGATGCACAATTCGCGCCTGCGCACAGTGCGCTAGCTGAGTGTTTTATCGAATTGGCGTACTACAGCGCGATACCTGGCCTAGGTGCGGTGGCTTCAGCGCGTGCCGCGGCCCATCAAGCTCTGAGTCTCGATCCTTCATTACCGGAGGCCCACGCTATCTTGGGTCAACTCGCTGCGCTGAACGATTACGACTGGAGTGAGGCCGAGCGCGAGTTCCGTCTGGCGATGGCTCGCCAGCCGGTCCCGGCTCGCGTGCGCTGGTATTATGCGCATACCTTCCTGCTCTCGATTGGGCGTTTGCGGGAGGCTATGGAAGAAATTCAGCGTGCGCTCGAGGACGATCCCATTTTCGGGCTTTACCGATTTTCGTTAGCGCTTTGCCTACATGCCGCTGGAAAGCTCGACGAAGCCAATACCGCGTTTCGGCAGGTTCTGGAACTGGACGAAAATTTCCTGCCCGGTCTGTATTGGCTGACACGCAACTACACAGCGCAAGGTATGATTGCGGAAGCGCTTGCTTTGGCCGAGCGAGCGTTCTCCCTTACTCCGTGGAATACGGAAGCAATCAGCGGGCTGGCGGGGCTCCTCATGCGCACGGGAGCCAGAGGCAGGGCAGAAGAACTGCTCGGAAAGCTGGGCGATGGCCAAGCTTACGGCGCTCCTATCGGCTTTGCTAACTTCTACTATCTCCTGGGCGAACCGGGCCACGCGGCGAAGTGGCTCGAGAAAGCGATTGCGCAGAGACATTTCCTTGTTCCTCTGTATATTCGCTCCGCCCTCGCGAGGTCGCTGCGCGAGGGTCCTTATTGGCCTGCGATGGCGAAAAAGATGAATCTTCCGGAAGTTTGCGATAGGCCCTAAAGGTGCACCACTACACCGTCACCAGGAAACCCTTGTCACCGGCCTCCGTCCGTATTATGCGCTACCCGGAAATCGGTCTGGCGCCGGGCGGAGAGCCTTGGTTCGATTGTCGTGGCGGTAGGCTATGCGTATGAAACTCACGATCGAGCTGAATCGAGAGATCGACGGTCGCTGGATTGCCGAAGTTCCGGAATTGAATCTCCTTCTTTA
>Ga0209067_10000554_pt1 | contig 23874 bp, 9 predicted proteins | sample ColStrG_CSR_2013_FD_187199 | JGI IMG/M metagenome (GOLD analysis project Ga0209067, IMG submission 187199) | Freshwater sediment microbial communities in response to fracking from Pennsylvania, USA - Cold Stream Run_MetaG_CSR_2013 (SPAdes)... | ecosystem: Environmental > Aquatic > Freshwater >... | reverse complement strand
CGAAGACAGTGTGGCGGCGCAGCAGCAGCGGCTCGCCGGTTTTTACCTGGAGAAGCTTCGCCATGCGCGCCGTCGCTGGCGCTGCCATGAATTCTTCGTAGGCGTGTCCCACCTCCGCGCCGGTTTCGCCAGCCAGCACTTCGTAAAGCGGTTGAGCGAAAGTTTCCCTGCCGGTCAAGCCGAGCCGGGGATGAAACCATGAGCGCGAATGCAGCACGGGAAGTCCGTCCCATCCGCGCACCCGGTCCAACCGATGCACGCAGATGCCTGACTTGATTTGAAGAGCGAGGACGGCATCCGGGCTGGCCTTCACTAGCGCGTAATCCTGCCGGAAATTTTCCACCACGATGCCTTTCCCGGCCATTTCGCGGGAGAAACTTCGCCACGCGCCGATGCCCGATTCGACGGGACGATTCCGGCTCACGCGCGTGCCGACGCCGGCTTTGCGTTCCAGCAATTGTTCCTGAACCAGTCGCGTCAACGCCACGCGCACCGTTCCCCGGCTGACGCCAAACCGGTTGGCCAGCGTCAATTCATCGGGAAACAATGCGCCATTCTGAAATTCCGGCAGGGCAATCATCCGCCTCAATTCACGCTCGATTTGCGCGTGGAGCGGGGCGGGATCGGCGGCGTTCATTTTGCCGAAAGCCCCGGTGGCCGGTCGGCGGTGGGCAGTTTTGTGCATATGTTTATACAAAGTGCTTGCCTTGCTTTGCGGAGGCAAGTAAAAATTGGAAACCATGAATTCACATTTGCGAAAACACTGTTGTTTCGTCCCCGTGTTTCCGGCTGTTCTATTGTCATTGTTCGTGGCAATCTCCGGAAGCGCCGCCGAATCTTCAGCAATCATCCTTGGCGAAAACTGGCGGGTGATTTCCTCCGCTGACCTGACAGACGCCGGTGAAAAAATTTCATCACCGGATTTTGCGCCGGATAATAAATGGCTGCCAGCCATCGTGCCGGGAACGGTTCTCGATTCCTATGTCAAGGCGGGCCGCTATCCCGATCCGCTTTTCGGGATCAACAACAAAGTCTATTTTGACAAAGGCGGCGCCATCGCGCGTGGGCAGATTCCTGATGCGAGCATTCCCGGCAGCGCCTTTACCGTGCCGTTTTGGTATCGCACCACATTTGCGGCGCCGCCGGACTTTGCCGGTAAAACGGTTTGGTTGAAATTCTCCGGAATCAATTGGAGAGCCACGCTTTTTCTCAATGGCAAAAATCTGGGAAGCATCACCGGCGCGTTTCAGCGCGGACACTTCAACATCACGGACTGCATTCGTCCCGGTGACAACGCGCTGGCGGTTCGGATTGATCCGCCAGTGGTTCCAGGAACTCCGAAGAATTGGGGTTGCGGCGGGGACGGGATCAATTTCCCCTCCATCGGTCTGACTCCGGCCACGATTTACCAGACCATCGGCTGGAACTTTACTCTCGTCGATGGGGTCCGTGACCGCAACATGGGGATCATCCGTGATGTGAGTTTGTATGCCACGGGGCCGGTGGACATCCGCGATTCCATGATCAGCACGGAAGGTGTGCCAACGAACGAGCAGGCGAATCTGAATTTTAAAACGGTTCTCGTCAACGATTCGGGCAAGGAACAGACGGGCGCTCTCGCGGTTGCCTTTGCCGATCAGAAGGCATCGCTGAGTGTCACGCTTGCTCCTCATGAAACCCGCGAGGTCTCCATGGGGTGGCAGAAGTTTCCCCAATTTGCGCTCAAAAATCCCAAGCTCTGGTGGCCGGCGGGCCGGGGAGAGCAATTTCTCTATCCCATGAAAGTCAGCTTCAAGACATCGGACGGTGCTGTTACCGAGACCGCCCGGAATTTTGGAGTGCGTTCCATCGTAAACAAGCCGGAATTGGGGCAATCGGTCTATTGGGTGAACGGGCATAAGATGTTCCTGGCGGGCGGCAACTGGGTGCAGGACATCATGCAGCGGCAGACGCCGGCGCGCGAGGAGGCGCAGATTCGCATGATCCGCGACGCGGGTTTCACCTGGCTGCGGCTCTGGAGCGGCAGCGGGCCGGTGGACGACGCGTTTTTTGATCTGTGCGACCAATACGGCATCATGGTCTGGGTGGAATCCGGCCTTTGCTCGCAGGTGAGAATGTTAAGAAACGATCCTGTCTGGTGCCAGACCACGCTCGATAACTGGGCGGATTACGTTCTGCGGGTGCGTTCGCATCCGTGTGTTTTTAACTACGTCGGTTGCAACGAAGGCGGCGACATTCCGCGCATGGATGAAGTGGCGAAAAAACACGACGGCACGCGCGGTTACAGCGCATCCTCCCAGGATCTTGGCCAGCGAGGCGACACCTACTGCTGGGAAAATATCGACGGTTATTACGACTATTCAAACATTTACAATCACGGAACCGGGCCACTGGGACTCTTCGGTGGATTCTGCAACGAATCGGGTGCTCCCTGTATTCCCGTGGCGGAATCCATCAAAGAATTGCTGCCCAAGGATAAACGCTTTCCGATTGATCAGGAGTATTGCAATTACCTCGACGGCGGGGGATTGCATCGCGTCTATCGGATGATCAATGAGGGATGCTCCGAATTTGGAGACCTTTCCAAGCCCGATTTGGCAGGCCGCACGGGAGTCGACAACTACGCATTCAAGGGCCAGCTTCTCAACGCCATGGAATACCGCGCCTTTGGCGAACTGTGGCAGAGGGATAAGTTCGATAAGAACGGTCGCTTTACCACCGGTTGGGGACTCTGGACGGTGAATAATGCGCATCCCGAACTTTTCGCCCGCATCTTCGACTATTCTCTGGAGGCCACCGCCGGGCTGTTCTATATGGCGCGCGCCAACAAACCGCTTTCCCTGCAATATAACTATCGCCAGAACGATGTGACGGCGGTCAATAACTCCTTCAAACCTGTCACCCAACGGCATACGGTTCGTGCGGAAATTCGGAATCTCGATTGGAGCCTGCAATGGGCGAAGCAAACCTACATCGCCACCGATGTTCTTCCCATCCCGGCGGAAAGTTCGAAGACCGGTGTTCTGTTCATCCCGAATAAAGATCAGGCCAAATTTGATGATGTTCACTTCATTCACCTGCAATTGCTCGGCGACAAAAACAAAGTGGTGGATGACACGATCTATTGGCGATCCAAGGCCGGCGTGCTTTACGGCGCGGAAGGCGACTTCTCGGCGTTGAACAAAATGCCGGTCACGCAAATCACGGCGACTACCCAATCCGAAATGAAGGACGGCAAACGGTTTGTCACCGTCACATTGGAAAACAGTTCCAAACAAATCGCCTTCTTCCTGCGGGTGAAAGTGCTGGATGCCGCCGCCAAAAAGCTGGTGCGTCCGTCTTATTACAGCGACAACTATTTCTCCGTGCCGCCGGGCGAGAAAAAGGAAATCACCATCGAATGTCCGCCAACCCTGGGTGACAAGGAGCCGGTCATCGGCGTCGAAGGCTGGAACATCGGAACCTTGGAACTTGCCGTGCCTGACTCAAAACGGACTCCAGAAATTCGTCGTTAATGAAAACACCCTCCATCAAAAAACATCGCGCCATCAGCGCCGATCTCGTGGCGGTCGCGTTGTCGCTGTTCACAATCATCCCCGTTAAAGCCGCTGATACTCCGACGAGCACCGGAACGGCGGTCAGCGCTCCAATCGTTGCCCATCTTCACATTGTCGAGCCACCCAAGGGCGTGGATGACAAAACGGAGGCGGCGGGAGTTCCTTCCTGGGGAATCGGGCCGTTCGTCCGATGCCCGGAAAATCCGCTCATATCGCCGCGTTCGGACACAAAATTCTTCTGCCCCCTTGAGAAAAAAGATGTCGCCTGGGAGTCGAAAGACATCGTAGGTGCCGCTGCTGCCGTCAAGGATGACAAGGTCTATTGGCTCTATCGCGCGGAACCGCAAGTCATGGGGCACTCGCGCGTCGGCCTTGCCATCAGCGAGGATGGCATCCATTTCAAGCGGAATCCCACCCCGGTTATTTATCCGGACGAGGATGCGTTCAAACAATATGAATGGCCCGGCGGCACGGAGGATGGCCGGATCGTGATGCGCGAGGACGGACTCTATCTTTACTTCTATCCAGCTTATAATGGGAAAGGTCATGCCTGGCAATCCGTGGCCACCAGCCGGGATTTGGTGCATTGGACCAAACAAGGGCCAATTTATGCCTTGGATCCCAAAACCGGCTTTTCCGCAGTGCCGACGGCTTCACTGGAGAAAGGTCTCACCGTGGTGAGCCGTTACTACGATGACGGACGGGTGGTTGCGGAGAAGATCAATGGAAAATACTGGGGGTATCTTTTCGGTTACAAAGTGGCCAATTCCGACGACTGCATTCATTGGACGCCGGTCGTGGACGCCAAGGGCAAGGCCATCACGGTGTTGCCGCCTCGCAGCGGTGGCGGCAAGTTTGACTGCAAAATGACTGAGCCCGGTCCGCCTCCAATCGTCACTCCGAAGGGCATTCTCGTCATCTACCACGGCGGAGAAAATGATCCTAAAGTGGGCGATCCGAATCTTCCCAGGCGAGCCTATTCCGGCGGTCAGGCGCTCTTTGATCTGAATGATCCGACAAAAATGATCGCCCGCTGCGATAATTATTTCCTGACGCCGCGCATGCCTTACGAACTCAACAACTCCGCCGGTGCTCCGGTCTGTTTCATAGAGGGACTCGTGCGCCTCAAGGGCAAATGGCTTCTTTACTACGAGGCCGGAGATTATGTCGGCTGCATGGCCTCCTGCGACCAGCCGGGCTTTGAAGCGCCACAAGCCAAGTAGAGCGCAGAAACCCCGCTTCATCTGCCATGAAATCGGAGACCATCATCACGTTTGCTCTACTTCTTGGCTCCACGTCGGCCCTCATCGCGGCACCTGAAGCGGTGCCTGCACCGATCTATGCGGCTGATCATCCCCGCTGGGACAAACAGGATATGATAGTCTCCAGCCTGACGACTCTTGTTTCTGCCCAAAGAAACGGTCGCGTGAGGGAGATTTGGTCGGGGATGGATGATATTAAGCGCAGAACACCCATCTTCGTGGAATTTTCCGGGGCGGGGCAGATTGAGAAAAACGGGAGTTGGCTCGATCTGACCACCCTCCATTACAGGGACACGGGATCGCGACCGGGGCTGATCCATTTGCAGTCGGACGACGGTTCCGTCACCTGCGAAATCTCGGCGAGAAAGACCGCGCCGCAAAGCCCGATCTTCATTAAATACAGTTTCAAGGAAGCGGTGAATTTTCGTTACGACATCCAGTTGAAGCAGCCTGAGAAGGTGCGTCTCGAACACAGCGACGAGACCAACGGAGTGAGTGAATTTGCGGTCACCTGGGGCTGCTGGCGCTTTGTCAGATTCCAGCCTGACGGCAGTTATGGCCCGCCTTTAAAGGTTGCGACCTGCCCTTCCGGCAAGTCCATCCCTGGTGATGCCGGACACTTCATCCGTGAGATTTCCTCCGCGCGGGAAATTGTCGTCTGCCTGGATGCCACAGGCAGGCAGATGCCCGGGCAGGGCAATTATGTCGAGGCCTGGAAATCTCTGCTGGGCGGTTATCGGGACAGTGATCAGGAACGGAATGCAGATCGCCTCCAGATCACAACGGGTAACCAACTCATCGACGCACTCTTCTCGGATTCCATCGACGCTGTCGAGTCGCTCCAGTTTTCCAACGGGGTGATCGAAGCGGATCCCTTTAATTATCGGGACGCCTGGGTGCGTGACGGGGGCTATACGGTGATGGGGCTCGTCCTGACGGGCAATTTTGAAGAAGGAGACGCCTTTTTTGATTTCTGGGCCGCCCAACCGGGCTTCGGATGGGTCGGCGGAGAGGACGAAGCCCAGCAGGGTGAGATCGGAGTGATGGCACTCTGGTATTATTCACGCCTGCGACCTGATGGAGATGCTCTCCTGAAAAAGCACTGGGATTATGTGCAAAAGGTGTCCAACTACATGCAGAAGTGTGTCGAGAAAGAAGGGATGCTTGATCTGGCCGACGAGTGGATCTGTTCCAATCCACGCAAGGCGACCTGGCCCAATGCCGAAGTCTATGCCGGTCTTATCGCCAGTGCCAAAATTGCAGATCGGCTGGGCTGTTCCGATCAAGCCACTGGCTGGCGGAAAGTCGCAACACGGCTCAAGGAACAATTTGAAGCCACGGCCTACGACACCACGTTGCAAAGGTTCATTCCGTTTGCTCCCGGAAAAACAAAGGATGGCAGAGAGAGCGTGGTGGATACCCGTGTCGATAGCGGAATGTTCAATCTGGCCCGACTAGAAACTTTCGGCAAGGGTCAGGGAATTGTTGCGGCTGGTGATCCGCGTTTTATTTCAACCCAAACCGCCATCGGGAATGTTCTTGAAAACAAAGAGCATCTAATCGGGCGCTTTGACGCTTTGCCAGGAAGCTCTTCCTTTCCGAAGGGGCAGGCCAAGGATATCTGGCCCATCGGTTCGAGTTGGGCAGCACAAACCGCATGGTTGCAAGGCAAGCCGGATCTGGGATGGAGTTATCTTAACTCGCTCGCCGGGAAGCGTGCTTTGTGTTTACAGAACAGCAGCTATTTGCCGGAGTTTTGGCAGAATGATGGAAGACCGAATATTCCAATTCTTGCCTGGTCGCACGGGGAGTATCTGACCGCCATGGTCTTGCTGACGCTGGGGGTGAATCTTGAGCCTGCCAATGCCGATCTCGGGCTTGCCCCGAGCCTGCCCCCGGGCAGCAACCATGCCACCGTCAAAAACTTCCGTTTCCGCGACTGGAGACTTGATTTCGATCTCACCCGCGAAGACAACCACGTCAGGGTCAATGTTACCCCTCACTTTCAAGGAGCCGCGAAAAAAACTTTACTCATTGAACTGCCCGGACAAAAACAGCTCTCGCTGAAATCCGATGTTGAGCAGACATTTCTGGTCACTCCTAAAAAATAAGTCCATTTTTCAACGGAACCAATACGCCATAATTCACTGATTCTATCTTCATATATGTCAAAATCATCACAACCAACCTCATCCAAATTCGTGCTCGCGTTGAGCGCCATCGTCGCGGCGCTCGGCTCGCTGCTGTTCGGTTTCGACACCGCCGTGATCTCCGGCACCACGGAAGCGTTGCGCTCGGTGTTTGCGCTCAATGAGAACCTGCTGGGGTTCACCGTCACCAGCGCGTTGTTCGGCACCATGTTGGGCGCCTTCGGCACCGGTCGGCCCGCCGACTGGTGGGGGCGGCGGCCCGTGTTGACGGTGCTGGCGGTAATGTTTCTCATTTCCGCCGTCGGCTGCGCCCTGGCGTGGAACTGGTATGCGCTGCTGTTTTTCCGGTTTCTCGGCGGGGTGGCGGTGGGCGCGGCTTCCGTGGTTTGCCCGATGTATATCACCGAAATCGCGCCGCCCAAACACCGGGGCCTGCTCGTGGGCGTGAGCCAGTTGAACATCGTGGTCGGCATTCTGCTGGCGTATTTTTCAAATTACGCGGTCGTCCATTTTCTCGGCGCGGACAATCCCGTTGCGTGGCGCTGGATGTTTGGCGTGATGGCGCTGCCCGCGCTGGCGTTTCTGCTGACGGTGCTGTTCATTCCGGAAAGCCCGCGCTGGCTGGTGAAGAAAGGCCGGCTGGCCGAGGCGGAAGCGTCGCTGATCCGGTTTGGCCATGAAGACCCGGCGCGGGAAAACCGTGAAATCCAAGAGTCACTTGCCGCCGACACGACCGGCACGGGCGACCGGCTTTTCCAGCGCAAATACCTCAAGCCGCTGTTGCTCGTCTGCATGATCGCCGCGTTCAACCAGCTTGATGGCATCAACGCCGTCCTTTACTACACGGCTGACATCTTCCGCATGGCCGGCGCGGACAAAACCAGCGCGCTCCTGCAATCGGTGATTGTCGGTTTCACCAATCTGGTGATGACGCTTGTCGGTATGGCGCTCATTGACCGCCTGGGACGCAAGGCGCTGTTGTTGATCGGTTCGGTGACGTTTGTGATTTCGCACGCTTTGGCGGCGTGGGTTTTTGCCACGCACGCCCAAGGCTGGCTGGTGATGGCGGCGATGATGGGCGTGGTGGGTTCGCACGCCTATTCGCAGGGCGCGGTGGTGTGGGTGATCATCAACGAACTGCTGCCGAACGCCGTCCGCGCCTCGGGCGCGGCGGTGGCCTGCACCTTGATCTGGGTGTTGTGCGGGGCAATTGGCTGGGTTTTCCCGGTCATCGCCAAGACTTCGGGCGCGATGACGTTCGGATTTTTCGCGGCGATGATGGTGCTGCAATTCGTGCTGGTCGCCAAGTTCCTGCCGGAGACCAAGGGCGTCAGCCTAGAGGAATTGCAAAGGCGGCTTGGCTTCAACGCTCACATTTGAAACTCTGTTCAAAAACATGAAACAAACATTTTTTTTCGTTCTTGTTCTTCTGGTTGGCACCCGATCACTCAAGGCGGCGGATGCGGTCACGCTGGACAAATGGCAGGTGGTTTCCTCCGCTGACGTTCCGGTCGCCGGTGAAAAAATTTCGTCGCCGGATTTTGCGCCGGATAAAAAATGGCTGCCGGCGGTTGTGCCGGGAACGGTTTTGGCTTCCTGCGTGAAGGCGGGGCTTTATCCCGAACCTTTCGTGGGACTGAACAATTTGATTACTCCCGATGAACAGGGAATTTTTCACGGCAAAATTCCCGACGCCAGTATGCCGGGCAGCGCCTTCACCGTGCCGTGGTGGTATCGGACGGAGTTTGAAGCGCCCGCCGATTTTCCGGGCAAAACCGTCTGGCTGAAACTGGCCGGCGTCAATTGGCGGGCCGGCGTTTTTCTCAACGGACAGAATTTAGGAACCATCACCGGCGCTTACCAACGCGGGATTTTTAACATCACGAAAGCAGTTCGCACCGGGGAAAACGTGTTGGCGGTCAGAATTGATCCACCGCTCAATCCGGGAAATCCGCCACCGCACTTTTATGGCTGCGGCGGGGACGGAAACATCGGATTTACTCCGGCCACGATTTACCAGACGGTGGGCATGGATTTCTCGTTTATTGACGGCATTCGGGATCGGAACATGGGACTCATCCGCGAGGTCACGGTCTATGCTTCCGGGCCGGTGGACGTGCGCGATCCGTTTATGAGCACCGAGGGCGTGCCGACGAAAGACGCGGCGAATCTCAATTTCAAAACCGTGCTGGTCAACAGCACCGACAAGGCGCAAACCGGCAAACTGAAAATCAGGTTCGCCCGCCAGGAAGTTTCGCAGGAGGTGACGCTGACCCCGGACGAAACCCGCGAGGTGGCGCTGGGCTGGGATAAATTTCCGCAGTTCACTTTGAAGAATCCAAAACTCTGGTGGCCGGCGGGCCGGGGCGAACAGGCGCTTTATCCGATGCAGGTGAGTTTCAACAATGCCGATGGCATGACGGAGGTCGAACGAAATTTCGGCGTCCGTTCCATCGAAAACAAACCGGAATTGGGCCAGTCCGTTTATTGGGTCAACGGCAAGAAAATGTTTCTCGCTGGCGGCAACTGGGTGCAGGACATCATGCAGCGGCAGACACCGGCGCGTGAGGAAGCACAGGTTCGCATGATCCGCAACGCGGGTTTCACCTGGCTGCGGCTCTGGAGCGGCAGCGGGCCGATGGACGACGCCCTTTTTGATCTCTGCGACAAATACGGCATCATGGCCTGGGTGGAATCCGGGCTGATCCAGCAGGTGAAAAAACCGCAGACGAATTCAGTCTGGTGCCAGACCATTCTCGACAACTGGGCGGATTATGTTTTGCGAGTGCGATCGCATCCGTGCGTCTTCAACTATGTCGCCTGCAACGAAGGCCCGGACATTCCACACATGGATGAAGTGGTGAAAAAATATGACGGCACACGCGGCTACAGCGGTTCGTCACAGGATTTGGGCCAGCGCGGCTGTCCGTATCGTTGGGAGGATGGGGTGGATGGCTATTACGATTACACCAGCACGCACTCGCACGGCACCGGCGCGCTCGGTCTGTTCGGCGGATTTTGCAACGAATCCGGCGCACCCTGCCTGCCGGTGGCGGAAGTGATCAAGGAAATGATTCCGCCGGACAAGCAGTCGCCGCTCAACAGGGATTTGGCCAATTACCTCGACGGTGGCGCATTCCACCGGATTTATCAATTTGTGACGGAAGGCTGCGCGCAATTCGGCGACCTGAGCAAACCCGATTTGGCGGGACGCACCGGTGTGGACAACTACGCCTTCAAAGGCCAAATGCTCAATGCGATGGTGTATCGTGCGCTCGGCGAACTGTGGCAGCGCGAAAAATTCGACAAGAACGGACGCTTCAGCACGGGCTGGGGCTTGTGGACGGTCAACAACACGCATCCGCAGCTCTGCGCGCGGATTTACGATTACACCCTGGAGCCGACGGCCGGGCTTTACTACCTGGCGCACGCAAACAAGCCGTTTTCACTTCAGTTCAATTACCGGGACAATTCCGTTACGGCGGTGAATAATACGTTTAAGATTCCCAAGGGAATGAATGTGACGGCGGAGATACGTGGCTTGGATTGGAGCTTGGAATGGTCCAAGCAACACGTCATCGCCCCTGACCTTCCGTTTTTGCCGGAAAGTTCGCGGATGGGAATTCTTTATCTCCCGAATAAGGATCAGAAAAAACTGGACGATGTGCATTTCATCCATCTGCAACTTTCCTCCGGGAAGGAAATTCTGGACGACACGATTTACTGGCGGACCAAGGACGGAATGCTCTACGGCGCGGACGGCGATTTTTCGGCGTTGAACAAAATGCCGGTGACGCAAATCAAAGCGACCACCCAATCCGAAATGAAGGATGGCAAACGATTCGTCACTGTCACCTTGGAAAACAGTTCCAAGCAAATCGCCTTTTTCCTGCGGGTCAAAGTTCTTGATGCCGTCACCAAGACGCTGGTGCGTCCGTGTTATTACAGCGACAATTATTTCTCCGTGCCACCGGGCGCGAAAAAGGAAATCACCATCGAATGTCCCGCGACGCTGGGCGACAAAGCACCGGTCATCGGCGTGGAAGGCTGGAACATTGGTTCGCTGGAACTGGCCGTGCCCGCTTCAAAAACGACGCCGGAAATTCGCCCTCATCACAACTGAAAAATCCTGAAGCATATCGTCATGGTTGATTAAACGAAAAGATTTCAATCAGCCGGGTGAAGCATATGATAGTTTTGAGCACAGATTTCATGGGTGGCGTCGCCGGTGCCAGTCGCCGGGGGATCGGCTCCGCCCCGTCAATTACGGCCAGTTGGATGGCTTTGGACTGCAACAGCCGCGCCAAGAGTTCTGGGGTGTTGCGCAAAATGGAACTGCGCTTGGCCACCAATGTCCAATTGACGAAATGATTTTGATGTCACTTGGTAAATTTCTATGAGCCGTGCATTTTTAATTTCTCTGGCAACGGCGCTGATTTTCGGCGCGGCCTTCACTTCATCTGTCGCCGGCTTGCCGCCGCAACCGGTGGAACTGGTAGCCGATTTGTCGGCTCCCCGAATTCGTATTCCAGAAGATTTTCTGGGCTTAAGTTTTGAAACGTGCGAACTTCTGCCGGACACGAACGGGAAACTGCAGTTCGCCACGGACAATCAAGCGCTGCGCACGTTGCTCCAGACGATGGGGGTGAAGAACCTGCGCTTTGGCGGCAACGCGACCGACGCGCCCAATGTGCTTGATCCAGCGATGCCTGGCATTGATGCGATGTTCCAACTCGCGAGGACAATTCCTGCTCGGGTTATCTATAGCGTTCGTTTCAGCCGGGAAGGACGTTTGAATGGCTTTGTGACTGCCGATGCGGCGGCGGCGGCGGCAACGTGCCGCCACATACTTGAAAATTATCCGGATAGCCTCGCAGCCCTCGCCATTGGCAACGAGCCGGACATGTATTTCAAGCGGCTCAAGGATCAATACCAAACCGTTGATGTTTCTCTGGACAAGCCGGCCAAAGATCGCCGCGCCTACGAACAATACCGCGCCGCGTGGAAGCAATTCAGCGCCGTCATCAAGACCACAAATCCGACGGCGCTTTTCATTGGCCCGGGCACGACCGGCAATCCGGTTTGGGCCAAATGGTTTGGAAACGATTTTGTGGACGATGACCGCATCGCCTTCATTGACAACCATTGGTATCCCGGCGGCAACGGCAAGCAGGGCGAACCAGCGCCGAAATTGCAGGCGGCCTTGTCGCCAGACTGGCACAAACTTTACGCGGCCTATTTGGCGGACAACGGATTTCCCGAACCTGGTCGTCGGCCATTTCGCATTACGGAGAGCAATTCCTATTACAACGGCGGTGCGCCGGACATGAGCGACACCATGGCGTCGGCCTTGTGGGCGTTGGACTACGGTCATTGGTTTGCAGCGCATGGTTGCGCGGGAATTAATTTCCACACCTGCACGCACGTCAAATACATGGTGGATGTGGAAATGACTTTCAACTACGCCTCGTTTGTCGCGAGTCCGGGCGGTTACACGCTGCGACCCATCGGCTACGGTCTCACGCTGCTGGGAATGGGTTGTCAGGGCGATTCGATTCCATTGAGTGTCACTTCTGGCGGCGGCAACGTGTCTGCCTACGCCGTGGTCGGACGCGATGGCAACCTCTATTTCACGCTGATCAACAAGGAATACGACGCGAGCGCCCGGCCTGCGCTGGTGCGGTTCAATTTGAAAGGCGGTCACTTCAAGGGCAGCGGCGAGAGTCTTGCACTGGTCGCGCCGGATTCCAATGTGCGCGCCCAATCGGGTGTCACGTTGAACGGAATGCCTGTTGGCGAAAATGGATCATGGACGGGTAAATGGACGGTGGTGACGGCGGATCATTTCGGGACGGACGGCGTATTTTCAATCGTAGTTCCACCGGCGAGCGCGTTGCTGCTGCGCCTGCCACTGATGTGAGAGCGGATTAATAACACCTTTACCAAAACATGATTCCAAATCTAGAAACATTCTTTATGGTGTGGCGCCCAGTTCATCGCCGAAATTCCGTTCAAAAATTATTTGCGATTTTCTGTGCCAGTGTCGCAGTTTTATTTCCAGCCGACGCGGAAATGGTTGACTACAAAACCTGCCACGCGAGCTGGAGCGACCACGAGCTTGTCATTGGCAACTCGCACTTTATGCGCCGCTGGCGGATGGACAACGGGCTGCTCACCGCGACTTCGTTTCGCAATCTGGACACCGGCACGGAATGGATTCGCGATTCCGCAAAATCGCCTGCGCCAATGCCGTCCAGTTTGAATAATGAAAATCGAACTGCCTTAATCACGAGCCGCAGTGGACGATTGGGCGTGACGGAGGAGGAATCGCTGGAAGTCACGGTCGCGGCGAAGGGCGCGCAGAATTTGGTTTGCCGTTTCAAAATTTTCCCCGGCGCGAGTGGCGTGGAAACATTTTTTGACGGTGGCACGCCAGCGGAAACCTCATCGGCGGATTCGGCGGCAAATTCACAAGCAACCGGGTTGGAAAATGATGCCCACAAAGACCAGCCGGCAGCCGGCGGCGCGCTGGAAAATCTTTTTCTCGCGTCACCGCACTTGCGCCTCACGCAAGTGACTTTCATGGATCAGACGGACAACCACAACGAACTGGTTCAGGAAAACGAATGGCTGCTGTTGAACGAACGCAATCTGCAATTGTCCGGAAATCTTTTCGCGGTGGAAAATTCCGTCACCGGTGAAGGCCTCGTTTTTCTGAAGCTCGCGCCGCTGCCGCATGCCCGCGCGGTGCAAACCGTCAATGATTGTGAAGTGACGGCGCGCGAGCGGCAAATTCGTTTTGCCGGTCAGAGTTATCCGTTTGTGCTGCTGGCTTATTCCGGTGGCCGCGCCGGGCGGACGACGGTGTTGCACAATTTCCAGCGCCAGTTGCGCCGCTATCAGCCGGATCGCGACGGAATGTTTTTGAGCAACACCTGGGGCGACCGTTCGCGCGACGGGCGCGTGAGCGAGGAATTTTTGCTGAAGGAGATCGAGGCCGGCAGCCGGTTGGGCGTGGACGTTGTGCAGATTGATGATGGCTGGCAGAAAGGTTTGAGCGGTAATTCCGCCTTCACCACGAACGGCGCGTGGGGTTCGTTCTGGGATGCCAGAAATGATTTCTGGCTGCCGAATCCGCAGCGGTTTCCGCGCGGGTTGCCGCCGGTGGCGGATGCGGCGAGGGCGCACGGCATGAAGCTGGGCTTGTGGTATGGACCGGATTCGGCGGGCGACGGAACGAATTGGAATCGCGACGCGGAACGCTTGTTGAAACTGCACCGCGACGAGGGCGTCAATTATTTCAAGCTGGATGCGGTTAATATTTCGACGGCGGATGCGGCGAAAAACTTTCGACACTTGCTTGATTCGTTGCTCAACGAGTCGCACGGCGAAATCGCGGTGGATTTGGATGTGACGGCAGGCACGCGGCCCGGTTATTTCGGCACGCCGGATTGCGGCCCGATTTTTGTGGAAAACCGCTACACCGACTGGCCGAACTACTGGCCGCATCTGACATTGCGCAATTTGTGGAAGCTGTCGGAATACGTTGACCCGGTGCGCCTGCGGATGGAGTTTTTGAACAACGCTCGCAATCTCGATAAGTATGGCGATGATCCGCTCGCCCCGGCGCACTATTCGCCGGACGCGTTGTTCGCGACGGTGATGTTTGCGAATCCGCTCGGTTGGTTCGAGGTTTCCAACTTGCCGACGAATTACCTGGCGCAGGTGTCGTCGCTGGTGTCAGTTTGGAAACGCGAGCGCACGCAGCTTTTCTCCGGGAACACTCTTCCCATCGGCGATGCGCCGGACGGCCAGGCGTGGACCGGCTTTGCGTCGGTCGCGCAAAATGGAGGAGCAAATTACATCCTGCTGTTTCGCGAGTTGAATCCGAGCGCGGAGTGGACGTTGAATTTAGATATGCTTCCCGGCAAAAACCATCGCGTCACGGTCCTGGCCGGAAAAGGCAAGGCAACCGTGTCGAAAGGCCGTCTGACCGTGCGCATACCGGAAACACTCCAGTATCTGTGGTTGCGGGTGGAGTGATGTGCTGCCGAGCCGGACATTTGTCCGGCTATCCAGCTTAAGCGATGCCGAGTAATGTTCTGGAACTCAACAGAAAAAATAATGACCCTGATCGGCCTTCGTTTCAGTTGCTGTTTTTTCAGCCTGTGGCTGGCTGGAATTGCGGCGGCGTTCGCCCAGACCAACGGCACGCCGTGGACATCCCAGATCATCACCAACTATGTCAGCCCGATTGTCGGCGGCACGCCGGACACGGTCGCCGTCTGGTATGGCAATCGCGTCGCAATCGTCGTTGATCCGCAGTCCAGCCTGCCATCGCCGAATTTCGCCACGATGACCAACATCGCCTTCGCCTTCGATAATTTATACACGGCTTACGACCAAGTGACGGGGCAGACGCCGTTGACCGGCAATTATTTGCTCAACGGCAAAATTCGCGTCGAGTTCACCACCAATATGCCCAGCGGTGTCGCCGGCACGGCGTCGGACAACAGCGGCTACTACGGGATTGCTGTCGGCAACGGATTCATGACCTACTCCGGTGAGCTTTACGCCCGATATAATCAGGGGATCCAGACCGTTGATCAGGCCATGTTCTATGAATCGCAGCGCGATTACTGGACGCCGCTCTTCAACACTCGCATTGACTACGCCACGCTGACCCAGCCGCCGGGCCGGGCGAATCCGAATTCCTGGGGCTGGTGGACGGTGGGTTTCAACAACGCGATGTCCATCTTCATGTCCCAAGGCGTCATCGCGGGCGTCACCAATATGTATTATTACGGTCAAAACGCCCAGCAGTTCGCCGCCGGCATGATGGCCAACCTGACCACCTACACCAACAATCCGCAACTCTACAATTTCACGAACTCCTGGTGCTCAGACTGGGTGCCGTGGAGCGTTCCCGGCAATCCCACCAGCGTCAACGACCTGATGACCGCCACGCTGATTGATCTGTATAACCACTATGGCGGGCAACTCTTCCTCTCCAATCTCTACCGCGAAATTCCGCGCAGCGCGCCCGTGCCGGGCTGGCCAAACGACATCACGACCGCCTGCAATAATTTCTATGCCGCCGCCTCCCGCGCCGCCGGCACGAATTTGATTTCCTATTTCACCAACATCCTGCGCTGGCCAGTGACGCCCGGCTATAATTATCAAACGGTGTATCCGATGGTGTTTTGGAACGGCAACGTCAGCACTGCGTGGAGCAATGTCAACAACTGGACCGGCTTCAGCGTTGTTCCCAGTGCGACCAATGTCATCGCGTTCTCCGGCAGCAGCAACACCATCGTGGATTTGCACGGCAACCAAAGCGTCTTCATGCTCACCTTCGATCCGCTGGCCAACGCCACCTTTACCATCGGCAACAGCGTGGCCGGCACCGCGCTGACCATCGCCAGCAACGGCGCGATTCTCAAGCTCGCCAACAACATTTCCATCATCAACCAGATCATCACCACGCCGATTATTCTCGCCGGCGACGCGACGTTTGGGAACCAAAGCGATTGGGTGCAGGACAGCAGCGAGTTGATCATCAGCAACACGATCACCGGCAGCAACACCATTCATATTGCCGGCCAGCAGGTTGGTGCTGGCGGCGGCATTGTGCTGCTGGCGGACAACTCGGCCACCTTCAAAGGCCGATTTCAACTCGACAGCAGCATGTTACTGGTCGGCAACAACAATGCCTTGGGCAGCGCCACCAACGCACCGACGCTCATCAACCAGGGCAACCTCTGGTTCGCTGGCGGCATCACCTGTCCCGGCAGTTTCATCATCAATGGGCCGTATTGCGACGAATCGAGCCTGAACGGTTGCGGCATCTCCGGCAACATCCAGATCAACTCCAACTTCACCTGGACCGTCACCACCGGCGGCGGCAACGCCACCGCGTTGAGCGGCGTCCTCTCCGGCCCGGGCAATTTGCTGATGACTTACGGCGGCGTGACCTTGAGCGGTTTCAGCAACAACACCTTGAGCGGGCTGGTTCAATTCGACACCACCTCGGGAAACAACCTGCTCACGCTGAACAAATCCGGTGGTGCGATTGCGATTGCTGGCAGCTTGGAACTGGACGAATCCGCCATCGCCGTCTGTGGCAACACCAACCAGTTTTCCACAAATTCAATTGTCACGGTCAACGGAAACGCAATTCTCCAGCTGAACGGCAAAAATCAAATCATCGGCGGATTGGCCGACACCAATGGCGGCTTTGTGGCCGACGATGTGAACACAACCGCCGCCACGCTGACGCTGAATTCCCCCGCAGGCAGCACCAATACTTTTGCCGGTATTCTGTGCAACACGACCAGTAGCAAAACGGGCAAGTTATCGCTTACCAAGACCGGTGCAGGAACGCAGATGCTCTCCGGCGTGAACACTTTCAGCGGCAGCGCCATCATCAATAGCGGCTCACTGGCCATTGCCAATACCAACGGTTCCGGCCTCGGCACCAACCTTGTCACCGTCAATGCTAGCGGCACGCTCATGGGCAACGGTTCTCTCAGCAACAGCGTCGTCGTCAACGGCGGCACGCTGGCAGTTGGCAATCTTGGCGCGACCAGCGGCAGCGTATTCAACCTGCTCGGCCCGGGCAGTTTGAAGTTCACGAACAACGGCGTGTTAAGCGTCAATTTATTCAGCGGCGCGGGCGGCGGCAACAACACCAACAACGCCGCAGCGGCGGACAAATTAAATGTCCAACTGCCGGTCATTCTGACGAACACGGCCACGCTGACCGTCAACAATCCCAACGGCATGACGGCTTGGGCCGCAGGCGACAAATGGAAGATTGCCAACTGGAGTTCAGTCACCGGAACTTTCACCAGCACCAATTTACCCGTGCTGCCGACCAGCCTCATCTGGGATCTCTCGGCGCTTTATAGCTCCGGAGTGATTGGCATCGCGCTTGTCAGCCCGACCAAGCCGGCGCAGATTCTAAAGGCGAGTCTGATTGGAACCAATCTCGTCTTCACCGGCACAAATATGAACGGTGGCACCAACTTTCATTTTCTCGTGCTGACCGCAACGAATCTGGCCACACCGTTGACCAACTGGACGGTGGTAAGCACGAATTCATTCCAAGCCAACGGCACGTTCGGTTGCACCAATGGTGTAAGTTCGACCCGACCGGCAGCCTTCTTCCAAACCAAGGCCGTGCCATAGGATTCGGCCATGGAGCAATATGAAACGCGATTTCTAAAGGATTTAACCCGACATTTGTCAGGCTAGGCAAATTCACACGCTGTGATATTTTCCCAACTAGCATCATGACCACGCCACCCAGCAGCAATATTTCCCGTCGGCATTTCATCGGCATTTCCGCGCTCGCCACCGGCACCATTCCTGCCGGTTCGTGCGCTGAAACTCGATTATCCGGTGAAGATTGATATTGATGCCCAGCTCATGGGGCTGCCTACTTATCCCAAGCAGGCGCGCATCGGCTACCACTTCGGCCAACGCGGCGAACTCCCTCCGGTCACGGTCACTTGGTATGATGGCGGGCGCGCCCGGATCCCGCTCTGCTTCCCGCAGAACTCACCGCCTACTTCGATGGGAGCGAAACGACGACCACCGACAATCATGGCAAGCTGGTTACAAGAAAAAACAGCATCAGTGACGGCGTCTTAGTTCTCGGCGAAAACGGTTTCACCTTCGGCGGATGCTGGTCTGGCTCCGATTACATCTTCCTTAAGGGCGACCCTAAACTCTGGGGCATTCTGAATCACCCCGCCTGCAAGAGCATTCCCGAGACCTTGCCGAAGAGCCTTGGCCACATGAAGGAATGGGTGGACGCCTGCCTGGGCGGCAATCCGGTCTTCTCGGATTTTGAAACCGGCGGGCATCTCACCGAGATTGCCCTCGCGGGCGTGGTGGCCCTGCGCACGAGAAAGAATTTGGATTGGGACGGCCCGGCGATGCAGGCCCGGAATGCGCCGGAAGCTGACCAGTATATTCATCCAATCTACCGTAAGAAATGGCTCTAATAAGAAGCGCCCTTCCAACGTGAAACTAACGGCAGGAACGTCGCCGACGAAAGCACCAACTCAGTTCAAGCGAGCGCGAGGCCGATGACGCCACTGCAAGGCTTTTCGACTGACGGCGCGAGTTTGTCCGGCGGTAAATTGTCGCTGACGGCCACCGGCACGGTGGGACGATCTGCCGGCTCTGGGTTGACGACGGACTTGGCGCTGACGCCGGTGACAAACACCTGCACGGCCAGATGCGGCTCATTGAGGATAGCCGGACATTTGTCAGGCTAGGGAAGCCGGCGCGATGTGATATATTCTCTAGGCATATCCTTGGCGTTGAAAGTTAAAACGATTTTTACAAGTTGTCGGGATTGCTGATAAACACCCATCAAATCCGCGCAAATGAAATCCAAATCCAAAACCATGTCCATTACTCATCATTCAAAATCCGCAGGATGGGGCGGTTTTTCTGCGGCGACCCTGGGGGCGGTTGCCGCCGTGTGTCTTTTCACCCTGCCGGCCCGGGCTGCCAGCACCGACACTTGGTTGGGCAACACCAGTGCCAACTTCAGCGCCTCAGCCAACTGGACATTTTCGTCCGGCTCCGGCCCGGTGGCGAGCGGCGATTCGCTGGTCTTTGGCGCAGCGGGCAGTGCGGGAACCACGCTCAACGATGATATTGGCGGCACGCCGCTGTTCACGGGCATTACGTTTAACACGGGAGCCAGTGCCTTCACCTTGGGCGGCAATGCCTTCACGCTAGGCACCGGCACGGCGGCCACGGTCCTCACCGTCAACAACTCGACCAATGTCATCAACAACAACATCACGCTGGGGAACACCAACCAGACCCTCAACCTCGGCCCGGGGGCCGCGCTGACGCTGGGCGGGAATATTGGCGGCGCGGGCGCCAGCAGCGCCCTGATCGTGAACCAGACCGGCTCCGGCAGCCTGACGCTTTCCGGTGCGAACACCTACGCCGGCGGGACGACGGTCAAGGCCGGCGGCACGGTGGTGGTCAACAACAACTCCGCCTTCGGCACGGGCATGGTGAGCAATAGTGCGACGATTCTTTTGAACAGCGGCGTGACGGTGGCCAACGCGCCGCTGGCCATGACCGGCGGCTTCATGGGCGTCAACGGCACCGGCTCGGCCTCGGGTGCCTGGAGCAACAACATCTACCTTTACGGCGGTGTGAAGTTTGACGGCTGCCCCTCCCAAAACAACGGGGTCACGATGACTTTGGGCGGCGGCACGGTGGATGCCTTTATCCTCACGAACGCCTCCGCGTCCCCCGTCCAAATAAAGGCGCAATCGTATGGCAACGTGGTCTTCAACTGCACGGTGGCGGGAAATTACACCGCATTGAACGACGGGGCGAACGTGGGCGGCGGCTCGTGGCGGTTCAATTCCACCAACAACAGCTTCCGGACGACCAGTTCGCCCGGCTTCACGATGAGCTACACCACCCTCTATGCGAACAACATCGCAAGCAATGGCTATCCGTGTTCGCTCGGCTCCGGCACGACCAATGGTATTCAGATCATTCAATTTGGCGGCGGCGGCGGTGGTGGCACGCTGGACTTCACCGGCGCGGGCGGCACCTCGGATCGCATCTTGCAGATTGCCAGCAGCGCCAATTTGTCCAGTGACGGCACGGGACTGGTGCGGTTCACCGCCAACGTGAACAACACATTGACCGGAGTGCAGACGTTTACCCTGGGCGGGACGAACAACGGCCAGTTGGATGGCGTCATCCCCGACAGCAACGCCGGAGTTGTGCTGCCGCTCACCAAGAACGGCAGCGGCACCTGGACGCTGTGCGGGGTCAACACTTACAGCGGCGTGACGACCATCAACGCCGGCACACTGGTGATCGGCGGCGCGGGGCAGTTGGACAGCGGGAACTATGCGACGAACCTGGTCAACAACGGCGCGTTCAACTATGCGAGTTCCGCCGCGCAAACGCTGGGCGGCGTGATTTCCGGCACCGGCTCGCTGACCAACAGCGGTTCGGGCATTTTGACGCTCACCGGCACGAACACCTACAAAGGCGTGACCACGGTGAGCAGCGGCGGGCTGCTGCTCAGCGGCAACTCCTCCGCCGTGACGAACGTGTGGCTGGTGGCGAGCAATGCGTTATTTGGCGTCGGCGGCACGCTTGGCGCCAAAGTGGTGACGTTGAGCGCCGGCGCGATGGTCACGAACAATCAGGGATCGCCGCTGGCGATTACCGGCGCGTTGATCATGAACAGCAACACGATGTTCGTGGCCACGCCCACGCCGCTGGCGGTGGGGAATTATTCGTTGATCACCTACAACAACACCGGCAGCAGCGGGTCGTTCAACACCAACCCGGTCATCAGCGGGGCGGGCCTGGGACCCAACAGCTACGGCACCATCGTCACCAGCAATGGCACGGTCAGTTTGCAGGTCATCGCCTACACGAACACCGTTTCCACCATGACGACGGTGACGAGTTCGGCCAATCCCTCGGTCAGCGCGCAGTCCGTGACCTTCACGGCGACGGTGTCGCCGACGAATGGCACGGTGTCGCCCACGGGGACGGTGCAATTTCTGACGAACGGCGTCGCGCTGGGAGCGCCGGTGGCGGTGACTGCGGGTGTGAACACGAATGTTACGGCGGCCATCAGCACATCCGACCTGATGGCGGGTGGCTCGCCCTACACCGTCACGGCGCAGTTTGCGGGCACGGGCTTGTTTCTGGCGAGCACGGGAGCCGTGAGCGGCAATCAGATCGTCAACAAGGCGCTGGCGGCAGTGACGCTGACGAATTTGCTCCAGACGTATGACGGCGGCGCACAGTCTGCGACAGCGACGACGGTTCCGCCGGGGTTGACGGTCAACCTCACCTACAACGGCTCGGCGAACGCACCGACGAATCAGGGCAGCTACACGGTGATCGGGACGGTGAGCGACGCCAACTACGCGGGCAGCGCGACAAACACGCTGGTGATCAGCAAAGGGCTGGCGACAGTGATCCTGACCAATCTGGTGTATGTCTATGACGGCACGGCCAAGAGCGCGACCGTGACGACGGTTCCGCCGGGCTTGACGGTCAACCTGACCTACAACGGCTCGGCGAATGCGCCGACGAACGTGGGCGGTTACACGGTGATCGGGACGGTGAGCGACGTCAACTACGGCGGGAGCGCGACGAACCTGCTGGTGATCGAGCCGGTGCTGGCGGCGTTGACGTGGAGCGGGGACGCGTCGGGGAACTGGAACACCACCGAGGTGAACTGGGTGGACGCGGGGACGCGCAGCACGAACTACCTCTACCGGGACAACGATCCGGTGACCTTTGACAATTTCGGCGTGACCAGCACCAACATCACGCTGAACCAGAGCGTCGCTCCCGGAAACATCATCTTCAACAACTCCACGGTGAATTACACCCTCGGCGGATCGGGCGGCATCGCCGGCACCAACTCGCTGACGAAGAACAATTCGGGCACGGTGACGCTGAACTGCGCGAACAGCTACAGCGGCGGGACGATGAACAACAGCGGCTGGATTGTGGCGGGCGTCAACAACGCGCTGGGCACGGGCGTGGTGAGCAACAACGCCAGCCTCGGGTTGAGCAACGGCCTGGTGGTGACGAACAAGCTGGTGATGACTGGCGGCTTTCTCGGCTTGAACAGCAGCGTGTTCGGGGGATCGTCGGCGATGTGGAGCAACAACATTTATCTCACCGGCGGCGTCAAGTTTGACGGCTGTGCCGCGCAGATCAACAACACCACGCTGACCTTGGGCGGAAACACGGTGGACGCCTTCATTCTTACGAATGTGTCATCTTCGCCGGTCTTGTTGCAGGCGCAATCGTATGGCAAGGTTATTTACAACTGCACGGTGGGCGGAAATTACACCCAAATGAAAAACGGGGCGAACACGGGCGGCGGTTCGTGGAGCTTTAACTCCACCAACAACACTTTTACGACCACGACCGTGCCCGGCTTTTACACCAGCTATTCCACTATCTATGCCAATAACATTGCCAGCAATGGTTATCCGTGCTCGCTTGGTTCTGGCTCGATCAATGGCATCCAGATCATTCAACTGGGCGGCCTGGGGGTTGGTTCGCTGGACTTCACGGGCGCGGGCGGCACATCGGATCGCATTATTGCCATCGGCAACTCGGCGAATTTGTCAATGGACGGCACCGGACTGCTGCGGTTCACCTCCAATGTAACCAATTTATTGACTGGTGCGGTTACGTTCGGCCTGGGCGGGGCCGGCAACGGCGAGCTAGATGGCAGTATTCCCAACAGCAGCAGCGCTGCCCTGTCGCTCAGCAAGAGCGGTAACGGCACCTGGACGCTGGGCGGCGTCAACACCTACTCCGGCGTGACGATGGTTCAATCGGGCGAACTCATCGGCAACACCGGCGGCTCCTGCGCCAACAGCATTGTCACCGTGGCGCCGGGCGGCAGATCGGCAGCGGGGGCGACGAACGGTGTGAACATTCTTTCGCCGGGCGGCCAGTGGACCTGCGCGGGTTTGACGAACACCGTGGGCTACATTGATTTTAATTTTGGCAGCGTGGGCTTGAGCACGACCACGGCGCCGTTGAAGGTCAACGGCCCGCTGGTGTTGTCCAGCGGCACGCTGATGATCGTGGACGGCACGGCGACGATTGCCAACGGCCAGTATCCCTTGATCAAATACACCGGGCCGCTTTCCGGCACGGTGCCGTTTTCCATCTGGTCATTGCCGGCGGGAATGGTGGCGAGCCTGTCGAACAACGTGGCGAATTCGTCCATTGACCTGGTGGTGGGCGTGGCGGGAATCGTCGGCTATGTTCCGCTGTATCCAACGGGAAACATCACCAACGCCATCACTGTCAACACGAGCATAACCCCGTTGCCGACGACGCAGCCGACGAACA
>Ga0209067_10000553_pt1 | contig 23953 bp, 23 predicted proteins | sample ColStrG_CSR_2013_FD_187199 | JGI IMG/M metagenome (GOLD analysis project Ga0209067, IMG submission 187199) | Freshwater sediment microbial communities in response to fracking from Pennsylvania, USA - Cold Stream Run_MetaG_CSR_2013 (SPAdes)... | ecosystem: Environmental > Aquatic > Freshwater >... | reverse complement strand
GAAATCAAAAAAACCGACGCTGGCCGGCGGTGATGCGCATGACATGAGCAGCAGCGTCAATCCTGCGATGGTTATTGAGTGACCTATCGTTTTCATGTTGTCCTTTTTTTTAAACTGAATCTTGCGGTGGTGCAGCAGCTTCGCAGGGTGCAATGCCATTGCACCCACAATTCAAACTAGCATCGAGCGCAGCTGACAGTCTTAGTTTTTTGGTTCGACAAAGCCTGCCTCACCCGGTCCCGGCGCGGGCGCCGGTTTGCCGAAAATCAGATGTTGCGGATGTTCTTTCAACTCTTCCATGGTCTGATTAAAACTGCGCATGGACGCGCCGGCATCCGTGCTCAGCGTCGATATTTTTGGCAGTGTATCTGACTGAAAATGTTCACCCAGCGTACTCACCGTGGTCAGCGCACGGTTCAGTGTGCCGTTCGGGTCCTGCAGAGTGCGGGTCAGGCCGGTCAGTTGCTGGCTGAGCTGGGCAGCATTGTCGGACAGCGCCTGAACGGACGCCAGCGTTTTGTCAGTCTGCTGCACCATGCCGGGCAGGGCCTGAATGGTTGGATCCAGGTCCTCTACCATTTTGCGCCAGCGCGTGGTGGTTTCAGTGGTGCTGGAAAATGCGCCGAGTATGGTTTTCTGATTTTCCGGCGTGAACATCTGCGCCATGCGCTCCGTGACCAGTTCTGTACTTGCCAGTATTTTTTTGCTGCTCAGTTCCAGGCGTTCGAACAGGCCGGGGCGCAGCGGAATCTGGGGAACTTTTCCTTCGACGCTGGCGATTCGCACCGCATGCTCGGCGTCGCCGTCGTCATCGAGCTGGACAAAGGCAATCCCGGTGACGCCCTGATAGCCCAGCGTGCCAAACGTGGTCTTGGTGATCGGCGTGTCGGGGTCGATGCTGATGGCGATCAAAATCTGACCGGCGACATCGGGATCAAAATCGATTTTGTCTACCCGTCCGACTGCCAGGCCCTTGTAACGCACTGCTGCCTGCGGATTCAAACCTGAAACCGGGCGTGTTGTGACAATCTGGTATTCAGTGCGCAGTGTTTTGTCGCGGTTTAGCCAGATGCCTGCGAATACCGTCGCGCACAACATGGCCAGGGTAAAAAAGCCGGCCCACAGGGCATGAGATCTATTTTCCATAATCGTTTTTGTCCAAAACAGTCAATGCGCGTCGACCGCGGGCGCCCAGGAAAAATTCCTGGATAAAAGGATGCTGATACTGAATGACTTCATCGATCGTTCCTACGGTAATCACCTGTTTGTCAGCCAGTACCGCAATGCGCGACGACAGCGCAACCAGCGTATCGAGATCATGCGTGACCATCACTACCGTGAAGCCCAGTTCCGCGTGCAGCGCCAGGATCAGGCTGACGAAGGATTCGGAGGCACTCGGATCCAGTCCGGCCGTTGGCTCATCCAGAAACAGCACGTCCGGTTCCAGTGCCAGGGCGCGCGCCAGTGCCACGCGTTTGACCATGCCGCCGGACAGCGAGGAAGGCATTTTTGCAGCATGTTCCGGCGCAATGCCTGCCATGTCGAGCTTCATGTACACCGCATCTTTAATGAGCGACTCCGGCAGCACCCGCAACTCGCGCATCGGCTGCGCCACATTGTCAAACACCGACAGTGCCGAATACAGCGCGCCCTGCTGGAACAGCATCCCGGAACGGCTGCGGAAGTACGCGATCTGCTCTGACGTGGCCTGATTGATATCGACCCCGAAAATCGTGATGCTGCCCTGTGTCGGTTGTTCCAGCCTTAACATCTGGCGTAATAATACTGTCTTCCCCGTACCTGAGCCACCGACGATCGATAAAATTTCGCCGCGACTGATTTTCAGATTCAGGTGATTGTGGATGGTGCTGCGACCAAACTGGGTGCGCAGATTCTGCACATTGATCACGATCTCCGGATTCGGTGGCTTGATGATCAGGCTCATCAGAAATATCCCACGCGGCTGAAGACAATCGCAAACACCGCGTCCAGAATAATCACCACCGTGATCGCGCTGACCACGGACGTAGTGGTTCCCTGCCCCAGACTTTCGGTATTCGGTTTGATCAGCAGACCGAAGTGGCAGGCCACCAGACCGATGGCTGCGCCAAATATGACACCCTTGCCCAGGCCGATATAGTAGTTGGCCATCGCCACCACTTCCGGCAGTTTCTGGATAAAAAAGCGTGGCGACATATCCAGAATTACGTTCGCTGACATCATGCCGCCGATCAGCGCCATGGCATCGGTCCAGATCACGATCAGCGGCATGGCGATCGCCAGCGCAATCACCTTGGGGAAAATCAGACGCAGCCCGTGCGGAATCCCCATCACCAGCATCGCATCCAGTTCCTCGGTGACGCGCATCACACCGAGCTGCGCCGTAATCGACGAGCCTGAGCGACCCGCCACGAGGATGGCGGCCAGCATTGGCCCGAGCTCACGGATGATGCTCATGCCCAGAATATTGACGATATAGATATCGCCGCCAAAGGTACGAAGCTGCTGTGCCGAGAGGTACGACAGCACCACGCCGATCAGTATGCCCACCAGCGCGGTGATGCCCAGCGCCCGAAAGCCCATCTGGAAAATATTCGCGGAAATTTCCTTCCACGGTGCGCGACCCGGATGCCGGATGACCGTCAGCAGATCGAGTATCAGCTGTCCCAGCAACTCGGTAAAGGCGAGCAGATGCGAAAAGAAATTCAGCATGACTGAACCCAGCTGCATCACCGTGGTCAGGCGTGATTTTGCCGGCTTCGGCACGGCTAATTGATTGGCCAGTTCCAGACGTCTGAAAAATCCTTCCTGCGCTGGCAACAGTATCAGCTGCGCCGGTTTTTTTTTGCCCCAGCTGTTCCACAAAATCTGCGCACCGATATGGTCGAACGCGCCAATCTGCGACAGGTTCCACTGCAGATTGTCGCGTTGTGCCAGTTGTGACAGCGTCCGGGAAATATCGCGCAGCACCTTGCCATCCGAAAAGGCATGCACCTGCCAGCAACCCGATACGGTAATCGAATTGGCTTGCGTTTCGGTGAGTGCCGGCGTTTCGGTGTTGAACATGTCGGATCAGGCCATGCAGGCGCCGTCGACGAACACTTTCAGTTCGCCGGGTGCAAAAGCCTGCCAGGTTTCATTGTTGGTCAGCGGTTCGGTCGCGATCACCGCAACCCGGTCCTGTGGCGTGGTGACCGCAGAAAAATCGACGCTGATGTCGTGGTCCGACAAATGCGCGGTGTTGAACGGATGCTGCCGGATCAGATAGTGCATGTTTGTCGAGCAGTGCACAAACAGCGCTGAACCGTTGCACAGCATCATATTGAAGGTGCCAAAGGCAGCAATCTCGCGGCACAGGATTTTCAGCGCAGCCTTCAGTGCCGGCAAGGCTGGCGGCGCAGCACCAAACTGTTGGCGCAGGCGCTGCAGCAGGTAGCAGAACGCCAGTTCGCTGTCGGTATTGCCTACCGGCAGAAACTGGCCGTTCAGTTCCGGCGCGAAGCCAGTCAAATTGCCGTTGTGCGCAAACACCCAGTTAATACCCCAGCATTCACGCAGAAACGGGTGGCAGTTTTCCAGTGCAATCCGGCCCTGGGTCGCCTTGCGGATATGGGCGATCACATTTTTTGATTTGATTGGATGCTTCTTGATCAGTTCGGCAAACGGCGAGGTGATCGCTGCCTGATGATCCACCAGGTGCCGCACGCCGGCGCCTTCAAAAAAAGAGATACCCCAGCCATCCTGATGTTCATCGGTTGTGCCGCCGCGCAGGGCGAAACCGGTGAAACTGAACACGATATCGGTCGGGGTATTGCAGTTCATTCCTAAAAGCTGGCACATGGCGGGGGGTGTGGACTAATAAAAGAAGGACAGTAGCATTGTTGTTGGTATAGGGCAAAAGGTCAAAGCTTATTCTGATGGCCAGGCTTTTATGCGGCAATCGCATTCAACCGGGACTTTTTCAATGTCTTAACGGATGCAAACTTCGCGGGTTCCTGATTGACATTCCAGATATCGACTGCCTGCTGCATTCTCAACCAGCTTTCGGGCGAGGTATCAAGAAGCATGCCGATACGAACCGCCATTTCAGGACTCAGTGTGCGTTTTTCATGCAATAGATCCGATACACTCAGGCGGCTTACTCCCAACAACTGAGCAAATTCCACCTGTGTCATTTTAAGAGCCGGCAGCACATCTTCGCGCAGTATCGCGCCTGGGTGAGTTGGTTTTCTATTTTTGTTTCTCAGCGATTCCATCAGTGATAATCCTCAAAATTTACTTCAACAGCATTTTCACCTTCGAATCCGAAAGTGATGCGCCAATTTCCAGAGACTGTCACGCTATATTGGCCTTTTCTTTTGCCTGCAAGCGCATGAAAATTGAATCCTGGAACCTTCATATCGGTTGGAAACTTGCTGCTGTCAAGCCTGTCCAAAATTCTTTCTATTCTTGGAGCATGGCGTGCAGGGATTCCCCCGTAGTCATCGTCGATAAAAAATTTTCGCAGCCCCTTGTGGGCAAATGAGGTAATCAATTTAGTTTATTTGTGTAATCTAAGAGATTACATTGTAATTACCCAAATTGCATTGTCAAGCGCGATGACTGGCGCCTCACCGGCACTGGTTTACGTCAACAATTTCAAGTGAGGCACATTTCAGATGAATTTATCGCATGCCTTTTTTGAACCAAACAGGCTCAGATAGTCCGAACGGCGGTTGTTTTTGTGTGAATTATCGCCTTGTTGCTACGCAGAAATGATTATAATCTGGAACGGTGTCCGTATCCCGGCTGAAACAGAGCAACGCGTCACTCATTTATTGTTGGTCGTCCACAGGATTAAAAAATCATGAAAACCTGCTTTCACGTTGTTTCACGTTTTGTTCTGCCTGCGCTGCTTTCGCTGTTTGCTTTCAGTTATGCTGCCGCAGAGCCGATCATCGTCGGTCAGTCCGCCGCGCTGACCGGTCCGGCCAGCATGCTCGGCACAGAAATGGCGCGCGGCATGAACGCGTATTTTAATCAGGTGAATGAGCACGGTGGCGTCAACGGTCGCCAGATCAGACTCATTACCCTCGACGATGGCTACGAACCGGACCGCACGGTTCAAAATACCCGAATTCTGATCAATGAAAACAAGGCGGTGGCGCTGGTTGGTTATGTTGGCACACCGACCAGCCTGGCCGTCATGCCCGAAGTCAAGGCTGCCGGCATTCCGTTTATCGGTGCCTATACCGGGGCCGAAGTGTTCCGCGACGGGAAAATCGACAACGTGTTCAATATCCGCGCCAGCTATAACGATGAGGCGCTGCGGATTGCCAAGGAAATTGACGGCATGGGTCTGCATACCATGGGCATCGTGTATCAGAAGGATGCGTTTGGCGATGCCGGATTGAGCGCCATGAAGGCAGCGATGGCCAAATTCCCGAATCTGAAACTGGTCTGGGTTGAAACCGTCGAGCGCAACTCGGTGAATGTCGACGCGGCCGTGGCCAAGATCAAGGCCGGGCACGTCGATACGGTTTTCGTCGTCAGTGCCTACAAAACCGAGAGTGCTTTGATCACCACGGCGCGCGGCGCAGGCTACCTCGGGCTGTTCACCACGCTGTCGTTTGTCGGCACTGAACCGCTGGCGCAGTTGGCCGGTGCAGCAGCACGCGGCGTGGTCGTGCCGGCCGTGATGCCCAGCCCGCATTCGGAGCCTATCCTGCTGTCAGGTGAATACCACCGGGCACTGTCGGTCGGCGTGGCCAATCCCACGTTCAGCTATGCCAGCATGGAGGGTTATGTCGCGGCGCGGGTATTTGTGGAAGCGGCAAAACGGGTTACCGGCAAGATCACGCCAGAAGCAATCAACGCAGCCATGCATGGACTGCGTCTGGACCTGAGCGGTTTCGCGATTGATTTCACGCAGTCCAACAACGCATCAAAATGGGTCGAGACCACTATTATTGGCGCTAACGGAAAAATTTCGCGTTGATGGGCCTGTGCGCCAATTCGGGTGCAATGCCATTGCACCACGTAAATATCTTAATTTGAGCGGACTTTGAAGCAGGCGGTCAGAAATAAAACCTGCCCACCAGCGCCCGGATCCGGCCTGTCAATGACCTGTGAGATGAGGCAGATACTCCTGTAACACGTGTTCCACGGCTCTGGCCTGCAATTTATCCCGCCGACGCTTGCCTGGGTCCCGGTCTGGCAATTCGCTCATCCACTGTTTGAACCGGACAAAAGTGGATGGGGGAATGGTGTTCATTCTGGCCATTGCGCCGTTGCTCGCAACGATCACGGCAGAGAATAGTTCGGTATCAAGTAAAGTCTGTGCACGTGGCGCCGGTATCGCCCAAAAATCACTTTCGCTGTCACTCAGGCGGACAGGATGGGGATCATCCAGAATGGCCAGCCGCCGGATGATGTCGACCTCAAAGCCGTCTTTGTTGACCGCTGTGTACTTTTGCGATTGTCGAACCCTGAAGCTGGGATCGACTTTTTGCAGTACCCCCAACATCGAACTGTCAACGCGCTTCAGTGCGGTAGCGAAAGAGATGCGTTTGCGCACATCCCACAGCAGGTCGATATCGCGTGTGGCTACCGTGTTACCGTCAAAGATAACGCCCGCCGCAGCTTCGTAGGCGTACAGTGCGTGGGTGCCGACAATGCGGAAATGCGCGTCAAGCCTGCTTGTCGCCAGGCGATTCAGAATATCGATCACGATAGGTGCAACGCGCCCGACACGCAGTGCCCGATTCATTCTTTGATGCGAAGTCAATGCGGCAGAAAGTCCGGCGAGGCGTTGTTCGGAGGCTTCCTTTTTTTGCCGGAATGCCGTATAGATTGCCTCAGTTTCCGGTGAGCGTGGACCCAGACTTTTTTCGCTGCCAGCTGCGCTGGTGCGAATCAGGTAGCTATTCTCGGGATTTGCAGAACTTCCCCGGTGCCAGTACATTCCACCTTTAAGCTGCGTTGATTCGGCCATCGCTTCCTCATACGCGGTAAATGTCGCGGTCGCGTCGATATATTGACGGGTGGCGTCAGCGGGACGTTCCAGGATAATCGGTGTTTCGGTAAATTCCATGATTTTCTAAATATATACCGAAAACATATATAAAACAATTAGTTATGCATGAATATTTTAAATATTCCGTGATTCATTTATTACAATAACTGGACCTGAACTGCAACGGCATAAGTGGTCAGAAATAAAACCGTCCCACCAGTGCCCAGATCTGGGTCTGCGCAGTGGCACCAAATTCGCTGAACCGGCTGCCGCTGTTGCGTTGCCACTGCAGGGCAAATTCGGCATGGGCCAGGTGGTAACGTGCTTCGAGCCACGACAGTCGGCTGGAATCGACCAGATCAACGCGTTCCATGGCCGACAGATCCAGATGATTGATCCCCGCATCCTGCCAGCTGGCGTACACAAACCCGGTGCGTTTAGTGGGAGATTCCTGTATGTCCTGCAGCCAGTAACGATACCGGCCGTACAGTGGCGAACCGGCGATGGCATTCCAGGGCTGCTGATCCAGGCCGGCGCCGTTATATTCCAGCTCGGCGGTCAGGGAAAGTTTATTCTCGGTGGTGTAGGTCAGACCCGTGCTGATCCGGTTGCGAAATGCTTCATCGTTTTGGTACGGCATGGCCAGCAGCTGCTCGGCCTGCGCCAGTTGTGAGAGTTGCCGTCCGCCCGACCATTCCAGATACACCACCATGGCGTCATTCACCAGATTGGTCAGATTCAGACCGAACTGTGTCGGCATCTGATCGGCTTTGAATATCAGCAGTTTGGGATTGAATTCGTTCGAGAATTTCGGACTGTAGCTGAGCAGCCAGCGGTTATTGCTGTTGGTGGCGGCCAGGTCCGGATTGAAGTCCGCGTAGCTGGGAGTCTGTTCCAGTCTGGGAGAATACAGCAGAGTCACCGAGCCGTTGTCCGAGAGCTTTTGCGCGCGCAACATCACGCTGCCCTGGCGGTTTTCTTTCAGACTGTTGGGATCGACCGACACGGCCGAACGTACCGCATTATTTTTAAAATAATCGGTCGGGTTATAACCCAGTGCCACCCCGTTGCGTTCATTGATGCGACCCAGATCAAACAACAAATCAGTTTGTGCCTGCCAGCTCAGATAGCTCTCCCGTATCGTATTGATGGCAGTCTCGAATGGTTTCTGGGCTGGGTTGTACGCATCCAGCCGGTCAGAAAAAACGGCGCGCCAGCCGGGCGCGAAGGTATCGTCATAGCGCACATCGAGCGAAGCGCGCTGCTCAGCCTGAAACGTGTCGGTGCTGCGCAGCACCGCGCCGCCCACGGACCCTTCGATAAAGGCGCGCCAGTTGCTGGGCGCTGCGGGTTGGGCAGAAAACTGATCGGCCAGTTGCAGTGCCTGCAGGTCCGAGTCTTCCTGAGCCAGAACCCAGCGTGCCGGAATGACCAGCGCGATGCATAACAGCAGTCGTTTCATTCTGGTTTAAAGCGTGGCAGGTATTCGCGCTGCAGCCACAGATCGGGCACGTCGCGTTTCACCAGATCGGAATAACGCATGACCGTCACCCATTTTGGATCGAGTCCGTCAATGATCACGGTTTCGGTAGGACGTTCGATGCCCAGCTGTTTTTCATACTTGCGGTAGTAGGCGCTTTTCAGCAGCTTGCTGCTGTCGGCATAAAAGCGCGCCTTGACCGGATGGAAGGTGCTGACCTCAATCCACATGTCGATATGGTGATAAGTGGCATCGGCGGTTCCGGCCTGCATCGCGACCTTGTAGCAGTGACGCGTTTGCCGGTCGCCATCCTGGGTATCTTCTTCCGTGGCGGAGGTTGCCTGATAGTCCTTGGCCAGATTCACCGTCACCACATCGCCGTTCGAGGCCTGCCCCAGCAGACGCTGCTGCGGCGACATGCGTATGCTGGCCTTGCTGGACGGATCGTAAAACCATAAATCGCGACCGCTGTAGAGGATCAGTTTGTTGGCATCGCGCAGCGGCGCGATATAGCGGATCAGGCTGCGGAACTGGCCGCTGGACGGATCGGCCTTGGAATAAATCCCCAGCGTGCTGGTGTCGGTCTGCTGGCCGTTTTTGTATTCGACCAGGGTATTGGTCAGACCGAAAGGATAATCAGGATTGCGTACCGCATCGCTGGCAGCAAGGATTTCCTGCGGAGTTGGCGCTGCCTGCGCAGGCAGTACCGAGAGCGCCAGACTGATCAGGCAAAGTTTTAAAAATCGCATAGTGGTTCCCGGCTCCAGAGTTAAACGTGACGCAGCGCGTCGACTATCATCATTTTTGAGGCGCGGTTCGCCGGCCACCAGGCTGATACCACCGTCACCAGTACCAGACCCACCACGCTGCCAATCAGCAGCGCCGGATCCTGCCAGACCCGCACCAGAATCAGATACGCATACGAATAACCGGGCGGCGTCCAGGTCAGGCCGCTGTGATTGATCAGATAGGCAATGCCCAGCGCGATGATGACGCCTGCCGCCGCGCCGATCAGACCGAGCAGAATGCCTTCGCACAGAAACAGAAAGCGCAGACCGGAACGACGCAGACCCATGGCGCGCAGTGTGCCGATCTCAACCGTGCGTTCTACCACGGCCGTGCTCATGGTGTTACCGATGGTGAACAGCACAATCACGGCAATCAGCGTGGCGATAAAGCCGAACATGGAATTCATGAACTGCGCAGTCTGGCCGTACATCGGATTGAGAGTGGCGAAATCCAGGACTTCCAGCGGTTGATTGGGAAAATGTTGCGCAATCAGTTTTTGCAGTCGCGCCTTGGCCGCCGGGATCTGATCAGTATGCTTTAACTGAATCTGGATAGCGGTGACCTGCGGATCGCCGGAACCGTAGATCAGTTTCTGCGCCTGCGACAGGTGCATGGCCAGATACACGTCATCGAGCGCCTTGATACCCATATTGCGCGATGCAATCACGGACAGACTGGCGACATTCGGTGCGCCGTGCGCAGTCGAAGCCAGCATTTCGATGCGCGTGCCCTGATCGGGTTTGACATCGATCTGTTCCAGATCAGACAGCGCGGCGATATCGGCCGGCGCATCGGCACCGGTGCTGACCACGGGTGTTTCTGACTGCACGCAACCGACAATGTTCAAGGCCTTGCACAGCTTGAGTTTGCGCGCCAGGCCATCGCCGATCACCACCGAATCCGGGCTCGTGCCGGTCAATGCCAAAGGTTTGATATAACCGATCAGACCATAGTCATTCCACTTTTCCATCTGCGCGCGCTGTTCCGGAATGACACCTGACGCAAACACCGAGCGGGAAATGCCGGCGGCAAAATTACCGGCCAGCCCACCCAGCTGCAGGGTCGGCGTCACCATATTTAACAGTGGCGCCAGTTCTGGGTCGTGCTGCACGACATCGATAATGTGCTGGTAGTCAGTGATGCCATAGGCTGTCGGGTTGTCACCGCCTTCGAGATAATAATTCTGGTGCTGAATCTGCAGATGACCGCTGCCCTGCACGAAGCCGGTTTCAATGCCGTAAGTGATATTGGCGCGATAGCCGCCGAACAGCAGAATCGCCGTCAGGCCGACCACCATGGCCAGCAGCGTCGTCAGAGAGCGGCGGCGGTTTCTCAATAAATTGCGCAGCGCGAGAGAAAAAGTCTTCATGCGACATGCTCCGGCAGTTTGCGTTCCACCCCTGTGATGCGGCCATCGCGGATAAAAATCGTATCGTCGGCTTCGGCCTGCACCTGCGGGTCATGCGAAGAAAATACAAAGGACACCTGATGCTCGCGCTGCATCTTGCGCATCAGCGTGATGATGGCTGCGCCGGTCTGGCTGTCCAGATTGGCAGTCGGCTCATCGGCCAGCACCAGCTTCGGTTCGGTTGCCAGGGCACGCGCAATCGCCACGCGCTGACGCTGTCCGCCGGATAACTGACCGGGACGATTCTGCACCCGGTCTGCCAGACCGACGGCGTCCAGCAGTGCCATCACGCGTTCTTTGCGTTTGGCGGCCGGCATACGCGTCAGTATCAATGGGTACTCAACGTTTTCAAAAGTACTCAATACCGGCAGCAGATTGAAGTTCTGAAAGATATAGCCCAGATGGTGGGCGCGGAAATCGGACAGCGCATCGTCCGACATGGCATTCACATCCTGCCCGGCTACCATGACGGATCCGGAATTGGCGCGATCGATGCAGCCGATTAAATTCAGCAGTGTGGTCTTGCCACTGCCGGACGGGCCGGAGATGACGGTAAAACAGTTGGCGCGGATTTCCAGATCGATGTCGGTCAGGGCCGGCACATCGACCGCGTCCAGGTGATAGGTCTTGACTACCTTTTTGAATACGACGGGGTACATGGTTGACTCCAAAGGAAGATGGATTGCATTGTGGCGGGTTTGATCAGATTACGACATCAATATGCGCATCGCTTCCTGCACGCGCTTCATATGATTGGCGCTCAGCTCGGCGATGTGGTTGGTGCCGATAAATCGCCGGTTGGAAATCGACCGGATCTGGTCTATGAGTAAATCGGTAGGCAGAGGCAGTCCCGGTATTTGTCGCAGCGCGATCCGGAGTGGAAAACAATCCGACTCTTCGATGTCGCTGGTGCCGGGAATAATGATGGTGGTCGGGTGGCCTGCCTGATTCAGAATGTCGGTCTGTACCACCAGGGCGGGTCGCTTGCGTTTGCCCGGTTCTTCTTTGTGGGTTTGAGGATTCAGGTCCACTTCCCAGATCTGGCCGCGCAAAATTTTACTCAAGGCCATCTCCGGTAGAATCATCACTTTCTTCGTTGAAAGCCAGGTGTCTGGCGGATAATTTACGCGACAGTCCGGCGAGTCGCTCACGCATGACCCGCTCGTTTTTTTCCTGTACAGCCTGACGAACGTATTCTGAATTTTTCAGGCCGAGCTGCTCGGCGAACGATTGGGTTTCCAGCACAAATTCGTCGCTGGCCCTGAAGGAAAGAGTGGTCATCATATCTCCCTGAATAAATAGCCCAAAGATTGTAGCACAATAATAAATTCATCTTTGTGCGACAAATTCGCGAAGACTTTTTGTGTTACATATTTGCATTCAGACAAATCAGCTTGCAAAATCGAAATCGATGGTTCAAAAAGAAAGCACGCACGGAGCCCTGATTTCTTTAAATTAACTTGACCCCGGAGTAACTACGGGATATTTAATGGCCGCACTCTTAGATAAGGCGCCCACTCATGAATCACCACGATCATTCCAAATCAGATCATCAACATCACGACCATGAGCATGGCCATCATCATGACCATGATCATGACCATCACGAGCACGAACATCACGACCATGCGCATCATGACCACGCTCATGGTCACGGTCATTCCCACGCTCCCAAGGATTTTGGCAGCGCCTTCCTGATCGGCATTGTGCTCAATACCGGCTTCGTCATCGCCGAGGCCGTCTACGGCATACTCGGCAATTCCATCGCCCTGCTGGCCGATGCCGGGCACAACCTGTCTGACGTGCTCGGTCTGCTGCTGGCCTGGGGTGCCAGCGTGCTGGTGAAGCGGATTCCTTCGACCCGGTTCACTTATGGCCTGCGCAGTACCTCGATACTGGCTGCGCTGATCAACGCCTCGCTGCTGCTGGTTGTCACCGGTGGCATTATCTGGGAAGCGTTTTTACGTTTTGGCCATCCGGATCAGGTCGACAGTCTCACAGTCATCATTGTGGCCGCGCTGGGCATCGCGATTAACCTCGGCACCGCATTGCTGTTCATGTCGGGCAGCAAGGGCGATCTGAACGTGCGCGCTGCCTTTGTGCACATGATGGGCGACGCGGCGATTTCTGCCGGTGTTGTTGTGGCCGGCGTCATCATTATGTTCACCGGCTGGCTGTGGATGGACCCGGCGGTCAGTCTGGCGATTTCACTGCTGGTGATACTGGGCACCTGGGGCCTGCTGCGCGATTCGATCAATCTGGCGCTGCATGGCGTGCCGGAAGGCATAGACGTGAACAAGGTGCAGCACTATCTGGCGTCAATCGACGGCGTGACCGAAGTGCATGATCTGCACATCTGGGGCATGAGCACCACGGAAACCGCGCTCACAGCACACCTGATTATGCCGGCCGGTTATCCGGGCGACCTGTTTCGCAACGAAGTCTGCGACACGCTGCGTGACCGGTTTGCGATTGCGCATTCGACGATACAGATCGAACTGGCAGATTCACCGCATGTCTGCGCGCTGGCTGCGCATGATGTTGTGTAGGTTGGATGGAGCCGATAGTTAGATTAATAAAGTCCAATGGCTTCAACATAATATGTACGCATATATATGGATTTGATGATGAACATTACACTTTCTGTGGATGACCAGGTCGCACAAAGAGCTTGTGAGGCCGCAAAAAAAATGGGCAAAAGTCTTAATCAGGTAGTTCTTGATTATCTTGAGCTATTGGCGAGTGGTTCGCGACGCCTTGAGGATTGGAAACAATTTGAAGCGCGTTGCCTCAATTCAACCGCGAAGTTGGATGATTGGCGGTTTGATCGCGATGAAGCCAACGAGCGATGAAAATGCCTCCGCGCGATTTCTTCGACACTAGCTTCCTTATTTTGCCGAATCGAGTGACGAATCGGAAAGGTAATTAATGCCGTCTCGTACAGGCGCTGGGGTGGTAGGGTGCAGCAGCAGGGGTTTCAAGAAGTACCGCTCCTTGCCTGCGGAACGGTGTTCGCATGCAGGCGAACACTCCTTAAACCTTTGAACGATCTCGCGGACAATGAGCGGCCGGTGCAATGTTATTGCACCCTACAAACATGACGTCTCGATCAGTCGGGCTTAAGTTGATGCAGATGCGTTTAATGGTCCTGGCTACCGGTTTTTAATAGCCGAACTTCATCTTCAAGAATACGCGCCGCTTCGTTCAGTAGTATGTCCCTGTCAGTCTCATTTTTCTTTTCAAGATCGCTATCCGCCACAATTTTGCGTTCATCAGACTGCAGCCCGTCATCCTGATGGGGCGGCGCGGCAATCGCATCCGGTCCTTTGGCGCTGGCTGTCTCCTGCTCACGCAATTTGATTTTGGCTTCCTGCGCATCGCGTTCAGCGCGACGTTCTGCTTCGTTGAGCGAGATCAGATTCTTCTTGCGCAGCGCCCTGAACTCGGCAATGTCTGCATCCAGTTCCTGGAACGCTTTGGCCTTGCTGATGCGCTCGTTGTGCAGGGTGATCAATGTCGGCACGATGGCGCTCAGATCGCCCACTGGTTTATAGTCAGCGCCGGCTATATGGTTCCATGGCAGGGCGTTGTCATAGCTGGATTCGCCAAAACTTTCTGCATCGGTGAGCATCGGCAATGTGATATCCGGCTCCACGCCGCGCAACTGGATGCCGTCGCCGCTGGCCCTGAACCAGGTCGAGTTGGTCATTTTCAGTTCGCCGAATGCCGGCTTGTCATTTTTGACGATGCGATCCAGATTGACGATATTTTGGGTTGTGCCCTTGCCAAAGCTGGTTTCACCGATCACGATGCCGCGGCCATAGTCCTGAATTGCCGCCGCAAAAATTTCCGACGCCGATGCCGATGCATGATTGATCAGCACCCCCAGCGGTCCGGTCCAGGCGGCCGATCCGCCAGGGTTAATACCTTTGATTGCCACCTGATTTTTAGAGTCCAACATCTGTACCACCGGACCCTGATCAACAAACAGGCCGGTCAGGTCCACCGCCTCATCGACCGAGCCGCCTCCGTTGTTACGCAAATCAATTAACACCGCGTCTACATGTTCTGCCTTGAATTCATCCAAAATGTGGGCCACATCCCGTGCCGCACTCTTGAAATCGGTGCTGCCGCTCTGCTGCGCTACAAAATCGCGGTAAAACGCGGGCAGCGCGATCACGCCGACGCGCTGCGTGCCTGTTCCGTCCGGCACGTCGACGATGGATTTTTTTGCAGCCTGTTTTTCCAGGCTGATTTTTTTCCGCACCAGCGACACCAGCGCGTGCGCACCGTCCGGGCCGGCTTCGGCAGGCAAGATGTCAAGCCGCACTACCGAATCCTCGGCGCCGCGGATCAATTTCACTGCATCATCCACGCGCGCACCAATGACATCGCTGAGTGGTCCCGTCACACCCTGGCCTACACCCAGAATGCGGTCGCCTGCCTTCAATTTGCCCGACAGTTCAGATGGGCTGCCGGGCAGCAGATGCATGATGGTGATGTAGTCATCCCGGTTCTGCAGTTCAGCGCCAATCCCGACCAGCGACAGGCTCATCGAAATATCAAATTCTTCCGAGGCTCGCACCCCAAAATAATTGGTATGCGGGTCGTTCGCGGTCGCATAGGCATCCATGAATATCTGGAACACGTCATCGCTCTTGGCTTTGGCGACACTCTTCAGGGAATTGTCGTAGCGCTTGTCCAGTGTCTCGATAATTGCCTTGTCGTCCTTGCCGGCCAGTTTGAGACGCAGCCAGTCGTTTTTAATGCGCTTTCTCCACAGGTCATGAATTTCTTCAACAGACTTGGGCCACGCGGCATTTTTCCGGTCCAGCTGATAGCTTTCCTGCGCCCCGAAATCAAATCCCTGTTTCAGGAGTGAACGCGCATAGGTCAGATGGGCAGTCAGTCGCTGTTGGCGCACATTGAACATTGCGTAGGGAAGGCGCAAATCCTCGCGCAGAATCGCATTTCCGAGCACCGAACGGGCAACCTCGAATTCATCGATATCGCTTTGCAGAAAGATGCTGCGCTGATTGTCCAGCGATTTCAGATAGTTGTCGAAAATCGCCGAGGATAGCTTACTGTCATAAGGAAGGTGCTCATAATTTTCATGCGCCAGGATGCTGGCAACCAGATGCCCGGCGCGGGCCTGGGTTGGCTGGGGCTGTAACGCTTCCTGGGCCTGTGCGGCGATGAGCGTTGCTGAAAAAAGTGCCAGCGATAGCCACAGGAATTTATTCTTCATCGGGAAAGTCCAAGGTTGGGGGGTGTTTGAGGCAAATGGTGCAATCATACTTCATGCTGTCCGGTCCGATCAGTTTCTCTGGGGGAAACCGAAGTTTGCTAAATTAGCATTGAAGATTTGTACGTCAATTGTGCTAACATTGCGTCAATTGGACGAACAAAAAAGGAGCGCCATGACTGTCATTCCCAACTCACCAAACGCAAAATCTGCCCGCCTCGGCCTGCGTGCCACCCAGGAACAGGAAGCAGTCCTGCGCCGGGCAGCGGACGTAGCCCGAAAATCCCTGACTGATTTCATCCTCGACAGCGCCTGTCTGGCCGCCGAACAAACCCTGTTGGATCAGCGCTTATTCATGGTTTCGGGCAGTCAATATCGAGCCTTGATGGATTTGCTGGACGGCCCAGTGCAAGAAAACAGCGGCCTGAACGATCTGTTCTCTCGCTCAGCCCCGTGGAGCGGTAAGTGACCCTGCGCAAACCAGAACCACTTGGGGCGCAGCATCATCTTGAAGGCTTTGACTGCGGCAAACTGGCCCTCAACGATTGGTTGATTCGTTATGCCCTGCAGGCGCAAGGTAGCGGATCAGCCAAAACGTTTGTGGTTGGTGATGAAGATCGTGTGGCCGGGTACTTCAGTCTGACAGTTGGTCAGGTTGATACGCTCGAGGCACCGGCGCGTATCAGTAAAGGGATGGGGCAATATCCGATACCTGTCGTCATACTGGCCAGACTGGCAGTTTCTGCACAGGATCAGGGCAAGGGAATTGGGGTTGGCATGCTTCAGGATGCGATTCGCCGCACCATTCTCATTGCCGAACAGGCCGGAATCAGAGCGCTGCTCACGCACCCGATCGATCAGCAGGCGTCGAATTTTTATACACGCTTCGGTTTTATTGCGTCGCCATTGCGTGAAAAGCAGTTGTTGTTGCTTCTGAAAGATGCCAGACGTCTGGTGACTGAAGTTTAACCGCTTTCATACTGCTGATCGCCAATAGCCGCTGTGAACGGTCAGTGGTTTGTCCGACTGCTTTCAGTTTGGACTTAACTCTAAAATTTTTGCTGTTGCCTTTGCCGATACCATCGCAAAATTCGCAACTCGTCGTGAACAATCCGGTAATTAATTGTGTGGCCTGTTTGTGGAATGGCGTAACGACGAACACCGGGCCGGGCAGTCATTGTTCCCATTCCGGGTTGGATAGTTAGAAGCACTAGGGATTTTTTGACTCGTTGCAGTACCAGGAGAGCTGCACTTGAATCCTCATTGTCAATGTGTGCCAATGAATTCAGGAAGGCCTTATTAGCATTGGCCGTCCAGCGAACCAAAAGTGCATGCGTCGGATCAGACACGTCTCGGGTCACCTTTGAGCAGTTTTTCTGCTGCCTGCATCACGTTTTCGTGACTCACACTCTTGCCCTGCGCGAATTCCTGATCAGCGGCGATACTCTCAGCGACGTCTTCCTCACAAACGGCAAACCCGTCACGCAATACAAAGCGCAGCATTGCCTGCGGCGTTCGTCCAGCGCGTTTCGCGAGACGTTCAAGACGTTTCTGGTCGGTCTTGGTCAGAGTTGTTGTGCGTTCAATTTCAGCAGGGGCAGTGGGCGTCATGAGTTACTCCTTGTGATCATCGAACGAAATCATACTGCAGGGTTGTTCGAATCACAAAATTCGCGTTGATGTATGAGTTGACAATTCTCACCAACTACTGATCGCCAACATCCACCCCAGCCCCATGCGCCTGCGCATCTGCGTGGTACGAACTGCGCACCATCGCTCCCACCGCCGCATGCGCAAAGCCCATTTTGTAGGCTTCTTCTTCAAACATGTTGAACGTATCCGGATGCACATAGCGGCGCACCGGCAGATGGCTGCCGCTAGGACTGAGATACTGGCCTATCGTGAGCATATCGACATCATTGGCGCGCAGATCGCGCATGACCTGCAGAATTTCCTCATCGGTTTCGCCCAGCCCGACCATGATGCCGGATTTGGTGGGCGTAGCCGGGTGGGCTGTTTTAAAGCGCTTGAGCAGACTCAAGGAATAATCATAATCTGATCCCGGGCGTGCTTCTTTATACAGACGCGGCACGGTTTCCAGATTGTGATTCATCACATCCGGTGGCGTGGCCTTCAGTATCTCCAACGCGCGGTCCATGCGACCACGGAAATCCGGCGTCAGTATTTCGATGCGGGTGTGGGGAGACAACTCACGCACCTTGTTGATGCATGCCGCAAAGTGCGCTGCACCACCATCGCGCAAATCATCGCGGTCGACTGAAGTAATGACGACATAACTGAGTTTGAGCTGGGCTATGGTTCTGGCCAGATTCAGCGGTTCGTTTTCATCCAGCGGATCAGGACGACCATGGCCAACGTCACAGAACGGACAGCGGCGCGTGCATTTATCGCCCATGATCATGAAGGTGGCGGTGCCCTTGCCGAAACATTCGCCGATATTCGGGCACGAGGCCTCTTCGCACACGGTCACCAGCCCGCTGGCGCGCAGAATATCCTTGATTTCATAAAACCGGGTATTTTCCGAGGCGCCCTTGACGCGTATCCAGCTCGGTTTGGGCAGCTTTTCAAACGGCACGATTTTGATCGGGATGCGCGCAGTCTTGCTGGCGCCTTTCTGTTTGGCGCTGGGATTGTAGTCAGTGGTGTCGTCAGGTTTGGTCATGATAGGGCTCGTTGTAATTGCAGGGCCAGTGCCTGCTGGACTTCGGCCAGACCGGCAGGGCTGCCCATGGTGCGCATATCGATGCACGCCAGATCAGCATAGCCGCAGGGGTTGATACCGGAAAACGGGGTCAGGTCCATTGCCACATTTAAAGAAACGCCATGATAGGTGCAGCCGGAAGCGCGCACTTTGAGCCCCAGTGCCGCAATTTTGGCCCCGGCATGCTCGCCGCTGCTGATATAAATACCCGGTGCCCCGGCCCTGCGCTCGCCCGTGATGCCAAACTCCCGCAGGGTATCGATGGCCGCCTGTTCGATCTTTTGCACAAATTCGCGAATCATTCCCTGACGACGCTGGCGTTTCAGATCCAGCAGCGCGTAAACCACGACCTGGCCAGGGCCGTGATAGGTTACCTCGCCGCCCCGGTCGGTCTCGATGACGGGTATGTGCTGCGCATTCAGGATATGTCCGGTATTGGCCGCCAGACCTAATGTATACACCGGGTCGTGTTCCACTATCCAGAGCTGATCTTCAGATCCGCCGTTGCGCAGATCGGTGTAAGCGCGCATGGCCGCAAAGGTAATGGCAAAGTCTTCATGGCCACGCTGAATAATGCTTATAGGAAAATGTTGGTCTGGCATAAGGCGAGCAGTGTACCAAATTCGCGCTCAAACTGCCCGGGCGGCCTGTAAAACAACAGAAAAGGGGAGCGGCGTGGTGGGGCTAAACAGACTCTCCCGCTGATTGTGCAGTGCTTTCATTCACTTTCGTAATTCGACAACTTGACATTCAAAACAATGCATTTATGGGCGAATTTTTGCCGAATAGAATGGGTTCGACTCCGCATGTCCACCACCCGTTTTGCGCCTGATGAATGCAACAGATCTGCATAGTCGCTGTTGATGCTCGTTCAAATCAGCAGGACAGCAGCGTGCAAGCCGGTGGGAAATAACAAAACAGGATTATGTGAGTATCTGGTACAAAAATTGCGTGGGTCAGCGGTGTAGGAGCGCCGCAGTGTGGGCGCAGGCAATTCAGGCGGAAGTTCGCGATAACTGGGTTTCAGCAGTTGAAACCATCATTCGAAACACAACCATTAAAAAATCAAGTAGGAGCACTCAAAATATGAAACTTCGCACAAGGCGTTTAACGCTGGCCATGGCCGTAGCATCAACATTCATGTCGTTGTCCGCAGTGGCGCAGGAAGCTGCCGTGGCAACACCTGCAGCGCCGGCTCAGGGGGTGGATCAGACTGCTGCACCAGATGCAGTCAAACTCTCGGGCGCTGCTGCCGCATCGGCTGCATCCAAGCAGTCTGGAATTCAGACGGTGGTGGTGACAGCGCAAAAACGTAAGGAAGATTCAAATAAGGTTCCTGTCAGTATCAGCGTGATTGGCGGCGACGAACTGATCGCACAGCACATCGGTGATTATGCCGACATTACTCGCGCTATTCCTAACGTCTCCTTCTCCGGTGCCGGTGGTGGTGGTGATGCCGGTGATGGTCCTGGTCTGTCGAATATCCAGATCCGTGGCGTCAGCTCCAGTGCGGGTGCGGCCACCGTCGGTATTTATATGGACGACGTGTCAATGACAGTCGCCAATCTGTACAGTATGGGTGCGGCTGAGCCGAAGTTTTTCGATCTGGATCACGTCGAAGTGCTGCGTGGCCCGCAGGGTACATTGTATGGTTCCAGCTCCATGGGCGGCACCATCAAGTTCATCACTAATCAGCCTGACCTGAAGCAGCAGACCACCGACGTCTACACCGAAGTCTCGTCCTGGAAGGGTGGCCAGGCCAGCTATACCGGTAATGTCGTTTTCAATGAGCCGTTGATTCAGAATGAACTGGCCCTGCGGGTTGGTATCCAGTCAGAACATATTGGCGGCTATATCAATCAGGTTGATCAGTCCGGCAATGTTATTCAAAGAGGGACCAACAAGCAGGATGATCAGGTACTGCACTTCGCATTGAAATGGGCGCCGACCAAAGATCTGACTTTTACACCTAACGTGTTTTATCAAAAGGTGAAAACAGGCGATACCGACGTATCCTACTCTCAGGTCATCAATAATGGATTGATCCCGGCGACTGCGGTCCCGCTGAGTCCCTACCAGACAAGTAAGCTCACTCTGGAACCCGGCAGCGACGAATTGCTGGTACCCAGCCTGACGGTCAATTACGCCACTCCGTTGGGCGACCTGACTTCGGTGACCAGTTATTTCCAGCGTAAATTCACCCGCGTTCAGGACGGCGGATATACCAACAGCGTGCAGATGGGTACCGGTATCTACAGTCCTCTGACCAGTTCCTATATCCCGGCTTATATTGATTATGTTAACAACACGGCGCTCGGCGATAAAATTTCCGGTTTGAAATCCTCTGTGACGCTGAATAATCAGCTCTCACAGACCTCGCAAGAAATCCGTTTCGCATCGAAGCCTTATGTTGCTGGCGGCACGCCGTACACCTGGCTGGTTGGTGCTTATTTTGCGAATGAGCACACCAAAACCGTCGAGGGTGATTATGTGTATGGACTGACTCAAACTCTGGCTAACTTCGGTTTTTCTCCAACGGATCCGACACCGTGGTTGCCAGGTACATTCCTGCCTGGTTTCCCGCAAGACAATACCTTCGCTGGTGTCTATAAATACCACGATACCCAGCAATCGATTTTTGGTGAAGGCAGCTATTATTTCGATCCTACGCTGCACGCCACCTTGGGTTTGCGTTATTTACATGCGCAGGAAATTTATTCGGCCGCTCAGTCGCTGTTTTATCAGGGTGCGAACGCTGATCCGACCAAGAATCCTTCTGATCCAACGACTAATGCATCGACAGAATCTGGCACAAAATTTACACCCAAGCTGTCTTTGACCTGGGAACAATCGCCGACCAATACGCTGTTTGTCAACATTGCCGAAGGTTTCCGTACCGGAGGCAATAATGACTCGCTGCCAGTCACTCCTTGCGGACTGCCAGGACCGAATCCTTTGCAATACAAATCGGATTCGCTGTGGAGCTATGAACTTGGTAACAAGTCCCGGTTCCTCGATAATAAATTGACCTTCAACAGTTCTGTGTTCTATATCAAGTGGAACAATATGATGCAGGAAATCGAGTTGCCATGCAGCTTCAACTACAACGTCAACGTTGGTTCAGCCACTTCCTACGGTGCTGAAATGGAACTGAAAGCAAAACCAGTCTCGAATCTGTTGCTTGATCTGGCTGCCGGTTACACCCACGCGACGCTGGATAATGATGCAGGCGCTTTACTGGGAATTGCCGGCGCAACCAAGGGCGCCAATATTCCGGGTGTGCCACGTTATAACATCGCCTGGACGACCACTTACAGCTACGACATCACTGACGATTATTTCGGATTTGTACGGGCAGCGGTGCGCTGGACCGGCGCCAGTAACGGCGGCCTGTCATTGTTACCGAATTCATACGGAAACGTGATTCCACCGAATATCACGCCAGGTGTTCCTAATCCTGACTTTAACCGTCCGGCCTACCATACCATCGACGCAAGTACCGGCGTTTCCTGGGGCGAGTGGGAAGCGACACTGTTCGTGAAGAATTTGTTGAACGAAGATAAAGTCATTCAGCATCCGATCGAACAGGCGGTATCTGCCGGTGAAGTTTTCCGCATGGAACCAAGAACCATAGGCGTAACGTTATCAGCCAAGTTCTGATCAGCAGTAACAGACCGCCAGCCAGTTTACCGGCGGGCGGTCTGGGCAACACCGCAGCAGAAGTATGAACAAAACTTAAAACCAAGGACGAGAACAGTCCGCACACGAGAGCCCACAAAGCTGTCGTAAAACACTCATCAGAAACAACAGGGAACTGCAATGAACTCGAATCAAGAATGGAAAGCCCGCAAAGATGCGGCCACCCCGCGCGGCGTAGGTGTAATGTGCAATTTTTACGCTGAACGCGCTGAAAATTCTGAAATCTGGGACATCGAAGGCAACCGCTACATCGACTTCGCCGCCGGTATTGCGGTGTTGAATACCGGTCATCGCCATCCAAAACTGGTCGAAGCCATCAAAAAACAATTAGATCAATTTACCCATACTGCTTACCAGATCGTCCCGTACGCCAGCTATGTTGAACTGGCAGAAAAAATCAATAAACTGACGCCCGGCAACCACGCGAAAAAAACCGCGTTTTTTACGACCGGTGCCGAAGCCGTTGAAAACGCCGTCAAGATTGCCCGCTCTGCGACCAAGCGTCCGGGCATCGTGGCCTTCTCCGGCGCATTCCACGGTCGTACATCGATGGGCATGGCTCTGACCGGCAAGGTTGATCCATACAAAATTGGCTTCGGTCCCTTCCCCGGCGAAATCTATCACGCACCGTTCCCGAACGACGTGCACGGCATGTCAGTGGACGATGCGCTCAGCGCCCTGACTACGCTGTTTAAAACCGATATCGAACCGGCCAAAGTTGCCGCGATCATCATCGAACCGATACAGGGCGAAGGCGGCTTCTGCGTCACACCGGTAGCGTTCATGCAGGCGCTGCGCAATATCTGCGACCAGCACGGCATTCTGCTGATCGTCGATGAAATTCAGACCGGCTTTGCGCGTACCGGAAAATTATTCGCCATCGAACATTACGGCGTGATTCCTGATCTGATGACGATCGCCAAAAGTCTGGCCGGCGGTATGCCGCTGTCCGGCGTGTGCGGTCGAGCTGAAATCATGGACGCACCGAATCCCGGTGGCCTTGGTGGTACTTATGCAGGTAACGCGTTGGCCGTCTCTGCCGCGCTGGCCGTGCTCGATATTATCGAAGAAGAAAAATTGTCTGAACGTGCCAACTATCTGGGCGAGCGTCTGACCAAACAGCTGCACGAAAGCATGAAAGAAAATACGGTAGCCAACCGCGTGGCCGATGTCCGTGGATTGGGCGCAATGATCGCGATCGAATTCAAACATCCGGTCACAGGCATGCCCGACGCGGACTTTACCAAGAAAGTGCAGGCCTACGCGATGTCCAAAGGTCTGCTGCTGTTGACCTGCGGCGTATATGGCAATGTAATCCGCTTCCTGTTCCCGCTGACGATACCTGATACAGTGCTGACCGAAGGTCTGGCTATTCTGGATGCCGCACTGCGTGTCAACTAAACTTTACTGAAATCGAGCAAACCATGTTAACTCTGAAAGACCCCAGCCTGTTAAAGCAGCAGGCTTATATCAACGGCCAGTGGTGCAATGCCGACAGCGGCGAAACCATTCCGGTCACCAATCCGGCCACCGGTGCAGTACTGGGCACGGTGCCGAATATGGGCGCTGCCGAAACCCGTCGCGCGATTGAAGCGGCAAACGTGGCGTTCAAATCG
>Ga0209067_10000551_pt1 | contig 23953 bp, 14 predicted proteins | sample ColStrG_CSR_2013_FD_187199 | JGI IMG/M metagenome (GOLD analysis project Ga0209067, IMG submission 187199) | Freshwater sediment microbial communities in response to fracking from Pennsylvania, USA - Cold Stream Run_MetaG_CSR_2013 (SPAdes)... | ecosystem: Environmental > Aquatic > Freshwater >... | reverse complement strand
CCCCTTCCCTTACCCCCGTTAACGGGGGTAAGGGAAGGGGAAGAGCCAAAATGAAACTAATGTTTGTAAATATTTTTTAATGAAAATACTACTGGACAAACGCTCGTTCACAACATCCGTTAACCAGAAGTTAAAAGATACGTAGCAACTAAAAATATAGAAAAAAATGCTAGTAAATTTTTTAGACCAAAACCATTTAATAGTCATAATAGTTGTTTATTTGCTAATTTGGATTCTTGTATTTGTTAATTCTATTAATTGTTTTCAATCGAAAGTTATATACATTTTTTATGGATTTGTTTCTAAAGAAAATAGAAACTAGCTCGTTTCTCAAGGTCCAAAAAAGGCCTTTGAGAATTGGGATAAGGTCTTTTATAAAAAAAAATACGTTTCTTCACTTCCCTCTTGCCTTTCCTAGAGTAGCAAACCATAGGTAAAAGAAGGCTTGCTTCTTTGCCTATGGCACGGGAAACGCCTGTAGGACATGAAGCAACCCTTTCCTCTCCTCTAGGAAAACATAGTTTATCATTTATCCAGGTCAAAAAAAGGCCTTTAACTTCTGTCACAGGCCTTGCCAGCATATATCCTCGGCAAAACGCCCTTATAAAAGGGGCCTTTCACAAAAGTCAACAACTGTACTTTCTAACTTTGTTGATTTTCAATAGGATCGCAGGTGCTAATAGAAACAACAAAACATTTACGTTTGCTTGCTCCACATCGTGGAACGATTGGATAAAAGAACTTCTTCGTTTTTTTGGATGCGTGGCAAAACTACTGAAACCTACTAAAAATTTAAGATATATTACTAGAAGAAAATTTTATAACATATCTATTGGAACTTAGTTGGAAATCTACGCTACTAGAACATACTTTTTTTTATTTTTGCAAAACATTATCTCCAGATCTCTTAACAGAAAAATCAAAATTTCTAGAAAAGATCGTCGTAAAAAGATGCTGTTCATTAGCTTTCCACTAATTCTTTATTAAAGATTTATAATCCGAAAACTTACAATCTCTTCCTTTGCCTCTGGGGTTTTCCGTTTTCCTTCCTTTACTTCCCTTTGGTTACTTCACTTGCGTAGCAAGGGAAAGGCTTGCTTCTTTACTTACGACACGGAAAATTGAAAGAGAATGAAAGTTTGTTTCTTTTTACCCAATTTGCCCTACAAATATTTATTCTTTGGATTCTAAAATTAGAGATAAAATCGTGCAAAAAAAAAAGAATTAATAAAAAAGTAATGAAAATTGTATTGGAAAGCTCGTGTACAGGCGCTAGTGAAAATGCTCCAAAGTGATTGTAGATACTAATTAGAAAAGGTTTATAATATAATTTGGTTGTTATAATTTTAAAAATTTAAAAATGGAGGATATTATTATGGATCCAATTGTTGCTGCTGCATCTGTTATTTCTGCTGGATTAGCTGTTGGTCTTGCTGCTATTGGTCCTGGTATGGGACAAGGTACAGCTGCTGGTTATGCTGTAGAAGGTATTGCGAGACAACCGGAAGCTGAAGGTAAAATTCGTGGAGCTTTGTTACTAAGTTTCGCATTTATGGAGTCATTAACAATTTACGGGCTAGTTGTAGCTCTTGCTTTACTTTTCGCTAACCCTTTTGCAGGTTAAAAAATTTTGAGTTCATTACCTTATGAATCATTTCTTTCTAGATAATATTTAAACGAACTTCAAGCAACCTTGTTTTTGTTGTTAAACGTAGTTCTTTTTGTTGTTTTGGTTGCTTTTCTTGCGTAGCAAAGCAAGTAAAGCAACCAAAACAAACCGTTTATCTAAGAAATCTGTATTGGATAATATCTTTTTTTTTTTTACATGATCTCTTACCCTCCTTCCATTTCCCGTGCCGTAGGCAAAGAAGCAAACCTTCTTTCCTTGCTTGTCTTGCTTATGACAAACAAAGCAAGCGTTCCACTATGTGGAGAAAAGCCAAGAAGAAACGGAAGGAAAGGCAATGGAAAGAAAAATACACAGGAAACTGAACTTTTTAGGTGAGATCTTGGTTAAAAAGCCATGAAAAATTAGGCCTTTTACGAAAAATTTCAGATCGAATAGATGAAATCTTTCGTAAGAGACTATATAAAAAAGGCCGTAAGAAAATCTCATATCTAATAATCTTTATTTTTTTGAGAATAAATCTCTAGAAAAGTTCAAAAAAAGAACTTAATGAAAGATTCAGTATCAAATAAATTAAAATCTTTTAACGTCATGCAAAAAAAAACGAAAAAGAATTGGTAGAAAGTTAGTGAAAATGCTACAGGAATAAATAAACTTCTGCTTTTCCACTTTCGTTGTGTAATAAAAATTTAGATTTATCATAACTGAGTACTTCCCGTACTCTACAATGATTAAATTAGTAGCAAAGCAAGTCGAGCAAAAACTACTAAAAATTCTTTTAAAAGACGTTTTTTGACTTCAGTGTTATCCGCCCTACGGGTCCGTCGTTGACGGAAAACTTAGAAATGCATATAGTTCTTATCTTTTGTCACTAATGGAATACCTTGCTTGCATTAACTAAAAGTAAATTATGTAAAAATCATCTTGCTAAAAGCCAAATTTTCTTTACAACGTTGTTGTAAATTGTAAAAAGTTTTCCAATAGCTCTAGGCATTATTTAATCTATGGTTAAAGGAAAAGTAAAACTTTGTTTCGTTATTCTAAATTACTCGTTCTCAGCTTTTCTTTCGTTTTTTATTGAGTTATACGCTTTCGCCCGAAACAGCTTAACTTCTTAGATACTAGAGTTTTGATGGCGGCCGTATAAAAAAACAGATAAACGCCAAAAAAAAAGATCTTTTGTACAGATTCGAACTCTATTGAGCGTAATTCATTAACTTTGTTAATGAATTAATAATAAATCTATAGAGAAGGTTTTTTTTACGATCTATGATGATCAAAATCATTAGAATCTCAAAACAAAGTTCGGCAAAAAGAAACGACCTTGTCGAGAACGAGATGATCAATTAGCAAAGTTAAAACGCTATGCGACTCCCTGAGGTTCCAATTTATTGACGCAGTCATTCTCCAAGAAATTAAGAAAACAGTATGAGCAATAAGATCTATGTGACCTTACTTTTAGTAATGCAATTGCCAGAAATTCTTTCCAGTTTTGTTGGAAAAAAATATGCATTTTTAGTGTCGGGAAAAAAAGTTTTTTTGTGGCTTGCTTATATAAACCAAGCAAAACGTAATATCGATTACCAAAAGTTCTTATCCTTTTTTTTTTGCACAATTTCCCTTCCGTTTCCTTGCTTTCCTAGCGAAGCAAACCATAGGTAAAGGAGGCAAGCCTTTCATTGCGTTTCCCGTTTCCTAGGGTAGCAACCCTTTTCTTTTGACTTCCCTTCCCTTACCTCTGGTAAGGGAAACAAGTTAGCAAAGCTAGGGAAGGAAATGGTTTGCTACGCTAGGAAAGCAAAGAAGGTAAGAGGGAAGAGAAACAGATATTAATTTTTTCGGTTTTCAAATTGGGGAGAAAATAGTACAAAAAAGAAAAGACATTCTCCCCTAGAAATCTTAATCTTTGTTTATAGGTTTATAGACACTCACTTTGTTTACGTTCTTTTGGTTTTTTTTTTCTGTTACATGGCCTTCTCTATAACTTAAAAACTCAAAATCTCTAGAAAAAGCCGTGTTAAATAAGACTTTAGCCAAAGATCTAGTATTCAAGAAATTTAGATCTTTGACTAAAGTCATGCACAAGAAAAAAAAGAAGACAATTGTAAAAACTTTTCTTTCACCATCATTCAAAAGAACAAAGTTCTTTTATTCCAATTATTTCTTCACTTTTCCAAACCCTCTAGGTAAAAAAAAGTAAAGAAATAATTGAGATAAATTGTCGCTAAACAAAAAAAGTAAAAGCAAAACAAAGAAAAACTTTTTTATAAAAATAAAATGTAGTTCTCATGAATTTTTCTGTAGATCTGAATTTAAGTAATCGTGAATATATTTCTAAGGTTTATTTGTTTAGGGCGATTTCTTGTCTTGCTTGCATTACTTACGTTGGACAACAAATTTTTTTTGAAATGAGTATGCCGGCAATTACTTCACTTTCTTTTGAAGTTCATCTTACAGGTATCACTTTCGGGGAAGGTTTTGGTATTAATACAAATATTTTTGAAACAAATATTATTAATCTTTCAGCAGTTATAGCTATTGTGTTTTCTTTTGTCGGACAAAATTTAACCTCTTTGTTGGATGATCGTCGAAAAACGATTTTAAATAATTTAGAGGAAGCAAATCAACGCGCACTGGAAGCCAAAGAAAAATTAGATCAAGCTAAAAACCAATTAGATTTAGCTAAAAAGAAAGCAGTTGAAATACAAGAAGAAGGTATTTTACGAGCTTCGCAAGAACTAAATAATGTTGTTGAGCAACACCAATCTCGATTAGATCGTCTAAATGAGTTTCAAGAAGAAACTATTCAATTTTATCAACAAAAAAGCTTTAAAAAAGCGATTCTCTATATTATTTCCCGTAGTATGACGCGAGTAAAAGAAAGATTAACAAGTGGCTTAGATAATACTTATCATGTTGCAGTAAATAATTTTTACGTTTCGCGTTTTACCGATTATAAATAATCGCAACAAGAATTTAAGCAAAAATTATTAAATTTTTGCTTTAACGATAGTAATTTATAAAATTCGTAATAGTTAGGATTTCTTTTAACTTCTTTTCACTTTCTATCAACTTCTTACACCACCCTTTACTTAAGAACTCACAAGAAGTTGCACTCTTCTTACTTCTCAATTCTAAAAAGTTTTATTCCTTTATTTGTATTACTTTTGACTGTTATTAAAGATTCCAGCATCTACGGTGCTTTGCCTTTTTTCCAACTTTGTTGGCAAAGAGAGATAGATGGAGGGCCTGAAAGTGGCTGTAATTTTTGTGATAGACGCTTCTTTAACTTTTGGTATAGACCCTTCTCTAAAAAAAATTCTGGTTCCTTCCTTTGCCTTCCCTTCCCATTTCCCAGAGGGAAGGGAAACAGGTTAGCAAAGCTAGGCTTGTTTTGTTTTGCTAGGAAATAGGAAGAGAACAAAATGGGAATAGCTATTTTAGAAAAGGCAAAAAACAACTGTTTCATCGAAGGCTTACTCCCCCCCCTTCCCTACTTATTAACAATTTCCAGTTTCTTTGTTAATAAGTAGGGAAGGGGGGGGAGTAAGCCTTCGATGAAACATAATTAAATTTTTAATCTTTTTATTGAATTCTATTGACATCTTTTATATTTTTGTTATCCTTTTTAAACGTTGTTTAGAAAAAAATAAACTAAACTGAGGATGTCTTAAGAAAGTGTTAGTAAGAATAAATATTCTTATTATTATTCCTAGTATTTTTCTCCTCTATTGCTGTTCCTTTGACTGTTGTGTTTTCGTCCCTATAGGAAATGGAGCAACCCATTTCCCAGAGGGTTGCTTCTTTGCTAGGTTAGCGAAGCGAGGGAAAAGAAAGAAAAGCCTGTTTCTAAAAAAAAGATGTCCCTTCTGTTTTCCTTCTCATTTCCCGTTTCCCAAAGGAAATGGAAAAGCAATGGAAAGGGAACTAGCGAAAAGTCAAAGATGAACCTTTGATTTTTTTTTAGTAAAAAAAAATCTTTTAAAACCGCCAAAGGGTTGCCTTATTTTTGTAACAGACGCTTTCAGCGTATAACACGTTAAAACTACTTTTGGTCAATGTCATAATTCAATAATATAACATTTTGAGCAAAGAGAAAAAGTTTCTGTTCGACCCAAGTTACAAAAGTTCTGCTTGCAACATACATAAAAAGTTTTCGTTTTTTCCCATAAACGAGAGATCTTAACTTCTTCACTATTAGATCTCTTGATAAAATCTATTATCTAAGAAGAAAAAATTTCACGACAAGGTCATTCAAAAAAAAAGTCGTGAACGGCTGTGGCAAATTTTTTTAATTAATTAGAATATATACAAAATAATTCCCTAGAAGGGATCGTAGTTCAATGGTTAGAGCACCGCCCTGTCAAGGCGGAAGTTGCGGGTTCGAGTCCCGTCGGTCCCGTTCTATATGAAACTTTCTCATGTTGTTGTTTTTTGCACAATAACCATTAATACTTTATTTAAAGGTAAACTATCGAAGATATTTTAATTGCCTGATATGCTCTCTGAGTTCCTTACCTTTGATTAGAGAAAAAAGTGATTTACACTTTGTACAAATATAGCAAAAGTTAGTAGAAATAAATAAAAAAACGTAAGCAATATAGTCTAGCAAAAATTTGAGTTTTGAAAGTCGGATCTTTGCTCGAGTTTCTATGAAGGTTTCACTTAAAACTATTTTTTAACAAAAGAGAAGAAAAAAATTGACTCAATTTCATACGATAATTTTGAGTTTTATTTTGGGTTTTTTAGGGGTAGTTAGTAACTAATTGATATGATTGAGCAAAACAAAGACTTTTTTACAACTTCATAGAAAAGGGTTGCTTACAAAAAATTTCACATCAACTTCTTACGTAGGTAATCCCCCTGTCTTTTTACAGACTGATGCAAAGCAAATTCAGAGTGTTGGGGATAAAGTTGGAAAATGTTTTCTAACAATATATCCCAAATTTCTTGTCTTGTGTTTGCACAACCGTGTCCAATTAGATACTTATTAACAAAGAAGCAAGCCATTTTCCTTCCCTTGCTTGCATTACCGTTTCCCAAAGGGAAGGTAAGCAATACAACCAGAGGGAAGTAAAATGGCTTGCTTCTTTGCTTGCTACGCAAGGCTTGCTTCGCTAGGAAAGAGGGAAGAGACGTGTTTTTGTTAGAAATTGAACTATACCAAAGGTTAAAGGCTTTTTTCTTTGACTGTGTTACAATATTTCTTCTTTTTGAGAAAACTCAAAGAATTGCCATTGTTGACCGAAGGTCCAAAAACCCTAGATTAGGTAATAAAGCCAAACCATATAAAAACTACCGTAAAGTTGCTAGAAAAGATTTTGGTTTATTTTATAAAATATTTCAGTTTAAAATACATTTTTCGTTTTTCTGTTAAAATTATTTATAAATATTATGCTAATTCAATCATTGCTTAAGAAAAAATTATTACGCCCCAATATTTAATTTTGAATCCTTTTTTTTTGTCTATCTATTTTAATATTTATGGTTTTTATTTTCCCTTTATCTCTAGGCTCTTATTATTCTGCGATTTAACAGCTCCCCAAGAAAAAAAACCAAAGTTATTCTTCGCTTAGTTTCCTTCTAAGAAGGAAAGCAAAAGTGAGTAAAATTTCAAAATTTTTGAAAAAATACATAAACTTGCTTAGTTATTTTCGTGTTATTTATGTGAGAATTAATGAGTGCAAAAGAAAGTGAAACCTTAAAACAAATCAAGTCTTCACTAAACAATGATTCGGTTCCTTATAATTTTTTAATACCTTCAAAATTTCTAAAAAAAAATAAGAACCCTACTTTTCGATTTTTTATCCCAAATATTATTAATAAATCAATTCATGAATTTTGAAATTTTTTTACAGTTAACGGCTTTACTTTTTGTAGTTGTTAGTGGTCCATTAGTAGTTATTCTTTTATCAGCTCGTGGTGGTAATCTTTAATATATTTATTTCTAACTTTTAACAAATTTCTTATTTTATAGCTAACGAAGATTAAGTTTACAGATCTTTTTACTATGTTTAAGAATCTAAAGTTTTTTTAGATAGTAGATACGCTATTCTTTCTTTTTGCACGACTTTTTCCAGAAATCGTCAGTTTTTTCATTAACAATCTCTAGAGAAAGATCGTGCAAAAAGAAAGAAAAAATGGGGAAGATAAAACGGCATAACTTTTACTTTTCTCCAAAAAAAGTAAAAGTTATACAATCAATCCTTGTAAATGTCATATATATAGAGATATGGCCTCTTGTATCTTTTGGTATGTAGATTTACCTAAAAAGTAATCGTTTTGTCACTAATTTGTATCATACTAATATTCCCTTTTGTTCACTTTCTCATAAGCAATAAATTGCCTTCCCAGTTTTCAACTTAGTTCATAGAAAATAAGAAAACAGAAATATCTGACAAAAAGGAAAAACTGCTAACAAAAGAAAATAATCATTTCTAGAAAATTGAAATTAAGATTGAACCTAAAAAGAAATTCTGCCTCTGTCGAAAAGCTAAAAGATTGACTTGACCTTTTAGCAATCCTTAACAAACGCGGATGTTTTAAACATCGTAATATTTTAACAAAGTACAAACTTAAAAAGGACAAAAAAATGGCACGTCTAAATCTTATTTTTAATTTGAATGAGAAAAATCACTAATGTTAATTGTTTCTTTTCTTTTTGTGGAAGCTTAAAGAAAACAAACTAACAAAAAATGGAGAAATTGACAGGGGGTTACTAACTCAATGGTAGAGTACTCGGCTTTTAACCGATAAGTTCTGGGTTCAAATCCCAGGTAACCCAACACTTTTTTCTCCTTTTAAGCCTTCTCATTTAAATTTAACAACTTTTTTATTTATCAATGGATTAAAAAAGTACCATATTTTACAAAGTCCTTTTTCTACTTTCTTTGTTTCTTGGATTTCTGCTAAAATGAATATATATATTCATTTTAGGCTTAAATCTTTTTTAATTTCTTACCTTAAACGACTGATAAAAATATTGTACGGTATAATTTTTTCAACTTTCAAATTCAAATCTGCCCTTTAGGGTCCGACAATGTCGGTTATAAATAAACTTATTTTCCATCTTTTTTATAAAAATTATCCAGAGAGATAAGAAATTTTATTTTTCCATAGTGTTAATAACACGAAAAAAGAGCAGAAAAATTTCAGACCTCGTAAATCTTCCTCTTCAATTTTTCTCCTTTAAATATAGAAGATACAAGAAAACTTGCTGTTAGTTTCTTCTGTTACTAACAAATTCTATGGTTGTACTTTTTTATTACCTCTCTTACATTGCTTACTTATGTCCCTACTTTTTAGAACTCTTGCAGTACTCGAATTAGAAAAAAACCAATAAATATTTTAACCCTTTTTTCTAATGACCCTATTACACTAACTTCTAATTACAAAAAGGGACTTATGTCTCTCTTTAGCATAAGAGTACCCCCGGTATTATGTTAGTAAAAAGCTCTTCTTTGGATCTAGCAACTTCCCTTTGTGTTTTTATTATCTACTTTTCTTGCTTACCTACAATATAACTTGAAAAGTTAGAAAAACAAGCATAAAAAGATCGTAATAAAGGACTAAGGTAAAAATTAACTGAGCAAGAGAGTTGGTTTTTTTCTCAAGTAAAAAAATAATTTTTTAACAAAGAATAGAGAAAATAGAAAAATTATCAGATTTAGAAAAATTCTAAGAACTTGTAAGATTTGTTGAATTTGGAATTTTTCTTAAAAAATAAACATGAAGGAATTAAACACAAATATGGCAAAACAAACACGCAAAATTTCAATGGCCAAACCTAAAAAAAGAATCTATCGTGGCCTTGTACATATTCAAGCAGGTCACCATAACACTATTATTACTATTACAAATATACGTGGAGACGTTGTTTGCTGGTGTTCTTCTGGAGCTTGTGGTTTTAAAGGAAAACGCAAAGCCACTTCTTTTGCAGCAAAAAAAGCAGCAGAAATAGCAGCCCGTAAATCCGTAGATTTTCAAATGCGAGAAGCTAAAGTTCTAGTGACTGGACCAGGTCAAGGGAGAGAAAGTGCAATTAGAGAAATCTTTAAAGCGGGAATCAAAGTCAACGTTATTCGAGAAAAAACAGGAATACCACATAATGGGTGCCGCCCCCCAAAAAAAAGACGTGTTTAATTATTTTTTTTGTTAAAAAACTTTTAAAATTTTTTGCCTCATACTTGCTATTCTCCCCCCTTAGAAAATATAAGGGGGGGAGTGGAAGTAGCTAGGTAAAGAAAAAGATGAACTACTGAATATGTAAACAACCTTATCAAAGAAAATCTTCTTACCAGATACGTTAATAAATCGAAAAAAAAATGAGTAGCTATGCTAAGAGAATAAATGATAACAAAGTTCTAAATCTCTATCATTAACCAATGGTTTAGATAGAAAAGAGGCAAATGAAGAAAAGTTAGTTACACCAAAACTAGAAACTTAAGGAAATAAATTTTTTAGCAAATTTCATTTTTGGGTCGAGTCGGATTCGAACCAACGTAGGCAAGCCAGCGGATTTACAATCCGCCCCCTTTAACCACTCGGGCATCGACCCCTATCTTAAAAATGGTTTTATTTATTATATTAATTTTAACTTAAACTTCTCGAAATAACAACTTGGAAAGAATGTCTTAGTTTCAATTAAAAACTTTTTCTTCTGAGTTCTTTTTTAGAACTCAGAATCTTTATTATTTTTGCTCATCTAAGCATCTAACTCATTTTCGTATTTTTAGAGTCCTTATTTTTTTTTATTAAAGAGACTAAAAATTTAATCTCAACTTTTTTACTTTACACATTTCTAATCTCTTACCCTCTTGTTGCATTTGCTTTATAACCATAGGTTAAATATAAACATTTTTACACTATATTTATTCCATAACAATTTTAATTTTTATTCAGAGATTTCTATCCAATGTCTTTTTTTTTTCTTTTTGCCCGATCTTATATACAGATTTTCATTTTTGGACGTAGCTCTGTAACTCCATTAGTGGGTACTAGATTTGGAAAGAAAATTGTCTAAAAAGAAAAAACTTTACAGATCTCTGATCCAAAGGATGACTCTCTGTAAAAAAGAACTCTTTTTTTTAGTCGTTTGTTTTTTACACGATCTCTTACCCATTGCCTTTCCTAGCGAAGCAAGCCATAGGCAAAGAAGCTAAGCCTTTCCCTTACCTCTGTTGCTTCGCTTACCATAGGTAAGGTAAGGGAAGCAAAGAAGCAAGCCACAGGCGTTTGCCTTCCCATTTCCCAGAGGGAAGGCAAAGGAAAAGAGTTACTTCATTTCCCGTGCCGTAGGCAAAGAAGCTAAGCTGTTCCCGTCTGGTAAATGGGTTGCTTCGCAAGGGAAGGTCAAGGAAGGGAAGAGAAACGGAAATGAAGCTAACCCGTTTTGCAAAGAGAACGAAATGGAATGGGTAATAAGAGATCGTAAAAAAAGTAGGCCTTCCACCAAAAATCTCATTGAAGAAGTTAAGATCTTTTCTGAGAAACCGTGTAAAAAACACCTTGGTTGCAAGGCAAAAGGTTTCTTATTCAAAAAGTTACAATTTTTACTCGAAGCCAATCTTTATAAAAAATGGTGCTAAAGAATGCATTGAAAAACAAAATTTAACTCTGCAGTTAAAAATATAGCCACTTTGACTACATAACTAAGTTTCTTGCGTACTTTTCGTAATTTAAGTAGCTGTTAGGAGTTTAGCAACCTCTCTAGCTTTATTTTTTCCCATTGCCTTTCCTAGCTTTGCCTTCCTCCACATAGTGGAACGCCTCCTTTGCCTATGGCACTGAAGGCAAAGAAGCAACTCTTGCCATAAACAAAGGAAGGAGGCATGCAAACCTAGCTTTGCTAACCCGTTTCCCTTCCCTCTTTCCTTGCCTATAGGGAACGAAATGGGAAGAGAAGGTAAAAGCGGGAGACAACTCAAGTCAGAAACAAATAAACAAAAGAGGGTAAGTTCAAAAAGTAAAAGATAGCGACATTTTGTGAGACTATCAAAACCTATGTTAAGTATTAATCAAAAAAAACTTTTCCATAGAATGGTTACTGAATTTTACTCAATCATGGCATGATAAGTAGCTACTGTAGCTGGGGAAGCACGATTTAAATGTCGAAAAATTAAATATTTAAATAACACATCTAAAAGAACAGGAAGAGTTGCTACTAATAAAAATATTGTTGTTTCACTTTCGGGTATACCATAGTGATTAAAAAAAAATTCAAAGCCTAAAGCCCAAATATTTGGGGAATGATAACCTACTGATAAATCGGTAACAAAAAGAATAAAAAGAGATTTTTTACTATCATCTAAACCAAAAAAAACTTCTAATAAAAAAGATTTTGTTATATTAATCTGAATTGAAAGGCGAAAAAAAAGAAAACAAAGCGTTCCAAAACCTATTAAATCAGCAAAAAAGTTTGTAATCGTTTCTATACTTTGTTCATTATAGTGTAAAGCTAATTCAGTAGTTTTTTTTTGTAAACTCTCCCTAAATTGGTTAAAACGATGAAAACTGTCAAATTTACTTTGTTCTATATTATTAATATCTGTTGGATTTTGAGAAAAATTCGTCGGCATTTTTTCTCCTTGCTTTGCTATAATTTCTTCATTCAAAGATTTTGCCTTCCTAACTAAACTTAGCGTTGTTGAAGTATTTAAGTTATTCCTCTCTCTTGTCCCTTGAATTTGATCTTTTCTAAAGGAGACAGAAAGTGGAGCAATAAAAGAAGCATTTTCTTCCTTTATCAACTCACCTTCAGCCGCTTTGAAACCAGGTAAATGGCTTGTTATCGTTGTGAACGAAACATTTTGTATGACCTCTAATTTTGTTGCATTATTTGCAATCTCTCTCGCCTTCCCTTCCGTTCCCTTTGGTTGCTTTGCAAGGGAAACAGCAAGGAAAGAGGGAAGGGAAGGGGGTTTAGTTTCGCTAGAGTTAAAGGATGGATAAGGCAAAAAAGAATTCGGGTAAGAGTTTTCTAAAAAATTATTGTCAAAAAATACTTTTTGGCGTTCTTGACGAACATCTACTTTAGTAATTAAAGATTCAAAATAGAGTTTTTCTTCAAAATTTTGAAGTTCAGAAAAAGCTAATTTTTGCTGATGAGAATTTAAAAAAATTTCTGTCTGTTGGGAATTCCAGTAAAAATTGACTGTAGGTCGTACTAAAAAAATTTTTGAACAAAAATGAACAAACACTGGTATAACAATTAAAAGAAAAAGACAACGAACAGTTGTAAAAAATAAGTAGCGATAAAATCTAAATTCATCAATTACAACCCCAACATCAGAAAAAATTTGTTTAAAAAAGCGATCAATTACACGATTAAAAGAACGAGGAAAAAGACCTATCTCTTCGTAGGTAATTGAAAGTTGTTGATTTTTTTGGTCGAGCCTTGTTTGGTTTCCCGATTTACTACTTTGAAATCTAAAAAATGTAATTCCTTGTCTTATTGCAGTTTTTTTTTGATTACTATTCGGTTCTCCTTGGTTCAATTTGCCCTCCCTATTTCTAGCGAAGCAACCCCTCGCTGCTTCCCGTTTTTCTTCCCTTGCGTAGCAAGGGAAGCAACCCATTTTGTTCCTTCCCTTCCCTTTGGTTGCTTCGCAAGGGAAACAGGAAATGGGAAGGCAACTGTCGCAAGAAAGAAATTCTTTTCTTTTGTTTTTTTGGATAGCCTTAGTTAAAAATAGAGTATCTAAAAAGTTAAAATTTTTAGAAAAAGCCGTGGTAAAAAAACCTCGTCGCGAGTGCCAATTAGCCAAAGAAATAGAATTTCGAGACAACGTAGGGGTGAAAAATTGGTAACTCCTAGAAATTCTTTCTTGCTCATATTGCCTTACTTGCTTCGCAAGCGTTCCTTTACCGTTTCCCAAAGGGAAGGTAAGTGGAGTAAGTGATGTACGTCGTTGTTGGCTTCCCTTTGCTTGTAGGATCGTTAGAAAACGTCGAATTTTTTTGCCCTTCCCTAAAAAATCATGGGAAATAGTTGCTAGGTAAGGAAATCGCGTAGGAAGCAATTCACTGCCAAATTTTATTTCTCGTGAATATTTTCCTTTTACTTTTTTTTTCTTACTCTGAAAGAGAGATAAAGATTTAGAAAGTGGGAAGGAAGAAATTGCAGGGATAGAACTTTCGAGATTTTTTACAAAAACTTTTGTTTGTATGCTTGATTCGATAATTGGAGAAAAAGTACTTAATATAGGAAATCTTCCATTTATTGGGCCAATTCTATTCAGTTTTTGAAACAAAATAAATACTTCATTCATGGAACAGTTTTAATAATAGTTTTCCTTCGTTTTCTAAAATTTTTTCATTTGGTTACTTTTCTTATTTTAATACTCATTCCTATCTAAGGAAGAAAAATTTTGCACTGCTTATCTTTCCAAATACGTTACTTGCACTTCCTTTGCCTTCCCTTCCCATTTCCCAGAGGGAAGGGAAATGGGAAGGTTAGCAAAGCTAGCTAATACAACCAAGGGAAAGCAAGCAAAAAATTTTTAACAAATTTCGTAACAATTAAACGATATGAGGTTATTTTGATTATCTTCGGTCAGCTAAAAACAAACGAAGTTCTACTTATTGTTGGAAGTTTTGCAACATAGTTGTTAAAAAAACAAACAGTTGCTTGCCTTTTGTAAAGAATTCTATAGCTTACAAAAAAGCCTTATTTGATTTTGGGTCTATATTTTATTAATAGAAGTCGTTGTCATATAGGTCAAAGGCCGTGTCAAAAACAAAGCATCTACAATGTAGAACTTCGTTCAATTATGAAACTATAGAAAAATTATTTGACCAAGGCCAAGGACCTTTGTCTTCTATGAGAGATGTTTCTTTGACTTTGATAAACTATCTCTTTCGTATTTTTTATAGAAGAGACTGTCACAAAAGTCAAAGCTTTCTATTGTCATAGATAAATAAGCGAATAAAATTGGTTACTTTATTTGCTAGCAAAGCCGTTGCGTTTTCCTTTCTTAGTGAAGAAGCAATCCTTCCTTTGCCCTTCCTACGGAGTACGGAGGCAAGAAAACGGGTTGCTCCTTTGCCTAAGGCACGGGAAACGCAAGAGAAAAAGGTTGCTTCTTTGCCTTCAGTGCTTGCATTGCGTATCAAGCAAGGCAAAGGAGGCAATGGAAGAAACGTTTCACAATTCAGTCAAAAACTGCTGAAAGAAACTATGGCAAAGGTTTTATTACAATTTCCTTGACGCTTTTTTTGGAGCTAAGTTGCTCTAAGGTAAGCAATGGATTAATACTAGAAAAAAAATTTTCCTTTTTTTTTGTTCGCGTTTTGCCGCTTAATGGAACATAATAAGGACTGTTTCTATAGTCCCTATACTTTGATTTTATCTAAAAATCAGAAACAATTTGTATTTTTTTCTTGGATTTCTTTCAAGCAAAAATCTAGAAAATTTTTTGACTTGCTTACTTTGCTTACATTGTGTAGTAAACAACTCTTTTGCCAAGTAATTTTCGCCCCCAGTTACCACTCTTCGTACCCCTTGTAGGGGCACGAAGAGTGGTAACTGAGCGTGCGATCTCTTAATCCTTTTCGAGGTAAGATCAAAATTGGTTTGCTTTGCGTGCATTGCTTTCCTTCCCAGAGGGAAGAGAAATGGGAAGGGAAACGCCACAGGCAAAAAAAGGAAAGCAAGCAAAACAAGCATAGCAAAAAGTGGACTATAGTTGGAAAAAAAAACATCGATGAAGTGGACCTTAGTTCCTTTGCCTTCTATCACAGGCCCATCTGTGGTTTTTTGCCATTTGCCTTCTCTCTGTGTTAGTTGCACTTGCCTTTCCTTTGGGTTAGCAAAGCTAGGGCTCCATTTCCCATAGGGAAGGAAAAGCAAATAATGATTTTTCTCTTTGCGATAGGCGAAGAAAGAAGGTAGAAAAGTGCCTTTGCCTTCTGTGAGAGGTGCTTCTTTCATTTTTGTGAAAAAATCGTTTTTTTTTACCTTGCCATTGCCATAGGCAAAGGAACAAACCTAGCTTCGCTACCATTCCCTTCCCTCTTTGCTTTGTTTCCCTTCGGGAAACAAAACAAAGAGGGAAGGGAAATGGCAAAAAATCAAAAAAGTGCCTATTATAAAAGGCAAAAGAGAAAAATAGAGGTTATACGGACAACTTTATTACCATAAACGCTCTTTACTTTTTTTTTGTTAAAAAAAGTAACAGATGAGAGAAAAGTGTAACTAAGTTCTAGTAGAGATTACCTAAAAAGTAATGAGAAAAAAACGCAATTACTATGAAAATTTGAAACTCAAAGCTATTTATTTAATCCAAATTTCCTTTCCCCGGATTACGAGCAGGGTCATTGGATAAAAAACCAAAAACAAATAAAAATACAAAAAAAGTTACTACAGTGTATACAAAAATTTTTAGCGTTAACATGTTTTTTTAGAATTTGAAATTAATTTTCGTTGATTAATATTGACAAAGTATTTCCTGAAACATTTTCTTTAAAGCGAAGTTTCAAAATCAAACAAAAAAGTTTTCTCGACTGACAATTCTCCGATTGTTATATGATTTTACTTAACTACTTTGCTCAAACTAAAATTGCTTTTCGAAAAACAACTTATTTCTAACCCATCGAGGTTCAAAATAAAAATTATGTAAGAGCAACAAAGTGTTCGCCTATTTTTAAAAAACCAAGTAAATATGTAAAATCTATAAGAAAAAACGGTTTCTTCCTTTACTATTTCCTTGTTTGCATTACCTTTAATTGTGTGAAAACACTTCTTTTTGAAAGAACTAATAGAATTGCCTTTCACAAAAAAAGCCATGTAAAAAACAAAGCAGCCCCGATGCAGAACTTTGACCTTTGTTACAGACTCTTTTAGAAAAAATCCGTTTTCATTGTCTTTCCATTGCCATAGGCAAAGAAGCTAAGCCATAGGTGTTTCCTTTGCCTTCTTTTCCCTTACCATAGGTAAAGGAAGAGAAGCGGGAAACGGCAAGGAAAAGGAAGTAACCCATTTCCCTTCTGTTTTCCGTGCCTTTCATTTCCCTTACCTATGGTAAGGGAAATGAAAGGCAAAAAAGCTAAACTGTTTCCCTAGCGTAGCAACCCTTACCATCGGTAAAGGAAGGCAAAGGAGGGGTTACTTTATTTTCCTTCTCTCTTTGCCTGTGGCAAGGGTTGCTTCATTTCCCTTGTCTTCCCTGTGGGAAATGGGTTGCTACGCTAGGAAGGCAAAAGAAGGGAAGAGAAGAAAACAAAACTAACCCATAATGAACGAAAATAGGTTAATGAAATTTAGAGAAACCTTAATCGGAAGGAGAAAATAGAATTTAGACGCTACGCGTTTGTGAATTAAACTCATCATAATATTCTCCAATAGCTTGTTTTAGTAAAGTTTCGGCTTCAGGTGAGAAAACTAACGTTGATCGAATGATTTCTCCAAATTTAGGATATTTTTGACCAACATAAGGACGAAGACCAGCTAAAAAAGCAGGAACATCTTGGACAGCAATTCGATCTAAAGAACCACTAACACCAGTAAAAATACTAATAACTTGTTCCTCTAAAGAAAGCGGAGAAGATTGAGGCTGTTTCAGAATTTCACGTAAGCGTGACCCTCGAGCAAGCTGATTTTGGGTTGCTTGGTCTAGATCCGAAGCAAATTGTGAGAAAGCTTCAAGTTCAGCAAATTGAGCTAATTCTAATTTTAATTTTCCAGCTACAGACTTAATAGCTTTCGTTTGCGCGGCTGATCCTACACGTGAAACAGAAATCCCTACATTAATAGCTGGTCGGATTCCTGAATTAAATAAATCTGCTGATAAGAAAATTTGGCCATCAGTGATAGAAATAACATTTGTCGGAATATAAGCAGAAACATCCCCTTCTTGGGTTTCAACAATTGGAAGAGCTGTCATACTACCTTCGCCTAGCGTATTACTTAGTTTAGCTGCTCGTTCTAAAAGACGAGAATGTAAGTAGAAAACATCCCCAGGGTATGCTTCTCGTCCTGGTGGTCGACGCAATAAAAGTGACATTTCACGATAAGCTTGGGCTTGTTTTGATAAATCATCGTAAATAGCTAAAGTAGCACGTCCTGTATACATAAAGTATTCGGCTAACGTCGCACCAGTGTATGGTGCTAAATATTGTAATGTGGATGGTTCATTAGCATTTGCCATAACAATAATTGTGTAGTCTAAAGCTCCACGTTCTCTTAACGTATTTAAAACTTGAGCAACAGAAGAGGCTTTCTGACCAATAGCCACATAAACACAAATAACGCCTTGACCTTTTTGATTTAAAATAGTATCTACTGCAATAGCTGTTTTACCAGTTTGACGATCTCCAATAATAAGTTCTCTTTGCGTCACTTGATTATGGTTTGTGAAAGCTTTGCTAGTCTTAAGTATAGTGTGAAATTTTGACTTTTTTGCTTCGCTTACATAAGTTGTTTGCTGGTATAATGCGAAAAAAAAATCTGCAATTAGACAGATAAAACAAAAAAACTAGAAAAAAAACAATTTTACAAATATCAAGTGCGGACTCTCTCTTTAACAAAAACAAAGAACATTCTCAGAGAAAAAAAATAGCTTTACCTACCTTGTTCCACTTGCTTTACCAAAAAGGACTCACTTTGTTAGCTTTGCTTCCCTTGCCAGAGGCAAGCGAAGCAACAGAGGTAAGGGAAGCAAAGAAAAAGAAGCAAGCCTTCGTAGAAAAGCAAAGAAGCTAACCCGTTTTCCTTCCTTTACCTATGGTAAGGGTTGCTTCTTTGCCTTGCTTGTCTCCTTGCCATAGGCAATGGAAGACAAAGCAAGCAATGGGAAGGGAAGAAAACAGAAAGGAAAAAGGTAAAGGAGCAAGGTATGTATTTCTCTCTAGCTAAAAAACTAGTAGTATCTCTATTCATTTAAACATGTATAATTTTCTGCATATGTTTAAAAATGGAGTTACGTTATCCACGAATAGGCTAATAACTATACTTAAACCAGGATTTGCAAAATTTTGCCCAAATTTTTGATTCAATGTTCAATGGTATTGGTAGGTTTTAAATGATATCTTTATATTTAAAATAAAGTAAAGACAAACGCAGACGATGTATTTTCACAGATTTTAAAGGATTTTTTTTTTAAATTCATAAAGCCACTGAAAATCATTATAAGACTTTATGGTCAAATGATATTTGGTAGTTGGAGATTTATTTGCTAGATTGGGTTTTTCTATATAAATTTTACCAAAATCATAAGACTTTTGCACAAGCTTTAAATAGTTGTGATCAACACTTGTCACTTTGTAGAAAATTTGATTATGACCTTTTGAATTCGTTAATCTTTTTATTCGACCTTCTACCCCGCTTATTTGAGAATCTTCCGTAGTTGATTTTGATACAGAAAGAGCAAAAGTACCATTGGAGTCAATAAGTCCAGATAGATAAACATCTGTTTTTTTTATTAAAAGAGGTGTAGAAAGTTGTTGAACATTAAATAATTTACAAATTTTTTCAAACTGTGCAATTCGTGCTTTATTATACAATTTTCCAGTTAATCTAAATAGCAAGAATAACTGCTTTTTGTTTCACACGATAGCGAACGCTTTGTTTGCTTTGCCTTCCTAGCGTAGCTAAGCCTATGGCAAGGAGGCAAGCAAGCCACTTCTCAATTTAACTGTCCCGGTTTTAAGGTTATTTTTAATATTCAAAAGCATACGAGCATCTGTTGTGTGTGTGTCGTTAGTTCATAACTAACACTTTTTTCTTTTTTATTGATATATATAAAAACATCCATCTCCATCTGTTAAACCAGCAAACCATCTATTCCATTTGTCACTATTTGTATTATTCAAAATCATAATTTTGTTAATCATATATATGTTTTAGTTTTTTTTATTAGCAAGCGACTATCCGTAAAAAAGTAATTTATAAAAGTTTTAAAAAAAGCTTTTTTGTCTCGGACAAATACACTATTTTGTTTTTGTTAGGAAACGTAGAGTCTCTGAGGATCCTACTTGGCTTTTTTCTAGTTTTGATCCAAAAGCTTTTGGTTTCCGGCTGGTTCCTCAATATAAAGGCCGATTTTCACAATGAATGGGACATTAAAAGAATGTCACTTAAACTCATGTACGTTTTTTTAGTCTTTTTTTCTTAGAGAAAAAAGAACAACTCGAGGTTCCAGCATATAGTTTCCTGCGTTAAAGTTTTTCTAAAAAAATTTTTGAACTTGCGCAAGCTAAGAGCTTGCTAATGCAAAAGATCTAGAAACCTTTAAAGGGCCAAGTTGACCACGTCCAATTGGAATCATTGCGTCTACAGAAACTAATCCTGTTTGAAGTGGCTCATAAACGGAACGTCGAGATATAATTCCAGGAGCTATAGACTCAATGGCACGTGTTTCACCCGTAACGATAGCTCCTTTTCCATCCACGGGACGGGCTAAAGCATCAACAACTCGCCCAAGATAAGCTTCTCCTACAGGAATGGCTGCAATTTTCCCAGTACAGCGTACTCGACTTCCTTCGGAAATTTTAAGCCCATCCCCAAGTAAAACAACACCAACGTTATTTGCTTCTAAATTTAAAGCAATCCCCAAAGTTCCATCTTCAAACTCTAAAAGTTCCCCAGACATTGCTTTTTCTAATCCATAAATTCTCGCAATTCCATCACCAACTTGAAAAACAACCCCAAAATCAACCATTTTTACTTCTGGCGTATATTGTTCAATCAAATCTTTAATTAAATTACTTAACTCTTCTGGTGTACGCATAGACATAATAAAATTTCATAAATAAAGAAAAACTTTTCTCTAAAGTTTTTTAGAAATGGAATTCTATTTTTTATTTTGTTTCCCTGATGATAGTACTTGTTTTTCTGAAATACGAATTTTTTTCAACCTCTTTCTAAATTGTTTGCATTGTTTTCCAATTTTTTTATGTAGAAAAGGAATTGATTCAAGTGTTTCTCTAACTCAAAAGCAGCGAGGGTTAGCTTTAGTTCCTAGCAAAGCTACGTTGTTTCCTTCCTTTGCCTTCCATTTCCATTGCGTTTCCCGTGCCTTGCTTGCCTCCTTGCCATAGGCAATGGAAAGCAAAGCAAATAAACAAGCAAGCCTAGATTTGCTAACCCGTTTCCTTTCATTTCCCTTGCCATAGGCAAAGGAAGAACGCAAGAGGGAAGAGAAGTAAAGGAGCAAATAAATAATGTAGGAGTAGTTAAAATTTGTTGAAAAAATAAGTGGAACATAGATGTTTTGAAAATGGTAAACTGTAAACGTTTCAGTTAAAAGTTAAGACATATAAACTCCAAAAAGTACAATCTATCTCAATTAATCAATGGAAAGAATAAAAATAATTTATCAAAGTTACAATTAACCTTAATAAAAAATGTAAATTCTAATTTTCTACTTCATCACTTTAAAAATTTTGATTATTTGGTCAAGAACTATTTCTGAGTTAAAAATTTTTAACTCAGAAATATCTTTGAGATAAGAAAAAAGGAATCTAAATTAAGGTAAAATATTTCCTAAGTATAACATAGTCACCAAAACAAAAATAAAAGACGTTGAACGATTTAATTAAACTATTTTTTGAAGCTCAAATTTATTGAGCTAACGTAAGTTTCTTGCTTTACGCTCTTCTGTCTCTTTTCCCCGTTTTTAGCAATTCAAAATAAATTACCTCTTTTGACTTCTGTGACAGGCCCTTTGATTTTTTGCCTTCCGTTTTTTTTCTATTTCCTAGCAAAGCAACCCTCTTTCCTTGCCATAGGCAAGGGAACGAAATGGGAAGGAAAAGAAAAATGGGTTGCATTGCAAAGCAAGCAAAGAAAGAGGGAAGGGAAAGGAAAAAGTCAACAAAGAACCTAGACCAAAGCTCAAAGTTCTGCATCGTAGCTTCTAAGCCCCTCACAAAAATCTTCACGTCTTAGATTGGCTTTTCGTTAAACGCAGTGTAAAAAAAGGCTTTAGTTAAAGATTTAAATTCTGAGAATTTAAATCTTTAACTAAAGACATGTAAACAACAAAAAGACAAACGTTCTTTATAAATTTTCATTTCTTAAATCATAAATTTATAGAAATTTGAAACGCAAGGCAAAATATTACTTTACAAGAGGTAGGGAATGTACAAAATTTGCTGAAAAAAATTTTCATTTGAGTCAATAAACCTAATTCTGCAGCATCGCTGCTAAAATTTTACTTTTGAGACTTAAACACAGAAAACAAAGGCAAAATCATAGCAATACTAATACTAGGAAAAAAAAACATCCAAAAAGAAAGTTGTTACCTCTTTTCGAAGTTACACTAAGGAGTTCAAGTGCAGAACAATGAAATCGTTGAAAATTTTTGATAATTTTCTTGCTTTTTTCAAAAACCAAACCATAGCAAAATTTCGTTTTCTATCTTTCTAAAAACCCTTATATAATTTTATATAAATTCTGCAGAAAATTTTTACTAACTTTTGTCTTGAAACGACAAATACCAGTAAATGATAGAATTACGTTGCAATAACGAGATCTGAGGTTTGTGTCAATAATAATAAAGATAACCTTTTTTACTTCAAAATTCTGTTTATTAAAATGGAGGAAAGAATCCAAGCCGTTGATATTATCTGCTTTCCAACTTTGCTCTTTTCTCTTTCCTTCGGGTTAGCTTAATTTTCTTCCCATTTACCATAATAAAGTTACTTCATTTTCCGTGACTTTGTAGAAAGGCAAAGAAGCTAAACTTAAAGGGACGAGGTGGGGGAAGCAAAGGCCTATGGCTTGCTTCGCTAGGAAACGGAAGAAAGCAGAAGGAAACAGACTTTAGTAATCGAATTTGAGATCTGTTATTAGAAATTCAAATTTTTGTTAAAAGTTGAATAATAAGTACTAATATTGCTTGCATTGCGTAGCAAGCAATGCAAGCAATAATGCACCATCATTTTTTTCGTTAATTAATTCGAAATTTGCTCAACAAGATTAATCCAAGTAAAATCAGCGATTTTATAACGATGATTAAGGAAAATGTTCATTAAAAAATAACCAGTAAAAAATTTTGTTTATAATTTACAACAAGATATTAATGATTGTGATATAACACTAGAAACTATAGGGTACTTTTTTAACTTGAAGAATTAAAATTCCTCCTCCAAAAAAAAGTTCCCGCAAAAATAAAATAGAGTTTATCGTTCAAAAGGATAGGACAGAAACTTCCTAAGTTTCTAATGTAGGTTCAATTCCTACTAAACTCACAGATCTGCTTTTATAGTAGCCGTTTGAGACAATCAAATTAAAAATTTGTTTTTGCTTTTAATAACTTTTATTTTTTATCACCCAACAAAATGAGTTTCTTTTTGCTTTGCTTCTTTTGCCTTTCATTTCTTGCATTTCTTGCATTGCGTAGCAAGCAATGCAAGATATTTTTTATTTCCCTAATTTTTTAAGTAAGAAAAGACAAGCTTCAATTATGACTCATGGGATTAATTCACAATTACTTATCTTTTTTTTGGGGATAAAACGAAAATAATGAGAACCAAAATTTATTAGAAATCGAAAATAAGCCCAACCGGACTTGAACCGATGACCTATTGCTTGTAAGGCAATCACTCTACCAACTGAGTTATGGGCTTTTTATTTCTTAAATTTAGCGATTTTTCTCCTAAAAAGAGTTGTTCTAATCCTTTTTTTTTGGAACTAAATACTATCCAAACAAACAACGGAAGAGATCACCATAGACCTTAAAATGTTATTTATCTACCTATAATAAATACATAATTTATTATAAAAAAGTTGTACAGTGATATTTCAATAATAAATTATGGGAAAGCCAAGCTTTTATATTTTACCACTAATTCGGTAGATTTACATTACTTCGTAAAGACATTTCCAGTTTCTACATTTGTTTAGCTTTCTTCTTTGCCTAGCGCCGCTAACATTAGCTTCCTTTGCCTGTGGCTTGCTTCTTTGCTTGCTTTCCCTTACCTATGGTAAGGGAGGCAAGGCACAGGAAATTAAAAGAGGAAAGGAAAGCAACATTGAAAAGCAAACGAAGTATTTACAGTACAGAACTTTATTGTTTGAACTTGATAAACTGTCTCTTTATAATTTTTTTATAAAAGAGCTTTTGACTGTATCCAAACACGTTTTTTTGCTAGAACCAACATTAACAATAGTTAACATTGATGCAAGTAATAAAACGTTAGAGAATGAACAAAATTAGGAAAGCAAAAAAAATTTTTATTGCATTAGCAAACAACCACTTATTGACCTATAGTCAAAGAAAACTTTGAGTCAAGTAAGAAAATTGGTTGCAATGGAAGCAAAAAATTTGAGCTTAGCTACAGAAGCTTTTATTATTTTTCGTTAATTAATTATTATGATTTTATCAC
>Ga0209067_10000550_pt1 | contig 23961 bp, 20 predicted proteins | sample ColStrG_CSR_2013_FD_187199 | JGI IMG/M metagenome (GOLD analysis project Ga0209067, IMG submission 187199) | Freshwater sediment microbial communities in response to fracking from Pennsylvania, USA - Cold Stream Run_MetaG_CSR_2013 (SPAdes)... | ecosystem: Environmental > Aquatic > Freshwater >... | reverse complement strand
GTATAAAATTTCCCGGTTCCGGGTCCTGAAAACCCGGTATGAATTTTCTGTACTTTTCCTTTTTTGTCGATCAATATCATGGTGGGGAAGGCTTCGTAATTCGCCAATTGAGGCATACTGGCCAATACTTCCTCATTGGAATTCTTGTATCCGGTTACTAAAACCGGATAGGGAATACCGAAACGATCCACCAGTTTTTGTACCGAATTCCGGCTTAGAACCCAGTCATTGCTCCGTTCATAGGCCAGGCCAATTACAGAAATTTTACCTGGATTCTTTTTTTGATAATCGAGTAAAAATGCAGTTTCATCCATACAATTCGGACACCAGGAACCGAGAAATTGGATCACGGTAACCTTATTATAGGTTTGGGCATTGGGATAACTTATCTCTTCCCCTTTCAAATTTTTAAAGCGAAACGAAAGGCTATCTACCCCAGGCTTCATTTTCGTTAAGGTATATACGTCTTCCAGTTTAGCCCCAGGGTTGAAAGTACCTGTAAAATTTGAGGGCTTATTGGCCGAAGCATAATAATGACCACTATCCAGGCTCTGGGTACGGGAATTTACCCGGGTGGCATATAAATAACAATGGGATCCGTCAAAGGTGGACAGGAAAAGACTATCGCCAACCACTCTGCCTTCCAGAAACCGATCGTCGCCGGAAACCGATAAGATACTACCGGTAACCCGTCCGGTTCTATCCTGGGTAAAATAACCCACATTGGAATGGTGATGGCCATTAAAGTTCATATCCCATAATCCGCTTACGTTTACCTTCGCTGGCTCTCCTGAAGGAAAACGGGGGGAATAACCCTGAATTAAATGAAGCCTATACCGTCGGTCTCCGGCGGGTAAATGCCGAACCCAATACCCATCCATTCCATTATCCCCTTGTTTTAAATGAAACTCGGCATCAAAAAAAGGCAGGGTTACAAAAACGGAGTCTCCTACCTTTCGGAATGGATCGGTGACCAATCGTTCGGCCGCATTGCGAATAACAATTCTTTCTGTTTTGGCCGATTCCAGAACTTCTACCGTAAAAGGAATGGGACGGCCCTTATACCCTTCCACATAGGCATGGTATTTTATGGAAACCGATGTGTCGGCTGGTAGTGGACTTGGTTCTTCCCTACCGGCGGCCAGGGAATAGCAACCTACTAAGAAAAATAAAAGGGCCGTGTATCTCATTTTAATATATCTCTGGAAATAACAATTTGCTGGATTTCGGAAGTACCCTCGTAAATCTGGGTAATCTTGGCATCCCGCATGAACCGTTCTACATGATACTCTTTCACATATCCATTTCCCCCATGAATCTGAACGGCTTCTATGGCGGTTTTCATCGCCACCGTGGAAGCAAAATACTTGGCCATGGAACTGGCAATCCCGTAGGGTTGATGATGATCCTTCAAACTGGCGGCTTTATACACCAATAAGCGGGCGGCTTCAATTTCAGTGGCCATATCGGCCAGCTTAAATTGTATGGACTGGTGATTGGATAGGGTGGTATTGAAGGCTTTTCTTTCTTTGGAATAGGCCAGGGAGAGTTCAAACGCTCCGGCGGCAATACCCAGGGCCTGGGCAGCGATCCCGATTCTTCCCCCTTCCAGGGTTTTCATGGCAAATTTAAATCCGAAACCATCTTCTCCAATCCGGTTTTCCTTGGGCACTTTAACGTCGGTGAATAAAAGAGAATGGGTATCTGAGGCCCGAATGCCTAATTTATTTTCTTTTGGACCCAGGGTGAACCCTTCCATCCCCTTTTCTACAATCAAACAATTTATGCCTTTCGATCCCTTTTCGGCATGGGTCTGGGCCATGACCAAATAGGTGGAAGCCGAGCCCCCATTGGTGATCCAATTTTTTACCCCGTTTAATAAATAATGGTCTCCCATATCGATGGCCGTGGTATGTTGTTGGGTAGCATCTGAACCGGCATCGGGTTCCGATAAACAAAAGGCCCCGATTTTTTCCCCCTTAGCAAGAGGAATAAGATACTTCTCTTTTTGGGCTTCTGTTCCAAATTCCTGTAAACCATAACAAACCAAGGAATTATTGACCGACACTATGACCGATACGGAAGCGTCAATTTTCGATAACTCTTCCATAGCGATGACATAGCTAAGGGTATCGAGCCCGGCTCCCCCGTACTTAGGGTCGATCATCATGCCCATAAAGCCTAATTCGGCTAATTTTTTAATCTGTTCTTCGGGAAATTTCTGATGCTCGTCCCGCTCTATCACCCCCGGCTTACATTCATTATTGGCAAAATCCCGGGCCGCCTGGCGAATCATTTCATGTTCTTCACTGAGTATAAAGTCCATAGGTAAAAGATTTATTGATTGGGTTTCGGTTTTGGATGTTTTATTATAAAACTAAACAAACTAAGTGTTCCAACAAGTATTATTAACACAACTCCCGAAAGATGGTTTACGGTAGCATATACTAAACCCGAACCAAGGCTAATCGAATATAATAAAAGGGCATGGCTTACCATCCAATGGTAGGCGCCAATCCCCCCCTGCACAGGGGCTACCATGCCAAATGCTCCCACCGAAACCACAAATAATGAGGAACTTATACTTAAAAATTGGGTGGCAGGTACCGAGAAAAACAAGATAAAAGTCCCTATGGTATAGCCTCCCCAAATCCCTATTGTATACACCAAAAAGAGGAGTTTATGCTTTATTTCGGTAAAGGATTTTAGCCCCTGCACAATCCCCGTCCAAAACTTTAACACCAATTTTACAAGAGGATTTGACCCATTTTTCTCCATCCACCGTTTTTGCAAAAAACGGAACAGGAAAAAGGCCCCCATAAGGATTAGGAATAGGATGGCCCATACCCATGGGGAAGGGGATTTTGATAATAAAGGCAGTAAAATACTATGGTAGAAAAAATTGGACAGAATGGAATATTGAAAGGCTAATGCCAGAAAGGTTAAAACCAAAAGGCTGATCAGGTCCCATATCCTTTCCGTTATCACGGTCCCAAAAAGTTCTTCAACAGGAGCTCCGGTGGCCCGGGTTAGGATACCGCAACGGGTTATCTCGCCAATTCTTGGGATGGCTAAATTAGCCAGGTAGCCAATCATCACCGCCTGAAAGGCATTCCAAACCTTGGGTTTATAGCCCAGGGGTTCGATAAGTTGATTCCAACGAAGTGCCCGAAGGAAATGACTTAAAAAAACGAAGCACATGGAGAGAACTACATATCCATAGCGGATATGGCTCAATTCTTTTTGAATCTTGGTAAAATCCTGCCCCTGAAAGGCCAGGTACACCATGACCAAACCCAGGCAAAACAAGAAGGTATTGAGGAGGACCGATTTCCAGGCTATTTTCATCCAGGATCAGGATCTTACTTTATTTTGGGCATCGGGAAATACGATTTTTGGAACATAATTCCTGGCTTCCGATTCCTCGGCCATCCCATAGGCAATCACGATTACGATATCTCCAATAGAGGCTTTCCGGGCTGCAGGTCCATTTAAGCAAACCGTTCCGGAACCCCTTTCCCCTTTAATTACATAGGTTTCCAAACGCTCTCCATTATTGACATTGACCACTTGTACCTTTTCGCCTGGGAACATGCCAGCGGCATCGATCAGGTCTTCGTCGAGGGTAATACTCCCCATATAATTCAATTCGGCCTGGGTAACTTTTACCCTATGAATTTTTGATTTCAATAAATGAACCAACATAATTTCTTTGATTTATTCGTTCCTTGTCAGGAACATATTATCCAATAAACGGGTTTCCCCCACCTTGGCCGCTATTAAGGCCAGGCTTTCTGGAGCATCTGACCAATGATGCAGGGGCTCCAGATTTTCTGCATTGGCAATGACCAGGTATTCGGGTACAATTCCGGGTTCTCCGGCCAGTTTTTCTTTTGCTTCCTGTAAAAGACGGTCCGGGTTTTTGGTTTTACCACTCGCCAACATAAAATTCAGGGTCCTGCTTAATGCCAGGGACTCCTTTCGTTGAACAGGATTCAGGTGCACATTTCTGGAACTCATGGCCAGACCATCCGATTCCCGGATAATAGGGCAACAAACCAGATTCACCGGCAAGGAATAGGTCTCAACCATTTTTTTTATGACCAAAAACTGCTGGTAATCCTTTTGTCCAAAATAGGCCTTGGTGGGCTGGACCAAATCAAACAGAATTTTTACAATCTGGGTAACGCCCTGAAAGTGGCCGGGGCGAATGGCCCCCTCCAAAACATTCTCCAAATGACCTAAATCCATATGCCAGGGGGACTTCTCCCTGTAAATATCCTCGGCACTAGGGACAAAGGCTATATCCACTTCATTTTGACGAAGAATTTCCAAATCCCTTTCAAGCGGTCGGGGATAGATTTCCAGGTCGTGGGAATTATTGAATTGGGTGGGATTGACGAATAGACTGGAAACCAGCAACTCATTTTCCCTTCTTGCTATTTTGAGAAGGGAAATATGCCCTTCGTGCAAAGCACCCATAGTGGGAACAAATCCTTTCTTACTATCCCGAACGGTTTCCAAATATATGGATAAATCCTTCTTCGTCTTAATTACTTTCATGGGATATCGGAAATGACTGGCAATAAGGCCACAAAGAAAATTAAAATTTTAAAAAACTGCGATACTAATTTTCCCGGGATTATAAAGGAAGCAAATCATTTGGCTGGGGGCTTATGAATTCCGGGTCTTTTTTCGTATGTTTGTAGTCCCAAAAAAAATCTAAATTCCTAACAAGTATGGCAAAAACAAAAATTTTGTTCATCACTCACGAAATGTCTCCCTTCCTGGAGCTGTCGAATATTGCAAATATTACCCGAAATCTTCCTCAAAACATGCAGGAAAAGGGATTTGAGATTCGAATTTTGATGCCCAGGTTTGGAAATATTAATGAAAGACGAAATCGTTTACACGAGGTAATTAGACTTTCAGGGTTAAATATTGTCATTAATGACAATGATAATCCCTTAATTATTAAGGTGGCCTCGATCCCCACCGCAAGAATGCAGGTATATTTTCTCGATAACGAGGAATATTTCCAGCGGAAATTTGTTTTCACCGATTCCCATAACCGTTTTTACGAAGACAATGATGAAAGAACCATTTTCTTCTGTAAAGGAGCCCTTGAAACCGTAAAAAAATTAGGATGGTCTCCGGATATCGTGCATTGTCATGGATGGATGAGTGCATTGGTGCCTTTATTTATGAGGACTACCTATAGCGATGATCCAACTTTCAAGCATGCAAAAATTATTTATTCTGCATACGATTTTGGATTTACCGAGACCTTTCACCCCGCCTTTGCCAAGAAAGTAGGCATGCAGGGAATACCAGAAGAGTTTTACCAATTCTATAAGGAAGGAAATTTTGATGCCCTTCAAACCGGAGCCATGGAACATTCCGATGCTTTGGTGCATGGTAGCGAAAATCTTTCCCCAGCGGTTTTGGAAAAAATGAAAAATACGTCCAAACCAGTTTTAGACTTCGCCTCTACCTCTGATTATAATCGTTTCCACCAGTTCTACGAAGAATTGGTTAGCGAAGAATTGATTGGTTTAGCGGTTTAATAATTTTCTATGTGCGGTATTGTTGGGTATGTTGGTTATCGGGATGCATTTCCTCTATTAATTAAAGGGTTAAAAAGATTAGAATACCGGGGCTATGATAGTGCCGGTATTGGTTTAATCGACCCAAAACACCATCAATTAAAGGTTTTCAAAAAAGCGGGAAAGGTTACCCAGCTAGAAAAATACGCCGAAGAATTTGATCATTCCGGTCATATTGGTCTGGGCCATACCCGCTGGGCTACCCATGGTGCCCCGGACGATAAAAACGCGCATCCTCATTATTCCGGATCGGGCAAACTTTGTATTATCCATAATGGGATAATTGAAAATTATGCCACCTTAAAGGAAGAGCTGATTAAGCGGGGTCATACCTTTAAATCGGATACCGATACCGAGGTATTGATTCACCTGATTGAAGATATTAAGGATAACCTTAAAATCTCTTTGGAAGAGGCGGTTCGGATTTCCCTAACCCAGGTGGTGGGAGCCTATGCCATCGGCATTCTTTCTTTGGAAAATCCGGATTTGATCATTGCGGCCAGAAGGGGAAGCCCTATGGTAATTGGGGTAGGAAAGGATGAATATTTCCTAGCTTCCGATGCCTCTCCTATTGTAGAGTATACCCGAAATGTGGTCTATTTAAACGATAATGAGATTGCCTTTATACGGCCCAACGAACTTATTGTAAAAACCAACGAAAACGTGGTTCAAATTCCCTATATCCAGGAGCTCGAGCTTAAGCTCGAGATGCTGGAAAAAGCCGGATTTGAACATTTCATGTTGAAGGAAATTTACGAGCAGCCCCGTTCCATTCTGGATTGTATGCGGGGAAGAATTGATCCGCATAATGGAAAGATTATCCTGGGTGGACTAAAATCCTACCTGGCCAAATTGAATAATATTGACCGGTTTATTATCGTTGCCTGCGGAACTTCCTGGCATGCAGGACTGGTTGCTGAATACTTAATTGAAGATCTGGCAAGAATTCCTGTAGAGGTAGAATATGCTTCGGAATTCCGGTATAGAAACCCCATTATTTCCGAAAGGGATATTGTCATTGCCATTTCCCAATCGGGAGAAACAGCCGATACCATGGCGGCACTGGAACTAGCTAAATCCAAGGGTGCTACCATTTTTGGTATTTGTAATGTAGTAGGCGCTTCCATTCCAAGAATTACCGATGCCGGTATTTATACCCATGCCGGACCAGAAATTGGGGTGGCCAGCACCAAAGCCTTTACCGCCCAGGTAACGGTGCTTACCCTGTTTGCTCTGGCTATGGCAGAAACGAAAGGCACTATGTCTCAGATTGCCCTGAACGAGATTATTTCCGAACTGGAAATGATTCCGAGCCTGGTAGAAAGGGCCTTGAAATACAATGACCATATTAAGGAGATTGCCGAGCAATTCTATAATTCCAGAAATTTCCTGTATTTAGGTAGAGGATATGGATTCCCGGTAGCCCTGGAAGGAGCCTTAAAGCTAAAAGAGATTTCCTATATCCATGCGGAAGGCTACCCAGCAGCCGAGATGAAGCATGGTCCCATTGCCTTAATTGACGAGAATATGCCAGTGGTGGTCATTGCAACCAAAGGTCCGAACTACGAAAAGGTGGTTAGCAATATCCAGGAAGTAAAAGCAAGAAAAGGGATCATTATTGCCATTGTGAGCGAGGGGGATAAAGTAGTTTCTAAAATGGCCGATTATATTATCGAAATCCCTATCACCAACGAAATCCTGGTTCCTCTATTGGCCACCATTCCTTTACAACTTCTGGCCTACCATATTGCCGTGCTTAGAGGGTGTAATGTTGACCAGCCCCGAAACCTGGCTAAATCGGTCACGGTGGAATAAAGAAAATGAGCTAAAACAAATGAGGTTTAATCAAAACCCCTGGTCCACCAAAAAGGATCAGGGGTTTTTTATTAGAAAAAGATAGGTTAAAAAAATGAATTGGTGATGGCTTCAAAAATAGGAGCCAAGAGATTTTTAGTCTTCTTCAAAAGCCCCATTGCGCCTTTAAGATCGACTGACTCGGCCATAATTAGTCCAATTGGTTAAAATGTTTTAATTCCAAATTCGTACAATGTCTAAGATTGTCAAGTTGTCGATTCAAAGTTAAGTTTCGGCAAAGTTGTGACAATATCCACAGTTTGAACGCTGACATTGATAACGCTCAATAACAAATCCAGAATATATCTAGGATTTCCGACCTCTTTAGTCCAATCATTTGGATCATTTTTGATACCACTTCCCTCACCTTTACCATTCAAATCAACGGTTACTTGGTAACGTTCCATTATCCATTCGATGGCGGATTTTCCATTGACGATGTATTCATAGGCTTTTGCAGGTATATTCGTAATACTGATCTTACTATTAAAGATAATCGTATCCTTCTGATCTTTAATTGGAAAACGCATTTTCTCTACTGTATAATACTCCGTATTATCACCGGTCAACATGACACCTTTGTAGGGAGCAACAGTTTCATAATTGATATGCAGGTCTGCTAAGGCTCGACCGGCTTTACTGAACTTCCAAAAGTCTTTTACGTCATCAACTAATGGGATTCGAGGAAGCATTTTTTTCAAATCATTTGCAAATGCTGAACGATAATCGTTACTATGAAGTATTCCATAAACGTAATAGAATATATCTTCCTTCGTTACGTTATTTCCGTATTGTTTTTTACCTCTGTCCAGAATGAAGTCAGAAAGACCATCTCGGCGTGTAAATCCTAATTTACTGTTTGTATCGAAAAGATTCCCAATAGAACTTTTTTCTTCTTCATAATAATATAGGGGAAAACACTGTCCGTTAAACTGCAATTGGACATCAGGAACCTGATCGACTATATGCACCGAAAAATCTTTCGTTCCCCCTAGTCCGGCTACACAAATCACCCAGTTTTTAATACTAGAATTAGGGAAAAAGCTATCCATTCTTGAGACAACATTGTTTAATTGCCTATCGAAATATAATTTTTGTTTAGTGAACGGTCTATATACAGAAGTCACTATTTTCTTTTGGTCGAAAGTTTTAATTTTCGCATTAAAAAGATCATTTACGAAAGCTCTTGACCAACTAATGCTAGTATCATCGTATGTAATTAATTTTTTAAATTCTTCCAATGAGGGACGTTTAATTTTTGAAAAACGTTCTTTCTCGCTATTAAAAAAATCAATAGTAGTATGAATATTTTTTTCTAGTACTTTTTGACTAAAATTATACGCCCAAGCATCTCTTGATGTTTCTAATCCTCGACAATACAGACCACTCCTGAAAAAAGATGCTTCATTATCAACTAATGGAATAAAACTTTCAAAAATGCCGCTTCTTTGACTAATCCAGTCAGCTTCCAAATTTGGAGTGATCGTGCGCCACTCCATGGTCGTATTTGAAATATCACCAAGTTTTTTAATTATGCCGAGCTTTTCTTCTCGACTTAAGTAATCTCCAATATCCCGATAATAGATTAAGGCCTTTTCTACTTTTGCCTTAGGATTTTTCACTAATAAAGTTATAGCAATCGGCGTTCTGGAACCTGAGCCGAATACGTTACCAGCCTCTTTTTTTCTAAGTTCACCTTGAGTTCTAGCATTACCACGAAGATTGAAAGTCCAAATGCTCGTAAATTCCTTTTCTAAAATCTTTCTAAAACCGTCAGAACTATTTCCATCCAACCATGCACCATTGCTTACAAATGCAACAATACCTCCATTTTGGGGATCAAGACGATCTGTGCTCCAACGAAATGCTTTGATGTATGAGTCATACAAAGAATTTTTATTAGTAGCTTTTGTCGCATTTGCGTATGTTTCGGCAATTCGAGAATCGAGCTTGGCGTATTTCTGATTCTGGGCATTATCATTAGCATTATTTTGGCCAACAGAATATGGCGGGTTACCCATAATAACTCGTAACGGAGCCAATTTCTGCTTTGCTACGCGTGCTGAGTTTTGTGGGAACATTTCAGAAAACATTTTCTGGCTTTCGTCGGTTTCACTCAACTGAAAAGTATCAGTTAGTACTATACCTTCAAAAGGTTCATATTCCGTCGAATTACCAATCAGGTCATGATAGACGTTTTCAATGTTGACGGCAGCAATGTAATAAGCAAGCAAAACGATTTCATTTGCGTGAAGTTCGCTTTCATACTTACGCTTAAGGTCTTCTTTTTTGATCAAGCCGCTCTGTAATAGTCGGGTCATGAAAGTACCCGTACCGGTAAACGGATCAAGTATATGTACGTTTTCGTCGGAAATGCTTCTGCTGAATTCCTTCCTAAGGACATCATTAACCGAATGAATAATAAAATCTACGACTTCAATAGGCGTATAAACTATACCTAACTGCTCCGCCATTTTTGTAAAGGCAGCCTTGAAGAATTTATCATAAAGCTCAATGATAATTCTTTGTTTGCCGTCTGCGTTATCAATGCCTTCTGCACGTGTGCGAACGGAATCATAGAATCGTCTTAGAGTTTCATCTTGATCGGCTAAATTGCTGCCGCCTTCTAATTCGTCCAACATACTTTGCATGGCTGTAGACACAGGGTTATTCTTGGCAAATGAATAACCTTCGAACAATGCTTCGAAAATCGGTTGCGTAATGATATGTTGAGCCAACATTTCTACTGCCTGATCTTCACTTATGCCGGGATTAATATTTTTCTGCAGGCCACCGAGAAAACTATCAAAAGCTTTCCGCTGATCCTTTTTATTCTCAATTAAATATTTGATGCGTTCTATTTGTCTTTCAGCGATTTGAGCAACGTCTTTTGCCCATTGTTCCCAATACCTGCGATCTCCAACTTTTTGAACCATCCGTGCATAAACGACACCTTGAAGTTGTTCGAATTGTAGAGCCAATTGTGATGAGAAATCTTTATCAGTTCCATATACTGGGCCGTCTTCTTCCCATTTTCTGGGTTCACCCTCCTCATCGAAAGAGTATTCAGGTCTGCCTACAAGAATGTTAGTCGGTTTCTTTTTGTTGAGTTCAATCTTGTTAACTGTCGCATTGAAGCGGTCATCATGTGCACGCAACGCGTTCAATACCGTCCAGACCACTTTATACCGTTCATTATCATCTAAAGCTTTATCGGCCTCTATATCAGCCGGTACAACAACAGGAATAATGATATAGCCGTATTTCTTTCCCGGCGCTTTGCGCATCACGCGACCAACCGACTGCACTACGTCAACTTGGGAATTACGTGCCGACAAAAATAGAACTGCGTCCAACGACGGCACGTCTACGCCTTCACTCAAACAGCGCACATTAGTAAGAATACGGCATTCATTGCCTTCAATTGGTGCCTTGAGCCACCCTAAAAGTTCGTCCCGTTCTGGCGCAGAATGTTTGCCGTCAATATGCCTTGAGGCAACAGACACCATCTGTTCTTTCTTTTCAGAAGGTAGAGCATCAAGATACGCCTCGGTTGCTGTATTATATGTTGCTGAAATCTTCTTGGACGCGTCGATGCTCTGGCAAAATGCAACAGCACGGCGCATTGGTGCAGGATCAGCTTCTTTTGTTACCATCTGATCGCCCAAAAATTGTTTAGATAACGCATTGATTGTACCTATCAGTTTGGAAGCATCGTCAGCATTAATTTCATGCTCACCATCAGCAATCATTTTTTGAACCGCAGGTGGAACATCTTTATCGTTCAAGGTCAGAATAAGAACCTTGTAGTCAGTCAATAAATCACGTTCGACCGCTTCTCCAAAGCCGATACGGTAAATCTCTTTACCATAAAGACTTGCGTCATCCATCGAACAAAGAATGGCCTCAGCTTGTGCTGCCTTGCTCTTGGTGTCATCGCTGTATAGACGGGGTGTGGCCGTCATATATAAGCGCTTTTTTGACTTGATGAAGTTATTGTCATGAACCTTTGTAAATGCGGACTCATCTTCATATGCTAATGTTACACCAGTAGTGCGGTGAGCCTCATCGCAAACAATGAGATCGAATTCAAGAAAACCGTTTTTCATCCAAACTGCTTGGGCATTACTAATGACCTCTATGGATTGATAAGTCGAAAAAACGACTGTCATTCCTGGCAGAGCTTTTTCCTTAATTTGTTTAAACTGGTGTAGGATGTTTTCGGGATTAGTAGATGCCGGTAGAGCAAGATCTACGATACTAAATGTGTCTGCATCATCATTACGGGTTCTTCTTCTACTGATTTCTGGGTCTGAGCAAATACAAATGGCATTAATCGGCTCGTTGGCGTCAGCACTCCATTCACGAAGCGTTTGTCCTAAAAGGGAAATTGATGGTACTAAAAACAAAACCAGACCTTTATTATCTGTTTCTTTTTCAGCAATACGTAATGCCGTGAAAGTTTTTCCTGTTCCGCAAGCCATAATGATTTTGCCGCGTTCATTTTTCTCAAAATGTGTATGCGTTTTTTCAACAGCTTCTATTTGATGTCCACGAAGTGATTTTTTAGGATTGCGGGCCGCCTCGCCGTGAACGCCTTTCTCAAGACCTTCCCAATCAACCGGCGCTTCTATGAGATCATAAAGATTGATACGTGTGACAGGAGGGTTTTGATTTTTGATGGCCTCTGTAGCATTGGGCCCCCATTTATTTGTAGTAGAAATCCAAAGCCGCTGAGCAAATTTTGTCGTTTTGAGTTCTTCGTTTTTAAAAGCTCTACTTGAAGTCGCTAAAAAACTGTCGACAGCCGGTTTATCAATAATCGAATCTTCTTGGTAACACTTACATTGAATTGCCCAATAGTCTCCCTCATGCGTGAGAGCAACTAAATCAATGCCCGTATCTCCTCCGCCTAAATCAAGCTTTCCTGGAAATTCGTTCCAAAGCCATACATGCTTAAACAAATACGCATATTTGGGATCGGTTTTTAGATAGGCTTGCATCAGCCGTTCGAAGCGTTCGCCTTTATCCCTTTCGGAAAATGAGATTTTTCGATACTTAGCTAAGATTTTTAAAAAGCTCATGTCGGATTTTCTGTTTGTATTTTAAAAGGATAAATTGCCAGAGTTTCATAAAGTATAAGTAAGCCCACACCTGTTACAATAGCAGGATTATCTGTTTTCCCATAATCCAACGCTAAAAACTCACCCGCTTATCTGCGTAACTTGTCTGCTAGTGCATTATACTGTTCTTTATGCTTATCCGGGTTTTTATCTTTAAGTTTTTGTAGATTTTGAAGCTTCCAATTGATCGATGGGAAACGTTGAAAATCATAGATGCCCCAATGTGGTGTCAGGTTTTTCACACTTAATAGAAATTCCTTGTCCTTATCGGTCAAATGTTCGTGAATGGTTGCGACGAGCTTTTCTCGAACACTTTCGTATTCCTCATAACTAAATGGCTCATCCGTCATCCCAGAGAATTGATTAGCAAGTGCCGATCTTTGGTCTTGAAAATTCGGCATGATGACTTCATTAATTGGGCGGTCGCTGCAAAGCAGACAAAGCAAAAATCCCTCTTTTATTTCCGGTGTGAACCCTTCTTTTTCCAAAAGATATTTGACATCGAACAAATCACGGGGATGCTGACGGTCGAGGGCTGCGACTATCTTTCCTCCGAATAGTTGGCCGACCGGTACTACCGGTGTAGTACAGAACGCCTCGAAAGAGTTTTGTGCTTTTTCGCACAGCGGCATGTCTATCGGGTCTGCTATGGTTCCACGATTGACCAGATTCACTTCAAGCTTTATGTCGGCTCCAGTGGCCGAAATTTGCAGCTTGCCCGCATCCAAACGCGGAGTAATTCGAACCCCAGGGATTACCTTTTCTAAACTAACTTTTATTCGGCTCAACGCCTCCGCTATATTCTTGAGAGATGTTTCTCGATCCTCAATTGGAAGATAGGTAAGGTCAATATCAACTGATAATCGCGGCATATCACGGATAAAAAGATTGATGGCCGTACCACCGTGGAGGGCAAAGCATTTTTCTTTAGCCACCTCCGGCAGCACGCTCAATAATAATGACACTTGTTGTCTATATATTTTTTCCATGTTCTTCCAATTCTTTTGGCACCGTTATCCCGTATTTGTCTATTAGTACACCATTTTTTACGATGCTACGTTTACCCTTCCCTAAATCCACTTTTGAAAGATCAAGTTGCTTAAACCAACTATGGTCGGCCTTTTCGGCCATATAAAGGAATAAGCGCTTCACTTTCACTGACTGGCAGTCTTCAAGTAATGTCTGGACCTGTTTGGGAGGAAGATTATTCAGTCCCTCCATGAGTTCAAAACATTCCATGAGTTCTTGTTTCAATGGTGCCAGGTATAAGCATTCCATGATCGCGCGCGCCGCACTTGAAACTTTTATTGAAAAACTTTTTATCTCGACTTCGGTAAATCCCAAATCCGGGGAAAGAAATGAAGTTTCATAATAATCCGGCTTTACACTCCAATCATGTTTTTTAAACCAAGTCGGGAGTTTTTCGCCGCTAGCCCCAAACAAAACAACTTTACTAGTGCCTAATTGCAAATAATGAGCTTTGCCTAATAATGAAAGAGCCGTCCTTCCACCGGGATGTATCGTCAATTGCAATTGCTTTTGCAAAGCATACACGGCTCCCTCGTAACCAACTTTATCATCGGCTCTTATGTGTGCCCCCTTTCCTATAGATTGAAGCCAGTTGGTTTTTCGGTAGTGCTTCTGTAAGTCGATGCTATATCCTTGCTTGGCAAGCCAAGAGGACAGAAGCACAACCCCAAGCGGCTGCTCCTGTAAAAGTTGGTTTATTTTAGTTCTGTTTTCAGTAGTCATACTCCTTTTATACCACTTTTAATAAACCAAATCAGTCAAATAGTTTATAATTGTCCATATAAAAGTAGCAAAACTACCTTAAGTAACAAAAATATAAACCTAAATCATTCAAAGGAAGTTAATCCTATATAGGAATGTATTCTAGACAGCTTACGACGACTCAGGTTATGCTGAGTTATGCAGCACAAATCCCCAGGCTATCTTTCGGAAATACGGAGAACCGAACCAAGGAAACTCGTGGACGGTGGGGACACCGGCCTCCAACGTCCAAACGGCGATTGCATAGACCTACATGCCTTACTCACAGGCAATTCAGACCAGGTTATGATGGTACGGGTCATCACCAATTCCATACGAGTTTCCGGCTTACACCATGGCAGCATAGCGGTTATAGAGCGCGGAAAACCCATCAGAGCAGGAAATATTGTGCATGTTCGCTATAACGGCAATGAGATTATGCGACGATTAGTCAAACGAGCAGGGTAATGGTTTTTGCAGGCTGATGACCCAAGAATACAGGACGTGCTTATTTCTGAGGATGATATTGTGGAGAGATTAGGCGTCGTAACAGCGGCTATTATTTTTATTGAATAGCTCTCCCCAATTCATCCGATCTATGGGCCTCAGCTACCTACTCTGAAAGATCAGCAAAATCCAGTAAATCCTGGACAATTTGGTTCAATAAAAGTCCAGCAGGGGGAGGGTTGTCATGAAATTCGTTCCATGCATTCGATCCAACAGAGCGGTGCTTCTCTTGATCTGGCTTATAAACAAAAATTAAAGTCCGATGGACAAATTGAATAAATTCAATTAGCACCTTAAGTAGACGGAATAACGGCGATTATTTCCGTTTTTCATTTGAATAATAGCCTGCTTTAACACTTTTCCTATTCCCAAATCCCTTTTAAAGAGGCGTACCGAAGCTTTTTAATGGCCTTCGTATTTTTCAGGACGAGTTTGACTTGATTATAGGGCTGGTTGGGAAAAAAGATTCCGGTCATGGCGTTTAGTCCATGGTCAGAAAAGAGTTCCATAGAGCTTTGATCGAGTATCAGGGTAAAATCCATGGCCCCCGATGGAAGGATTCTTTTCATGGTGGAGATGGAAGGAAAATCCTTTTGAAAGTCTACCTGACCGGAATTCCTTCGGTCAAAGAAAAATTCCTTTCGGGTTTTATCGAAGCCTATCCGTATGGTTTCTCCTATGCCATTCGATACCTCAAAGCTAAAATCGGTTGCCTCCCCTAATTCCATATCCAGACGGCAAGGAATCCCCGAACCTATAGGAAGGGGTAGAATATAGCCCCCAGATACTACTTTTGAGGCTAGCTCCTGGGAAGAGGTTTCCAATGGGTCTAATTCCTTAACAGGACGGGAGCTAAGAAAATAATCCCCCTTATGTTCCTCCAGGCCTAATTCCCGGGGAAGGGTCATGGCATTTCGCCATTTATCGGTAGAGACCTGGTTGGCATATAACCAATTGCTCATCCAACCCAGGAAAATATGGCGCCCAGGGGTATTGGACCAGGTAATACCGGCATATTCATCCGGCCCGTAATCAAACCATTTGGATTCCGGACGAAAGGGCTTAAATTCTTTACCATTAAAATCCCCCAGAAAATACTGGGTAGCCGAACCCTTATTGGGCCCTCCCGGATTATAATTCACCAAAAGCACCCATATATCTTTCCCATGATACCGAATGGGGAATAGATCGGGACATTCCCAGACCCCTTCATGATGGCCCAGGTATTGACCAAATTCCGATTCTTTTTTCCAATGGATTAGATCCGGAGCCGAATAAAAGGTAATCCTATCCATAGTGGCCAGGGTCATGATCCATTTCTTCTCCCGATCATACCAGTATACTTTGGGGTCACGAAAATCCCGAATGCCCGGGTTTTTCAGGACCGGGTTTCCCGAATATTTTATCCAGGTATTCCCCTCATCCAGACTATAGGCCAGGCTTTGGTTTTGGAAATCCACCTTCCCCGATTTCTCTCCAAGGGGATCATGGGAGGTAAATAAGGCAATAAGAGGAACTACCCCATTCTTACCTAAACCGGTGGTATTATGGATATCGACCACGGCACTGCCCGAGAATATATAGCCCAGGGAATCGGGATACAAGGCTATGGGCTTTTCCTCCCAATGCACTAAATCGGTACTGGTAGCATGGCCCCAATGCATGGGGCCCCAAACCGTAGCCTCCGGATAGTATTGGAAAAAGAGATGATAAACCCCTTTATAATAGACCATTCCATTGGGGTCGTTGACCCAATGCGCCTTTGGGGAAAAATGAATCTGAGGCCTGTTTTTTTCTTTATAGGTGGTTTGGGCATTTATCGATTGCATTCCCATCAGGGAAAGAAAAAGGATCCCAAAAACAGGAAGGAATCCATTGGCCATTATTCTCATAGAAGAGGGTATCTAGGGTCTATTCCAATAAAGTTAATCCTTTCTGGTAGGGATGGGGAAATTATGATGAAAATCATTTTTTGCCCTGATTATTTTCAGTTTCCCTAGTCAAAATTCTTCCTTTTTTTGAGTCCAAGTATCCCTAAATGGGTACAGGAATTACCGAGGAAATATCATGAATATACAAAGGCCATACCTGAAAAAAGCCTCCTTCGACCCGAACCGATTCGTACTAATTTTTGAAGATATGCCTGAAAATGAATTTTTTTCTATCCACACCAGTCTTTTATTGGAGGAATGCATCCTGCTAAAAAAGGTTTTGACAGGATTGGTGGAAGAGAACTTATACCTGAAAAACAAACTTTCCGAAAACCTGCAAAAAGGATTCTCTGGCACCCATTTGGAAAAATTCGAGCATATTCAGAATCAACTCATACAAAACGACCACTTTTTCAATGCCTTGGGCAAAGATACCCATGAACTGGAGGTCCTATTGCAAAGAAACCTATCCGAAGATCAATTTGTGCATAAGGTACTTCGGGACAAGGTGCATGGATTAAAACATAAGATTATAGAAGGAGAATCTTCCCTTACGGGTTTAAAAAGGGACTTCGATGCCTGCTTCCAATAAAAACCAAAGAAAATCAATTCATTAAATTCTCCAGCTTTTTCAGGTTCAATACCCGGATGTTCCCATTATGGATATCAATAATTTTCTCCTGCTTAAAATCACTTAAGGTACGAATTACCGATTCGGTGGCGGTGCCGGCAATGGAAGCCAGACTATCCCGACTTAAGTCAATGACTTTGGCCTCGTCGGTTTCTGAGGGGAATTTCTTTAATAATAGGACCAGGGCCTCGGCTACCTTTTTTCGTAAGGAATTATAAGCCATCCCCAATAATTGCTCCTCTTTTTCGGAAACATTTCGGGCCAGCATTTGAATAAACTTATGCGATACCTGACGGTTTTTGTTAATCAGGTTTTCAAAATCCTCTTTAGAGATTAAGGCCAGTTCGGAATCTTCGAGGGCTTCGGCCGAATCTTTATAGGGAGTTCCTTCCAATAAGGCAATATAACCCAGGTAATCGCCTGTGGAATATAGCTCGGTGACCAGCTCTTTCCCTTCTTCATTGGTCTTATAGGCCTTGATTTTCCCTTTTACCACATAATAAAGCCTATGCGGATGATTTCCTTCCGAATAAACCAATTGCTTTTTCTTAAACTTATTCACCAGGGGCTTTTCCACCAAATCTTTCAACGAATGCTTCCCTACGGCCATTTCCTTTAAGGAATGTAATCCCTCTAAATCGGAAGAAAAATTGGTTTTCAGCACCTCCAGTTTCCGCAAGCGGGTATCGATCGCATTCAATAAATCGGTTCCTGAAAAAGGCTTCATGATATAATCATCGGCGCCCAGGTCCATGCCCTTACGGAAATCCACATTTTCGGTCTTGGCCGTTAAAAATATGAAGGGAATGTTTTTCAGGCTTTCGTTTTTTTGCAAGGCATGCAAAACCCCATACCCATCCAGAACCGGCATCATCACATCACAAACAATCAAATCAGGAACTTCCAAAAGGGCCTTTTCTACCCCAATTTTCCCATTCTCGGCCGAAACCACCGTATAATTGGAGAGCTCCAGAATTTCGGCCGTATTATTCCGAATATTATCATTATCCTCTATCAATAATATTTTTTTCATTCGGAATCAGGTTTCAAAGGCATTACTAATTTAGGAAGAAAGAAGCATAAATGGATTTACCTATAGAAATGCTAATTCCCTAATTTTAGAGATTAGGGTAAAGGACAGAAATACACTAAAGAATAACAACCCATGATATCCCAAACGAAACTATTTATTCTAACGGGTTTTTTTACCCTAATTGGAACCTATACCTTTTCTCAGGTAAGCCTCTATAAATCCAAAGAAATTGAATTCAAAAAGCAATACGATAAGGCGCAATTCATCGATTTAGACAAGGCGGATCTAAAAGATTCCTTATTTGCCAAATTCGGGGAGGATTTTATCCAATTTATTCAGAAAAATCCAGGAACCTTAGATTATCCATTTAAAGATATTAGCGCTGTCATTATAAGTAATTCTGACGACCATCAATTCCGAATTTATTCCTGGGATGATGGAATGGGGGGAACCATGAGGAACTTTAACCAATTGGTTCAATATAGATCGAATGGGAAGGTGTTTACCTATATTCCTAAAGGAGAGGAAGATGGAGCAGGCGGATATTGCTCGGAAATCTATCAGATAAAGGTCGGCGATAAAACCTATTATCTTCCCATAAACTTTTCGATAGGATCGTCCCGGGATCATGGTCAAAGTATTTCTTCCTATACCGTGGTAAACAATACCTTAACGGACACCACGAGGCTATTTAAGACCAGGACCAAGTTTATAAAAAGTATTGGTGTATATTTTACCACCGATAACTACGAAGATCATAAAGGAGAACCCATTCAATTCATTAAAAAGGATGACAAGAATATTTTCCTATACATAGCCATTGCCAAAAAAGACGGGGCATTAACCCCGAATAATCTCATCTATAAGTTTAATGGGAGGTATTTTGAGTTTATTGGTTCAGATCTAAAAAAATAGCATCCCTTCAATAGCCGCTATCATGTATGTTTTGTATCCTAATTTGGAAGGAATCTATCATCTAAATTCCTGATGATCGTATAATTTTATGGAGAAGCCCCATTTAAATACCAAAAAAAGGTTTAAATGGGGCTTAAATACATAAAATTTTTCCCTTACACGAACAAAACAGCCTAAGAATTCCACCTTCCTATTCAAAATCGTATATGAATCTTTCCCGGTTCCAATCCCATAAAATTTCAGCATTCCTAATACTAAGTATCCTACTTAGCCAAGGCACCTTCAAAGGTCATTGCCAAACCAATCCCTTAGGCCTAAAAATTCATCATGCCACCATTTCCGTTCGAAATGCCGATTCGCTTTCCTCCTGGTATGTCAATACCCTAGGGTTTACGATTTTGAAAACATTTACCAATGAGACCCGCCACCTGGTTTTGGTAGGCATTCCCGGTTTTCGGGTTGACCTTTTACAAATGAAAAACTCGTCCAGACCGGAATTTCAATCTCAACCAGCCCCAAGCCATATGTTGAGCCAGGGCATTCGACACCTGGTTTTTGAACCCGACGATTTTGATAAGGCCTATGATTACCTAAAAAATAAGGGGGTTGTATTCTTTGGCCAAAAACCTGAAATGAAAGCAGGAACCAATCAAACCATTTATTTCAAGGATCCGGAAGGAAATATTCTGGAATTAATCAAGGAACATTAAATCGCTACCTAAATCTAAATACCTACTACCATGAAAAACTTTTTAAAGCTTAGTTTTATTCCCCTCAATACCGATTTAGCCCTATTATTTATTCGAATTTGGTTTTGTACCAGCCTATTTGTAAAACACGGTATTGAAAAATTTACACGGTTCCCGCAAATGGTTACCCATTTTCCTGATCCCATTCATGTAGGACCCACCATTGGTTTGTCTTTTGCCTTAATTGCCGATGCGATTTGTACCGTTTTTATCGTACTTGGATTGGGTACCCGGTTGGCAGCTTGCTTTGTAGCCTTTAATTTATTGGTGGTATTTATTTTCCTGCACCAGTTTTCCTTCCTGAAAGACCATGCCGAACTTGTATATACCTATTTAGGTTTATCCCTGTTTTTAATTCTATCTGGCCCGGGAAAATATAGTCTGGATAATAAACTATTAAACTAGGAGAAATAAAAGAAGCAAAACAAGAAGAAAAGGAAGATTCCAAAAGAGGAAATTAAGCAGGGGTTTGATCGAATGTCAAAATAAACTCGGTTCCCTTTTCCAGTTCCGACCGAAATTCCAGTTTCCCATTCATCAGCTCGGCATATTTGGATACAATATGTAGCCCAAGGCCGGTACCCTCTATATTAGCTGCATTGGAACCACGGAAAAATCGTTCCATTAAATGCTTCTGATCGTCGTCCGATATCCCCATGCCCTCATCCCGCACCGATAAAATGAACGATGACCCAGACCAGGAGGTGGAAATAAAAATAGGGGAACCCGGTTCGGAAAACTTACTGGCATTGGATATCAGGTTCAAAATGATATGCTTTACCAGGGTAGGATCCAAAAGCACCCTGGTCTCGCCCGTATGCACATAATCCAAATATTGCCCCTTTTTCAAATTCCCCAATAATTCAGACGTTATGGTTTCAATTTCCGACTGAATATTAAAATGCGATAAGCGAACATGAATTTTCCCTTCCTCAATTTTACCCAGGTTCAAAAAGTCGTTCAGAATCGAGGTTAATAAATTAATGGAAGAAATAATTCGTTCCAGATGCTTTTCCCGTTTGGGCTGATCTTCGGTAGTAGTATATTTTTCGATTAAATAGGCAGAAGAAAGTACCGTGGATAAAGGGGTACGAAACTCATGCGATGCCATGGAGATAAACCGCATTTTAAGCTCGGATAATTCCTTTTCCTTTTTCAGCGATTCAGTTAAATTTTCTTCAAACTGCTTCCTTTCGGATATATCCGAAGCCACAAACATAAAACCCGTAATAAGCCCGGAACTATCCCGACTGGGTGAAATAGATAAAGAAACCGGAAAAGTAGAACCATCCTTTCGAACAAAAGTGAACTGTTCTTCATGAAATACATTCCGACGGGCCTTCTCCACCAGTACAGAAAAAGGAGAGGCAGGAGAAACAGAAAAAGTAGAAACTAAACTGGCCCGCAAGGATTCAATTTCAGAAGGAACATGAAATAGAACCGGCGAAGCGAGATCCTGAATTTCAGAAGCAGAATAGCCCAAATTCCGGGATGCTTCCGGGTTAAAGATTTTGATTAAGCCGGAAGAATCGGTCGCAATAATCATAACCCGGGCATTCTCCACAATGGCATTTTGAAAAGAAGTGGCTTCGACCAATTGACGCCCAGATTGAGTAAGCAGCTTAAGCGTATCGGTTAAATCCTGGGTTCGGGAAGCTACCTTCGATTCCAGTTCATTATTCAATTGAATAATTTGCGCCTCCGCCCTTTTACGAACCGTAATATTGGATATAAAAGCAATAAAGAATTTAGAATCCTGAAAGGTATAATTCCCAATACTCACCTCCACCGCAAACTCAGAACCATCCTTCCGCAAAGCAAATAAATCACGCCCAATCCCCATTGGTCTATTTTGCGGATGAGCAATAAAACCATCCCGCAAAGGCACATGCTTAGACCGAACCCGACCAGGCAGTAATACCTCCATCTCCAAACCCAATAGCTCAGCCTCCGAATACCCAAACTCAGCCAGCGCAAACGGATTTATAGCCTGAATTCTACCCTGCTGATCCGTCACCAAAATCCCTATATTGGCATATTCGAACAGGGCCTCGAAGTTGACGGGGTGCTTGGGAATGTTTTCTCTTTTAGGCATAAATCAAATAAAGACCTAATTTACCAGCGCAGCAAATATTCAGTCATTATTAGAATCAATTATTTATATGATTCTGCTCCCAACAAATAAGCAAGAAACAATAAGATCTAGATTGTTTTATTAATCCTTAGAGAAAATGGTCCTTCTAAGAGTAGGGAATCGCCTTTACCGAAGGGCTAGTGAATCTAGCCGGACTAAAGGGCAGGAGCCAAATCGAGAAAAGCGCAGGAAAAGACTGGAAGGAAGAATTAACTAGCGGGATAAAAAATGGAGGTTTTAGGGGAAGGATAAAGAATTACTTAAGGAAAAGAAACAATAAATAGGGGAGGTCCATTTCTTCGAATGGATCAGCATGAGGATCAGGAGAGTAAAAAAAACCATTCGAAATAAAATTGGGGAAAAAGAATGCCGCGAAAGGTTTCTTTCGCATGTAAAAAGTAGTTTATTCATTAATTCTAAATCACCCATCATGAAAATTATCTCCTCAAAAAAATAGGACATTTTTAAACTAGAAAATTCAGGCGCGATTAAGAACTTAATAACTTAATGGTGCTATGAAGAAAAGTAAGTTTACCGAAGCCAAAATCACCTTTTCCTTGAGACAAGCAAAGACCGGGGTTAGCGTTGAGGAATTAACCCGAAAGATGGAATTTACTCAAGCCACCTTTTTTAATTGGAAGAAGAAGTTCAGCGGTCTGGGCGTTCCTGAACTCTGTCGGCTACAGAAAATGGAAGAAGAAATCCGGCATCTGAAACAGCTGGAAGCCGATCTCATCCTGGATAAACAGATGCTTCAGGATGTATTAAAAAAGAATCTTTAAAGATGTCCCAGAGGCGAATACTCGCAGAATCATTGGTTCAGGACTACCGTGTTTCGGTTCGAACGGCTTGCTCCATCGTCCTGTTGTATCGCTCTATGTACTATTAAAAAAATAGGTTGCGAGATGATCAGTTGGTTCGGGTTCGATATGGGATGTGGAGGATTTACGTTCTATTTAGGAGAGAGGACTTTAAAGACAATCACAATCGAATCCACCGATTGTATAAGCTTGAGGGATTAAACCTTCGGAGTAAGCGCCCAAGGAGAAATTGAGCGGGGGCTCATCGTACCAATAGAAACCCTGCGACTAGGATAAATGAATGCTGGTCGATGGATTTTGTATCAGATGGTCTGTTTGATGGCCGTAAATTCAGAGCCTTAACGATAATGGATAATTATAGTAGAAAATGCCTGGCCATTTATCCCGATCAAGGCATTAAAGGAGAAAAAGGAGTGGAAGTCATGCAGCAAATAACCAATAAAAACGGTTTCCTAAAACATATACGGGTAAACAATGATAGTGAATTTATAGCCAAGGTTTTGGATAAATAGGCTTATGAAGATCAGGTAGTATTGGATTTTTCAAGACCGGATAAACCCTCTGATAATGCTTTTATTGAGTTCTTTAACGGGAGCTTTAGAGATTAGGGCCTAAATACGAACTGGCTTCTTTCCTTGGAAGATGCTCAACAAAAGATTGAAAATTGGCGGCGGGAACACAATCAATTCAGGCCTCATAGCTCATTAAATAACTTTACCCCAGAAGAATTAATTAATCAGGAAAAAAATAAATACCTTTCAGCAACAGAAAATCTGGAATTAAATGAAAAGCCTGTTTTTCTAATTTAGCGTGTCCTAAAAATGGGGGGACCTCACTGAGGCGAGAATTCAACTTTTAATTGAACGAATTTTGGGGAAGCTTTTAGT